>OLFU01000387.1_pt1 | contig 51621 bp, 42 predicted proteins | sample 1605161 | NCBI WGS metagenome assembly OLFU01 (sample SAMEA3888914, study PRJEB22519) | human gut metagenome | biome: human gut; feature: human-associated habitat; material: faeces | place: Denmark | collected 2011
GCCCAGCCTGCTGAAGCACCCAAGGCCCCTCCCGCCGACCCCAACGCCGTCCGGGAGCTGTATGTGGAGTACAAATTTTAAACTTTCCCCACCGTCCCGGGCCTTTTAAAAAGGTCCGGGACGTTTTTTTCCGGCGCTCCGAAATGCGGAGGGTCGGTTTGTTTTTCATAGAAAAACGCTCTGCCCCGCAACTGTTTTTTATCCGGGTGCATCAGCGCTTCTTATAGTAAATATTTGATTTTCATTCTTTTCTTGTAAAAAAAACCATTCTATAATAACCCGGTCAAAAAAAGCAATCGTATGCCGTGCGGAGCTTCCGCACGTAATTTGGGAGGCAATTCAAATGGCAAACTGCGCAATCGTAGGGATCAACTGGGGCGATGAAGGCAAGGGCCGCATGGTGGATTATCTCACCAACCACTTTGACGTGGTGGTGCGGTATCAGGGCGGCGGCAACGCCGGACATACGGTGGTGAATGACAGGGGCACCTTCGCCCTCCACCTGCTGCCCTCCGGCATTTTCCGGGAAGGTGTGGTGAACATTCTGGGCAACGGCGTGGCGCTGGACTGTGAAAACCTGCTGGCGGAGATGAACACCCTCCGGGCCGCCGGGGTGTCCATTACCCCGGAGAATCTGAAGATCAGCGACCGGGCCTCCCTCCTGCTGCCCTGGCACCGGGAGCTGGACGGTCTGGAAGAAGCTCGGCTGGCTGACAAGAAGTACGGCTCCACCAAGCAGGGCATCGCCCCCTTCTATTCCGACAAGTACCAGAAAAAGACGGTGATGGCCGGAGAGCTGCTCCACCCCCAGCATTTGAAGGAGCATCTGGCGGATCTGCTGGAATGGAAGAATCTGACCCTCCAGAAGGTCTACGGTGCCAAGGGCTACACGCTGGACGAGCTGCTGGCCTGGGTGGACAAGTACTGTGAAGCAGTTAAGCCTTACATCACAAACACCACCGCGTTCCTGCGGGACGCCCAGAAAGCGGGCAAATCCATCCTCTTTGAGGCCCAGTTGGGCGCCCTCCGGGACCTGGACTACGGCATTTATCCCTATACCACCTCCTCCAACTCTGTGGCGGCCTATGCGCCGGTCGGCTCCGGTCTGCCCACCGCCAAGCTGGACGAAGTAGTCGGCGTGGTAAAGGCCTATTCCTCCTGCGTGGGCGAGGGCCCCTTTGTGTGTGAGATGTTCGGGGAAGAAGGCCAGAAGCTCCGGGATGCCGGCGCGGAATACGGCGCCAAGACCGGACGGCCCCGCCGGGTGGGTCCCATCGACCTGGTAGCCACCCGTTACGGCGTGGAGGTCCAGGGCGCCACCAATATCGCCCTCACCAAGCTGGATATTCTCAGCTATATGGACAAGATCCCCGTCTGCGCCCACTATGAGCTGGACGGCCAGCAGACCGACGAATTCCCCTTCCCCGTCTGCCTCCAGGACGCCAAGCCCGTCATCGAGTACGTGGACGGCTGGAAGTGCGACATCTCCAAGGTCCGCAGCTGGGACGAGCTGCCGGAAAACGCCCGGAACTACGTGGAGTATGTGGAGCGGGCCATCGGCTGTCACATCGGCTATGTGTCCGTGGGCGCGGAGCGGGACAGCCTCATCATCCGGTAAAATGAAAAGGAACTGGAACGGCGCCGCCGTTCCAGTTCTTCTGCCTGGACATTTCCGCTGTTTTTCTGTAGAATGAATTGAATCGAATCATCAATGTAAAAGAGGGACTTTTATGAGCAAAGACATTTACGAATCCCCCCTGGCTTCCCGGTATGCGTCGAAATACATGCTGCACCTGTTTTCCCCGGACATGCGGTTCCAGACCTGGCGGCGGCTGTGGGTGGAGCTGGCCCGGGCGGAGCACGAACTGGGTCTGCCCATCACCGCAGAGCAGGTGGCGGAGCTGGAAGCCCACGTCACCGACATCGACTACGCTGCCGCAGAGCAGCGGGAAAAGGAAGTCCGCCATGACGTGATGGCCCATGTCTACGCCTACGGTCTGGCGGCTCCCTCCGCGGCGGGCATCATCCATCTGGGCGCTACCAGCTGCTATGTGACGGACAACGCCGACCTGATCCTCTACCGGGACGGTCTGCGGTATCTGCGGGGGCAGATCTTATCCGTTCTGGTGAATCTGGCGGCCTTTGCCCGGCAGTACGCTGCCACGCCCACTCTGGGCTACACCCACTATCAGCCCGCCCAGCCGGTGACGGTGGGCAAGCGGGCGGCATTGTGGATGCAGGACTTCCGTTCCGATCTGGAAGAACTGGATCACGTGCTGGCCACCCTGCGCTTCTTGGGCTGCCGGGGCACCACCGGCACTGAGGCCAGCTTCATGGATCTCTTTGAGGGCGACGGGGCGAAAATCGACGAGATGAACCGCCGGATCGCCGCCGCCTTTGGCTTTGAGCGCTGCTTCTCCGTCTGCGGCCAGACCTATCCCCGGAAAACCGACAGCCGGATTCTGAATGTACTGTCCTCCATCGCCCAGAGCGCCTACCGCATGGCCAATGACCTCCGGCTCCTGCAGCATGACCGTCAGGTAGAGGAGCCTTTCGAGAAGAACCAGATCGGCTCCAGCGCCATGGCCTACAAGCGGAACCCCATGCGTTCCGAGCGGATCTGCTCCCTCAGCCGCTATCTGATGGCCGACGCCGCCAACGCCCCCATGACCGCCTCTGTTCAGTGGCTGGAACGGACGCTGGATGACTCCGCCAACCGCCGCATTTCCCTGCCGGAGGGCTTCCTCTGCGCCGATGCGGTGCTGCGGCTGTGCCAGAACGTGACCAACGGGCTGCACGTCAACGAGAAGATCGTGGACCGGGCCATCCGGGAATATCTGCCCTTCCTGGCCACGGAGAACATCATGATGGAGGCGGTGAAGCGGGGCGGCAACCGCCAGGAGCTGCACGAGAAGATCCGGCAGCACTCCATGGCCGCCACCGCACGGATGAAGGAGGGCGAATCCTGCGACCTGCTGGACCGTCTGGCCGCAGACCCGGCCTTCAGCATGACCCGTGCGGAGCTGGACGCCGTGATGGAGCCGTCCCTGTACATCGGCCGCTGCAAAGAGCAGGTGGAGCGCCTGCTGGCGGAGTATGCCCCCCTGCTGACGGACGCTCAGACCGCCGACGGCGCCATCAGCCTGTAAATACTGAGGTATCAAGCTTCATACATGAGTACCGCACCGCGAAAATGCGCAAATGTCAGTGCACGAAGTTGGTGTGCACCATTTCCGGTTGCCCCACAGGGGCGAGAAAATGGCACATTTCTGATTTTGCATAGCAAAAAACGGCGTTCCTATTCTTCCAGCTCGGAAGTTAGGAACGCCGCTTTTGGTGCGGTCTATATTCTGTTTTTCGCTGTGCCTGTCAGGGCCTCACGCTTTGATTCAGCTGATCGACAAACGGCTGCGGACCAGCTGGTAAAGATACTCCACGCCGTATTTCAGCGCATCCTCATCCATCAGGTAGCGGCAGTTGTGATGGGGGAAGGTAATACCCTTTTCCTCACTGCGGGCTCCCAGCTCCACAAAAAAGCCAGGACAGTCTTCCTGCAGAGCGGAGAAATCCTCACCGGGCATCAGGGGATCGATCTCCAGCACAGCGCTTTCGCCGAAATGCTCCTCAATGACCTTGCGGCTGGAAGCCGTCAGGGCCTTGTCATTCATCACGGAGGCATAGCCCAGGGTGAACTTGAAATCGCAGTCCGCACCGTGAGCCGCGCAGATGCCGCGGGCAAGCTCCTCCATCAGTTTAGGGAGCCGCTCCCGGGTCTCCTTGCTGAAGGTTCGGGTGGAACCGGTGATGGCCACCTCACCGGGGATGATATTATACGCCTCTCCGGCATGGATCATGCACACGGACACCACGGCAGGCTCCACCGCCTGGATACGCCGGGAAACCAGGGTCTGCAAGGCTCCCACGATCTCACCGGCGATGACGATGGGGTCCACACAGGTCTCCGGGAACGCGGAGTGACCGCCCTTGCCGATGACCCGGATATCGAAACGGTCCGTGGCGCTGGTGAGGGCCCCGGGCCGGACGCCGAAGGTGCCCGTAGGGAAGTTGGAGCTCAGGTGCATGCCGTACAGCTCGTCTACCCCCTTCATCACGCCGGCCTTCAGCATTTCCACCGCGCCGCCGGGAGGCAGCTCCTCCGCATGCTGGAACAGGAACCGCACCTCGCCCCTGAGGCTGGTCCGCTCCGCCGCCAGCAGCTTGGCCGCCGCCAGCTGCATGGCCGCATGGCCATCGTGGCCGCAGGCGTGCATGACCCCAGGCACCGTGGAGGCAAAGGGCAGGCCCGTCTCCTCCTGAATGGGAAGCGCGTCAATATCCGCCCGCAGGGCCAGCACCGGACCGGGCTGGACCCCTTTCAGCACCGCTACCACGCCTGTTTTGGTGGGAAATTCCAATGTCAGACCCGGGATTTTTTTCAGTTCCTCCGTCAGGTAAGCCGTTGTATGGACCTCCTGAAAGGAGAGCTCCGGGTTCTGATGCATGTGGCGCCGCCAGGCGATTATGTCAGACTCAAGCGCCAGGACCTCTTCTGAAATCATATTCATTACTCCTATTCTCAAGGGGTGTTTCAATCGTTCAACTTGTATGAAACAACCGCAATTCCCGTTTAAAATTATGGTATGGTATGACCTTGACTTTTTTCCCCAGAAAGATATCATTAAAATGTCTTATTTTTGACATACGAAACGGAGGGGACACCGCTATGCTGAAAGATATCGCCGAAGCTATGCTGGGCAGACGCCCCTTTGACCTGGTGATCCGCAATGTGCAGATCGTCAATGTGTTCAGCGCCTCTATTGTAAGCGGATCTATCGGCATTGTCAACGGTCATATCGCCGGGGTCTTTGGCCCGGAAGAAGCGCTGGACAGCCGCCGGAGCATTGATGGCGGCAACGCTTATGCCCTGCCTGGCTTCGTGGATTCTCACATGCATCTGGAGAGCAGCATGCTGACGCCGGAGCATTTTGCTCAGGTGGCCCTATCCTGCGGCACAACCACGGTATGCGCCGACCCCCATGAAATTGCCAATGTCCTTGGCATTGAGGGCGTCCGGGGTCTGGCAGATGCCTGCCGGTCCCTGCCCCTGCGGATGCTGCTGACCGCCCCCTCCACCATTCCCTCCGCTCCCGGTCTGGAGGATTCCGGTTTTGATGTTGGCCCCGCTGAGATGGAGGCCCTGCTGGATATTCCCGGCGTGGCTGGATTAGGCGAGGTCATGGATTTCAACGCCGTCGCCGCCGGAGATGAGCGGATGCTCTCCGTCATCGAAGCTGCCGCCAACCACGGCGTTTTTCTGGATGGCCATGTCTCCGCCCTCACCGGCCGCCGCTTGCAGACCTTCCGGGCCATGGGCATCGACAGCGACCACACCGTTCCCTCTGCTGAAAAGCTCCGGGAGGAGCTGGTTCTGGGCTTCACGGTGCAGGTACAGGAATGCATGCTGAACCGGGAAATCGTCCAGGCCATGAATGATGCACCGGTGCAGGACCGCATCTGCCTGGTAACGGACGATGTTCCCCTCCCCCGGCTGATGCGTCAGGGGCATTTGAACTTTGTGGTGGAACGGGCCATCGAGCTGGGTCTTGACCCCATCCGGGCCATCCGGTATGCCACCATCAACCCTGCCGTCCGGCTGCGGCTGTATCACACAGGCGGCATCGCCCCCGGCATGGAAGCGGACATTCAGTTGGTGCAGGATCTGCGCCATCCCAGACCGGAGCTGGTGCTCCGGGCCGGAGAAATCGTCTGGGACCACGGCAGCTATCTGCCCCATACCGTCCCTTACCAGATCCCGGACCACCTGCGGGGCTCCGTTCATCTCCGTCCCGTGACAGAGGCGGATTTTGCCGTCCGGGTGCCGGTGCCCTCCGGTTTTTCCGGCGGCACCGCCGTGGTGAATCTGATCGGCCAGGATGGCGTCTCCATTCGCACCCAGCGGGTCCGGAAGACCCTGCCCCTGGCAGCTGAAAGAGACGGCTTTGCCTGTCTGAAAACAGCTCCTTACTTAAAAATGGCAGTATTCAACCGCTACGGCCGGGACCAGCACGGCATCGGCCTGCTGACCGGCATGGACGGTGTCACCGGTGCCGCCGCACTGACCTATGGCCACGACTGCCACAACCTGACGGTCTATGGCGGTAATGACGCTGATATGGCTCTGGCGGCCAACACCCTCCGGGAATCCCAGGGTGGGCTCTGCACCGTGGAAAACGGCAAGGTACTGACCCTCATCCCGCTGCCTCTGGCGGGGCTGATGTGTGATCTGCCTCCGGAGGTACTGCTGGAGCAGATGGAACAGTTCCTGTCGGACTGCCGCCGCATGGGCTTCAACCATCAAAATTTGCTGACGTTCTTCACCCTTATGCCGCTGGCGGTTTCGCCGGAGCTGAAATGCACGGACCGGGGTCTGGTGGATGCGCTGCACAAGCGGCTTCTGCCTTTGATTGACGAGATAAAGGAGATAAGTTCGGATGGAACGTAAACACCGTGCACTGCTGCTGGCACTGCCCACCGTATTGACCCTGCTGTTTTTCTTCGTGGCACCGATGGTCTACATTCTGGTCCACACCCTGCATGAAAACGGCCTTTCCGATTTTGTGGATTTCTTCGGAGATCCTTTTTACCGCAACATCCTCTGGGTCACCCTCCGGGTGTCCCTGGTGTCCACCGCCATCTCCCTGGTGCTGGGCTATCCCACGGCTTTTTACATGGCCCGGACCAAGTCCCGTATGAAGCAGGTCATGATGATTGTGATCCTGTTTCCCTTTTTGGTCAGCGCCGTGGTCCGTTCCTACGGCTGGATGGTTATTCTGGGAACCAACGGCCTTTTGAACCAGCTGCTCCAGTCCTTGGGGCTTATCTCCGCCCCTCTGAAAATCCTGAACACGGAGACGGCAGTCATCATCGGCATGATCCACCTGCTGGTGCCCTATATGGTCCTCTCCCTGGTGGGCGTGCTCCAGAGCATTGACCCTAACGTGGAGTACGCGGCCTACAGCTTGGGCGCCTCTCCTCTGCAGACCTTTTCCAAGGTGGTGTTCCCCCTGAGCCTGCCGGGCATTATCTCCGGCTGCGTTCTGGTGTTCACTATGAGCATGACCTCTTACGTAACGCCCAAACTGCTGGGCGGCTCCAAGTTCCGGATGATGGCCACCATGGTGGTCCAGGAGATCAATGTGAATTTCGACTGGGGTGCGGCCTCCGCTATCAGCTATATTCTGCTGGCAGTAATCCTGCTGGTGCAGATCGCGGTGGTGCTGTGCACCTCCGGATATATGAAACGTATGGGAGGAGGAAAGTGATATGCGCGAGAAAGATGTAAGCCTGCCCTGCCGGATCTTTGCCATTCTGGTGATGCTGTTCCTGCTGGCGCCTCTGGTGGTGATCGTCATCGCCTCCTTCACGCCCACAGCCCTCATCACCTTCCCGCCCCAGGGCTTCTCCCTGAAATGGTACGCCAATATCTTCGGCTCCTCCACCCACTTTATGGATGGCCTGGTGAACAGTCTGAAAATCGGTATTCTGGCTACGGCGGCGGATATTCTGCTGGGCGTCACGGCGGCCCTATCCGTCTGCCGGTACAGCTTTAAGGGCAAGGACGCTCTGCTGAACTACTACACCTCTCCCATGTATGTGCCCAGTGTGGCCTTCGCCTTTGTTTTGCTGCAGGTCTACAGCCAGATCGGCGGTGTGTCCGGTATGCTGCGCATTTTCATCGGCCACCTCATTATCATTCTGCCCTACATCGTGCGGAACACGGTGTCTGTACTCCATGTGTTCAACTGGACGCTGGAGGATGCGGCTACCTCCATGGGAGCCACCCCTATTCAGGTGTTCTTCAAGATCACCATTCCCCTGGCCCGGCCCGGCATCATGGCCGGTGCGCTGCTGGCTTTTTTGTATTCCTTCGACGAGGTGGCCCTGAGCAGCCTGCTCTCCACCCCGAGGTTCATCACCCTGCCCATCCGCATCATGAACTATATGGAGCTGACCTTCGACCCCACTCTGGCCGCCATCTCCACACTGCTGATCCTGGCATCTCTGGTTCTGATCGTACTGATGGAGAAGTTCGTAGGGTTGGACATGTTTGTTAAGTGAGAACGGAAAGGTGTAAACTATGGCTACTTTGGAATTACAGGGACTGACCAAGCGATTCGGCGAGTTCACTGCGGTGGATTCCATGAACCTGAAGGCTGCCGAAGGCGAGATGATCGCCCTGCTGGGCGGCAGCGGCTGCGGCAAGACCACCACACTGCGCATGATCGCCGGCTTTACTGAACCCACCGCCGGACAGATCCTGGTGGACGGCAAAAACGTTTCCACTATCCCCCCCTACCGCCGCAATATCGGCATTTTCTTCCAGAATTACGCGCTGTTCCCCCACATGACGGTTTTTGAAAACGTGGCCTTTGGTCTGAAGCTCCAGAAGCTGCCCAAAAACGAGATCCGTGAGCGGGTGGAGCACATGCTCGCTCTGGTAAAACTTACCGGCATGGACAAGCGTTATCCCCGGCAGCTCTCCGGCGGTCAGCAGCAGCGGGTGGCCCTGGCCCGGGCTCTGGTGACCCGTCCCTCCATTCTGCTGCTGGATGAGCCCCTCTCCAACCTGGACGCCAAGCTCCGGGTAGAGATGCAGGTGGAGATCAAGCGCATCCAGAAGGAGCTGGGCATCACCACCATCATCGTGACCCATGACCATGAGGAGGCCGTCTCCCTGGCGGACCGGGTCATCGTTATGAACGCCGGACACATTCTGCAGATCGGCAAGCCCCAGGAGGTCTTTGACAGGCCCGCCTCTCCCTTTATTGCAGACTTTATGGGCTTTTCCACCTTTCTTCACGGCATCGCCGCCGGAGCAGAGGGAGATATGCGCCTGATCCGCTGCGGTGCTCACACGCTCCAGGTCCCGGCAGAGGCCGCCCAGGAGCTGACTGAGGGGGATGCATGCATTCTGGCCATCCGCTCCGAAAACATCCGGACTGCGGAGCAGGAAGGTGTCAATACCGTCCGGGGCACCGTCAAAAGTGCCACCTACAAGGGTCATACCACCCGGCTGGAGGTCTCCGGCTGCTTTGAGGAAATGGTATACCCCGCTATCCACGAATATGCGGACGTGCAGGAGGGCAGTGAAGTTCTGCTTCACTTCCCCGCCCAGCATTTCTGTGTATATAAAGACATCAAATAAAATCTGGAGGATGTAAACAAAATGAAAAGCAAGCGCATTTTTACACTGATGCTGGCTCTGGTCATGACCCTGAGCCTGGCCGCCTGCGGCGGCAGCAAGCAGGAGGAAGCTCCCGCCGATAACGCCGGAAACGGCGAAGCAGCTGGCGATACTCAGGATTTCGGCGGCGCCGAGCTGGTTGTTGCTACCTGGGGCTGGGCCGAGGCCGGTCTCAAGACCCTGGCCGCCGACTTTGAGTCCAAGTACAACTGCACCATCGTGGTGGACCCCACCAGCGGCAACGGCGACCGTCTCAACAAGCTGATGGCTGAGCAGAACGATCCCACCGCCGATGTGGCCCTGCTGACCAAGAGCTTTGCCCAGACCGGCAATGAGGCGGGCCTGTTTGAGAAGATCGACACCAACATCGTCACCAGCATCGGCGATCTGTATGACATCGCTGTCAACGCCGACGGCTACGGCCCCTGCTACTCCCTGTGCCGCTACGGCATCATGTACAATGCCGACGCTCTGGAGAAGGCCGGTCTGCCCGCCCCCACCTCCTACGAGGGTCTGTTTGATGACCAGTATGCGCACATGGTGGCTCTGCCCGACATGACCTCCACCGCCGGCCCCTACATGCTGGTGGCTATGGCCGAGGCCATGGGCGGCAGCCAGGAGGATGTGACCCCCGCCATGGAGCTGATGCAGGAGAAGAAGGACAACATCGATCTGTGGTATTCCACCTCTTCCGACGTTGTCAACGCCTTCACCACCGGTGAGGCCAACATCGCCGTGTTCATGGACATCAATATGCCCAGCCTGACCGACAGCGGCCTGAACATGGTCTGGGTGGACGCCGCCGAGGGTTCCTTCTCCGCTCCCGCCACCGCCAACGTGGTGAAGAACTGCAAGAACCCTGAGCTGGCCCAGCTGTTTGTGGAATACCTCATCAGCAAGGACACCCAGGACAAGATCGCTGAGGTCATGAACGAGGCCCCCGTGAACAAGAACGCCACCATGGACGATTCCCTGAAGACCTATCTGGCCTTCGGCGACGAATCCATGAACGCCCTGAAGGAATTTGACGAGGCCTACATCACCGCCAACAAGGAAGCCTGGATCGATACCTTCCAGCGCACTGTTGCCGTTCAGTAATTTCCCAGACCATACAAAAACGGAGGAGACGCCCCGGCGTTTCCTCCGTTTTTTAAACAACTGACAAGGAGAAAAGCCTGCCATGAAGCTGACTGTCTTATCGGAAAACGCCGTTCTGTACCCCGGCCTTGAGGGGGAATTCGGCCTGTCCGTCTACTTGGAGGAGGGGGACACCCGCCTGCTGTTCGACGCCGGGGAGCGGGATGCCTGCCTGCGGAACGCGGAGAAGCTGGGTATCGACCTCCGGCGGGTCACTGCCGTGGCGTTCAGCCACAACCACCGGGATCACTGCGGTGGTTTTCTGCGCCTGGCGGAGCTCCTTCCGCCGGACGTACCCATTTATGCCCATAGCGGCTTTTTCATCCGGAAGTGGTGGGATCACCGGTGCGACCCGCCTCAGCAGGAAACCTATTCCCAGACGCTGGAGTTGGTAGGCCCGCCCATGGAGGCATCCTGGTTCTTCCAGCAGGGGCTGACCGGCTTCCGCTGTCTGGCAGATGACTGCATGCAGATCGCTCCGCATGTGTATCTTCTGGGAAACTTTCCGGACCCTGAACCGGAAGAGGCGGTCCATCCCTCCTCGGTCATGGAGGAGCCGGATGGCCGCCTTGTCCTGGATACCTTCCCGGAGGAGCAGGTCTGTGTGGTGGATACCCCAGCAGGGCTGGTGGTACTCACCGGATGCGCCCACAACGGCATCCGCAACATTCTCTCCACGGTGGAACGGCGCTTCCCGGAGCGGCCCATCCAGGCCGTTTTCGGCGGTACCCACCTGGTCCCCCCGGACCCGGAACGCATTACCCGGACGGCAGACTATTTCCGGCACAGCTCCATCACCTGTGCCGGTGTCTGTCACTGCACCGGCCCCATGGGTCTGGAAGTCTTTGCCCAAACAGTGCCCGCCTATCTGCCTACCGGCGCAGGCCTGGTATGGCAGACGCCCTCTTTCGCAAGGACATCCGCAGGCAGAAAAGAGAGTTGACCGCCATGCAGAGCCCGCAAGCTCAGGAATAAAACCCCCGGATACCTTATCCTCCCTGTCAGGGGAGCAAGGTATCCGGGGGTTTTATCTATTACGGAATCGGGCAGTTCTGCCCCGCTGTACGGTTTCTCACCGGATCATTCCCGCAAGGTAGGTGCGCTGCCAGATAAGCGCACATCCCGGGCAGAAACTCGTGGTGCTTCGGCAGAGGCCGCGCACCGGAGTGCAGCCGTCCGATGCGGGAGGGATTCATGCTGATCTCCCGTCCCAGCTGGCTGTTGGAAAGTTCCGCAATATTCATCAGTGCGTCAAATCGTTCGACAAACATGGTGATCTCTCCGCTTTTTTCTCCATTATATGACAGCTATCCGCACGAGCCAACAATTTTGGCACGGTTTGTGCCAAAAATCTGGCATGGTCATTCGAGCGCGTTCGCTTGTTTTTTTCCTCTTTCAGCCCGTATCCTATATAGGTAAGGAGGCACCCCCCGGTTCCGCAGCGGATCATCAATTTCTTAACAAGCTCACTTAGCGCAAACTCTGTCTGTCAACTCTGCAAACGCCTTGCTTTTTATGTTCGCGCATGGTAAAATATACAAATAGCCAGTCCACCCCCCCCCGCATTTTTTTGCATTTTGACGGATTTTGGCCATCACTGCCAAACAATTCACTTCCGCTTCAAGGGCGGCAGCACCGCTGCGGTATAAATCCAGCCGGTACAGCCTGTGTCTGGCTACTTTTATATAATCATATTTAAGAGAGGAAAGAAACTTATGAAACGAAGGATTTTGTCATCCCTGATGGCACTTGTGCTGTGTCTCACACTCCTTCCGGCAGCGGCCTATGCCGCCGGGGGCACGGCGGTCTATGTCCGCAGTGACGGCAGCGACAGCAATGCCGGTACGCAAACTGCTCCCTACGCCACGCTGGCCAAGGCGGTCAAAGAGGCAGAGGACGGCTCAACGATCTATGTCATGAGTAACCTGACTATGACTAAGTGCGCACGGTACTACGATAAAGACCTGACGATCACCAGCCTTGATCCCAATAATCCTGTCACCATCTCCCGGGGGACGGAGTTTGACCCGCAGAGCGACCACGCCCGAAGCTGGTACAACCCCGCCATGGTCGAGGTGCAGACCACCGGCGGCGAGGGCGCCGGTCTGACCCTGACGAACATCATCTTTGATGATGACGGCAAGAAAGAGGGCACGGTGTTTGCTCAGGCCGTCAGTGATGGTTCAATCGACAACAAGACCTGTGTGCAGGACGCCATCATCGCCTCCAACGCCACCGTCCCCACCACGATCACGCTGGGTGATGGCGCGGTGCTGCGGAACTTCGGCGGTATGTCTGCTGTCCGCGTTACCGACCAAGCACAGCTTGTTATGGCAGAAGGCAGTATAATTGAGGATACCACAGTAACAGACCGCACCAAAGGAAAAGCCCAGGGCGAGGTTGGCCCCGCAGGTGCAATTTGGATTCAAGGCAGTAGCTTTACAATGAATGCGGGAGCCGTAATCCGAAATATTATTGGTCGTGCAGTTTATGCTGATGGCGGTACAGCAACCGTAGGCGGTGCTATCAATGATATTAAACCCGACAGCGATATGTGGCAAAAAACCAACGGCATAGCCATACATTTGCGAAATCAGGCAATAGGCACACTGGATTCCACCTGTTCAATCGACAACCAAAACACCAAGGTTGGCGGTGAAAGCATCATTTGCTCAAATGCCTGTGATTTGACTGTATACGATGGTGCTGTCATTAAAAATGCTACTCAAACCAAAGGTATAGCTGCTCTCGGCACCTGCAGAGTTGATTTTGATGGTGAAATCACAGGCTTGAAGGGCAACTCCAATGCTCTTAATCTTCAAAACGGTGAATTCAATGTTACCCTTGGCAAAAATGCCAATATCCATGACAATCAAACCGGATACGGCACCATCTACATCCAAGCCCAAAACGGCAAGTTGGACATCTACGGCAAAATCAATAACAACACCGCAAGCGATCGCGGCGGCGCAATTGCAATGGGGAATAATTTCCAATATCCTACGATAGTGACCATGTATGACGGCGCTGAGATCTGCAACAACTATTCCGCACAGACGGGCGGCGGCGTAATGGTCAGTGTTGGCACATTCACTATGAAAGGTGGCACCATCAGCAATAACCTTGCAAAAATGATGGGCGGTGGCGTGTATGTGCGCCGCGGCGGCAGCTTTATTATGGAAGGCGGCACCATCGTTGAAAATACAACGGCGGAATATGGTGGCGGAATTGCCTATGAAGCGGGCGATTATAATAATGGCATTCCATGTGTTACATTGAATGGTGGCACCATTACCGACAACACCATGTCCGCAACGATTGAAAAAGATTCGGAAACGAAGCAAATGGTAGCTTCTGGCGGGGTGTCTAATGATATTTCCGTTTTGAATAAGGATAACGTATTTAGTCATATCGACCGCTACCTCTACATCTCCAACGATGCAACCATCGGCAACAAAGCAGTCTACTTTCAGACCAACACCAAGACCGTCACCCCCGCAGCGGACAGTCTGGACATCAAGCTGGGCAACGCCAGCCCGACCAGCGTAGCAGCCTTGTCCGGCAAGGCTAATGCGAACGGCTGGAGCGCTCCCCTCGCCACCTTCTGGGCCCAGCGGGACGGCGCGGCCGAGCTGACAGTTGGCGGGCTGACGCTTGACTCTGCTCTTCCTCAAATCGTTTATGCGCTGGTACAGGAGACCAATGCGGACGGCAAACCGGTATCCGGCGCGGAGATCAAGGTATACAGCACAGAAATTACCACCGATGGCATCCGTCTGACACTTCCCAACGGCTATGCGAACGGCTGTGCGGTGGCGCTGGCACAGCCCACCACCGACTTCGGCAGCGTCATCATCTCAGGCCCTACAGAAATTGCGAAGGTCTCTGATGCCGCGACCTACGAGATCCCCTATACCGTGACCTACACCATGTCGGACAGCCTGCTCAGTATGCTGCAAATGACAGCCGATATCAAGCCCATGTCCTTTGTGGTGGAGCTGGACAACCTCCTGACGGCGAAAACAGACGCTGTCGGCAAGTTCCTCTACACCTTTGACGGCGCCGGCATCCTCGGCGGCACGGCCAGCGTCTCCGGCCATACGGTCACCGTCACCTGCGCCCCTTTGCCCGGTTGGAAAGCCGCGATTGCGGGAAAATCCTCCGTCAAGATGGCACTGCAATGCACCGGCGTACTGGCGGCAGCGGACTTCTCCGGCGGCAGTTCTCTGAACACCGCCGCTCATATCAGCGGTACAGTATCCGACGGCGGTACCATCACACCTGTCATGATCCCCTCCAAGGTCTGCCGGACCAGGATGACCGCGCACTACTCCGTGTTTTACCACGGAAACGAGGCCGATTCCGGCGAAACGGTCGACAGCCGCAGCTACATCTTCGGAGATTTGGCCGTGGTATCCGAAAACGGCTACGTCCGCGACGGGCACTCTTTCGTCGGCTGGAACACTCAGCGCGATGGGAGCGGCACGCACCATGTCCCCGGCTCTTCGATCACGGTAACAGACCATATTCATCTGTACGCGCAGTGGACAAGGAACAGCTCCGGTGATGACAGCGACACCGGCTACACGCTCCGGCTCACCAAGCTCGATGCCGGGGACGGTACGCCGCTGAGCGGCGCGAAATTTGAGCTGTGGCGTGTCGGGACCCGATCCGATACAAGGCTCGGCGTCTACGAGACCAACCGGTACGGCTGGACGCAGGCAGAGGTCTCCCAAAGCGGCGATTACTACTGGGTCGAGACCGTGCCGCCTGAGGGCTACCGATTGGGCGGGGGCAAGCACCCGACCAATACAGGCAAAACAGCAGGATCACTGTCTACAATACCGAGGCCGCAGTGCCTGCGCTGTTCACCGATGACCACTATGCCTATATCGTCGGTGGGCCAGACGGTACAGTCCGTCCCAATGACAGCATGACGCGGGCAGGCGTAGCCACCATCTTCTTCCGCCTGCTGAAAGACTCCGTCCGTGATGCCAACTTGCTGACCGGCTGCACCTACACCGACGTACCGGACGGTCACTGGGCCAACGCCGCCATCTCCACCATGACGGGACTGGACATTGTCCGGGGCTATGATGCCGCAGCCTTCGGCCCCGGAGATCCCATCACCCGGGCCCAGTTTGCCGCCATCTGCGCTCGGTTCGACACCGGCAAGAGCAACGGCAGCCGCACCTTCTCCGACATCAAGGGTCATTGGGCCAAGGCGTATATCGAGCGGGCGGCAGAGTTAGGCTGGATCAGCGGCTTCCAGGACGGCACCTTCCGCCCTGACGCCTATATCACCCGCGCCCAGGCCGTGACCATGATCAACCGGATGCTGAACCGGGTCCCGGAGGACCCCAGCGATCTGCTGCCCGGCATGAACGTCTGGCCGGATTGCAGGCCCGGTGACTGGTTCTATCTGGCCATTCAGGAGGCCACCAACTCCCACGATTACAGGCGCAAGGCCGGCAGCTATGAGACATGGACCGACCTCAATGCGGATCCGGACTGGACCCGGTACGAAAATTGATATTTTGTGAAACTTTTTTGAAAAACGACCGTCTATATCAATATAGACGGTCGTTTTCATTTTTTCAGATGGAGGTACTTCTTATGAAACGGATCTTCGCTCTTCTCCTTGCCGCGGTCAGCCTGATTTCCCTGACCGCCTGCGCGCAGCCCGAGGCCAAAACCGTCAGCAAATACCAGCTGGCCGCCCCACAGTATCCCCAAATGGCGCAGTACCCGGACGAAACCAAGTTCAGCAGACCCAACGGAGACTTTGACAGTGACGGTTTCAATCAGGTTTATGACGCATGGCAGGCAGACCGCAGAAAGCAGACGGATCAGCCGGAGGGCTATACGGACGTGCTGGACGGCTACCTCCGCGCCGTCATCCCACAGCTTCTCACCGGCGGCAGCGGAGAGAACAAGGTCTGCTCCCCCATCAATCTCTACATGGCCCTCGCCATGCTGGCGGAGGTGACGGACGGCGAAAGCCGGGAGCAGATCCTCACCCTGCTGGGCAGCGACGATGTGGACGCCCTCCGCGCCGAGGCCGCCGCTGTCTGGAACGCCAACTACTGCGACGACGGCGCGGTGACCAGTATTATGGCCAACTCCCTGTGGCTCAGCGACAAAATCAGCTTCAAGCAGGAAACCATGGACGCGCTGGCAAGATATTATTACGCCTCGTCCTTCCGTGGTGAAATGGGTTCCGCCGCCTTTGACAAGGTGCTTCAGGACTGGATCGACCAGCAGACCGGCGGGCTTCTGAAGGAGCAAGCCTCCGGCCTGACGATGGATCAGGAAACGATCCTCGCGCTGGCGTCCACCATCTATTTCCGGGCCAAGTGGGACGGCGAGTTCTCCGAAGCCAACACCGTGCCGGATACCTTCCACGCCGACAGCGGCGATACAACCTGTGACTTCATGCGTCAGCGCGGGACGAACACCTATTACTGGAGCGACCGCTTCTCCGCGGTTTCCAAGCCGCTGGAGGGCAGCGGTGCCATGTGGTTCCTGCTGCCGGACGAGGGCGTTACGCCGGAGGAGCTGCTGGCTGACGAGCCGACGATGGACTTCCTACTCAGCGGCGGCGAGAGCGCGGAGAGCAAATACCTTATCGTCAACCTCGCTCTGCCGAAGTTCGACACGGCATCGGACCTGGATCTGGCCGACAGCCTGAAGGCTCTGGGCATCACGGACGTCTTTGATCCGGCGGTCTCGGACTTTTCCCCCATGACCGACGATACGGCGGCCTATCTCTCCCAGGCCCAACACGCCGCCCGGGTGGCCGTTGACGAGGAAGGCGTCACCGCCGCGGCCTATACCGTCATGATGATGTGCGGTGCGGCCGCCCCGCCGGAGGAGGAAGTGGACTTTGTTTTGAACCGTCCCTTCGTGTTCGCCATCACCGGGACTGACGGCCTGCCGCTGTTTGTGGGCATCGTCCACCAGCCGCAGCCGTGATTAAGGGCTCTGCTTCGCAGGCGGCAGATACGAGGGCACTTAACCTTTCCATATCGCGGGGTTTCAGACACGCAAAGGATCTCAAACGCAAGGGGCGGCATCTGCCGCCCTTTTTTCATGGTCAGAGACACTGTCCACAAAGTGCTGGCCGCCCTTTGCTTTTACGTTTCGTCCAAGAAACTCAAATTTCTTAGTCAAAATTACCAGAGGCACTGTCCGTTTCTGACGGACAGCAAAAAAAGCTGTATTTTCTGAAATCAGCCAATTTGTTCGTGTATCAAACACATTTGATTATGCTGTATGGTCATTCGGTGAAAAGCCTGCGAAAACCGCAGGAAAAATTTTGTGCGGATTTTCTCTTGCGGGCGGTATTGTATCTGTATAAAATACATCCATCTACAGATACGGACGCTTTGAGCAGTCCGGATCTCGCAAGGAGGATGAATTGAATGAAGAAGTTTGTTTCCATCATGCTGGCGCTGGCTATGTCCATGAGTCTGGCGGCCTGCGGCGCTGACAGCTCCAGCGATGCCAGCAGCGACAGCCAGAGCAGTTCTGACGCCGCTTCCGGTGAAAAAGTCGTAAAGATCGGCGTATTTGAGCCTGCTACCGGTGACTCCGGCGCCGGCGGCAAGCAGGAGATGCTGGGTATGCAGTACGCCAACCACATGACCCCCACCGTGGACATCGGCGGCGAGACCTACAAGGTAGAGCTGGTCTATGCCGATAACGGCTCCGATTCCGCCAAGGCTCCTACCGCCGCTTCTGAGCTGGTGAGCAAGGACGTTTCTCTGGTGCTGGGTACTTACGGCTCCAGCTGCGCCATGGCCGGCGGCCCCATCTTCGGTGAAGCGGGTCTGGCCGCCATCGGCGTGACCTGCACCAACCCCGGCGTCACTGCGGGCAATGACTACTATTTCCGCATCTGCTTCCTGGACCCCTTCCAGGGCACCGTTCTGGCCAACTTCGCGCAGGAGAAGTTCTCCGCCAAGAAGGCCTATTGCCTGGGCGAGCTGGGCAACGAGTACGATCAGGGCCTGATCAAGTACTTTACCGACGCCTTTGACGGCGAGGTCATCACCGACTCCTTCCCCACCAACACCTCCGACTTCAGCACCTACCTGTCGAAGGCTGTCTCCTCCGGCGCGGAAGTCATCTTCTGCCCCGTGTCCATTTCCTACTCCACTCAGATCGTGAAGCTGGCTGCTTCCATGGGTCTGGAGATCCCCATTCTGGGCTCCGATACGCTGGACAGCAACATGGTTCTGGAAGCCGCTTCCGGCTCTGACGTAAAGCTGTATGTCTCCACCTTCTATCAGGAGGGCGGCTCTCCCGAATTCGACGAGGGCATCAAGGCCTGGCTGAACGAGGACGCCACCGCCATGACCAACAACGGCGGCAATGACACCATCGCAGCCGTCACCGCCATGGGCTATGACGCCTACTATGTGGCGCTGGAGGCTCTGAAGGCCGCCGGCTCCACCGATCCCGCCGCTGTAAAGGCCGCGCTGCCCGGTGTGACCTACACCGGCGTCACCGGCGACATCGCCTTTGACGACATCGGCGACGCTATCCGCGACACTGCCTACATCAAGGTGGCTGACACCGCCAACAACGCCTGGGCTCTGGAAACGATGCAGAAAGCCGGTTGATCCGATCCTGCCGACCTGCCTGGCGGGGACTCCCCCGCCAGGCGGTCTTACCGTTTACAGACGGTTCGCGTGAAAGCACCCCAAGGCCGGGACCGCCCCGAAAGCAGCCGCTCTGCGGCTTTTTTCAAGACGGCTCCGCCGCGTGCCTTCCGCGTAAAACTTGAAAGAAAAGGGAGGGATCCCCGTGCAATACGGCATCTCCATTCTGCTCTCCGGCATATCGCTGGGCGGGCAGTACGCCCTCATCGCCATCGGCTACACCATGGTCTACGGCATCCTGCGGCTGATCAACTTCGCTCACGGCGATGTATTCATGGTAGCCGGTCTGATGATGGTCTACCTCAGTGCCAGCCTGCCGCTGGCCGCGGCCATTCCCCTGATGATCATTCTGACGGTGCTGCTGGGCTTCATCATCGAGCGGGCGGCCTACAAGCCTCTGCGGACAGCCCCCCGGATGTCGGTGATGATCTCCGCCATCGGTGTCAGCTATCTGCTGCAAAATCTGGCGACCTACGTCACCGGCGGCCTGCCCCAGATGTACCCCGCCCTGCCCGGTCTGTCCAACCAGCTGACCATCGCGGGGGTATCCACCAAGTATGTGACGGTGGTCACGCCGGTGCTGGTGGTGCTTCTGGTGGCGGCCCTGACCCAGCTCATCAACCACACCCGGATCGGCATGGCCATGCGGGCGGTATCCCGGGATTTTGAAACCGCGCAGCTCATGGGCATCCGGATCAACAGCGTGATCTCCGTGACCTTCATCATCGGCTCTCTGCTGGCGGCCATCGGCTCCCTGCTGTACTTCACCAACTACCAGTCCATCGTCCCCCTGTCCGGCTCCCTGCCGGGACTGCGGGCCTTCGTAGCGGCGGTATTCGGCGGTATCGGCTCCATTCCCGGCGCTGTGGTAGGGGCGTTTCTCATCGGTATCTGCGAGAGCGTCATCAAGGGCTCCGATTGGAGCGTCTTTTCCGATGCCTTTACCTTCGCCATCCTGATCGTGGTGCTTTGCGTGAAGCCCACGGGTCTGTTCGGCGAAAAAGTCACGGACAAAGTGTAAGGGGGGATCGACTGTGCTGAACGAAAAGAAAAGCAAACGGGGCACGGTGATCGCCCTGCTCTGCGCGCTGGCACTGTTGGCGCTGGTCATCCTGCTGGAAAACACCATGAAGCCCACGGGTATGCTGTTCACCGTTCTGAAAAAGGGCGCGGTATACGCGCTGGTGGCGGTGTCCATGAACCTGCTCAACGGCTTCACCGGCCTGTTTTCTCTGGGACAGGCGGGCTTCATGCTGCTGGGCGCTTACACCTACGCCATTCTCACCATTCCCACGGCGGACCGGGAAGCGGTGTACTATCTCTATAACGGCTCCGCCGTGAATTTCTCTCTGCCGGAGCTGTTCGGCGGCGGGGCTGTGGGGCTGGTGCTGGGCGTTCTGCTGGCCCTGTTTCTGGGCGGCTGCGTGGCGGCAGCGGTGGCGTGGCTCATCGGCCTGCCGGTGCTGCGTCTGAAATCCGACTATCTGGCCATTGCCACTCTGGGCTTCGCGGAGATCATCCGGGCCATTTTCCAGTGGGACCCCCTCGGCCCTGTGACCAACGGCGCCAACGCCCTGAAGAACTTCCCCACCTTCTCCAGCTTCAATATCCAGAATGCCGACGGCAAGGTGATCCTGCGGCTGTCCACCTTCGTACCGTTTCTGCTGGCGGGGGTGTGCGTGGCGGTGATCGTACTGCTGATCAACTCCACCTACGGCCGGGCCTTTAAGGCCATCCGGGATGATGAGGTGGCGGCAGAGGCCATGGGCATCAATCTGGCCCGCCACAAGCGGCTGGCCTTCTGCATCAGCTCGTTTTTCGCTGGGGTGGGCGGCGGCCTGTTCGCCATGTTCGCCAATCAGGCGCAGGCCAAGGTGTTCACCACGGCCATGACCTACGAGATCCTGCTGATCGTGGTCATCGGCGGTATCGGCTCCATCTCCGGCAGCTGCATCGCGGCATTTCTGTATGTGGCGGCCAGTGAATGGTGGCTGCGGTTTCTGGACGCCGAGACCTACATCGGCAGCTTCAAGGTCCCCTTCCTGCGCACCGGCTTCCGGATGGTGGTGTTCTCCGTCATCATCATGGTGGTGGTGCTGTTCTTCCGAAAGGGCATCATGGGAGATAAAGAGCTGCCGGATCTCCTGAAAAAGCGGCAGAAAAAAGCGAAGAAGGAGGCGGTACAGCCATGAGTGAGCAGCTTTTGAGACTGGATCACATCACCATGCAGTTCGGCGGCGTTGTGGCTGTGGACGATCTGGAGCTGGAGGTCAACGAGGGAGAGATTGTGGCCCTCATCGGACCCAACGGCGCGGGAAAGACCACCGCCTTCAATGTCATCACCGGCGTGTACCAGCCCACCAACGGCGCGGTGTGGTTCGATGGGGCAAAGATCATCGAAAACCACCCCCAGGGCAAAATGAAAAAGCAGTACAAGGGCCAGTGCGATGGACTTTTCACGGAGGCCCTCTCCCCTACCCCGGATAAGATCACCCGGGCGGGCATGGCCCGGACCTTTCAGAACATCCGTTTGTGGAAGACCCAGACGGTGTTCGACAATGTGCTCATCGCCAAGCATTGCCGTTCCACCAGCAGCGTGTTTTCCGCCGCGTTCCGGCTGAACCGGAAGGAGGAAGCGGCCCAGCGGGCACAGGTGGAGGAGCTGCTGGAGATCGTAGGGTTGTCCGACGTGAAAAACGAGTTGGCCACCAGCCTGCCCTACGGCAAGCAGCGGCGGCTGGAGATCGCCCGGGCGCTGGCGGCGGAGCCAAAGCTTCTGCTTCTGGATGAGCCGGCCGCCGGCATGAACCCTCAGGAAACGGAGGAGCTGACAGCCTTTATCGGGGAGATCCGGGAAAAATTCAAGATCACGATCCTCCTCATCGAGCACCACATGAATCTGGTCATGGGCATTTCCGACCGCATCTATGTGCTGGATTTCGGCAAGCTGATCGCCCACGGCACACCGGCGGAGATCCAAAAAAATCAGCGCGTCATCGACGCGTATCTGGGGGTGGCGGACGATGCTTAAAATTGAAAACCTCCAGGTCCACTACGGCGGCATTCAGGCCCTCCGGGGCATTTCTCTGGAAGTGCCGGACGGCAAGATCGTGACGCTGATCGGCGCCAACGGCGCGGGCAAATCTACCACCCTGCGGACCGTCACCGGACTGGTAAAGGCCTCCGGCGGCTCCGTCCAGTGGGACGGGCAGGAGCTGCTGGGTAAGTCCATCGACAAGATCATCTCCACCGGCATCGCCATGAGTCCGGAGGGCCGCCGGGTCTTCCCGGATATGACGGTGCTGGAAAATCTGAAGATCGGGGCCTATCTGCGCCGGGACAAGGCTGAGATCGAAAAAGACATCCAGTGGGTGTACAGCCTGTTTCCCCGTCTGGAGGAACGGAGCTGGCAGCTGGCGGGCACCCTCTCCGGCGGCGAGCAGCAGATGCTGGCCGTGGGCCGTGCTCTCATGTCCCGTCCCAAGCTGATGATGCTGGATGAACCGTCTCTGGGCCTGGCCCCGCTGGTGGTGCAGGACATCTTCTCCATCATCCGGGAGATCAACCGGCAGGGGGTCACGGTGCTGCTGGTGGAACAGAACGCCAACATGGCCCTGAAGATCGCGGACCTCGCCTATGTGCTGGAGACCGGCACCATCACCATGTCCGGCACCGGCGCGGAGCTGCTGGCGGACAGCCGGGTGAAGGAAGCGTATCTGGGAAAAAGCAGCTGATTTCTGCCGAATACACGCAATGCCCGAAGGAACATCTCCTTCGGGCATTTTACTGCGGGAATCCAACCTTCTACTGACCGCAAAAAAGCCGCCGGGGAAATCAACTCCCCGGCAGCTTTTTCACTCGTTCAATTTCTGAAGTGCGGTCTCGGATGCACATACGCGCCTTAGCACATTAGCAGGATAGATTTACGTGCTCCATCAGGTCGATGAGAACCCGAATGCCCTGCAAATAGGCCCGCACCGGGATACGCTCGTTGGTCCCGTGGACACCGGCGGCCGCCTCCTCCGGCTCCGCCATGAAGGGACTGCACCGCAGGCAGGTGTCTCAGATCTGCTCATAGTGGTGGGCGTCCGTTGCCCCCATGGTCATGGACGGCAGGAACGTCACGCCGGGGTAATATCTCTGCAATCTCGGACAGCGCGGGTTTCTCGCAGCACGGCTAACAGATAGGCCCTGCTCTTGTGAGGCTTCCCGCTTGAGAGCGGTCCCTTTCAGTTCCTTTTGCGGGAGGGGAGTTTTGCCCGAAGACTTTCCAGTCGGTTCAGGGCATTCAGAAGCGTCTCGTCCTTCTTGGCAAAGTGGAAGCGGATCAGATGATTCACCGGCTCGCGGAAGAAGCTGGAGCCGGGCACTGCTCCGACGCCTACCAGCCGGGTCAGATCCTCGCAGAATTTCAGATCGCTGTCATAGCCGAATTCGGAAATGTCCAGCAGGACATAATACGCCCCCTCCGGATCGTTGTGGATGATGTGCAGATCATCCAGTCCCTTGAGGAACAGCTCCTTCTTGTGGGTATATTTCGCCAGCAGATCATCGTAGTAATCCTGTCCGAATTTCAGTCCCGGGGTCACAGCCTCCTGTAAGGAAAAAGGCTAACCCCTCCCAAACTGCTTTGGAAGAGGTGTGCGCCTTTTATTAATCAATTTTTCCAAATCACAATTTCTGCCCGGTAAAAATTTAAACACTTTGTCCCGCTTACTCCACAGCTTGGCCAGTCCGCATCACCAGAACCGGTTGATCTGCATGCCTAAGCTCTGCCCTTTGCGGCAAGTGTCTCTGCCGCTCAGTCCAGCGCCGCCAGCAGCTGTCAAGACAGTCCGCACTCACTTTTCTCGCCGAAGTCCTATCAGAAAAATGAAAAAGACGCTTGGCGCAGCTCCGTTTTTTCTCCGGCGGTGTTTGACAATGCATCGCCCTGCGGTATAATAACCGTATTGTAAGCTTGCCGAAACGGCGCAGTTTAAAGGAAGGATGACGTGCTATGACCATGGATACCAAAGCTCTGCTGGCGGAGGCGGAAGCCCTGAAGCCACAGCTTCTGACGGATCGCCGGACCCTGCACAGGGACCCGGAGGTGGGCCCCTCCCTGCCCCGCACCGCCGCCTATGTGACGGAACGGCTGACGGCGCTGGGGTATACGCCCCGCCCGCTGGCCGGGGGCGTGGTGGCGGACATCACTGGTGAGGACACCGGCCGGTGCGTACTGCTCCGGGCGGATATGGACGCTCTCCGGGTCCGGGAGACCACGGGGCTGGATTTCCAGTCGGAAAACGGCGCCATGCACGCCTGCGGCCACGATATGCATGCCGCCATGCTGTTAAGCGCCGCCGCTTTACTCAAGCGGCATCAATCGGACTTGAAGGGCACGGTGCGGCTGGTGTTCCAGCCGGACGAGGAAGGCTTCACCGGGGCCAAGTCCATGCTGGCGGCCGGGGTCCTGAAGGATGCGCCGTCGCCCAAAGCGGCGCTGGCCCTTCATGTCAACTCCGGCACCCCCTCCGGCATGGTACTCTGCGGCCGGGGGACGTTCATGGCGGGCTGCCCCCTGTTCCGGGTCTCCGTCCGGGGCACCGGCTGCCACGGGGCCATGCCGGAGACCGGCGTGGACCCCATCAACATCGCCGCCCACATCTACCTCTCCCTGCAGGAGCTGACCGCACGGGAGATCTCCGCGAAGAAGCCTGCTGTGGTGACGGTGGGCCGGTTCCAGGGGGGACAGGCCCCCAATATCATCCCGGAGGAGGCGGTGCTGGAGGGCACCATCCGCACCTTTGACCGGGAGCTCAGCGCCCGGATCATGGAGCGCATCCGGGTCATCGCGGAAAACACGGCGGCGGCCTTCCGAGGCAGCGCCCAGGTGGAGGAGATCGCCTCCGCGCCGCCGCTGGTAAACGATCCCGCCCTGATGGACCGGGTCGCGGGCTGGGCGGAGGAGCTGGCTGGCAAGGAGCGGGTGTACCGTCTGGATCAGGGCGGCATGGGCTCCGAGGACTTCGCCTCCTTCACCTATGAGCTGCCCTGCGCCTACCTGCTGCTGGGAGCCGGAACGCCGCAGGAGGATCCCCGCTACGGCAAGCCCATGCACAACGAGGCGGTGGTGTTCAATGAGGACGTTCTCCCCACCGGCGCGGCGCTCCACACCCTGTTCGCCCTGCGGATGCTGGCGCAGGAAACCTGAACCGTCCCCTCCCCTTTTTACGGCAAATTCAGACTTTGTTCACCAAAGGCAGCGCCGCCGGTGGTAGTCTATGAGCAGAAAAGAGGGGGAACACATATGGAAGAAAAAAAGAAAGGCGGCAAGCGGGCCGCGCCCAACCGCCGTGGCTGGCTGCTGGCGGCGCTGGTATTGGCGGGCCTTGGGATCTGGGGTATTCTGGAATGGCGAGCCCATACCGCGCCGGGGCCGGGCATCTCCGTCAACGAGGAAGCCCTGACCCGCAGGGAGCCGTTTTACCAATATGACGCCCCCGGCGTTACCGCCTATGCCGGGGTGGACGTTTCCAGCTATCAAGGTGTCGTGGACTGGCCCGCCGTAAAAGCCGCCGGAGCGGACTTCGCCATGCTGCGGGTTGGCTTCCGGGGCTACGGCACCGGGGCTTTGGTGGAGGATAACGCCTTCGCCCAGAACGCCGCCGACGCCGCCAATGCGGGGCTGACGGTGGGCGTTTACTTCTACTCTCAGGCCGTCACGGAGGAGGAAGCCGCCGAGGAAGCCCGGTTCGTGGTGGAGCGGCTCCGGGGGACGACCGTCAGCGGCCCCATTGCCTATGATCTGGAATTTTACACGGCGGACGAGGCCCGGACCGACGATCTCACCGGCGAACAGGCCACCCAGAACGCCATCGCCTTTTGCGACGTGATCCGTCAGGCGGGCTATGAGCCGGTGGTCTACATGAACCTCCACTGGGCCGGAAGTATGTACGGCATGGAGGAGCTGGCGCACCTGCCGGTCTGGCTGGCCAGCTACGGCCCCGTCCCGGCGCTGGACCGGGGCGTGACCCTCTGGCAGTACAGCGAGAGCGGCGTTGTGGACGGCATCGAGGGTCCTGTGGATCTGGACCTGTGGTTCACCAAGGAATAGCGCCCCTCAACTCCCCGCGAAAAAAGACGATCTTCATGCGCCGCCCTGCGGCGGCCCCTAAAAAGATCAATGACCAAGGAGGTCCCCTATGCGGCTTTCTATCAAAACCTGCACACTGGATATGCCCTTTGCGGCCATGCTGGATTTCTGCGTGGCGCAGGGCGTTCAGGCCGTGGAGATCGGCACCGGCAACTGGTCCGGCGCGCCCCACATCGACTTGGACGAACTGCTTGGCTCCGAAACGGCCCGGCAGCGCTGGATGGACCAGCTTCGCCGCCGGGATATCGCCCTGTGCGCCCTGAACTGTTCCGGCAACCCCCTTGCCTTCCAGAAGGACTGGGAGGTGACGGAGAAAACCTTCCGTCTGGCGAAGCTGCTGGGCGTGGAGAAGATCGTGATGATGAGCGGCCTGCCCGCCGGCTGTCCCGGCGACAAGACCCCCGTTTGGATCACCACCAGCTGGCCGCCGGAGACCCAGGACATTCTGGACTACCAGTGGAACGAGGTGGCCATCCCCAAGTGGAAGGAGCTGGTCCGTATGGCGGAGGACTGCGGCATCCGTCAGATCGCGCTGGAAAACCACGGGATGCAGCTGGTGTACAACCCGGAGACCCTGTTCCGTCTGCGGGAAGCCGTTGGCCCCATGGTAGGCATGAATCTGGACCCCTCCCACCTGTTCTGGATGGGCGGCGACCCCATCGAGGCCGCCCGGGTGCTGGGGGAGCAGGGCGCTCTCTACCATGTCCACGGCAAGGACTCCCGCCCGGAGCGGCGGATGGCCGGGCCAAACGGCCTTTTGGACACGAAGCCCATCGACCAGTTCCGCACGCGTTCGTGGAATTACGTGGCTGTGGGCTGTGGTCACGGCGCCCAGTGGTGGAAGGAGTTTTTCTCCACCGTGCGGATGGCCGGCTATGACGGCGACGTGTCTCTGGAAATGGAGGACCTGACCATGCCCATGCTGGAGGGCCACCTGACCTCCCTCCGGATATTGAAGGAGGCACTGGTGCTGTAAAAAGCTGTATGAGTCGGTCTCTGTAAATTCCCCCAATAAAAGTCTTAGGAGGCGTGTCTGTTGACACGCCTCCTATGTTCTTATATTTCTTGCATTTCCGGTCATTTCACCGTGCAGGCTGATGGGAAAATGTCCCGTACAGGGAAAATTTCCCCCTCTATTGCTGTAATATTGTTCCGCTTTACAGCAGGCCCTGCAGGAAGATCACAACGATCAGCGCCGGCAGAATGAACTGGAAATAGGGCTTCAGCCACTTGGCGAATTTCAGGCCCTTGCCCTTGTTGGCCTCCGCCACATACTTGTCGAAGCCCCAGCCCCATTTGCTGACGCAGAACAGCAGATACACCAGAGAGCCGATGGGCAGCAGCAGGTTGCTCACGAGGAAGTCCTCGCTGTCCAGCACGTCCTTGCCCAGAATGGGATGGAAATCGCTCCAGATGTTGTAGCCGAACACGCAGGGCAGGCTCAGGAGGGCCAGCAGCACGCCGTTGATGAGCACAGCCTTCTTGCGGCTGATGCCGAAGGTGTCCATGCAGACGGCCAGAATGTTCTCAAACACCGCCAGCACCGTGGAGAAGCTGGCGAACACCATGAACAGGAAGAACAGCGTGCCCCAGAAGCGGCCGCCGGACATGTTCACGAACAGAGGCGGCAGGGTCTGAAAGATCAGCGCGGGGCCTTCACCGGGCGCAACGCCGAAGGTGAAGCAGGCAGGGAAAATGATGGCGCCCGCCATGAGGGCCACGAAGGTATCCAGAATACAGATCCGCACGGCCTCGCCGGGGAGGGTCTGCTCATCGCTCATGTAGCTGCCGAAGATCTCCATGGCGCCGATGCCCAGAGACAGGGTGAAGAACGCCTGATTCATAGCGTCGGTGATGAGGCTGCCGAGACCGTGCTCCCGGATGGTGTCCACGGAGGGCAGCAGGTAGAACTTCATGCCCTCCGCCGCGCCGGAGAGGGTCAGGCTGTGGACCGCCAGCACCACGATCAGCGCCAGCAGGCAGATCATCATGACCTTGGTCACCCGCTCCAGACCCTTCTGAAGGCCGAAGCTGCACACGATCAGGCCGGTGACCACCACCAGCTCCGTGAAGATGGCCATGGGGCCGGGGCTGCCCAGCATGGTGCCGAACATCCCGGAGATCTCATCGCCGGTCATACCGGCGTGGAAGCCGCCGGTGAGGAATTTGCCGAAGTAGTTCACCATCCAGCCGGTGACGGTGGTGTAATACATCATCAGCAGATAGCAGCCCGCCAGACAGAACCAGCCGTGGATGTGCCACTTGGAGCCGGGCTTTTCCAGATTCTTGTAGGCCAGCACGGCGCTCTTGCGGCCGCCGCGGCCCACCGCCAGTTCCATGGTCATCACGGGGACGCCCAACAGCAGCAGGCACACCAGATAGAACAGGACGAAGTAGCCGCCGCCGTTCTTGCCGGTAATATAGGGGAAGCGCCACACGTTGCCGATGCCGATGGCGCATCCGGCGCTCACCAGCAGGAAGCCCAGCCGGGAGCCGAAGGATTCTCTTTGCATTTCTAAGTACCTCGCTTACACACAACAAATATGCACTTATCTTAGCGAAAAAAATCCCCCTTTACAAGGGGGATTTCTTCATGATAAAATAAGAAAAACTTATTTTGTGTCGTGGGAGGGCGTTATGAATCGAAATCAGCTGAAGTATTTCGTGGCCGCGGCGGAGAGCCGCAGCTTCACGAAAGCCGCCGAGCAGTTCTACATTTCCCAGACCGCCATCACCCAGCAGATCCGTCTGCTGGAGGAGACGCTGGGCTGTCCCCTCTTTGACCGGAGCACCCGCCCCGTGAGCCTGACCCCCGCGGGGACCATCTTCCTCCGGGAGGCCAAGGGGATCTTAGAGCGGATGAGCCGGGCGCAGGAGCGGGTCCATGACGCCTCCACCGGACTCTCCGGCACGCTGCGGGTGGGCTACGTCCGGGGGTACGAGCGCAGCGACCTGTCCGCCCATATCCGCCAATTTCACCAGCAGAACAGCAACGTGCTCATCACCTTTTACCGCTGCTCCACCGACGCGCTGGCGGCGGGGCTGCTGCACCATGAATATGACATCATTTTCACCTGGGACAGTACCAACCTGAAAACCCAGGAGGGCGTGGCCTGCCGCACCGTGGAAAAGGCCCGGTTGGTGGTGGCGCTGTACGCCGGACACCCGCTGGCCCAGCGGCAGCAGCTCCGGCGGCAGGAGCTGCGGGGAGAGACCATCCTCTACATGTCCCCTGACGCCGCCGACGATTCCTACGGTGACGCCTTTTTCATGCAGCTTTACAACGAGGCGGGCTACAAGCCCAACATCCTCTTCCGCTCCGCCGACACGGAGAGCATCCTCATGATGGTCTCCGCCGAGGAAGGCATTTCCATCCTCCCCGCCTACTGCGTGGAAAAGCTCTACAACGCCGACAATCTGGTGTTTGTCCCCCTCATCGGCGAGGGAGAGGTGGAGGAGATCATCGCCGCGTGGCAGACCACCAACCCCAACCCCGCGCTGGCCCGGTTTCTGGCTATGACTCCTCCCCAATGGGAATGAGCCGTCCCGTGTCCGCCCCGACCCGGTGAGAAATGGAGAGCACCGTCCGGTCCGCCGTAGCCCTCTTCAAGGCCCGCAGCACCGCCCGCTCCGTCTCCGCGTCCAGATTGGCTGTGATCTCGTCCAGCAAAAGCAGCTTGGGGTCCGCCGCCACCGCCCGGGCGATGGACAGCAGCTGCCACTGTCCCTGAGAGAAAATGTCCGGGGTGCAGGGGGTGTCATAGCCCTGCGGCAGGGCGCCGATGGCCTCCGCCAGTCCCGCCAGCTCCGCGGCCCGGCGGACCTGTCCCTCCGTGATGGTGTCATCATACAGGGTGATCTGATCCCGGACGGTGCCGGGGACCGGATGGAACCGCTGCTCCACATAGCCGTACAGCGCCCGCCGCTGCGGGCCGGTGAGGGACCGGGGGTCCACGCCCTGAATCCGGACGGTGCCTCGCCGGGGGGTATACAGCCCCAGCACCAACTTGAACACGGTGCTCTTTCCCGCGCCGGTCCGGCCGGACAGGGTGGCCAGCTCTCCCTCCCGGATCTCCATATTTAAATGACGCAGAATGTTCTGCCCCGCCTCATAGCCGAAGTCCACATCCCGCAGCTCCACCATGGGAGCGGCGGGATTTTCCGTTTCCGGGGCCACCGGCTCCTGCTCCGGCTGGGCCAGAAAGTCATTGATCCGGCGAACGCCCGCCACGGCGGACTGGATGGTCTGGATCTCCATGCCCAGACTTTCCAACGGGGAAAAGATCTGGCTGATGTAGTTCATCACCGTCACGGCGGTACCGGCGGTCATGCCGAACAGCGTCAGCACCGCCGGGTCTCCGGAGGCGGACAGCAGCATGACCGCGCCCACCACAGCGGCGTTCACCGTGAGGATCACAGGGGAATACAGGGCGTCATAGAAGTTGGTACCCTCAATGGCCCGGTAGCTCTCCCCCAGCGCGCCATCGTACCGGGTCTCCATGTAGGTCTCCTTGCCCAGCGTGCGGATGGTGCGGAGATTCCGCACCGTCTCCGGCACATATCCGGAGGCCCTGCTCACCGCCTTCCGGTTTTTCAGCTGATTGTGCAGCATCCGCTTCTGGACGAACCGGGTAAAGAGGAACAGCACCGGCAGCAGCGCCAGCAGCAGATAGGCAAGCCCCCGGCTGCACTGCCACACCACCACCAGAATACTGAGGATCCGGCAGGCGTCCGCCGCCATACTGATGATCCCGGCGGTGAACAGGGTCTCCACCGTGTCCACGTCCCCCACGAAGCGGGACACCAGCGCCCCCGGCTCCTGACGGTTCAGCTCGTCGGCGGGCAGGCGGCCCTCCTTTTCCATCAGGCGGCTCCGCAGGGCGTGGGTGGTTTTCTGGCCGAATACCGTCAACGCGCTCTCCCGGGCGGATTCCAGCCCTCCCGCCAATGCGGTGAAGGCCAGATACCACAGGGGCAGGCGGAGGGTCAGCCCCTCCCCGGCGGTGAGGCCGTCCACAATGCGGCCCAGCACCAGCGGCGGCACCAGCGCCGCGCCTACGGCCCCTGCCACCACCGCCAGAATGGCAAAGGACAGCCAGAGGTGGTCTTTCACCGTTTCCAGCACCACAGTCCCCACATGGACTGCTTTTTTGCGGTCATTCATGGCTGTTCTCCTCCCTCTGTGCGTCAAACTGCGCCGCGTAATCCGGGGTATTCCCCACCAATTCCTCATGCGACCCCACCTTGGCCTCCCCGTTTTCCAGCCAGATCACCCGATCCAGCTCCGGGAACAGGTACAGCCGGTGAGAGATCAGAATCACCACGCTGTCCGCCGCCAGACGCCGCAGATGGGCGAAGATCTCCGTCTCCGTGGCCCGGTCCAGCGCCGAAAAGGGATCGTCCAGAATCAGCAGAGGCCTTTGATGGGCCAGCGTCCGGGCCAGCGCCAGCCGCTGGGCCTGACCGCCGGAAAGCCGGACGCCGCCGGTGCCCACCCGGGTCTCCAGCCCCTCCGTCATGGCCGCCACTTCGCCGTCCAGACACACAGCCCGGAGGTAATCCATGGGATCGCCCGTGTCTCCCAGCAGCACATTTTCCCGGATCGTGCCGCTGAACAGCTCCGGATCGTGGCCCAGATACCCCACGAGGCCCGTCCGCTCCCAGGGGGACAGCTCCGCCAGCTCCCGGCCGTCCAGCCGGATGCTGCCGCCGTAGGGCTGCTCGCAGAGGAACGCCTTGCCCAGCGTGGATTTGCCGCAGGCCACCGGCCCGGTGACGCCGATGATCTGCCCCCGGCAGGCGGTCAGATCCAGCCCGGAGAACAGCGGCGCGTCACCGGGATAGCCGCAGGTGAGGTCCCGGACCTCCAGACGCTCCACCCTGCCGGCGGAAACGGCGGGCACGGCGGGGATCTCCCGCATCAGGGGCTGGATGCGCTTCCAGGACACCTGCGCCTTGTGGACTGCGTTGAACAGCTTTGCCGCCTTGGAAGATTTGGTGGCCAGCTTGGTAAAGCAGGCCAGAAACGTGGTGAATTCCGCGATGGACCAGACCGTCCAGCCGGTGCCCAGCACGTTTTTCCCGCCGAAATACAGGATCAGCGCCGCGCCGATCATGGAGAGCACCCGGTACAGCGGCGGCAGGGACGCTGTCCACAGGTTTGCCTTTACAGCGGCGTGTTCGTAAGCGGTGAGGTGCTCCTCATAGGCTGCCCGGCGCTCCTCCTCCCGGCCAAAGACCCGGTAGGTCAGGGCGTTGACCGCTCGATCCATGGTGGCGGCATTCAAAATCCCGGCCTGCTCCTTGAAGGCCGCGCCGGTGCGCTGGACGGGCCGCTTCATCCGTTCCGCCAGCGCGTAGCTCCCCGGCAGAAAGGCCATGGACAGCAGCGCCAGCCGCCAGTCATACCACAGCAGCATCCCGGCATAGGCCGCCAGGGCCACGCCGGTGTCAAATACCTCCGTGGTGAATTTCCGCATCCCCTCGGCGCAGTCGTCCACGTCGGAAATGGCCTTGGTCAGCACCGTTCCCGCGCCCTCACGTTCCAAGTCCCCCCGATCCGACCGGACCAGCGCGCCGTACAGGACCCGCTTCATGCGGCGGTTCACCTTGTTGGCAAAGCGGCGGACATAGAACCGCTTCAAAAACCGAAGTCCCTGCACCGCGGCGATGACGGCGATGTACCCCGCCGTCAGAGAGGCCATGACGGAAAAGCTGTTCTCTCCCAAGAGGATCCGGGCCAGCGTTTCCGTCATCTGTCCCTCGAACCACGGACCTGCCACCAGACCGATATTATAGAGGAGACCCGTCACGGTGATGACCGCCAGCACTCCGGATTCCGCCCGGAAATAGGAGCTGACCCGGTCCGGCGGAAGCTGCCGCTTACTCATGGCGCTCCCCCTCTCCCTGCTCCGTCAGGGCCGTGATGTGGGGGAACCCCGCCCGGCTCTCCTGCTTGGAACGGCGATAGATGGTGTCCAGCGTTTTGCAGAAGGCGAGCTTCTCCGCCTCCGGCAGCTCCGCCAGCAGCCATTCATAAAAGGTGGTCTCCACCTGCGCCTTGGAGTTCCGCAGGCCCTCCGCCTTTTCCGTGGCGAAAAGAAGCTGGCTGCGGCCGTCCTTGGGGTTGGCCTGCCGGATCAGATAGCCCTTGGCCTCCAGACTGGCCGCCCGGCGGGCGGCGGCTCCCTTGTCCACCCGGAGCTGCTCCCGGACCTCCGCCTGCGTGATGCCGGGATGGTGGCGCACCAGATGGATGAAATCGTATTCCGCTGTGCCGATGCCGTCCTCTTTCAGCGTCCGGACGGCCAGCTTGCTGGCCTCCCGTGCGATTTTCGTGATCTTGCGCTCTGTGAGATCCATAGCGTTCCTTTCCCCGGAGCCTGTGCCCGGTCAAGAGATAGTTGCAGATACATCTTTCTGATTGGATGATAGTACATCCAGTTTCCCCTGTCAATCAAAAAATAGGCTGCGCCCCCACTTTCCCCGGTTTTAACCGTTTATTCACAATTTTTGTCTTGACAATGGGAGGGGCGTCCGCTATTATATAGTTCAATTCTTTTAGTTAAATTATTTTAAGTAAATGTTTTTAACTAACAAGAGCCGACTTTCACCGAAACAAGGAGATCTATCATGGAATTTGAAAAAGTGCGTGACATCATTGTGGAGACTCTGGGCTGCGACGCCGAAGCCGTGACCCCTACCGCTTCTCTGGCTGACGATCTGGGCGCCGATTCTCTGGCTGCCGTGGAGCTGGTCATGGCCCTGGAGGAGGCCGCCGGCATCTCCATCGCCGAGGAGGACGCCGCCAACCTGAAAACGGTGGGCGACATCATGACCTATCTGGCCGCTCACAAGAATTAACGTGCGTCCGCCGGAGGGTACAGGCCCTCCGGCGGTCCGGTTTTGCGAGGAAAGGATATTCCATGACCAATCAAGAACTGAACGACCTGCTGGCCCGCTTCGAGGGAAGCTCCCTGTCCAAGCTGAAGCTGTCCACCCAGGAATTTACCATAGAAATGGAGCGGGCCGTCTCCGCTCCCGCCGCGCCGGTGATCCCGGCAGCGGCTGCTGCCCCGGCGGCTCCCGCAGCCGCCGAACCGGAGGGCGATGCCATCACCGCCCCCATGGTGGGCACCTTTTACGCCGCCTCCGCCCCGGAACAGCCCCCCTTTGTGAAGGTGGGCGACCGGGTACGCAAGGGCCAGCCCGTCTGCCTGCTGGAGGCCATGAAGATGATGAGCGAGATCCCCGCCCCCGCCGACTGCGTGGTGGAGGAGGTCTTGGCCCGGGACGGCGAGGCCGTGGGCTTTGGGGAGCCGCTGCTGCGCATTCGGAGGGTTTAAAGCTATGCTCAAGCGTGTGTTGATCGCCAACCGGGGAGAGATCGCCCTGCGGGTGATCCGGGCCTGCCGGGAGCTGGATATCGAGACGGTGGCCATCTATTCCACCGCCGACGAGAGCGCCCTCCACGCCCAGATCGCAACCCGGTCTTTGTGCGTGGGCCCGGCCCGGGCGGCGGACAGCTATCTGAACCAGGATGCTATCCTGTCGGCAGCCCTGGCCACCGGCTGCGATGCCATCCACCCCGGCTATGGCTTTCTGTCGGAGAACCCGGATTTTGCCGACCGGTGCGTGGAGGCGGGGCTGAAGTACATCGGCCCCAGCGGCGACGTGATCCGCAAGATGGGCAGCAAGGCCGCCGCCCGCACCCTGGCCCAGCAGGCAGGGGTGCCGGTGGTCCCCGGCTCTGACGGCCCCCTCCGGGACGTGGAGCAGGCCAAGGAGCTGGCCGCCCAGGTGGGCTATCCCGTGCTGCTGAAGGCCTCCGCCGGCGGCGGCGGGCGGGGGATGCGCCAGGTGGACGGCCCGGAGGGGCTGGAGAGCGCCTTCCACGCCGCCCAGGCCGAGGCCATCGCCTGCTTTGGCGACGGGGAGATGTATCTGGAGAAGCTGGTCCTCTCCCCCCGGCACATTGAATTTCAGATCATGGCGGACAGCCAGGGCCATGTGGTCCATCTGGGGGAGCGGGACTGCTCCATCCAGCGCCGCCGCCAGAAGCTGATCGAGGAGTCCCCCTCCCGGGCCCTGACCCCCCAGCTGCGGGAGGAGATGGGCCGGGCCGCCGTGGCCGCTGCGAAAGCTGCGGGCTATGTGGGGGCGGGGACGGTGGAATTTGTCCTGTCCCCCCAGGGGCAGTTCTATTTCATCGAGATGAACACCCGCATCCAGGTGGAGCACCCGGTCACCGAGCTGGTCACCGGGGTGGACCTGGTGAAGGAGCAGCTGCGGGTGGCCGCCGGGCTGCCCCTGTCCTTCGCCCAGGAGGACATCCATGTGAGCGGCCACGCCATCGAGTGCCGCATCAACGCCGAGGACCCGGAGCACGACTTTCGGCCCTGTCCGGGCAAGACGGAGTTCCTCCATCTCCCCGGCGGACCCGGGGTGCGGGTGGACACCGCCCTGTATCCGGGCTATGAGGTGTCCCCCTTCTATGACTCTTTGGTGGCCAAGGTGCTGGTCCACGCCCCCACCCGGCTGGAGGCCATCCGCCGGATGCGCCGCAGTTTGGAGGAGCTGGTCATCGAGGGCTATCCCACCAATTCCGCCCTGGCCCACCTCATCATGCACGATGGGGAGTTTGTCCGGGGCCAGTATGACACCAGCTTTTTGGACAAGAACCTGCCCCGGCTGCTGGAGCTGGCCCGCACCTGTGATACGCTGACCGCCGAATAACGGCCTGGAAAGAAGAGCCGAAGGACATTCGGCTCTTTTTCTGGATACGGCGGGAAAGGAGAAGCTGTGAATTATTTCTTTCGCCAGCGCCGGGACCGGCTGCTGACCTATCAGGCCATGCGGGAGGGGAAGATCCCCTCCGCCCGCAAGGTCCCCTGCCCCCAGTGCGGAGAGGACAGCTCCGCCCTGGACTGGAGCCGCAACCGCCAGGTATGCCCCCGGTGCGGCTTTCACAAGCCCATCGGGGCCTATTACCGCCTGTCCATCATCCTGGACCCCGGCACCTTTCAGGAGCTGGAGGAGAAGCTGGAGCCCGCCGACCCCCTGAACTTCCCCGGCTATCCGGCCAAGCTGGCCGTCCGGGAGGAGGAGACCGGCCTGCGGGATGCGGCGGTGGCCGCCGTGGGCAAGATCATGGGCCGCAAGGCCGTGTGCGTGGTGCTGGACAGCCGCTTCTTCATGGGCAGCATGGGCACCGCCGTGGGGGAAAAGGTCACCCGGGCGGCGGAGTATGCCACCCGGCGGCGTCTGCCCTTGATCATCTTTGCCGCCAGCGGCGGAGCCCGGATGCAGGAGGGCATTTTCTCCCTGATGCAGATGGCCAAGACCGCCGCCGCCATCCAGCGGCATCAGGAGAAAGGCGGGCTGTATATCTCCTGCCTGACCCACCCCACCACCGGAGGGGTGACGGCCAGCTTTGCCTCGTTGGGGGACATTATGCTGGCCGAGCCCGGGGCCCTGATCGGCTTTGCCGGCCCCCGGGTCATTGAACAGACCATCGGGGAGAAGCTGCCCCAGGGCTTCCAGCGGGCAGAGTATCTGCTGGACCACGGCTTTTTGGACCGCATCGTCCCCCGGGACCAGTGGCGGGCCGTTCTGGGCCAGCTGCTGGCCCTGCACGAGGGAGGTGGACGGGCATGAGCCACTATACGCCGGAAGAAAAAGTGAAGATCGCCCGGGACCCGGGCCGTCCGGGCACGGCGGACTTTATCTCCGCCCTGTTCACCGACTTTTTTGAGCAGCGGGGAGACCGCCAGTGCCGGGAGGACGGCAGCATTCTGGGCGGCATCGCCCGCTTTCACGGCCGCCCCGTGACGGTGATCGGCCACCGGAAGGGCAAGAACCTGGAGGAGAACTTAAAGTGCAACTTCGGGATGCCCGGCCCGGAGGGCTATCGCAAGGCCCAGCGGCTGATGCGCCAGGCGGAGAAGTTTGGCCGCCCCATCATCACCTTTGTGGACACCCCGGGGGCCTATCCCGGCAAGGAGGCCGAGGAGCGGGGCCAGGGCGAGGCCATCGCCCAGTGTCTGGCCCTGATGAGCTCCCTCACCGTGCCCGTCATCTCCATCATCACCGGGGAGGGGGGCAGCGGCGGAGCGCTGGCTCTGGCCGTGGCCAACCGGGTGCTCATGCTGGAGCACGCGGTGTATTCCGTCCTGTCCCCGGAGGGCTTTGCCTCCATCCTGTGGAAGGATGCCTCCCGCAGCGGCGAGGCCTGTGCCGTGATGAAGCTCACCGCCCAGGACCTGCGCCGGGGGGGCATCGTTCAGGGGGTTCTCCGGGAGCCGGAGGGGGGCGCCCACACCGACTGGGAGGCCACCTTCCGCACCATGGACGCCGCCCTGCGCAAAGAGCTGGCCGCCCTGGACAAGCTGAAGGGCCCGGCGCTGGCCCAGCAGCGGTATGAAATGTTTCGGGCCATGGGGCGGGGACTGCCCCCGGCCCGGGAGGAGGAAGTATGAGCGCACCGAAATTTTTATCCACCGGCCGCTGTCTGCCCGCCAAAATCGTGACCAATGACGATCTGAGCCGCACGGTGGACACCAACGACGAGTGGGTGTTCAGCCGCACAGGCATCCACGCCCGGCACTTCTGTGAAAGAGAGAGCGGCATGGACCTGGCCCGGGGGGCGGCCCGGCAGGCGCTGGAGCGCTCCGGCCTGAAGGCGGAGGACATCGGCGTGTGCCTAGTGGCCACCTTTACCCCCGATTTTGCCAGCCCCTCCATGGCCTGTATGCTGCAAAAGCAGCTGGGGCTGCGGGAGGACACCATCTGCTTTGATCTGAACGCCGCCTGCGCCGGGTTTTTGTATGGGACCAAGACGGCCCACGCCCTGCTGGCCGATGCCCCCCGGCCCTATGCCATTGTGGTGGGGGCGGAGGTCATCAGCCGGGTGCTGGACCACACCGACCGGAACACCTGCGTCCTCTTCGGCGACGGAGCCGGGGCGGCGGTGCTCGCCCGGGATGACAGTGCCCGGTGGCACACGGTCTTTGGCTCCCGGGGGGACGAACAGAGCATCTGGGTCCAGGGCCCCGGGCCGGAGAAGGCCGCCGTCCACATGGAGGGCAAGGCGGTGTTCCGCTTTGCCACCGAGGTGGTGGAGGGCTCTATCCGCCAGCTGGTGTCGGCGGAGGGCTGCGACGTCAACGACCTGGACCTGGTGGTCTGCCACCAGGCCAACGCCCGGATCATCGACTTTGTAGCCAAGCGGCTGAAGGCCCGGGAGGGCCTGTTTTATAAGAACATGGAGCGCTATGGCAACACCTCTGCAGCCAGCATCCCCATGGCCCTGGACGAGCTGGTGGAGCAGGGGATGTTAAAGCCCGGGATGCGGGTGCTCACCGTGGGCTTCGGCGGCGGCCTGACCTGGGCCGGAGCGCTGTTTACTTGGTAACAACTGAGATCGGTGCGCCTGGAGGGCGCAGAAGGCGAGGAGACGCAAATGATAAAACTAAATGAACTGCTGGGAACCGAATTTCCCCTGATCCAGGGCGGCATGGCCAACATCGCCACCGGCGAATTCGCCGCCGCCGTGTCCAACGCCGGGGCCCTGGGCCTCATCGGCGCGGGGGGCATGAACGCCGACACCCTGCGGGAGAACATCCGCCGGTGCAAGGCCCTGACCGACAAGCCCTTCGGCGTGAACATCATGCTGATGAACCCCGCCGCCGCCGAGATGGCCAAGGTGGTGGTGGAGGAGGGCGTTCAGGTGGTCACCACCGGAGCCGGCGTGCCCAGCCAGTATGTCCCCGCCTGGAAGGAGGCGGGCATCAAGGTATTCCCCGTGGTCCCCGCCACCACCCTGGTCCGCCGCCTGGCCCCTCTGGGGGTGGACGGCTTCATCGCCGAGGGCACGGAGAGCGGCGGCCATGTGGGCGAGCTGACCACCATGGCCCTGGTGCCCCAGGTGCGGGAGATGACCGACCTGCCTGTGATCGCCGCCGGCGGCATCGCCGGAGGACGGCAGCTGGCCGCCGCCTTTGCCCTGGGGGCCTGCGGCGCTCAGATCGGCACCTGCCTGCTGGTGAGCCGGGAGTGCCCCATCCATGAGAATTATAAGCAGGCCCTGCTGAAGGCCAAGGACAGCGACACCACTGTCACCGGCCGGAGCGTGGGCGCACCGGTGCGCATTCTGAAAAACCAGATGGCCCGGGAGTATCTGGCCCGGGAGCGGGCCGGGGCGGACAAGATGGAGCTTGAGAAATACACCCTGGGCTCCCTCCGCCGGGCGGTGTTCGACGGGGACACCAAGACGGGCTCTCTCATGGCCGGTCAGGTGGCCGGGATGCTCCACGAGATCCGCCCCCTGCGGGCCATCCTGGAGGAGATGTACGCCGACTATAAGGCCACTGTGGCCCAGCTGGCCCAGGAGGTTTGAACATGAAATTAGCCTTTGTATACGCCGGTCAGGGCAGCCAGAAGGTGGGCATGGGCCGGGACTTCTATGACCGGTACCCCGAATACCGGGCGGTGCTGGACAACGCCGGGCTGGACTTTGACCTGAAGGCCCTCAGCTTTGAGGGGCCCATTGAGGAGCTGTCCCAGACCCGCTATACCCAGCCCTGCATGGCGGCCTTCGCCGTGGGGGTCACCGACCTGCTGTACGCCCGGGGCATCCGTCCCTGTGCAGCGGCGGGCCTGTCCCTGGGGGAGTACTCCGCCCTGTATGCCGCCGGCGTGCTGGACCGGGAGACGGTGCTGAAGACCCTGGCCTTCCGGGGCCGGGCCATGGAGCAGGCCGCCCAGGGCCTGGAGTGCGGCATGACCGCCGTCCTCTCCCTGGACCGGGACAAGCTGCAGATGGCCTGTGACCAGGCAAGTGAGCTGGGCGTGGTGCAGATCTGCAACTATAACTGCCCCGGCCAGCTGGTCATCAGCGGGGAAAAGGCCGCCGTGGACCGGGCCGGAGAGCTGGCCAAGGAGCTGGGGGCCAAGCGCTGTATGCCCCTGCGGGTCAGCGGCCCCTTCCACACCCGGCTGATGAAGCCGGCGGGAGATGCACTGGCCGATTATTTCAAGACCATCCCCTTCCACCCCATGGCCCTGCCCGTCTATTTCAACTGCAAGGGCGGCCCCATGGAGGCGGGAGATGCGATCCCCGCCCTGCTGGAGAAGCAGGTGCAGTCCTCCGTCTATTGGGAGGATACCGTCCGGCGCATGGAGGCCGACGGCATCGACACCATTCTGGAGATCGGGCCGGGCAAGACCCTCACCTCCTTTGTGAAAAAGACCGCCCCCGGCATCCAGACCTATCACATCGACACCGCCGACGACTTTGAGACCGTGGCGGAGCAGCTGAAAGGAGCAGCCCAATGACCATGAACGAATCTGTGGCCCTTGTCACCGGCGGCAGCCGGGGCATTGGCCGGGCCATCTGCCTGGAGCTGGCCCGCCAGGGTGCGGCGGTGGCCGTGAATTATGCCGGAAATGAGCAGGCCGCCCAGGAGACGGTGGAGGCCTGCCGGGCTCTGGGCGTTCAGGCGGAGGCCTTTCGGGCCGACGTGTCTGACCCCGCCGCCTGTGAGGAGCTCATCGGCCAGGTGAAGGAGCGCTTTGGCCGCCTGGACATCCTGGTGAACAATGCGGGCGTCACCCGGGACGGCCTGCTGATGACCGCCAAGGCCGAGGACTTTGACCGGGTGCTGGACACCAACCTGAAGGGGGCCTATTTCTGCATGAAGGCCGCCACCAAGCTCATGATGCGCCAGCGCTATGGCCGCATCGTCAACCTGAGCAGCGTGGTGGGCCTGCGGGGCAACCCGGGCCAGACGGGCTACGCCGCCAGCAAGGCGGGCATTCTGGGGCTGACCAAGGCCGCCGCAAAGGAGCTGGCGACCCGGAACATCACGGTGAACGCCGTGGCCCCCGGCTTTATCGAGACGGACATGACCGCCGTGCTGCCCGAAAAGGCCAAAACGGCCATGCTGTCCACCATCCCCATGGCCGCCCCCGGTCAGCCGGAGGACGTGGCCCGGGCTGCGGCCTTCTTTGCCAGGCCGGAGAGCGCCTATATCACCGGGCAGGTGCTGTGCGTAGACGGCGGAATGGCCGTTTGAGTTTAGGAGGTAACTATGGAAAAACGTAGGGTCGTGATCACCGGCATGGGCACGGTGAATCCCATTGGAAACAGCGTGGCGGAGAGCTGGCAGGCGGTCAAGGACGGCAAGTGCGGCATCGGCCCCATCACCCGGTATGACTGCTCTGACATGCGGGTAAAGCTGGCCGGAGAGGTGAAGAACCTGGACATCGACAGCGTTTTGGGCAAGCGGGAGGCCAAGAAGATGGACCGCTTTACCCAGTTTGCCCTCATCGCCGCCCAGCAGGCCATGGACGACAGCGGCCTGGACCGGGAGGGGGAGGACCTGTCCCGCTGCGGGGTCATCTGCTCCAGCGGCATCGGCGGCTTTGAGACCGTGTCCGAGGCCCACCGCCGGGGAGAGAGCCGGGGCTATGACTCCGTGTCCCCCTTTGTCATTCCTATGATCATCTCCAACATGGCCGCCGGGCAGATCGCCATTCGCTTTGGCTTTCAGGGAATGTGTACCTGCGTGGTCACCGCCTGCGCCGGGGGCACCAACGCCGTGGGCGATGCCTTCCGCCACATCCGGGACGGGTATGGCGATGTGATGCTGTGCGGCGGCACCGAGGCGGCCATCACCCCCCTGGCCATGGGCGGCTTCACCGCCATGAAGGCCCTCAGCGAGAACACGGACCCCGCCCGCGCTTCTATCCCCTTTGACGCGGAGCGCAGCGGCTTTGTCATGGGCGAGGGCGCCGGAATGCTGGTGCTGGAGGAATATGAGCACGCAAAGGCCCGCGGAGCCAAGATCTATGCCGAGGTGGCGGGCTACGGCGCCAACTGCGACGCCCACCACATCACCGCCCCCGCCCCCGGGGGAGCCGGCGGTGCGGCCTGTATGGCCCAGGCCCTGGCCGATGCCGGGATGAAGCCGGAGGAGGTGGGCTATATCAATGCCCACGGCACCTCCACCCATATGAACGATGCCTGCGAGACGGCGGCCATCCACACGACGTTTGGCGACCACGCCGCCCGCCTGGCCGTCAGCTCCACCAAGTCCATGACCGGCCACCTGCTGGGGGCCGCCGGGGCGGTGGAGGCCATCTTTACCGCCATGGCCCTGGTGGAGGGCTATTTGCCCGCCACCATCGGCTATCAGGTCCCCGACCCCGCCTGCGATCTGGACATCGTCCCCAACCAGGGGCGGAAGACGGACATCAAGGCCGCCCTGTCCAACTCCCTGGGTTTTGGCGGACACAATGCCTGCATCGTGCTGAAAAAGTGGGAGGGCTGAACATGGAACTGAACATCGACCAGATCGAAAAGCTGCTGCCCCACCGCTATCCCTTCCTGCTGGTGGACAAAATCGTGGAGTGCGTCCCCGGCCAGAGCGCCGTGGGCCGCAAGTGCGTCACCGCCAACGAGCCCTTTTTCCAGGGCCACTTTCCCGGCTTTAAAGTGATGCCCGGCGTGCTCATCATCGAGGCTCTGGCCCAGGTGGGTGCGGTGGCCATCTTGACGGAAGCGGGAAATCAGGGTAAACTTGCTTTATTCGGCGGCATTAAAAATGCCCGGTTCAAGCAGCAGGTGCGGCCCGGCGACGTGCTGGAGCTGTCCTGCCAGCTGACGGCCCGGCGGGGTCCTGTGGGCTTTGGTACTGCAGAGGCCCGGGTGGACGGCAAGCTGGCCTGTAAGGCGGAGCTGACCTTTGCCCTGACGGACAAGCCGGAATAAAGAAGATACGGGGAGCGTGCGGAATTTGTTGGAGGAGAGCTTTTCCGAGGTGTACACGAAATTCAAGCTGCATTTTTACCAGGAGGTATTTTCCCGCTTCCAAAACCGGGAGGCCAGCCTGACGGCGGTGGAGACCTTTTGCATGGAGATCATTCAGGCGCTGAAGGAGCCGACCATCAACGAGTTTGCCGCCTTTGTCCACATCTCCTCGCCCAATGCGGCATATAAAGTCAACAGCCTGATCCAGAAGGGCTATGTGGAGAAGATCCGTTCAGACCAGGACCGGCGGGAGTATCACCTGCGGCCCACCCAGAAATATATGAACTATTACAACATCAGCAGCCAATATATGCGCCAGGTGATGAAGCGGATCCAGAACCGCTTCACCCCGGACGAGGCCCGCCAGCTGGACCGGATGCTCCAGGTGGTGGGGGAGGAGCTGATGCCCGAGGTGGACCTGAAGTCCTGCGGCGACCTGTTCGCCGGGCCGGATCAGACCTGAGAGAGCACAGACAGGGCGCTGCCCCCTGAACCCGGGGACAGCGCCCTGTTTTGCGCAAAATAGAGGGCAGAACCAACAAAAATCCAGAAAAAGATTGACCAAATGGTCAAACTCATGTAAAATATACCGGCATCGCGGCACGGATAGCGTTTGAAAGAAGCCGTCTGGCTGCGGGAACAAGAAGAGGAGATGTTTGATTTCTTATGGAGAAAAGAGAGACCTTTTCCTCTCGGATGGGCTTTCTGCTGATCTCGGCAGGCTGTGCCATCGGGCTGGGAAATGTGTGGCGGTTCCCCTATATCACAGGACAGTATGGCGGCGGGGCCTTTGTGCTCATCTATCTGCTGTTCCTGGTGATCTTAGGGCTGCCTGTGATGGTCATGGAGCTGGCCGTGGGCCGGGGGAGCCAGCGGAGCATCGCCCGCTCCTTCCACGTGCTGGAGCCCAAGGGAAGCAAGTGGCACTGGTACTGCTGGTTTGGCATCGCGGGCAACTATCTGCTGATGATGTTCTACACCGTCATCGCCGGGTGGCTGCTGCTGTACTGCCTGAAAATGGCCAAGGGCGATTTTGTGGGCCTGGATGCCGACGGGGTGGCCGGACAGTTCGGTCAGCTCATGGGCGAGCCGGGGATCATGACCCTGTTTATGGCCCTTGTGGTGCTCATCGCCATGGGCGTGTGCCTCCAGGGTCTGCAAAACGGCGTGGAGCGCATCACCAAGGTGATGATGCTCTGTCTGCTGGCCATCATGGCCGTGCTGGCTGTGCGCTCCCTCACCCTGGAGGGGGGCGCTGAGGGCCTGAAGTTCTATCTGCAGCCCAACTTCAAAAACCTGATGTACGATGCCGAGGGTAAATGGCGGCTGGGGGAGAGCGTCTTTGCCGCCATGGGCCAGGCCTTCTTCACCCTGTCCCTGGGAATCGGGGCCATCGCCGTGTTCGGCAGCTATATCGACCGCCAGTATGCCCTGGGGGGCGAGGCCCTGCGCATCGGCATTCTGGACACCTTTGTGGCCTTTGTGGCGGGCCTGATCATCTTTCCCGCCTGCTCCGCCTTTGGGGTGTCCCCGGACCAGGGCGCGTCCTTGATCTTCATCACCCTGCCCAACATCTTCAACGAGATGCCTTTGGGACAGCTGTGGGGGGCCCTGTTCTTTGTGTTTTTGTCCTTTGCGGCCATGTCTACGGTGATCGCCGTGTTCGAGAATATCATCTCCTTTGCCATGGACATGTGGGGCTGGAGCCGGAAGAAGGCCGTGGCGGTGAATCTGATCGCCATCTTCCTGCTGTCTATGCCCTGCGTGCTGGGCTTTAACCTGTGGGCGGAATTCCAGCCCATGGGTCCGGGCAGCAACGTGTCTGACCTGGAGGACTTTATCATCTCCAACAATCTGCTGCCCCTGGGCTCCCTGGTCTATCTGCTGTTCTGCGTGAGCAGCAAGGGATGGGGCTGGAAGAACTTTCTCAGCGAGGCCAACACCGGCAGCGGCCTGAAGTTCCCCAATGGTGTCCGCCTGTACGTTAGCTATATCCTACCCCTGATCGTCCTGTTCATCTTTGTGATGGGCTATTGGAACAAGTTTGTGGGCTAATATGGGTTTGACGAGAAAAATCCCGTCGGTTCAGCTGAACCGGCGGGATTTTTGCACATATTCCGAACGTTTGTGGAAAGATTATACGAAATATACCAGGGGGTCCTCGGGGCGCTGGCCGGGCTCGACAGACTGAGCATAGAGGACCACGCCCTCGCCGTCGTACACGGCGGCCTGCTCCCAGCGGACTTCGGCGGTGACCTTGACCCACTCGCCCTTTTTCAGGCTCTTGGCCTTGTCATACTTGCACAGGAAGCCGAAGAAGCGGATGTCCTCGGCGCAGCAGGTCATGGCGTTGCGCCCGGGGACAAAGCAGCCCTTGGGCACCCGGCCGCCCACCATGGCCTGGGCGGTGAAGGTGACCGTTTTGCCCACATAACGCTCCGGGTGTTCCTGGATATCCAGATACCAGATGCCGTAGTCCGGGTCCTCCAGATCGATGTGGTCACGCTCCAGGTCATAGGGGAGGATGTCCTCCACCTCCAGCTCGTCGCCGTTCTCGTCCTCAAAGGCCATCTGACACATGCGGTTCACCGCCCGGATGGAGCGCTTCCAGCCGGACAGGGGCATGTCCTCTTTACAGCGGTTGAAGAGGACCATGTCCGCTTCGGTCACCATGTCGATGATCATGGACTGCATGTTGCTGCGGTACATCTCGAAGGTGGTGCCGTCGATGACATCAATGGCCTGGTAAAGCCCCCAGTTCTTGGGCAGCTTCAGGTCCCGCAGAAGCTGGATGGGCCACATGCCGTTATACTCCAGCAGCACCCGCTCGGGCTGATAGCGGCGGTCGATCTCCTCCAGAAAGGCGGTGTTCAGCTGGCTCTGGTCCTCGATGGGGATCAGACGGCAGTTGCGCTCGGCCAGATACTGGGCGTTATACTCCACCTCGCCGTCCTCACACATCAGCAGGACGGTGCGCTGGCCGTCGTTGAAATAGTCCATCTCCAGGGTGTCGATAAGCAGGGTGGTCTTGCCGCTGTCCAAAAACCCGGTGATGAGATAGAGTGGGATACGGGGATCGTTATTCATGGCGCGTCACCTCAGGCCAGCAGGAACAGCTTCTCCAGCTGGTCCTCCTTCAGGTCAGAGCCAATGACGCACAGACGGCCAGTGTAGTCGGCAGCGCCCTCCCGGATCTGGAACTCCTCGGGCACCAGGTCGAAGTGCAGCCAGGTCTGGCTGTCCTCGCAGGGGACCATGCCCTTGGCGCGGAGGATATAGCCATAGTCCTCCGTCATAGCCAGGGCGGACAGGGCCTCCTGCAGCTCCTCGCGGCTGTACTTCCGGGCGGTCTCCCGGCCCCAGGAGGTGAACACCTCATCGGCGTGGTGATGATGGTGATGTTCATGCTCATGCTCCTCGTGCTCATGGTCATGGTGGTGGCAGGAGCAGTTGGGATCGTCGCACTCCTCGCCGTCATGATGATGGTGATGGTGCTCGTGTTCGTCTGCCTCATGTTCGGCCCGCATCTTCTCCAGCAGTTCATCGGCCAGAGAGACTTTTTCAATGGCGGAGAGGATGGCCTTGCCGTCCAACTCATCCCAAGGGGTAGTGATGATGGCGGCATCGGCGTTTTTCTCCCGGAGCATGGACACAGCGGCCTCCAGCTTCTCCTGCGTCATCTTCTGAGTCCGGGAGAGGATGATGGTACCGGCGGCCTCGATCTGGTTGTTGTAGAATTCACCGAAGTTCTTCATATAGACCTTCACCTTGGTGGCGTCCGCCACGGTGACAAAGCTGTTGAGCTTCATCTCGGGAACGTCCTTTACGGTGTTCTCCACCGCCACGATCACGTCGCTGAGCTTGCCCACGCCGGAGGGCTCAATGAGGATGCGGTCGGGGTGGAACTGAGCCTCCACGTCCTTCAAAGCCTTGTTGAAGTCGCCCACCAGAGAGCAGCAGATGCAGCCGGCGGACATCTCGGAGATCTGGATGCCGGATTCCTTCAGGAAGCCGCCGTCAATGTTGATCTCGCCAAATTCGTTTTCGATCAGCACCAGCTTTTCGCCCTTGTAGGCCTCCGCCAGCAGCTTTTTGATGAGTGTGGTCTTACCGGCACCCAGGAAGCCGGAGACGATGTCGATTTTTGTCATGGTATCAGTCCTTTTCAAAAATTTTATACCACGGCTATCATACCACGAAATCACAAAAATGCAACGCCGTCACAGAAAATTTACAGCTCCAGCGGCACAAAAACGCATTTTTGCACCACTGGAGCCATTTTCAGAACCTTTGCGGTTTCGGAGACATTCTTCCTTGCAGGTTTCTTACCCGTTTCGCTTTCCTGTTGACTGCCATTTTTACCGTTCCTTTCTCCCGCATTCCCCGGCGATTTCGCCGGAGAGCAACAGCAGACAGACGAGGTTCGGAAAGGCCATCAGTGCGTTGGCAAGATCCGCCAGCTGAAGGACTGTGGCCATGGGGATCACCGCCCCGGCAAAAGCCGCCAGTCCGTACAGCACCCGGCAGGGCCGTACCGCCTCCGGTCCCAGCAGGTATGATGCCGTTGTCTCTGCCTGAACCGCACAGCCCAGCACGGAGGTAAAGGCAAACAGCCCTAACGCCACGCCGATGAGCCACGGGGTCAGCGGCCCCAGCACCGTTTCAAAGGCCCGGAGGGTCAGCGCCGCGCCGGTGAGGGGGTGCCCATTGCCATCCGCCGCTCCCAGCGTGCCGGAGCAGCAGATGGCGAGACCGGTAACGGTGCAGATCACCATGGTGTCGAAAAACACGCCGGTCATGCTGATGAGCCCCTGCTTTACCGGATCCTCCGTGTCAGCGCAGGCGGCGGTGATGGCGGCGGAACCTAACCCCGCCTCGTTGGAAAAAACGCTCCGGGCAACACCCCAGCGGAGGGCCTCCCGGCGGGTGACGATCCCCAAGGCCCCGCCCAGCGCGGCTTCCGGCGCCACTGCGCACCGGAGCATCAGGGCCACCGCCTCCGGCAGGCGGCGGAGGTTTCCCAGGATCACCGCCAGTCCGCCGCCCAAATACAGCAGCGCCATCACCGGTACCAGCACCGTAGAAATATCCGCGATGCGGCGGATGCCGCCCAATAAGATCGTCAGAGTCAGCGCCGCCGTCACCAGTCCTACCCGCCAGCGGGGCAGGGTGAAGGCGGCGGAGAAGGTGTCCGCCAAGGCCCCGGACTGGGCCATCGCCCCCATAGCAAAGGCCATCAGCAGGGCGAACAAAGCGTAAGAGCGGCCCAAAACCGCCCCAGCCGGCCCCAGCCGCATTTCCATCACCGCCATAGGCCCACCCCAACGGGTGCCGTCCCGGCGGACATGGCGGTATTTCACCGCCAGCATGCACTCAGCGAACTTGGCTGCCAGTCCCAGCAACGCCGCCAGCTCCATCCATACCAGCGCCCCCGGCCCGCCGGATACCAGCGCCGCCGCCACGCCCACGATGTTGCCGGTGCCCACCGTGGAGGCCAGCGCCGTCATCAGGGAGCCGAAGGGGGACACACCGCCCCGGCCCTTCCGCCGGGCCTCCCGCCCTAAAGACAAGGTCAGTGCCCGCCCTAAATTCCGCTGGGGAAAGCCTCCTGTCCGCAGGGTCAGCCACACCCCGGTGCCCAAAATCAGCGTCAGTGTCCCCGGTCCCCACAGGAGGGTATTCAGCACTTCCAGCATCCCATCGCCCCTCTCGGGACAGTCTATGCAGGATTTTGCCTGTCAAGACGCGCCGGGGGTGGTTTGTCCGAAAAAAGAGCCGGCAGCCTTTTGGCCGCCGGCTCCCTTGATGATTTGAATTTTACATGGAAAAAAATTATTTTGCCTGCTTCATGGAAAGGCTGATGCGCTTTTTCTTCTCGTCCACCTCCAGAACGACCACTTTCACAACATCCCCCACGGACACCGCCTCGGAGGGGTGCCGGATGAATTTGTCACACACCTGCGAGATGTGCACCAGACCGTCCTGATGGACGCCGATGTCCACAAATACGCCGAAGTCGATGACGTTCCGCACCGTGCCGGTGAGGATCATGCCGGGCTTCAAGTCCTTCATTTCCAGCACGTCGGTGCGGAGAATGGGCTTAGGCAGCTCGTCGCGGACGTCACGCCCCGGTTTCAGCAGCTCGGATACGATGTCCCGCAGGGTGGGAACGCCCACGCCGATCTCCTCCGCCGCTTTTTCTTCCCCGTAAGCGCCGAGGCGGGCGGGAAGGTCGGAAATGGCTCCGTTCTTCACATCCGCTAAGGTGTGGCCTGTCAGCTCCAGCAGGGCCTTGGCGGCGTCATAGGATTCCGGGTGGACGGCGGTGTTGTCCAGTACGCTTTTACTCTCCGGCACCCGCAAAAAGCCCGCGCACTGCTGGAAGGCCTTGGGCCCCAGCTTGGGCACCTTTTTAATCTGGGCGCGGGAGGTAAAGGCACCGTTTTCTTCCCGGTAGGCCACCACGTTTTTCGCCGTGGTGCTGTTGAGCCCCGCCACCCGCTGCAAAAGGGAGGGGGATGCGGTGTTGACATCCACGCCTACGGCGTTGACGCAGTCCTCCACCACGCCGTTCAGGGCCTCGTCCAGCTGCTTCTGGGGCATGTCATGCTGATACTGGCCCACGCCGATGGCCTTGGGGTCAATCTTCACCAGCTCCGCCAGGGGGTCCTGCAGCCGCCGGGCGATGGAAACGGCGGAGCGGAGGTTCACATCGTACTGGGGAAACTCCTCGGCAGCTAGCTTGCTGGCGGAGTACACCGAGGCCCCGGCCTCGGAAACGATCATATAGCTGACACGGGAGCCGCTCTCATTTACCTGCCGGATCAGCTCCACCGCCATCTGCTCTGTCTCCCGGCTGGCGGTGCCGTTGCCAATGGCGATATTTTCAACGCCGTGCTTTTTTATCAGCTTGGCCAGGGCGGTAATGGCCTCCCTTTTCTGCCGTTCGCCGTAGGTGGGATAGACCACGGCGGTATCCAGCACCTTGCCGGTGCCGTCCACCACCGCAACTTTACAGCCCATGCGGTAGCCGGGGTCCAGACCCATGGTGACCTTGCCTTTCACCGGCGGCTGCATCAGAAGGGGCTTCAGATTCAGGGCGAACTGGCCGATGGCGCCCTCGTCAGCCCGGTCCGTCAGCGCTGCCCGCATTTCTCGTTCCAAAGAGGGGTAAATGCGGCGGTCATAGGCATCTTCGGCGGCGTCTTTCACAAATTCCATGGCCGCAGAGCCGGGCTTCACCACCGCGCGCCGCAGCAGCGGCAGCGCCAGCTCCCGGTCCAGCAGGACAGTGACCTTCAGCTTTTCCTCTTTTTCGCCCCGGTTGATGGCGAGAATCTGATGACCCTGCAAGCGGCTGAGGGACTGCTCAAAATCGTAGTACAGGCGGTAAACGCTGTCCTCCTCCGTGGCGGCGAGGGAACGCAGAGTACCCCGCCGCTCCAGCAGCTCCCGCAGGCTCTTGCGGACGGCCGCATCGTCGCTGATCCACTCGGCGATGATGTCATTGGCTCCTTGCAGAGCGTCCGCCGCCGTCTCCACGCCCTTTTCCGAATCGATGAAGCCCGCCGCCGCATCCTCCGGACGGGGACAGTCCCGCTCCTGAGCAAATAACAGCGCGGCCAGCGGTTCCAGGCCCTTTTCCCGGGCCACGGTGGCGCGGGTGCGGCGCTTTTGCTTGTAGGGGCGGTAGAGATCCTCCACCTCTGCCAAGGTCTGGGCGCTGTCGATGGCGGCGGCCAATTCCTCCGTCAGCTTGCCTTGCTCCTCGATGGACTTTTTCACCGTATCCCGGCGTTCCTCCAACCCGCGGAGGTATTGGAGCCGTTCCTCCAGCGTCCGGAGGGAGGTGTCATCCATGGCACCATGAAGTTCCTTGCGGTAGCGGGCGATGAAGGGGATCGTGTTGCCCTCGTCCAGCAGCCGGACCACGTTTTCCACGTGCTGGGGGTCCTTATTCAGCTCCTGCGCCAGCGTTTGAATCATATTCATGCTTGTTGCATCCTTTCGTTGAAAAGCCACCGCCGCGACGGCGGTGGCTTTTGGCTGTTTGAAATTTCCCTTCTCAAGCCCGCTTGAAAAGCTTTTCCAGCTCGTATTTCGTGACCTTCACCACTACGGGCCGTCCGTGGGGGCAGTACCGGACCTCCCCGCTCTGCACCTTTTCCACCAAGATCTTCAACTCGGCGGGGTCGCTGGTCCAGCCGCCCTTGATGGCGGCCTTGCAGGCCATGGTGTGCAGCAGCGCCTCCCGCTTTTCGTCCAGATTCCGGCCTGTGCGGAGATTCTGCGCAAATTTCTCCAGCGTGGCGGCGGTGTCCGCCGCGTCCAAATCCGCCGGGACCTCCCGCACCAGAATTGCGCCGTCACCGAAATCCTCACAGCCGAAGCCGAACTGTTCCAGCAGCTCCAGATTGTCCAGCAGCAGGGCGGTGTCCTCCTTGCCGGGTTCCACGGCGATGGGCTGCAAAAGGGTCTGCCGCATGGGCGGCTCCTTGGAGGTCATCAGCCGGTCAAAGTTCATCCGCTCATGGGCGGCGTGCTTGTCGATGAGCCAGAGGGTCTCTGCGTCATCCTCGCAGATGATGTAAGTATTCAGGACTTCCCCGGCGATACGCCACGGGGC
>OLFU01000405.1_pt1 | contig 50332 bp, 32 predicted proteins | sample 1605161 | NCBI WGS metagenome assembly OLFU01 (sample SAMEA3888914, study PRJEB22519) | human gut metagenome | biome: human gut; feature: human-associated habitat; material: faeces | place: Denmark | collected 2011
GAATATTTTGTGGTTGGTTTGAACCTCTCAAATCAACCACTTATTCCGAATACCCGTTGTTTTTTCAACTCTCCTGTCTTAATATCTATCCGTTCATTAAAGATTTTTTTGTGAAAGAATATCGACACCAGGTACATTAGCAAGTTTTTCTGGATCTTCCCAAGCCAACCAAATGCACAATCTGGGAGTGTTATGAATGATGTCCTCTGCGCCATAATATGGTCTTACATACAAAGAAAGCCCTGATTCCATAAATTCTTGAGAATTTAACTCCTGATCGGATATTATAAAGGCCTTACCTGATGGTTTATTACCGAACACCATGGGAGTTGGCGCAGACAATTCCTTCGATTCGCTTTTTACAATAATATTTTTACAGTCGATTAAATAGCCATTAATAAGTTCTACAGTTTCAACCTTTACAACATCTCCACCGAAATCATTTAAAAATAATTGCTTCTTTTTCCTTTCAACTCTCGAAAAACCAACAATTACACAAAATACTGCTGCATTATCTCGAGCTTCATTCTTCCAAACAAATGTCGTGTGAGCAAAGTTGATTACAATACCGCTCTTAAAGAGATCCCCCCACAAAGTTTCTACTTGTTCCCCTTGACAGATTGAATTCGTCGATACAAATCCGACTTCTATAGAAGTACCATTTATGTAGTCTGCTGCCTTTTTGAACCAACACCCTACATAGTCAAGATAACCCACCTTTTTCCCTTTAAACACTCGGGCAATGTCCTCTTTTTGTGCTGGACTTGTTGTAGTTGTTCCAGCAAACGGCGGATTCCCCATGATGTAGGAAAGTTGCTCAGCAGGCACAACCGTACCCCAGTCAGTCGTCAGAGCATTGGTGCAAACGATGTGCGCTGAATCCTTCAGCGGAATCGTCGGAATAGTTGCGCCAAAGAACGTGCCAAACTCCACGTTCATGACGTGCTCCATAAGCCACATCGACACACGTGCGACTTCCACGGGGAACTCTTCAATTTCGATGCCATAGAACTGATTGATCGACACCTTGGAGGCGTCGTGCTTCCAGTCGTCCAGGAGCGAACGATCGGGACTGTCGAACCTGTGAAGCGCCTTCACGGCTTCAAATTCAAGTCGCTTGATCTCACGGAAAGAGACGATCAGGAAATTCCCACTACCGCACGCTGGATCGAGGAACGTCAGGGAAGCAAGCTTCCCCTGAAAGGCGTAAAGCTTGTCTGTCTGATCTTTCGTGAGCTTTTTTTGCCTGTCGCTGATGGTCTCAAGAATGGTCTGGAGCTCGGCCTTCAGATCGTCAAGGAAAAGCGGCTCGATCACCTTCATGATGTTGCGTTCGCTCGTGAAATGCGCCCCTAGAGCATGTCGCTCCTCAGGCTTCATGACGGCCTGGAACATCGAACCGAAGATAACCGGTGAAATCAGATTCCATTCCAATCTACCGCACTCGAGAAGAATGTTTCGGGCACGGGCGTTGAAGGTCGGGATGCGGATTTTGTCGCGAAAGAGTCCACCGTTCACGTACGGGAAGGCAGCAAGCGTCGGTGTTTCTTGCTTGCGCGCAAACCTTCCAGGCTCCATGTCGAGCATCCAAAACAGACGCTCAAAGAAGGTATCCATATCGGAGCCATCAGTCTTGGTAAGAGATTCAATGGCCTTTGTCATCTGATCTTGGATCGGGAAGATACCCGTATCTTCTGCGAAGAAACAGAACAGCAAACGTGTCAGGAAGACATTCAAATCATGCAGATGCTCATCGTCGTACTGGTTTGTCGCACGAATGATGTCGTAGAGCTTCCCCATCTTCTCACAGGCTTTGACGTCCGCAGGATGGCTCGTATATGCAAGCGGCTTTTCATATAGACCAGTCAACGGAAGGAAAAACTCATAGTTTTCGACCAGATCAGCAAAGTCAAAGTCCGCCCAGTCGTCGACTCGACTATCGTAGGCAACAACGCGATGAAAATCGGTGGCAAAGATGAATCGAACCTTGTGCTTAGCAATGGTTGCATCCTTAACGAGCGTCTTCACCACCGCATTCACGTCCTGTCCTCGCGTAACCGGTCGGAAGTACATGTTCTTGGCGAGGCCGTAATCTCCTTCAGCGATCGCTATGTTTCGACCGTTGTTCGGATCCTGCACATTGCGAATCGTAGCGGCCGGGAATCCGAAAGTTTTCAAGAAGCCAACGAAGAAGTCTTTGCCATTCGTCGTTTGGCGTAGGGCCTCGAAGCCCTTAATTATTTTGGCGTGATTGAGCTTTGCCATGACAGAATTCCTTGATCATGTAGTCTTTGTGCCGAGATCAATTCTCTTGCGACGTATTCATTTGGAGATAGCGATAGACGGTGGAGCGGCTGATGCCGACCTTCTTGGCCGCCGTCGCAAGCGGTACGCCTTGTTCCACCAAGGCATTAACTGTTTCTAGCGTTTCGTCAGAGATTGAACGAGGACGCCCCTTGTATACGCCGCGCTCCTTAGCTAGCGCAATACCTTCGGCCTGGCGACGACGGATCATGGAGCGCTCAAATTCAGCGAATGCACCGATCATCGATAGCATAAGTTTTGAAGTAGGAGAGGCATCCGCACCGGCTTCGAAGGAGAGGCGCTCGTTCAAGAAGATAACGCTGACACCGCGACAGGTCAGATCCTGCACCATCGTGAGGAGATCAGCGAGATTGCGAGCCAGCCGGTCTAGGCTGTGCACGATGAGCGTATCTCCTTCACGAATAAAAGAGAGCATCCTTTGAAGCTCCGGACGATCGGTGTTCTTGCCAGAGACTTTGTCCATGAAGATTTTCTCAGCCTGCTGAGCCTTTAAATCCTCAATCTGTCGATCCGGGTTTTGGTCAAGCGAGCTCACTCGGACGTATCCGATGCGCATAGTGTCCTCTAGAGATAGTTACGAAACACATGTGTCGATTATCTCATATTGGACTCAAATGGAACACCCTTTCGACGTAGACGGAGGTGTCTCAGTTGGCTGTACCTCAACTACGAGCGTCCATGTAAGCAGCGAGACTTTAAGTCGGCTGGGAACAGCACACCTTGTCAGGATAATATGCTACTCGCCCTTCGGCCGCGCGTACAACGAATACAAGCGAGATCCTCCTGCGTCCATGAAGGATGTCAGTATGGCATCCCAGTCAGGTTGCCTTGATCAATTATTCGGGCGATCCACTTACTACACCACCAGTGACGGGCAACGGCACAAGGCCGAGATCTTCGTGGCGCCTATGCCGTATTCCAACTTGCCCTTCGGCCTGGCAATGCAGAACTAAACTTAGTATTCATGGTTGAAGGTGTGCATGAGGCATATTCGGTTCGGCGCCCCGGGGGGCTCGCCCTACGGACTTCGCTGAATTAAGCCACCCCGAGTTTTGAGGCCAGAACCCTCCTTGGAATGAAGCCAGAGGGAGGAGCAAATAACCCCCGTTCCAGGTTGAGAGAAAAACCGTTCCATTTTGGAGGTTTGACGCAGCAGAAAACCAACACCATCTAGACAAGGATTTCCTTCAGCTTGACACGTACTATCGACTGGCGCAGCAAGAAGCCGAGCATGCAGAGTCTCAGGCTCCTGAAGTCGTACGACAGAGAACGTGTCGATAAATGCCGAAGATCCGGGTTTGCTCTGGTGTTCAAGGAGGTGGGCGGGAGGAGGCTGTTGTCGAAGTCTTCAGTTCGGCGAGAGAGAAGGGCTCGTTTGCGCCCATCAGTAGAACGAAATGAATGTTACGCGAAGGGCTGCCAATCGGATTCAGGCTGGCCGCAGCCTGAGGCGGCGGCTCTGTGTTTGTAGCCCCCGTCAGGAAAGGACCTATCAGGCGAGTGAGGTACCGCGAGTAGGTCTGACTTCTGGCCTCAAAGATAGAGCATCCTGAAGGCGAGAAGACTGTTGTGGTCTGCCGACTCCACGAGCTGCGTTCGCATGCAAGCGATGTTGGCCATGGCTGCGGCGGTCGCAATGACGTCGTCTTCGAGCACACTCTCGAGTGCGTCGAATGGCACGGTCAACATCCCCAGACTCGAGGTGTCGACCAGGGCGATCGGTCGGGTGAGCAACTCGGCCTGCGCGTTCGGTCCGTCTTCGTCCGTACCTTCCTTTCTGAATACGCCATTGATCTGAAGGTCCTTCAGCGTGGGCGGTTGGCGACGGGGAGGGAGGCACAGGTTGGCAAAGGGGAGGTACTGCTGTCCCGGCTTCTGTGAGTCGATGGCTTCATAGACGAGGTCCGGCGCAACCGCGATGTTCACAAAGTACTGGTACTTCGCCTGACTGTAGTGGAAGATCTCGAAAGTCACGGTGGCGCCGCAGCGGATCTTGATGACCCACCGGATTGCCCCCTGTAGGCTCTTTTCATTGCAGAGGGCGCACTGCCAGGTGACGGACTCCGTCTCTTCTGGATTCGGGACGGTGGTCTTCAGATAAATGGCTGCCTTCTGGTAGAGCTCCATGAACCGCGGATGCTGGCTGAAAATCTCCCAGTCACGAAGCTCAGACCGTTCCGCGTTCTTGCAGAAGTTCGGCCACTGGGTGAGCGGCGTCTGGCGGGCTGCGATCCGCTCGATGAACAGGTCCTGCTCATCTGGCGTGAAGATTTGATCGTAGTCGTCGGACTTCTTCAGGGTGCCGCACTTCAGCGTCTTGTTCACGAGCGGCACGCCCAGAGCCAGGGCGTCCTGAATGCACAGGTCTTCCTTTTCCATCAGGACGCTGGGCGGCCAGCAACGGAAGGCCAGATAGTCGACGATGACGCCGAGTTCGCGGTGTCGCTTGTGGCGCCTGTCAACGTCGAGTGACTGGCCGATGTAGCAGGAGCCGTCGGCCCTGAACTGCATGTAGACGCCGCAGCGGTACTTCTTGCCGTACTTCTGGCGAAAATCCTCAGTAAAGAGGCGAAGTGCGTTGGTGTCGCCGCGCACGTCGGCAAAGAGTTGGAAGCCAAGGCGCTCGGCAATGGCTTTTGCTTCGAGAAATTCCATAAGTGAACGATGTCCTATGAATATGTAGGGGGATACGTTTTTGGTGAGTTTGTGCTAGGCTAGTTTTGTCTAGAAAGTATTGAGGTCCTGATGTTTTCCTATGTTGAAGAAACTGAAGAGGGTACGGTTCTTTATCAGGTCCGCACCTATCGTTGGTGTATGTGTTGGGCTTTCTTTAATGCCTCAGAGGTGTTTGAACTGACGGGGATTCCATACCTTTATCGGAAATTTCTAGGAATACCGAGAAAGCCAACTTTTCTTGAATGGCTAACTCAACACAGGCGCCTTTGGTCTAGTAAAACTGTTTATCCGAGGGGTACCCGTTTTTCACGGCCCAGTCCTATAAAAGTAACTGCTGGGAAAATTGGGTACCTGTTTCGAAAGTAAATCAGTTTCTAGTTTTGTTATAGATTCTGATGATCTCTTCTTGGGGCATGCCGGGTGATGCAATTTTTCCTAAGTCTGTTAATGTCTGTTTGACTGTTTCGGAATGGTTTGCTTGCTCATTCAGTTGAGTATAGATTTCCGCTGGAGATGAATAAGTCATAGCTCCGCCAAAGGCCCTCTCCAAAACACTCCGGATTCCAGTTTCAGTTTGTAAATATTCAGAATTTGCCACCATTGTTAAGCCAAGTTTGTAATTAGCTTGATCGCGTTCCTTTCTGGTCCTTGCCATAAAGTCAGTTTTATTTGGCATATCAATTGACTTCTCATTTTGGCGGTTCTTGACAGAGTTATCGTTGACGGCTTGTACGCTGGTGATAGAGGCGTTATAGTTAGTCTCAATATCTCCTCTATCAACTCCTACGAATTCTTTTCCTTTTTGGGCGACAGTCTTCTGAGGCGGAGCTGTTACATTCTCCAATATGGGTTTTTGTTGGTTAACTAAAGCGCTTAGCATTGCTCGGTTCTGAGAATTCGAATTGAACATCTTCAAAGCCTCGAAAGCGTCGCCTCCAGCCATGGAAAGAGCAAGTTCTCTAACCATATTGTCTTCAGCCTGAGAGGTTCTTGTCGAAACTCCTTTGCTGGCAGTATGCGTAGCAGCGTCCAGGTCAGAAGTTGTGTCAGAGGTCGACCGGCCTTCAGTCAGTCCTTTTTGTTCTGAAAACTGAGCTGTTGCCGAATCATTGAGAGTGTTCCTAGTGCCATTAGTAATAGAAGTTGCTTCTCCTGTTTGCTCGTTGATCGAAAGATTATCGGCTGTTTGGAACGTGGAGTTTTCAGTGGCGCCAAAAGTGACGCCGGCGCTGTCAATGAGAGTTGCAGAATTATTACCCGTTGGACCAGTGTTAACCCTGAAAACATCAGACATGATGAAATTGCCTGCGGGTTCCAGTGCCCCGTTTTGACTATTTCCTTTCGATTTATTGTTGATGGTTTGGCCTAGATTATTTTTACCCATACTCATCACTGTTGATCCAAGACCAATTAGTCCACTAGTATTTGTGGAGCTCAACAAACTAGTTGTGTCGGCGTTATGGGATGGCAAGGTTGTAGTGTTGCCTCCAATGCTTGGAGGCGTTTTGTCGTTCTGATTATTTAAGATTGTATTCAGATTGTTTGAGGCACCACTATTAAAGGATAATCCAGAGGCGTAATTGAACTCATTTGCGGAATTGCCTTGTCTGCTAGCATTGGTACTAAACATGCTTGTATTCTGAGTGCCGAAATTCGCCGATTCATTCGTCCCGTACGTAGTACCGGAGTTTCTGGTGACGCTCCAACCATCGTCGCGATTGACGCTGTTGGTCACGCCGGTGCCCGAAACGGACTGGACCCCAGAATTCGTCGCAAGCGAACTTGCGTTGGTCGCAACCGACGAGGTGCCAAAGTTGTTTGCATCCTGAGTCGTGTGCGTGTTCTGCATGCCGGAGGAGACGCCAAGGTCGGACTTGCGGACGTTCATGGCAGTCATCTGTCCTGCGGAGCGGTCGAAGGCAGCCGTACCTTGAGCGAGTTCGACCTTGTGCGTGTTGGGATCCGCCCAACTGCTCGAAGTGTCGGTCTTGTTGCCGGACACGTTGTTGAGAGATGCGTTGTTGAGGGAGGCGTTGCCGGCGGACACGTTGCCCATGGCAAGCTGGGAGCCCTGAGCCTGAGCTGCCGAGGATGCGGGGGCAAGAACGGAGGAGGTCATGGCAGTGAGGGCCATGTCGCTGCCCTTGGCAACGGCGTAGGCGAGCACGGGGACGAGCCACAGGAGCGAGCCCGCCATTGCCTGAGAGGTGGCGCCTGCGTCTCGAATCATGGTGGCGGCCGCAAGGGTCACGCCGCCGGCGGAATGGACAAGCTGGTTCATCGGCTCCATGTCGAGGTGCAGCGTGAGGTAGTTGATGATGGCGGTGATCGGCGCCCAGAGACTCACGGAGATGAGGAGCGTGAAGTAGGCGCGGCAGACCATTGCGCCGCCTGCACCCGTGCCGAGCATCATCAGGAAGACCATGGGCCAGAGGCCGATGACGGTGAACTCAAGGATGTTGCGAAGCTTCGGGAGGGCCGATCGGGCCATTTCGCTCAGGGTTCTGTAATTGATCTCGGAGGCGAGGTTGCCCTGGGAGCGTGCAATGGCGACGCCTGCCGAAAGAGGCGCCTGACCGGCCTTGGCTGCAAAGGTCATGGTGGTCTCCGGGATCGCGGACATCATGAGGGACTGTCTGAGAGATTCCGCCATGGTGCGCGAGACGCCGAGCATGAGAGATTCGGCCTGCGGAATGGCCGTGGAGAGGGCCGCGTTGACGCCGTCCTTGAAGTCGACGTTGAGCTTGAGGCGCAAGCGGGACTCAAGGGCGGGAATCTCGGTCTTCTCGAGGGTTTTCTTGAGTTCTTCAGCCGCCTCCGTGCAGGTCAGGACCTTGTTGTTCATGAACACGCGACGTGCCGGATTGACCCAGCCGTTGGTGGATATGAGTGCATTGATGTCGGGGGCGTTGAGGAGCTCCTGACGCTTGACGGAGTTCTCGAGAATTTCGGGAACGATGCAACGTTCCGTGAAGTTGGTGAGCGACATCTTGCCGTCGGCCGTGATGGGCTTGACGGAGAGCATGGTCGTGACGACGCGCTGCGGGAAGGCCACGCCGAAGCGTGTGTAGCGTGCCGCGTCCACGTCTCCGAAGGCCGTTTCGAACGATTCGGTGAGCCAGTAGGAGGCGCGGGAGATGACGGATGCGGGCCAGCCGATGCCGAGCGGGATGTTTTGAACGACCTGAACGTTGGCGGAGCGCACGTCTCTCACGGCGATGTTGACGCGGGGAACGAATGCGGCCGAGAAGATGAAGACCATGGCCGCGATCCAGACGATGAGGTCGCCGCCCCTGTAGCGGACGGCGGCGCCTGCGGCTGCGCAGATGAGGCCGAAAAGGGCGACGCAGAGGAGGAGCGAGCGGTAGTCGTCGGTGCCCGTGATGAGTGCGAGGGTCGTCCAGAGGTCGGCCACCTGCGCTCCGTTCCAGTATGCGTAGAAGTCAAGTGCTTCGGTTGTCATGAGGATTCCTTACTGGGTGATGCCGCTGCCCGGCATCGTGGAAAGCGCCTCGATGGCGGAGTCACCGTAGATGGTGCGCTGAAGGTGAGAGATGTAGGAAAGGAGACTCGAGACCTGGGAGACCCTGCCCGACATGACCTTTTCACGGCTCAGAAGCTCGGCTCGAAGGACGTCGCAACGGGCGACAAGCGTTTGGGCGTACTCGGTCGCCTGACTGTTGGCCGATTTGGCGGACGAGGACGATACGACGCTTTTGGCGTCCTCGGTGAGCTGTCCGACTGCGGTGAGGATCGCCTCGTAGGCTGCGACTTGGGCGAACGTCTGGAGCATGCCGTCGGAGAAGTTGATCATTCGCGGAGAGGCGGCGAGTTCGGCCAGTTTGAGAAGCGGCAGGGAGGAGATCGTGGCGAGCATGGTCATCTCCTCTGCAGTGACTCTGGAGACGTCCCTGTAGACAAGCGAACTCCTGTAGTTCGTCATGGCCTTGTAGATCTGGTTGTTGAGATTGACGTCGCTGTAGGTGGTTCTGGTCGGATTGAGGCACTTGTCCTTTTCATCGCACTTGTAGACGACGGCCTCCGTGGGAATCTTGTCCGAGCCGGGTTCGCCGAGGACGGCGTTGAGAAGGTCGAGTGCGGGGTAGTTGCGCTCCTCGATGGTGGTGCTCGTGCCCGAGCCCTTCTTGACGAAGACGCGGGTGCCGATGAGCGACATCATGACCTCGCGCTTTTCCTGAGTGAGGCGCTGAGAGCCCTTGCCCGAGATGAGGAGGGCCCAGGTGAGATTGAGTTCGGAAGCCTCGACGATGTTGCCGCCGGTGTCAGTGCGCGTGGGCGCGCTGGAAACAACCTTGCCGCCGTCAGCACGGGTGAGGGAGTCGGCGTCGTGAGCGTCTTCGGCCTGACCGAGACTGCGCAGGGAATTCCTCGCCTTGTGGCCGAGTGACGAGATCCATTCGTTGGGTCCCGCGTTCATGATGTTCTCGGCGACCTGACAGGAGTCTCCGAGCATGTTGGCGTAGCGCATGAGCATGTCGCGGAACTGAGAGATCTGTTCGTTGAGGTCGGGTGCGAGCGACTGGAGGGCTGCATGGAAGGCGAGCCCGGGCAGGGCCGTGCCGATCGAGCGCACGAAGCTCACGAACTCGTCCTTCGACGGAATGGAGAAGGCGCCGAGGAAAACGTCGATGCCGCCGCAGCCGGCCTTGAGTTCGGGCCCCTGAAGGTAATAGGGCTGGAAATCCTCACGATTGGCCTTGAGGATGAAGCGGCCGCCCGTGACGGTGTCCATCGAGGCGGACGCGTAGAGACCCGGAGCCGTGTAGCTACTCTGAAGGCCGGCGTCGTCATAGAACTCCTGAAGGAACCCGGCCTGAGAGGTGCAGGGCGGGAGCGCAAGGAGGACGAGGAGAGGCAGAAGCGCAGGCTTTGGCAGATGAGGTGCAAATGAGTTTCTTCTTTTCATGGGCTGAGTTTCTTGGTTGGAGATTTTTCGTCAATCAATGTGCTGGTCGGCGTACGGCGTCAGCGAACGGGTTTCGGGTTGAGCGCGGCGCCGGCGTGAGGGATCACGACGGGCGGAGTATCGGCAGTTTGGGCGGGCGGCATCCTGAGCGCAGGATCGGGTGGCAGGAGCGGAGAGCCAGTGGGCGCGGCGCGGCCCCTGATGTGCGGCGTGTCTTCAAAGCCCGAAGGGTTCGAGAGGATGAAGACGAGGCGGCGCGAGAGTTCCTCGCCCGAAACCGCGCCTGCGGCGATGAGCATGCCGTCGCGACCGGCAAGTCCTCCGCGCAGGAGTGCGAAGTCGGGTCGTGACATGGCCTTGGGATTGGGCACGAGAATGACGGCGGGCAGGGTGTTGACGCCGAGCTTCTTCGCGCGGCCTGCGTCGGGCTGCACGAGGTCGAACCCTTCGAAACCGGGAATGCTGGTCCCGGCGGCGGGGGCGTCGATGCCGTCGGCAACGGCAAGGAGCTCGAGTCCCCAGGTGTTGGCGAATGCACGAACGGGCCCGGCGGCGACTTGCGTGAGGGGATCGCCCTTTTTGCCGATGAAGAGAAGGCCGGCGTCGCCCTGAAGGGACTTGACGAGCGCATGCGACTTGTCGCGCTTCATGGCACCGAGCTCGACGGTGGCGAAGTTCGCGGACGGTGCGGTCGTGGTCCAGTCGTAGCCGGGGTTCTGCATGCGGCCGAGCTGCCAGGCCTGCGCAAAGCGGGCGGAAAGCGCGAGAAGGTGCGCGTTGATCGCCTGATAGGACTGCATGTTGGCGGGCGACGGATTCATGATGGCCGTGTTGAGGCGGCGTTCGCGTTCGGCTCGAAGATCCTCGACGGTCTTGAAGGCGGTGAAGTCCTCAGGGTCGAAGGGCTTTTCATCGGGGTTGACGACAGACTGGGGTTCGGGCGGCTCGACGGTAGAGCCGGGACGCATGTCGGGCACCTCGTTGTCGCCGTAATAGAGGAAGGGACGATCGGGATCCGCCCAGACGTCCTCGTCCCACCAGGTGGACGGATGACGAACGTCGGGTGCATCGTGAGGACGAGCGGGGGCGTAAGACGCGAATTCGCCCTGCGGATTCGAAAGGGATGAATCGAGCGGATGGCCGCCTGTGGACGGAAGAGGTCCTGCTAATGCGTCAGCAACGGTGCCTGCAAAAAGGAGGAGGCAGAGCGCGGCGAGGATCATTCCGGTGATGATGTTGATCTTCATGGTCGGTGTTTGAATGGACGAGAGGTTCACTTCGAGCTCGGGGTGGAGGGGCCGCCCGTGCCGTCGGGTTTCGTGGGCTGGTCTTTGGAGGCGACGGTGTCGGAAGCGCCGGGGAGCTTGGCCGTAGTGGCGAGTTCCCCCTTGACCATGGCCTCGATGCGTTCCCTGGCGCGTGCGGCTGCGGCCTCGGCGGAAATGTTTCCTCGGGCCGTGACTTCCTTGACGATGTCGGCGATGAATTCGGAGAGGTCCATCTTCGAGAAGTCGAGCTTTGCGAATTCGTCGATCGTGAAGCCGCGGGCGTCGGGCTTGATCGGGTTGCCGAAGTCGCGTCCGAGCTGCGGGCGGCCCTGCTCGTTGAGAATGCGGGCAAGGCGGGAGTTGAAGCAGACGTGCTTTTCGGCGGTTTCGACGCAGCCGAGCCCCGTCACCTTCTTCTCGCAGGTGGTGCCCACGTAGTGGCAGAGTCGCTGGGTCTTGGCGAGTGCGGTGCGCTGGTCCGTTGCGCGGCAGCTCTGGTACTTGTTCCAGAACTGGCTGGCCATGGCGGAGACGAAGCCCGTGGAAGAGAAGTTGAAGGTCCAGCCTGCGGACTCGGAGTACTGGGCGGTTGCACCCCAGAAGGAGAACGTGGGGGAGTAGGCACCCGTGCCCGACGAGCCGTAGATCTTGTTGAGGAGCCACGAGGTCTTGTCCGACCAGGAGAGGAGGTCGTAGACGTAGGGCGAGCCGATCCACTTGACGAATTCGACGCCTGCGGCAACGCCGAAGAGGAGGTACTGGCCGAAGGCGGCGTTCGAGGTGTTGGGGGCAGCGTCGGCGCGGCAGCAGGTCTCGGCCGCCATGCGGTCGCGGCAGGTGGAGACCGTGCCGCCGAAGAATTCGTTGACGTTGGTGTCGCCGTAGACGGAGAGCTGCCGTCCGATCTCAAGCTGAAGGATTGCGTCGATGAAGTCGCCGTCGGCCGTGTCGCCCACGTCCTGGCACTGGTCGCCCACGCAGATCTGGCCGTCGCAGACCTGGCCCACGGAGGCGGAGAGGCCGGGACGCGTGCACGAGTAGACGCGTGAGGGTCGGGGACAGTCGGTGCTGCCGTCGGAGCAGGTTTCGGAGACGAGCTTGCAGGACGGGTCCTTCTCGTACTCGAGACATTCGTTGCCTTCGGCCCTGCAGGTCCACTTCTCCTCCCATGCCCAGCAGGCGCGGTAGGCGGGACGGCCTTCAACAAAGCGCAGGCCCTCGCCCTCGATGCAGGTGCGCGACGCCAGTATGCAACCCGACGAATTGTCGGTGGTGCTCGCGCGCGAGAGGAGCGAAAGGGAAGCAGTCATGACGGAGCCGTCGTCAAGGAGACAGTCGTCGCTCTCGCGCCAGTTCGTGACCGTCATGGCCTTGAGGAAGGTGGCGGGTGAGACGGATTCGGAAGTGACGGACTCCGTGCAGACATAAGTCGACTCGGTTCGGCGACAGTTGCCGTCGGCGTCCGTGAGGGTACATTCGGGCTCGGCCGCAAGCATGCAGTCGCCCGAACCCGAAAGGTTTTTCAGGGGGCCGCAGGTGTCGGTCGACGACGATGTGCAGGTCATGGTCGTGCGGTATTCGAGACAAGGGAGGACGCCCGTGGGGTCGGTCTTCACGCAGACCTTGGAATTGACGGTGCAGTTTTCGCCCCGGGCGGCCGCATCCTCGAGCTCCTTCCGGCAGGCCGAGTCGTCCTCGGTCACGTCGCCGGGCGTCGTCACGACGTCGTCGGTGATGATGTCGTCGCCGATGATTTCGTCACGCGTGCAGCGATAGGTCGAGGACCAACGCACGCACACGCCGTGTTCCTCGGTTTCGCAGACGGGGTCGGTGAGCTTTTGGCAGCCCGCGAGTTCGAGCTTCTGGCAGGAGGCCGCGCCGTCGACGGAGGGACAGAGGATCGTGCGTTCGGTCAACCAGCAGACGGGATTGGCGGAGACGAAGTGTCCCTCCCAGTTTTCGACCTCAATGTCGCGCGCGTCGTCGTCGAGGCAGACTTCGGCCCCGATGATGCAGCCGGCAGGGATTTCGCCCTTGGTTTCCTTCGAGTATGAAACTGTGACGGAGGTGTCGTCGATGCGGATGCCTTCGCCCGAGGGTTCGGACTTGCAGACAAAGTCGGTCGTGGTCTCGAGGCAAATGCCGCCGGACTCGGCTGAACAGACGGGCGCGGAGAGCGTGCAGTCAGTGAGCGTCGGATTGGCGTAGACCGTGCAGCGAGAGCCCGCGGGATTGAGCGTCACGCAGGTGAAGGTGTTCTCGTAGCGAATGCACTTCCCTGAATTGTTGTTCTCGGCGCAGACCCGGTTCTCGAGCGTGCAGACGGGATCAGCCGCCAGAACGAGGTTCGGCAGCGGGAGAAGAAGAGGGAGGAGCGCAAAGAAGCGGCGCATGTCAGGAGCCCTCCGCAGTCGCAGCCGTCCTGGGGCGAATTGAGGCGCAGTGGTCGACCCATTCTTCCTTGATGTAGTAGGACTCGTTCACGTAGGTGAGGGTGAGCCTCATGGAGCCCGTCATGTAACCGTTGTAATAGACGCGGGCTCCGAGCTTGGCCGTGCAGGTGGGGCCGGAGCATTCACGCTTCGTCCATTCGTAGTCGGCCTTGCAGCTGCTGTTCGTACGGTGGGCGATGTTTCGGAGGGTGTAGCCGAGCGAGATTCGCGTGGACTTGAACCCCTTCACCTGGATGGCCAGATAGGAGGAGTTGCCGCAGGTGTGCTGGCCGATGAGGACGTCGCCGTCGGAACAGGGGTCGTGGCTGAGACTGTATTCACCGTTGACGCGTGCGGTGGTCTTGTCGCCCAGGACGCAGCCGTGGTCGTTGTTCGACTCGAGGACTTCACTGCACTTGACCGTTTCGGTCGTGGCGTCGGTGGAGGTGCACACGCCCGAGAAGATCGCGCGTGCGACGGCCGAGGTCTCTTCGGTGACGGTACCGGAGGCGGCGGAGGATTCCTTGCCGAAGAAGCATCGCTCGGTCCAGACGGAGGATGCGGGCTTTCCTGAGACGGTCGTGAGGCAGGAGCGCTCGGAGGACGTGCCTTCGCCTTCGGCGCATGCAAAGTACTTTGCCGTGACCTTGCCGATCTCGACGGGGCCGATGCGGCAGGCCTTCTCGTTCCACCAGCCGCCCGCTCGACAGGTCTTCGTCACCTCGACGGGGTCGGCTTCGATGGTCACGTCCTTGCAGGTGTCGTTGTCGTCCGGCGTTACGGTCGGATTGTTGACGATCTCGTCGCGGCCCGCGAGCACGTCCTCGCCGATGACGGGACGCTCCGGAAAGCCCTTGTCGAGCACCTGAATGGCGCGGCAGGTCGTGTCGGTCTTGCCGCGACACTCGATCACGGTGGCTTCGGCCGAACCCGTGAGCGTGCCCTTGCCGTCGGCCCAGAGGTTCTTGACGTCGTCCAGACCTTCGGTCGACCCGCCGCCCACGGCATCAAGCACACCGTCGTGGTTCGCCATGATCCCGTCGATGTCGGGAAGCTGAGTGTTGCGCGCAGCGGCAACGGCCTCGGCAACCGTCACGGCGTGCGAGGGCAGGGCAATGGAGAGACCGAGCGCGAACGTCATGAGTGAAATGAGATATCGAACGGGAACTGTACGGGTCATGGCTCTCAAAGAGGTGTAGAGATTGGGTTCCAGGGTGCGGTTTTGGGTGTTCAGGGCGCGATTCGGCCGAGCGGCGTTTCGTCGAGTACGGTTTGAAGGGCGGCGATGCGGGTGCGGTCCGATTCGTCCATGACGGCGTCGGCGAGCGTGCGACGCCACTGAGAAAGGGCCGAGACGATGGAGGCCGTGCCCGAGACCGCATAGACGCTGCGGCCGATCGTGAGGAGAACGGCGGGTGCGGTGGGCGCGGCGGTCATCACTTCGTAAACCTCTTCGGTCCTCGCATCGAGCCTGCCGCCCGCCTCTAGACCCTCTTCGGCAAGGGCCAGAAGGAAAGCGAAGCGTTCAGGATGGATCGCGGCTCCGAAGCCTGCGTCAACGAGCGGCGCAAGACGTTCGGACGTTGCTTCGAAGTCGGTCCGGTAACCCGTCGGGGTGCGCGTCACGGGGAGACCTCGAACGAGGACCTCGACGTCCGCAGCGTCACCCACGAGCTTGAGTTCCTCGGCCGCCGTCTCGACGAGCGAGGACGTCATCCCCGTGTCGAGCAGAATCGTGATGCGGGGTCGCCAAGTGTTCGAGTTGTCGGACTTCGAGTCCGAAAAGGCTTCAGGAGACGAAGAGGCGGAAGGCGCGGCGGCGAGTTCGGCAGACGGAGCCTTCTCCACTTCACGGACCTTGGGCGCAATCGTGGCGGACGAGGGTTCGAGAGCTGTGCCTGCGGGTCCTGAAGCGAAGGCGGTGGGGAGAAGAAGGCAGGAAAGGGCAGCAGCGCCGAACGTGGACACAAAATTCATGACGGCTCTCTCGTTAACGGAGGGTTTTCGTTGTGGCGGGGCGCACGGCGGGTGCGGAGAGGTCGATCGACTCCTTCGAAGCAAGGCCGGCGGGGACGGGCGAATCCGGAATCCCATCGGCATTGAGCGCAGGTGTCCACACGGAGATTTCCGACGGCGTGAGTTTCACGAGGGCGGGCCAGTGATTGAGACCGAGACGGCGAGTGAGGACCGAGCCCTGGTCTGCCCAGACGCGCATGCCGAGCTTTTCCTGAGCGAACGCAACGCTGCCCGCCGCCACGACGGGACGAATGGCGAAGGAGGCGGTGGAGAGCATCCTCATCGCGAAGTTGACCTGGCCGCCCGCACGGGAGTCGAAGAAGAGAAGGAGGCGGCTCACGTCGTTGAAGAGCTCGGCGCGCCTGATGTCCTCAACCGAAAGCCCCGTGGGTCTGCGAATGAGCGTGGTCTTGACGGCCATCGGACGGAATTCAGGAAAGACCGGGGACCGCATCCATTGAATGAGCGTCTCTTCCTTTCGCTTCACACGGCGGGACCATTCACCCGACTCCACGGCAATGCGGGCGTTGGCCTTGAGGATCTCCTCGAAGTCGGGGTCCGACGAGGTCTGCACGGGATGGTCGGCAATGAGCGTCGTCACCTCGTAGTGTTGAGAAGGTTCGGACGTGCAGGCGGCTTCGGCCGAGTCGGCAAGGCTGATCAGGAAGACCGATGCGGCGGCCGGAATGCAGACGAGCAGGCAGAGGCGAAGCGCCGAGGCGCAGAGGCGCTCGATGAGGTTGGGCCTCACGAAAAGGCTCCGGCTGATGGGGTCGTAGGGCGCAAAGGGCGGCGTGTCGTTGGATTCGTGCTTCATGAGAATCTCCATTGTCTTTCTGTGGGTTTTGGGTTTATGAATTCCCGCAAAGGACTTGAATGCAGGGTGTTGTCGGGCTCATCCGCCCCATTTGGCGGACATCGAGCAGCAGTCGCAGCGTCGCCAGACGAGTACCACGCCGTCCTCGCCGCCGGGACTCCAGCTCTTTCCCGAGCCCGAGACGACGGTGGTGCGCCCGAGCGGGCTGCAGCAGGAGCCGTCGGTGTTCTTCCCCGAGTGCGCGGGCCAGACGAGCTGGGTGCGCCAGACGTCCTTTCGCATCAGGGGCTCGTAGAAGGACTCGCAGAGCCCCTTCGAGCCGTGGGCGGCAAGAAGCAGCCCCTCGCGCGAGAGCTTCATCGCAAAGCGGTGGGTCATCAGCTGCCAGACGGCCGTGTGGGAGGTGAGCGAAGCGCTCCAGCCCGTGAGCGGAAAGACGTTCCCCTGACAGCCCGAGCACCAGTAGAGGGAGTTCTGGGGAAGGCCCGAAGAGGCGGACGTGCAGTCGGCGGCGCACGCGCCCTGGGCGATCGGATTCGCAAAGAGCGCGGCGTCCGGGTTCAGGATGAAGCTCGAGAGCGTGTCGTCCCATAGGGGATCAAGTTCGGACATGTAGGCGAGGTCGAACGTCTGCTGGTCCAGACACCCGTCGTCAAGGAGCGCCTCGAGAATGAAGAGCCAGGGCGTCGCGTACCAGTGCACCTGACGAAAGTCCGTGTGCCGCTTCATCGAGCCGTCGGGCTCGTGCGAATGCACCTTCACGTGGTCTGAGATGCGAAGCCCCATGTCGCCCATGTTCACGCCGCCCATCGAGGGAAGACACCCCGCATGACGAACGATCTCCGCCGTACGAAGGGGCTCCCAGAAGCTGAACGTGACGCCGGCCCTCAGGTTGAGGCCCTTGCCACAGGTGCAGAACGGTCCGCCCGCACCCGTGTCGGGGTCGGGCAGAACCGAGGTGGTGAGAGAGGCCTTGCCGCCGATCTTCACGGGAAAGACGCAGCTCCAGCAGACGTCGGTCACGGGATTGAGGATCTTGCCCTGACAGACCGTGGCGGCATTCACCGTGAGGGCCGCGACGAACATCGCCGCGCCCGCAAGAAGAAAGGAAAGCGGGCGCATCAGGCGTTCTCCTCACGTCGGGCGAGACGGGCGGCCCTTTGGGCCTTGCGTTCTTCGCGCTGCTTTGCCCTGCGTTCGGCCATTTGGGCAAGCTCGGCCTCACGGAGTTCGCGTGCGCCGTCGGCGAGCTTTTCGAGAATCGAGGTCATTTCGTTTCTCACGGCCACGTAGTTCTCGCGCTGGCGTGCGGCGGCTTCGAGCGCCGTTTCGTCGACTTCAAGACCGCGGCGGGCGGAGTTGTCGAGCGCAAGCGTCACGGAGAGGAGCGACTTGAAGCGCTCGGCCCACACGCAGGCCTCGGCACCCGTGAAGGCGGGAACATTGCCCGCCCTTGCGGCTTCGTCATAGGCGTTGATGAGACCGATTTCGGCAAGGGTCTTCATCCAGGGGGCGAGCTTCTCGCCGTCGCGAAATCCCTTCGGATCGACGCGGCCCGTGGCGCAGGTCACCGTAAAGCCGCCGAGGCGGGGTTCGATCAGACACGGCGTCTTGTCGACGGCAAGGAGCGCACGCAGAAAGCCGCGCGTATCGACGACGAGCGGAATCTCCCACGCGTCGAACGGATTCGTCGCGGGGACGCTGTCGCCCGCATAGACGACGGCAGTCTGCGGATCGGCGGTCCAGCAGTCGGTGACGAGCTTCACTGTGTAGGCGTTGATGCGGTCGATGAAGACGAGCGGACGACGGTGCTTCCAGACGTCGGCAGCGCCTCGTCCGAAGAGAAGCGAACGGCCCACGGCCAGATGCACGCGCGAAGAACGCTCGGACGTGAGTGCATGGGCCCAGCGCACGAGTCCTGCGGCACGCGAGACTTCACGCGAGGCCAGATGGCCGTCGTGACGGGCATCCCAGGGAATGGCGTGGTACGTGCCCGTGAGCCTTGCGGTGACGGCGGGGCAGAGCGCGCGCTCGCGGGCTTCACGCTCGGAAATCCCCTCGGGATCCTTCTCGCAGGCCCTCGTCATGGCGCGGGCATAGCGTTCTGCCGCAAGGCCGCACGCTTCGAGCACGTCACGGGCTTCGGAAACGGTGAGCGTGTCGAGCCTCGAGGCCAGACGCCTGCCGTTGGCCACAAGGCCGTCGTGCCCTAAACGCAGGAGCGCTGCCATCACGGCCTCGGCCGTCGCACCGCCCGTGCCCTTGAGGTACTGCGAAAGCTCGACCGTCAGAAAGCCCGCGGCCGATACGTCGGGCCAGGAGCGGATGCGCCTCCGGAGCGCACGCTCGTAGAACTGCTCTCCGGGCTCCACGGCGACGTTGCTCTTCGGAACGGGCGAGACGGGCGCGGAGCCCTTGACGCCCGAAGGCGGGGTCACTTGATTCATGTCTGTGCTCTTTATCGAATGGCTGTTGTCAGCGTTGTTTGTCAGCGGTTTTTGACGGGAGCAGCTTCGGCGGAGGGCGAAGGTGCGGACGTCGTGGCGTTGGGGACGGCCGTCATGGCGGCGGAAAGTCCCGAGGGACTCATGAGGCCCGAGACCACTTCGCGTGCGGCAGCGGCCGACACGTTCTTGAGGCCGAGGCGCTCGATGACGAGGTGAGTCACGTCAAGCGTGCGCCCCGTCGTGGAATGAGCGGTGTCGGGCATGGCCAGCACCGCAGATCGCGAGAGGACAGGCGCGCCCGCCATGTCGGCTGCCTCCATCACGGCGGCCCTGAAGAGACGGTCGTCAAGCGGCAGCGACATGCGCGAGGCTTCGTTGTCCGTGACGATGATCTTTCTGAGTTCGCCCGTCAGATACACGCTGTCGACTTGAGGAGCCGTTCGGCCCGTCGGAATTCCCTTGGCGTCAAGGAGCGCCGTCATCAGCATCAGGTTCCTGATCTCCTCGTCGGCCACGACGGCCGTGACCGACACGGGCGTGTGCATGACCGTGAGGTCGGGCACGACCGACTTCGCCGTCGTCCAGGCGGCAAAGGCGGCCACGGAAGAGACGCAGGCAACGGCAAGCGCCGCCCTCAGACACCCCTCGAGCCCCGACCAGCGTTCATGAAGGCGGTTGAGCCTTTCACGAACGATGTCAAGACGCGATTCGCGCTCCTCTTCTTCACCGCCTTCGGCCTTCCAGGCGCGAGTCTGGTGCGGGGTCGGAAAGCCGCCGAGCGTCTCGTGCGTGCCCGTGCGGACGGGAACGCGGGGACCGGGCTTCGGGCCGCGGCACGACACGCGCTGGTCGCGGGATTCACACTCCGCCATCACGTCCTTTTCCCAGGCATCCATGCGGCGGGCATAGGCTTCGTCTCGCTCGACCTTCGGACGTTCGTCCTCGTCAAACGCATAGCGCGGCGGACGACGCACGTCGACGAGCGCGTTTTGCTCAGCCTCGGCATCGCGCACGCCGTTTCCCCAGAGCGAGTTCCAGCCCTTGCTGCGGGCGTCCTCGTTCCGGTCGGGAACGGAACCCGAATCACCTTCCTGAGAGGGATCCTTTTCGAACGCAGGATTGCCGCGCTCCATCTGCTCGATTTTCCTGGAGACCAGCATCGAAGCCAGTTCGGCACGCGTGGGCTGGGTGCGGGCGTGAAGCCTGAGAAGGGCCTGCCTCGCCGTATGCTCGGCATCAATGCGCTCGGCCTCGAGGTCCACGGTCCTTGACGGATCGGCGGGTTCCTCAACGGGCGGCTTGACGCGCACGGGCGTGCGGCGGCCGGAGAGAACCTCGGTCGCGTGATAGGGACGGCCCTGACTGTCGAGCTCAACGGGTTCGGGGTCCTCGGCCGCGGGACGGATAATGGAAACGGGCTTCTTCACGGGCCGGTCGGCAGAAGACTGATCGTCATCGTCGTCAGGCTCGTCATCATCGATCTCATCGTCGTCGGCCGATTCGCAAACCGAGACCGCCGGGTCGGGAATGTCGTCGTAGTCCTCCTCTTCGTCTTCTTCGCCGTCGATGTCGATGATTCGGGAACCGTTCGGGGACTGACTGACGGAAGGCTTGAGGACAGGCGAAGATGCCGCTTCGTTCGTTTCGTCCGCGGGTTTCCCGCGGACTTCTCCGGGCGCAGGACGGTCGTTCGCCTTCATGTCCGTCATGACCCCGGACGGGGCCTCATCCATCAGCAGGGAGAGGACGGGCTTGACGTGGGTGACGGGCGTTGCGGGTGCGGCGGACGTGACCGGGCCTTCGGGCTTCTTCGCGGCTTTCGCTTCCTGAGTTTTCTGTGCGGGCTTCGCTTCGGGCATTTCCGAGGGCTTCTTCACGTCTTCGGTCCTGGCCTGCTGAGCCTTGGCCTTCGCCCGGGGCTTCTTCGCCTTCTCCTCGGACGGGAGAAAACGGCCCGTGGCGTCACGCTCGGGCATCTTGATGGGGGCGGACGGCTTCTTTGCAGCGGCCTTCTGCGACTTATCCGTCTTCTTTGCGGGAGCAGCGGCCTTCTCGTCGGACATCGTCTCGTCCTTCTTCCTGTTGATCTGCGGCATGGCGCGCACGGTCTGCACGGGCGGAAGGCCGGCGGATTCTCCAGCGGCCGCGGGTTCCCCGCGCTCGGGCATTGCGCCTGCACGGGCCTTCTCGATCTTGTCCTGAAGGGCGGCGTCGGCTTCCTTCGCGGTCTTCCTTCTTGCCGTCGTGCTCGCGCCTCGGGCCGACTTCGGCTCGATCGAGGGCTTCTTCGGAGCAGAGGCCGGCTTTTCGTTCCTGTCGGTCTTTTCCGTCTTTTCGCTGCTGTTCTTTTGTTCGGTCATCGGTCGGATTCCTGATTTCGGTTGAGGGCTGCAAGGGCTTCGGGCGTGGGTTCGAATGCGCCGTTGGCGACGGCGCTCACGGAAGCGGCCATCGTTGCACCCGCCTCGCGCCATGCATTGACGGCGGAGACTTCGGCGGGCAGCGACGAGTAGAGGACCTGCATGAAGCGGTCAAGCACGAGGCGTCCGATCGCGGGCGGCGCATCGCCCACCTTCACGATCATTTCGGACCACGCCCCGCGAACGGTCGTGAGCGACGGCAACGCCGCCCTGAACCACGGGTCGGTCGCGAGCTGCCCCTTCGCCTCAAGGCTCGAAAGACATTCGGCGTCCTGCCTCAGATAGATGCGCGTGTCGGCGCAGCTCCAGGCGGCCTCGGCCGTCTCGCTCTTGAAGAAGTCGGCAAGCGACTGCGTGGCAACCACGAACCCGCCCTTGTGCTTTCGCGCACGACGAAAGCCCGAGGCGAGGACTTCCCGCTGTGGCCCGAACCCATCAGGTCCCAGGCTTCGTCGATGAGGACGAGCTTCACGGTACGGCGGTCGAGCGACATCGTCTTTTCGATCCAGAGCATCAGCGTCATCAGAACCGCCTGACGAAGCGCGGGGTGAGCGGAGAGGCCCTCGAGCTCGAGCACCGTAAGGCGGCTGCTGAAGTCGATCGGACGGCCCGAGCCGTCGAACCAGCGCGCGAGCGGACCATTGAGGTAGGGCTCGAGCTGCATGCGCAGGTCGTCAAGTCGCCTGTCGTGAACGGCGCGTTCGGCAAGAAGCGCATCGAGGTCGGCAAGGGTCGCAAGCCTTCCCTGCATCGCCGCCATCTGAGCGGCCGAGGCCGTGAGCTGAATGAGCACGCTGCGCTCGAGGTCGGGAAGAGGACGGCCGGGCGAGACGAGTTCGCCCAGAATCGACACCACCGATTCGATCCCTTCGGAGCGGTCGTCGCCCGCAAGGGCCTCGAGGATTGCAAAGGGATTGAGATCCCAGACGTGCTCCTTGTCGAAGACGAGAAAGGCCCCGTCGAGCACCGCGCAGGTTTTTTCATAGGAGCGCCCCACGTCGATGATCCAGACGAGCCCGCCCTGCGCGAGGCAGCTGAAGGCCAGCTGGTTCATCACGACGGACTTGCCCGAACCGGGCTTGCCAACGATTGTCACCGAATAGTTCCCGCTCGCGTTCGCAAAGGGATCCACGTGCATGATCTGGCCGCGACGGCCCACCAGCGTGAGAAGCGGAGTCCTGCGGTCACGGTCGTCGCGAATAGGCGTTCCCTGCCACTCGGTCATCACGGGCGAGCCGCAGATGCCGGTCGCAAGAGTCCTGCGCTGTATGCGGAAGCTCCTCTTCATGTCCTCGACGAGAAGCGGACCCGCACACATCGGAAGGGCTCCCATCAGGGCCTGCGCATGAAGGCAGGTCGTGCGCCTCACGTCCATGCCCGCCTTGCGTGCAATGGACTGGGCGGCGTGAACGGCCTCGGCCTCAAGTCCCGCAGGTGCAAGGAGCAGGTACTGGTGCGCCACGCGCGCGATGCCCCCTTCGGTCTGGAAGCTGTTGACGGCAATCGTCCACTGGCGCGCCTTTTCGGGATACCAGGGACTGATCTGCGAGACGGGCGTGTGCGACATCTGCAGCGCACGCATGCGGTGGCCTTCGGCCTTGACGCGCTCGGAGGCGGAGTCAAGAACCGCGATGATGCTCGTGAAGAGGAAGGGGCACGGAATCTGATGGCCGCCACGACCGAGCTCGCCGAGCATCTGGCTTGTGAGGGCGAGCGAGATGTGCCCGCCGTAGTGTTCGACCCCAAGCCCCACGGCATGAACCGCGGACTTCCTGTCAAGCGTCTCGAATCGGATGCGGTGCTTCTCTACCGTCACCTCCGTGTCGGCCTTCATCACCTGAACGGACGGAGGCTCGAACGGGTTCGCGGACGGACGCACGAAGTCGCCCGAGCGCATGAGCTGCGGGTTGAGGATCTCGGAAGCCGTGCCGACGAGCACGTCCGCATCCCACACGCCCATGAAGAGCCCCGCCTGCTCGAGCACGGCGGAAATGGCCCTGCGCGCGGTGAGGACCTTTTCACGGACCTCCTCGTCGTCGGGCTTCGTCGTCGGAACGACAACCGTGAGCCAGACTCGCCAGTGCCTCGGATACACGGGGGCCTGGGGCGTGAGCTGCTCGACCGAACCCTTCACGAGGTTTTCGGCGGCCCAGTTCGTGGCCGTGTCGATGATCCCTTCGGCTTCCGGGCTCAGCGGCGGAAACCCGTCGGGCACACGTGCTTCGGGAACCATCAGCTCTGCAATGCCCCTTACGGCCGACGACGCGAAGGCTGTGATCGAGAGGACGGATCCGGCTTCAAGCGGAGCCGCGAGGCCGATGAGCGTCTTCTCCATCTCGGACGTGACGCCCGTCTGCGGAAAGATCTCGATCGCAAAGCCGAGTCCCTCGGGGTTTTCGGGCTTGTCGCCCTTCAGCGTGAAGAGGCCGTCTGGCGTGGCGGACTCCCAGGGGAGCGCCGTTGAGAACGCGTCGACGCGCTCGCCCGTACCCGGAATGAAGCCGGGAATCCCGGAGGAGACCTTCAGGTTCTCGTGTCCTGTCCTGATCCGCCTAAGTATTTCGATGAATTCCCTGACGGGATTCTTTGAGGAGGTCATCACGGGTTCTCCTCAGGAGCCTTCATCATTTCCGCGAGGACGTCGGGGTCATAGGGCGTGCCCTTGAGGGCCGCCTTTTGGGCTTCGATGAAGCGGCGGCTGCCGTCACCGAGCGAAGAGGCGACGTCTGACTCTGATGCACGAACTCTCGGGACCGAAGTCTGAGCGTGCTTCAACGCCGAACGACGGCGCTCGAAGGGAAGGCGCACGACGGCGGAGCCCCTGTCGGCGCTTTCGGCTCGCCGCCGGGCTGCGGCCCAACGGGCGTCAAAGGCGCGGGCGTGGATCATCTCGCCCTCATGAAAGTCGCCTTCGTCGTCCGTCCAGGGCGCGATCCAGATGGTCACGATCACCTCGGGGAGGCGCTTGGGCGAAGAGCGGCGCTCAGGCGCTCGTACGGCGGGTGCGGCTACGGAAGCCTGAGCCGCATCGGCCTTCACCGTATGAACGGCGGGACCCGCAGGCGTTTCGTCGGCGGCCTTTCCGTTCGTGCCTTCAATTTCTGGAAGGCCCTTCGAGGCGGCCTCGATTGCCTTGTCGCGTTCGATCCTGTCGGGCGTGCGGCCGCGGACGCTGTCCTCGTAGGTGTCGGAGAGCGAACGGCAGGAGACCCCCGGCGTCATCGGGCAGCTGAAGTCGTTCTCGGCGTTGAGGCCCGTGAGGGTCCCGCAGCCCGAGAGGGCGAGGGCAAGGGGAAGTGTGGCAAGTGCAGGGGCCGTTCGGCGCAGAAGGCGTGCGGTCTCGTTTCGAATCATGGCTGAATTCCTGTGTTGTGTTTGTCGTTATCGCTTCGAGGGATCGGCGAGCAGCACGCCCTGCGAGAAGACGAGGTCGACGGGGCGGCCGGCATCCACCTCAAGCACGGGGAAGATGCGGTCGGCGAGTCTCAGGTAGTAGTCGGTGATGCGGTCCATGGAGTCGGAGAGGCCTTCGCCCATGCCGGACATCCAGGCGTTCTTGTATCGCTTGCTCTGCGTGCCGGTGATCGACGTCGTCACCTCCTCGGAAGAGCGGGTGATCGATTCGCCCAGTCCCGAGAGCAGGCCGACGGAGAGCGCAGAGGCAATGGCCTGACCCGATCGGGTCACGAGCTTTCCTCTCACGCCCACCTTGCCGTCCTCGCCCACAGCGTAGCCGGAGACTCGCACGTCGAGTGCTTCTCCCTTCTTGCCGACGCAGGAGAGCCTGTCGAGCCTCACGAAGGCGCGCTCGGAAGAGAGGTCGCCCGTGGCCGAGGCGGTCACGTGGCAGGCCGTCACCTGACTGCGCCAGGCATTGGGCAGCACGGCCGTGTCCTCAAGACGGATCACCATCGGAAGCGGCTGGCTCGCAGCACCTGCGCCCGTGGAGGCATAGACCCCCGTCAGCAGCCTGCCCCGTACGAAGGAGCCTGCAGGCAGGTAGTCCTCGACGGTCGTGCCCGCGGCCCTGTTAACCTGCAGAGGCGTGTCGGGGTTGAGCGTCGGCGAGGGCCCCACACGGGGTGCGGGCGACGTCGGTGGGGCGGGAGGCGGCAGCGTCACCATCGCGAGCCTCGGACCCGAGACCGCCTGTCGCGCCGCCGCATGCGCTTCATCCGGAACCTTCACGCCGCCCGAGATGTCGGGAAGCGCGGGGACGATTGAAGAGGCGGGTTCGTTCGTGTTCCTGGCGGGATCGGTGTGAAAGACCTTTCCGGGAGTTTTCGAGCCGAACTGGGAGGAGAGCTTCGAGATGTAGGCCGCATCGTCGTTTGCCTTGAGCAGGCTCTTGATGCGGGCCTCGGTCTCCTCGGGCGTTTCGCCCGGACGGGGCGTAAGGCCCGCGCGTCCTGCGATCGCCTTGAGGTCCTTGACTACGCTTGTCTGCGTCTCGAGCCGGGACTTCTGGTCGGCGATGATCGTGCGCAGTCGCGTCTCGGTGGCGGCGGCCTCGCGCTGCACTTCCTCGATCCTGCGGCTGAGCGCAAGGAAGTTTGCGTCATAGCGGGCGATGAGCACGTCCTTGTCCGTGCCGTCGGGGCGCAGCGTGATCATGGCCGCTTCGGTCGGAGCCTTGCGGGCGGGCTTGGTGTCGGATGCCTCGACAGCAATGAAGGCGATGATCGCCAGAGTGGCGAGGATCGTGGCGGCGAGCGCCTTCTGCTTGAACCTGAGAGTGCTGTTCGAGGGCTGGGAGACGCCGTCAGAAGACGCGGAGAAAATGTCCTTCAGCTGCATGACGACACTCCGGGAAGATGGCCGGCGTCAGCGTTGCGCACGGTGCATGCGCAATCGTTCGTTCTGATCTCATTCACGGGCGTTCTCCACGAGGACGAGCCTGCAGCTGTCGCCCGGCTCAAGAGAGGTTTCGGTTGCGGCAGCAGCCCAGACCGAGCCCGAGAGAAGCTCGGGATTGATCTCAACGGGAAAGACCGTTCCGTTTTTGACGGTGAGTTCAACCGCCTCGGCATGGCGGGAGCGCCAGATGCCTTCGATGCGCACGCGAAGCGGTGCGAGCCTCTTCATGGCGGCGGCCGCACCCTGAGCGGGCTCGGTCATGGCGGTGCGGGAGACTTCATCGGTCTCTTCGCCCCTGAGGACGAGCGTCACGAGGCGTTTCATCTCGGCGGGGAAGCCTTCGGCGCGAAGGGGCGCAGCGGGCACGCGAACGGGCGCATTCGCCTGTTCGGCCCTGCGCACGCTCTTTTCGAGGATGATGGTGCGGGGCTCCGCATCCGCGGTGAAGGTGAGATGCAGGGGCGCAGTCTCGCCCGACCTGCAGGTGACGTAGACCATGGCCGAGCCCTCCATCTTCGGGAGGACGTAGAGCATGCCGCTCGCGGCATCCGTCTGAACGTCGATCAGGTGACGGTCGTAGACGGCCGAGGCAATGGGGTCGGCCGGAATGGCGACCATGGTGGTCTCGTGCGCGGGCAGCGTGAATTCAAGGGGTGCGTCGCCTTCACGGGCCGTGAAGACGGCGGCGTCGGACGACGGGGCGAAGGCCGAGAGGATCAGGACGGCTGCGCCTGCGAGCGCGAGCTTCGGGACGAATCGCTTGAAGGACTCAATGTCAGAGCGAGTGACGATCATGAGGGCTCCGTGAGGGAAGGTTTTGTCAGGACCCAGACGACGGCTGGTCGGTGAGGGACGTGAGGAAGAGGCGTCCTGCGTCGTAGCGGAACGTCAGTCGCCAGGTCTTCTTTCTCGAGCTCGTGACGGTGCTGCCGACGAGCGTCTTCTGGACGCCTTCGACCTCGACGGAGAGGTCGGACGTGTTCACGCGGGCGCGGTCGGGATAGAAGATCGTGGAGGAGTGGTCCTTCTTGATGCGGTCGGCCTCAACGATGAGGGCCTCCTCGAGCTTTCCGTAGAAGCCCGGGTCAACGTGCTGAAGGACGACGCGGCGGGAGGAGTCGACGGTTTCGGGCGTGACGCTTGCCGCATGGGAGAGGACGGAGAGGGCCCAGCGCTCGAGGTACGGCGCTCCGGGACCCGCCTCGTCGAAGGTCCAGACCTCGCGCTCGGCGGCGAGCGTGGGCGGAACGACGATGGTGCGCGTCTCGGGCTGCTGCAGGAGAAGCGCGAGGGCGAGGATGAAGTTGAGCGCAAAGCTCATCGCCATGATGACGGCAAAGCTTCGTCTCAAGCCGATGCGTTCGGCGACGATGGATGTGTAGAGCATGAGAAGGATCCCCGAGGCGGCTGCGCATGCGCGGACGTACGGCTGCGGCCCTGGGGAATGGGGGGAAGTGATTGACGTTCGGACCTGACCGTCGGCGGACGGGCTTCAGCGCACGAAGTGTCTGGCCGAGCTCGGGGGCGTCCGCCCGAAGGAAGACGCGCCGAGGTGCCAGTAGGCGAGCGCTGCGCCGTAGCCGCGGCCGTGAAGGCCCGAGACCTTGTGCCAACCGTAGGCCGACAGCGCGCCCAGAAAAACGCCGGCCCCAATGTGGTCCAGCACCGCACCGAGATAGGTCACGGTGAGGACCACGGCGACGAGGTCCGCATCGAAAAAGAGAAATCGAGGCGGATCGTCAAGGCCGGTCGGGACGCGAACGCCCTCGGGTGCCGCCATCAGACAGTAAAGATGCTGTCAATGACGGAGGGTGCGATCATCAAGGTCAAGCCGCAGGCGATGGATACAACTGCAGCATAGAGACTCCCCTTGGCGAGCCCGACAGCGAGGCCGACAAGCAGGAAGATGATGGCGATGGACTTCCCCAGGGAGCCCTGGGCCCAGCCCGTGAGCTGGGTGTACAGTTTGTCGAAGGCCTGCACGTCCCCCGCGGAAGCTGCTTGGGCGTACAGAACAAGAAGGCCTGCGGCGATCTTGTCTTTCTTTGATCCCACGGCGGATACTAGTTGATGGAAATTGATTTTCATATGATTTTCATCTGATTTTTTGAGAAAACCGCCGACGTTCGGTTGGTTCGAGACGGTTGGCGGGGTTTTTCGTTTGCCGGCGAGAGCAAATGTACGCTTCGGCAAAAACCTTTCGCCATACGGGACATTCATTAAGCTTCAGCCCTGTTGGGGAAAACCCTCGAATTTGGGTTTTCAGAGGAAGCGGTTTTTACTCCTGCAGTCGTTTCGAGCCGATCGACTGCCGTGCAAAGATGTCAAAACAGAGCGGGTGAGCCGCTCGGGCCCCTTCGGTGAGGGGGAGCGGAGCGGCTGAGCCGTAACCCATTCATGGGATGGCGATCGGTAGAAAAACGTAAAATTTCGGAAGAGGGCGGGCCAGGGCGGCCGCTTTGCAGGGAAAAGGTCAGGGGAATTGAGAACCGGTCCCCTTCAGGGTTAACGCGAATGGGCTACAATCGTGAAGCAAATGAAAACCCTAGGACGATGGTCGTTCCGGGATTGGAGGAAATTCGCGATGTCGCATCTTTTGCAGGCCGTTGTCGGCGCAGCCGTCGGCGACGCTCTTGGCGTGCCCTATGAAGGGAAGGAAAGGGACACCTACGTCTGCGAGAACATGCACCCCCTAGGCTGGCATGAAAAGCCCGTCGGTTTCTGGTCGGACGATACGGCCATGATTCTGGCCGAGCTCGACAGCCTTCGTGAAAGGCAGGGCTACGATGCCGAGGACGTGATGATGAAGTTCGACCGCTGGCTGCACGAGGGGGCCTACACCCCCGACGGCAAGGCCTACGGCTGGGGCCGCACGACGGCCAGGGCCGTCTCGCGCCATCGCAGCGGCACGCCCGCCGACATCTGCGGCGGCGGCGACATTCTCGACAACGGCGCAGGCGCACTCATGCGCATGCTTCCCTATGCGCTTCTCAACAGCCCCGACCGGCTCGAGATCGTCGATGCGGCTGGTTCGCTCACGCACAACCACCAGATCAGCATCGTCATCTGCCGTCTCTACTCGTGCTACGTCGACGAGCTCCTTCAGGGGCACAAGCCCGCCGAGGCGCTTGAAGCGCTCATTGAGAACCACTTCGTCGAGATTCCGGACTACTACCTCCCGAAGCTGCAGCTCATGCCGCACCTCTCGCGCGTCTCCGTGCCGAACTCCGGCTTCGTCTTCGACGTCTTCATGGCGTCCATCTGGTGCCTCATCAACTCCGACAACTACGTCGATGCAGTCCTCAAGGCCGTCAATCTGGGCGGTGACGCCGACACGATCGGTGCGGTTACCGGCGGCCTTGCCGGCATCATCTACGGCCAAGACGGCGACAACGGCATTCCCGTCTGCTGGTCTCATGCGCTTTCCCGCATCGACTACATTGAAGAGCTCTGCACGGCCTGCGATGGCATGATGCGCTGACGACCGTGCATTTTGTGATCCATTCGACACTCAAGAGGACTGCCTGCAGGCGGTCTATTTTTTTTAGCTTGATCCTTGATCTCGAGGGTGATTTCAGGAAGACTTGATTTGAATCAAGAAATCGAAGTCTCGTCGATGCTCCTGATGAAATCCGGAAGTGAACATCGCCTTAAGGCCTCTGTCTTTCAGGCGTTGACGGCGATCACGTTCTATTGAAGCGGCAGAGATCTTCACCCTGATAAATTGATTTCAAAAGGCGAAAACCGCCTTGGATGCGCCTTGAGACGACATTTCCGTCATTTGCTCGGGTTGAAAACTTTTGATCTGCATGGCACGATGTTCGCGTCGCAACCGCTCAGGCGTTTCGACATTTCTTCGCAATAACACAAGCTACAGAAATGACACCATACATAAAAAACATGACCCTCAGGAAACCTGTCGTCGACGAGCAATGGCTTTCACTCAACCGAACCATCCATCAGGTTGCGCCACTCTGCAGGAATCCCGAACACCTTGAAAACGCCGCCCGCGTCCTTCAGGCCGAGGGCGGTCTCGAGGCGCTGGCGCGCCTGATCACCACCGAACAGACGGCGTTCCTTGTTCTGGCCATGCTAGAGAAGTGCGGAGCCTTTCAGCGTACGGCCGTCATTAACGGCGGTCCGTGCGTCAGGATCTCGGCCGGGGTGTCGGCCGACGCACCCAGGAAGGCGGGTGTCGAGCTCACGCGTCAACAGATGATGAAAATTCGCTTCTCGATTTCGATTTCGCCTGAAATGCGCAGCATGTGCTATGACGGCATAATACCGTATCCGGACGGTACGATCTTTGAAAAGGATTCAACCGGATATTTCCACACCAAGGGCTGCCGCCGGACCTAGTCCTGAGGGATTCGTCTCCCGCGACCCTGTCATCACGCTGAAGGATGACAACAGAACGTACTGGGGGTGACTTGCTCTGGTTCGTATCGTCCGGGACTAGGGCCCCGGTACGATTTTGCATAGGCGAAAACAGAATGCCCGCTGTCCGAAAGGAGAGCGGGCATTTTGAATGAGCGCCCAGCAACGCACGTGTGTCTATGCGGTGAAAGTCCGCTGTCCGCCCGAACAGGGGAGGGACCGGCAACTCGGCAAGTCGCGAAAGGCAACGACTTCGATGGAGGAAGCCGATGGCAAAGGACCAGCCTGACGAACAGGAATCGGATGTGAGGCGTGTATCTCGGTCAAGTTCATTGAGGAGACGCTCAAGTTGCAGGGCAACTGCGACAAGAGCGACGTCTTTCGCCCTCGACGAGCGAAATTTCTTGGCTACACTTTCGCGGAGAAGACGGGACGGACGCTAGTCCACCCGAAAAGCTTCAAGAGGCTGAAGGATAAGCTTCGAGCCGTCTTCTGCAGAGCGCGCGGCGGGTCGCTCCTTCGAACGAATGGGGAACTCAATGCGATCCTGTGCGGATGGCGGCAGTACTTCAGGTTGGACAACCGCAAAGGCGTATTCGAGGCGCTTGACATACACATTCGACGCCATCTTCGTAAGTTGGTGTGGATTGCATGGAAACGACCGAGAACACGCGAACGCGAACTCCGTCGTCGCGGCCTGGATGGCTTTCGCGCATGGGAGTCCGCCAACAACGGTCGGGGAGCTTGGTGGAACGCCAATGCGCGCCACATGCGCGACGCGTTCCCGCTGTCTTTCTTCAAACGACATGGACTCTACAGCCTTCTCGCGATGCGCTGAGTCCCCCTCTACAACTAACTCAGAAACCGCCGGATGCCGAACGGCATGTCCGAACGCTCAGTACTGATTGAGCACTGCGGTGTGGGAGGGAGTGTCCGCAAGGACACTCTCTACCCGATTTTGACGCGAGCAGACGTCAAATGGCGGGCTTGAGTCCCGAAATATGATCGATGATCGTTTCGATGGGGATCTCCAGGGCCGCCGAGGTCTTTTCCAGCGTTCTGTAGAGGAGCGAGGTCGTCTCGCCGGCCAGCATGGTGTCGGCCGTGAAGGAGTGCACGCCGCTCTTGTGAATGAACTCGGACTTCGTGAGCTTCTTGTGCTCCATCATGGCAATGACAAGCTCGCAGAAGCGCTTCGCACGCTTGGCTTCGGAGGCAGTGGTGCTCTTCGAGGTGTCGTATCTGAAGATGAATTCTTCGGGATCGATGCGCAGGGCCAGAGCAGCCGTGATCTTGAGGTCGGGATCGAGCGGAAATCTGCCGACAAGGAGCCTGTAGGCGTTCTCGACGGAGCAGTTGGTCATGGCGATCCAGTCTCTGAAGCAAAGTCCCCGCTTCTGGAGCTCGGAGAGCACGATGGGCGTCCTGTCCTTCGTGCCCACGAGACTGGTGGCATGTTCACGGATGGCGTCTTCGCCGACGTCAAAACCCTGTGCAAGGGCTGCGACAAAGGCGTCGGAGGGCTTTCTCGGGGGATACATGAGCTGATCAAGAGGAATGCCCGTCATCTCCGAGAAATCGGTCATCGGAATGGACCTGTAGGTCAGGGTGTTTTTGATCATCATGGCGAGCAGGGCGGTCTCCCCCTTGGGCATCATGCCGATGACGTACTTCGTGCGAACCTTGCCCTGGCAGCGCACGCGCGTGTAGAGGTCGCGAAGCACCGCATAAGGAACGTTGAGCTCGGCTGCGAACTTCTGGATGCTCTGGGGCTTGATGGGCTTGCCGGGGAGGTTCAGATGGGTAAGAACCGTGGGGAGCGCAATGCCCGTGTTTTCCGCGATGGTCTTCGGATCGAGACCGAGCGCGGCCATGCGTTCCTGAAGATAAAGGTTGAATTCGTCAGGCTTCTCACCGGTGGGCTTGTAGGTGGTCATGTGAATCTCCATGAGGGTCGGCGTGCGCCGGCACGCGCTGCGCGGATTCATGTCGCGCATGAACCTGCCGACGACGTCGCGTCGCCGGAAGGTCGCTGGTCTATTTCTTTGTAATGGACCGGCTCAATCTGGGTCGAGCCGGTCGGGTCACGTGTTCTGACGCGCTCATTTCCTCTGCGCGGCCTTGGCTTCGGCCTTCTGCTTGTCGGCGAGGCGGGGCTTCTGCTTGCGGTTGGCGACGATCTTGTCCCAGAGACAGTTGGGCGCAATGCGCATGGCCTTCGCGAGAAGGCCCATCTGCCAGGGAATCGTGCGGTAGGAGGCGTCGCTGTCGATGGTCTTGACGGCGCGCTCGGCGAATTCGTCGGGCGTGAGCACGAAGGGCATCTTGTAGGGATTGGCGCTCGTGAGCGGCGTCCTCACAAAGCCCGGACTGATCGTCTGGACCTTGATGCCCGTCTTCCTGAGGCCGACGCGAAGGCTTTCGTTGTAGGTGATGACGGCGGACTTGGATGCGCCGTAGGCTTCGCTGCCGGGAAGGCCTCGAATGCCGGAGACCGAGGCGATGCCCACGAGCTTGCCGCGGCCGCGCTTCGTCATCGGCTCGATGAAGCCGTGGAAGGTGTAGGCCATCGCGAAGACGTTTGTCCTGTAGATGGCTTCCATCACCTCAAGGTCCTCGTAGAACTCGGTCTTGCAGCCGATGGAAATGCCCGCGTTGGCGATCACGATGTCAGCGCCCCCGGAAAGGGCCTCGAACTTCTGTGCGGCCGCAATGATTTCATCCTTTTTCGTCACGTCGGCGGGAATCGCGTGGTAGCGAGACTTGTCGCCGGGAAGCGTGTCGATGAGGGCCTGCAGCTTTTCGGGATTGCGGGCGACGAGCCCGAGGACGTCGCCTCGCTGCGCATACTGGCGGGCAAGTGCCGCGCCGATACCGCTTGAAGCGCCGGTGATGAAGACGTTGGACATGTTCCTGATCTTGCTTAAATAACGAATGAGCTCAAGTGTACACGAGGGAAAGCCAAAAAATACGAAGAAAACGCTCGTATCGCCGGAAATGCATGACGGCAGGCAAAAAAATGCGGCGGGTCGGGATGAAATCCGGTCTCCCACGCGTCCGCGATTGTCTTCAATCGCCGCGTCGTTTGGCACGAAATCAAATCGGGTGACGTCGAAAAGTCCCTTCGTCGTGAGCTTGAGGTACGGAATCACGGGGAGCGCAAGGAACGAGAGGGTCATGAAGGCGTTGCTGTCCTGCGAAATGCCGTAGTGCCCGTGGGCGAGCTTCGTGAGCCGCCTGATGGCCGCCGCCGTCTCTTCGGGCATTCTGTCGCTCATGAGGCCCGCGACGGGAAGCGGCAGCGCATCGAGCACCTTGCCCTTCGAGACCATGACGATGCCGCCCTGCATTTCCTCAATCTTTTGCACGGCAAGCGCCATGTCCTCTTCGTCGTCACCAGCTACAACGATGTTGTGGGAGTCGTGGAAACCGACATGGCGATTGCGCCGCCTCTGAGTCCGTAGGCGGGATCAAGAAGACACGTGCCGATGTGGCCTGTGCGCCTGTGGCGTTCGACGACCGCAAGCTTCACGCATCCCGGATTGTCGGAGAGCCTCACCGTACCGTCGCGAAGTGTCTTCACCGCAGCAATCTTCTCCTCCGTGATGAGGCTGTGAGGCAGAAGGCCGATCATCCTGGCTTTCTCGGACGGGGCTTTGAAGTCGAAGGATTCGGCCGTCACGGGCGCAATCCTCACCGTGTCCGCGAGAAATCCGGGCTTCTGCTTTGGCGCACCGATGACAAGGCTCCCGTTGCGCGCGACGAGCCTGCCCTTCGTCCAGACGGCGAGCGGACTGAAGTCATCAAGGTTGTCGAGAAGCAGCAGATCGGCTCTGCGTCCGGGCGCAATCACACCGCGGTCCTGAAGGCCATAACATTCGGCGGTATTGAGAGTCGCCATCCTCACGGCGTCAACGGGATGGATGCCCGCCTCAACGGCCATCGCCAGCATGCCGTTGATGTGCCCGCGCTCAAGCGCGTCGGCGAGGTGCCTGTCGTCGGTGCAGAAGCTGCAGCGCCGCGAAAGGTCGGCAATGAGGTTCTCGATCAAGGGAAGACGGTTTCTCGCGAGCGAGCCTTCACTGATCGAGACGTACATGCCAAGTGAAATGCGTTCCCTAAGCTTTGAGCTCGTCGTGCATTCATGGTCCGTGCGGATGCCTGCTCGGGCATAGGCTTCGAGATCCGCGCCCGTGCAGAGCGGCGCGTGGCCGTCGACGGGCTTGACGAGCTTCACGGCAGCCGCAACCTTGCTGCAAGCCTCGGGGTCTCCATTGACGATGCCCGGCACGTTCATCATTTCGCCGAGGCCGAAGAACTCGGGCTGCTCGAGGAGCGCCTGCGTTTGCCCGGCATCAATGACTGAGCCTGCATCCTCAAAGGGCAGGGCCGGAACACAGGACGGCACCATGAGCTTCACGACAAGCGGGAGGTCCCGGCAGGCCTCGACGAGCCAGTGCATGGCGTACGTTGGTCATTTCATGAGGGTCGGCGGTGACAGTCGTCGTACCGAACGGAAGAACCAGTGAGGCGAAGATGGCGGGGGAGAGCATCGGGCTCTCGATGTGCACGTTCGAGTCGATGAGGCTCGGCAGAAGCACAGCGCCCTTTGCTTCGAAAGTATCTTTTGCGGGTTACTAACCGAACCCGTGGATGAGGCCGTCTTCAACAAGTACTGTCTTCGTATCGAGCGCTCCCGTGAAGACGTCGAGCACGCGGGCGTTGAGAATGGCAAGGTCATGGATCTTAGGCTTCGGGCTCTGCTTGGCGTCCTCTACGAGAATTTTTGGATGCAGTCATTCTAAGGCGAATGTCCTCTGCAAAAGGAGAAAACGTGCATCGGCAAGCCTTCGTCACGGACGAGGCGGCGGGCGAGGGCGGCGCGGCAATCGGATCGGCTTCAACGTCGCTCGTCCCGTGGGACTACAATACGGAATCCTTTTGCAACCACAAGAACCCGACTGACATCCAATTATGAAAGACAGAATCGGCACTGCTCTCTGGGTGGCCGGCGCGATCATCTGCGCCTGGGCCCTATCGGTCTCCCTCTCGATGATGTTCGACTTCACGATCGAGGAGGCCCGCCAGAACTTCCGCCAGGGCTCCTTCATTTTCGGCGCAGCCGTGGTCTTCGCCTTCGTCTTCCGCTCGAAGGTCCAGACCTGGGGCGCGTTCGAGAAGTTCCTCATCTACGCGCTCGTGCCCGTCGCCGGCATTCTGCTCACCGCCTACGGCTGGTGCCAGCAGTTCGCGCCCGAACTCGTCGCGAGCCTCGGAGCCTGATCCCGAGTTCCGCCCGTTCACGACTCCCCAAAAGGCCGTTTCGCCGTCATCGCGAAGCGGCCTTTTTGCCGGCCGAAAAACCGTGTTTTGATATAGAAATTTTTATCCTTATAGGACTGTTTAGTCTGGTAAGAATCCACAAGTCCTCCGGAGAACTGGAGAGGGCGGGGAAATGCAACCAAATCCTTCAGATTGTTCGCCTTTTCACGCCAATCGGGTCGAAACACCGCTCCTGCAGAAGTCTTCAGGACTCGAGAATCAGTCTCATGACGCTTGGGAGAAACCTAAAGACGACAACCAAACGCCGTGCTCAATCATCGGCGAAAAGGTTAATTTTGGGAAAAACCCTTGATCAGGCGCAAGAATTTTTTTCTTTATGGGCCCGACTCAGGTGTTTGTCGTAGACAGCAGGGGGCGGCGCGACTGTATCATATACGCGAATTTAAACACGGCCTGACGGTCCCTCGGATTCGAGACTGTCGCGCCTGTCGGGGATACGCACAATACCCCTCAAAGGCAGGAACGACAGGGCCTTGCGTCAAGGAGCCGCCGCTGAAGGCCGAATCTCAACTCGAAAATATACAGAGAGAAACTGATGATCAGAATGAATTCGCACAAGACGGTCCTCATGCCCAAGTCCCTCGAGGATAACCAGGTTCAGATGGACAACATCTGCAAGGCCTTCAACAATGGATCCGCCTCCGATGCCGCTGCGAGCATCGGCCAGCTCTTCCGCTGCCGCGGCATGAGCCAGGTTTCCATGGCGAGCGGCATCGGCCGCGCGGTCCTCTACAGGTCCTTCGGCAAGTCCGGCAATCCGACGCTTCAGGTGCTGCTCGACTCGTTGCGTGCAGTCGGTCTCACGCTCGTTGTGGCGGAAGCCAAAGACAGGTAAAAAAGACCCGGTCCAAACAATCAGGAGCCGTCGGAACGAAAGCTTCCGGCGGCTCTTTTCCTATGCGTGTCTCGTTTCCTGCATGACCTTTGGAGGGATTTTGCCGTGTAAAGACGGCCCGTGAAGGAGGGCGGGGTCAAGGGGCGCTCACTCGTGACGCAAAAGTGCTATCAAATAGGGGGTATATGTCGATTTTTCCTCCCGAAGGTCCGATTCTTTCTATAAGATAAGGGGCACAAGGGTGTTATTCGACGCCTCCCTTTCGTTCCGACCGTTCCGACGGACCCTGCGTCGAGGAGCACCTCTGAGGAGGACCAAAAATGAAGATTCTTATTCCCATCGACGCGTCCGAATGCAGCAAGAACGCCGCCTTCTGGGCGACGGGCAAGCCCGCTCTCTTCGGCAAGGATCCCGAGATCCACATTTTCTACGCGCAGGAGCCCGCTTCGGACCGCATCCGCTTTGCGACGGACCCTGACACCCTTGACGAGTTCTACCGCGAGGAGGCGAAGACCGTCTTCGACTCCATCATTGACCGCTGCGGCACGCTTCCCGCCAGCGTGACGCTCGACTACGGCGTCGGCTCTCCCGTCCAGACCATTGTTTCCGCCGGCGACAAGCTTTCGGCCGACATGGTCGTGATGGGCACGCACGGCAAGGGCCCGCTTGACAGCCTGCTCTTCGGCTCCGTCTCGAACGACGTCGTGGCGCACTCTCATCGTCCCATTCTGCTCATCCGCGAACGTATGCCGACTTCCGAGTCCCTGAAGCGCATCGCGATCTGCCTTGACGAGTCCGACCAGTCGCTTCGCGTCCAGGGCTTCTTCACGGAGCATGTCGACCTCTTCGAACAGGGCACGTCCTTCACGCTGATCCACGTTCAGAAGAGCGCTGAGGACGAACAGGCCAACGGCTTTGCCGAAACGGGCACGATCGCCAACGAGGTCGAGTCCATTCTCACGCGCGCCGGCATGAACGTCTCGACCAAGACGCTCTACGGCGACGTGGGCGACGTCATCGCCGAACACGCCGAGGAAGAGAACTACGACATGATCGTTATGGGCTCCCACGGCTACAGTTCCGTCTCCGCCACGCTGCTCGGCTCCGTCACGATGACGGTTGCGAGCGAGTGTGAGGTGCCGCTCCTGATCGTCCGCTGACAAGTGGATCCCCTCTCTTGAGGGCACCAGACGACAAGACCGTCCTGCTTCACGCATGGCGGTCTTTCTTTTGAGCGGGTGCTTTGTCGGATGGCGGCGTGGTCCCGAATCGCGAAGCTTGTCGTTGATGAAAGGGAAGGGAAAGGCGCACGAAAACGGTGGACATGAAAAAGGCCGGGGGCTCCTTTCGGAGCCCGCCGGCCCTTGCTTCAGGATGACTCAGTGCTGAGGATCAGGTCCGGGCACTGAAGGATCCGGTTAGAAGCGGTGCGTCAGACCGAGGTAGGCCTGGGTCGTCTTGTCGGAGCCTTCATCGTCATACTTGACCTGAGCGAAGCCGGCACCCGTGTAGACGGAAGTGCGCTTGGAGAGGTAGTACTCGTACTTGGCACCGAAGGCGTAGCTCTTGGCATCACCGTCTTCACCATTATCGAATTCGACAGTGAAGTCCGTGAAGTAGGCCGCAACCGTCAGGTCGCCGCCGGCAACCGGGACGATCGTGCCGAGGTGAACGCCGTAGCCCTTGACGCCGTCGGCAGCGGATTCCGTATTACCAGCCTTGTCGATGAGATTGGCATCGGCTTCAGTAATGGCGGTGAGCTGACCGGCCTTGATGCCCTTGAAGTACTGGCCCATGACGAAGGTCTTGGCGAAGCCGCAGTCGTAGTTGCCGCCGAGGTAGACGATCTGGCCGTCGTCATGTTCATCAGCGCCGAAGGACTTGTAGTTCTGGAATTCGTAGGCGAGGACCGTCTGGAGAGCGCCGAAGTCGCCGGTAAGAGCGGCGGAGCTGTAGCGGTTCACGGCGGAAGAGCCTTCACGAGCCGTTTCCTTGACGGAGTCTTCGTTGAAGGAGTACTGGACCGTAGCCTGGAGACCGGCGAACTTCGGGGTCTGGTACGTGACCATGTTGTCGTAGCGGTCGGAGGTGGCGAAGCCGAAGACGTTGTTGTCGCCGCCGTCGAAGGCATCAGCCGTGGCGAGGACGAGGTCATACGTGCCTGCACCGGAGCCAACGCCGCCCATGCGGCCCATGGAGAGCGTACCGAAGTCGGAGTAGAGGGAGACGGAAGCTTCGCGGTCGAAGATGCGCTTTTCGGACTTGAGTGCGCCGGAATCGGACTGGAAGCCGTTTTCGAGCTTGAAGCCGACCTTGAGGCCGTTGCCGAGTTCTTCCGTGCCCTTCAGGCCGAAGCGGGAGGCGGAGGAGACGCCGGAGTCCATGGAGAACTTGTTGACGTCAGCCTTGGAGTCGTCAGCAAAGGTCTGGTGCGTGTAGATGAGGCCCGTGTCGACGACGCCGAAGAGGGTCACATCAGCAGCGGAGGCATAGCCGGCGGCAGCGCCGAGAACGGCGAGCGCGGCGAGAGACTTCTTGAACATTTGTGTATTTCTCCAATTTCCTCCGTTTCCGGAGGCTCAATGGGTTTGAATTGATCGCAACGCAAATCTAGTGCCGATGCGCGCGGTACGCAAACCCCTCCCAACATGGTCCGGGCAATTGAAAACGCGCGTCCACAAGCGATGCTGGGGCTCTCCGGGACGACTTAACGGATACAAACGACAAGAGCGCCACCCTTGATGCGCAAGGGTTTGCGGCCTTCTTTTCGCGGAGAAAGGGTATTCCCGAAGGGCGGTAAGAGTAGCCTTCAGAAAGGGGCGATCGTGACGTCAGCCTCGGTTGTAAAAATATGTGTTTTGCGTGCGGAGTGTTGCTAATTTGCAACAACCTGCCCGGGAGACTGACGTTCAAGGGCGGGGGAAGGTGTCTTGTAAAGCGCTCTCCTGCAGTTGTTTGTAAATGACACCCTTCCGTACATCCGCATAGGGGACGAGACTCGATGGGTGTGGATCGGCGCAAAGGAAACGGGCGACTCCTCACCGGGAGCCGCCCGTCCTGTTTTTCAACCCTTAATCCCGGTCCGCGGAACCAATCTTTCCCATGCGGACCGAAGGATCAATGCATGAGCCTCATCAGAAGCAGTGCGTGAGGCCGAGGTAGGCCTGGTAGGCCTCTTCCTTGTAGACGTCGTCGGCGGAGTAGTCGACCTTGGCCTTGTACCAGCCCGTGCCGCCATAGACGGAGGTGCGCTTGGAAAGCGGGTATTCGTACTTGAGGGCGACGCCGTAGTACTTGCCGTCGGCGTCTTCCTCGGCGTACTTGACCGTGGAGTCGACGTAGTAGAGGCCGCCCGTGAAGTCGCCGCCCGCGACCGGGACGACCGTGCCGACGTGAGCGCCGAAGCCCTTGACGCCTTCACCGTCAACAGGATGTCCTTCGAAGGCGTCGGCTGCGAACGGATTTTCAGCGAGGCCCTTGAAGTACTGGCCCATCACGAAGACCTTGGCGACTTCGAAGTCGTAGTTGCCGCCGAGGTAGACGACCTGACCGTCTTCGGTGTTGGCCTGAGCCTTGTCACCGAAGGAGGCGTAGTTCTGGGTTTCATAGGCGAGCACGCTCTGGAAAGCACCGAGTTCAGCAGTAAGGGCAAAGCCGAGGTAGCGGTCGACCTGAGATGAGTTTTCGCGAAGCGTGTTGTCGACGCTGCTTTCGTTGAGCGAGTACTGGACCGTGGCCTGGAAGCCGGAGAAGCTCGGCGTCTGGTAGGTGACCATGTTGTCGTAGCGGTCGGAGGCGGCCATGCCGAAGACGTCGCCGTCACCGCCGTCGAAGGCGTCGCCGATGGCGAAGGCGGCGTCAAAGTCGCCGGCGGCGGAACCGATCGCACCCATGCGGCCGAAGGAGAGCTTGCCGAAGTCGCCGGAGAGCGTCAGGGAGGACTCGCGGTTGAAGAGGCGGTCGTCGCCGAAGCTGCCGTCGTCGGCGTTGAAGCCGTTTTCAAGCTTGAAGCTCACGGTCATGCCGTTGCCAAGATCTTCGGAACCCTTGATGCCGAAGCGGGACGGGGAGGAGATGCCGCTCTCAAGAGCGAAGGAGTCGGTCTTCGTCGAAACGCCGTTGGTTTCGACCTTGGAATGCTTGTAGAGGAGGCCTTGTCGACGATGCCGTAAAGCGTGACTTCAGAGGCGGAGGCAAGGCCCGCGGAAAGACTGAGAACCGCAAGCGCGGCCATGGACTTCTTGAACATTTGAATGCTCCTGATGGTTTGCGAGCTCCCGAAGGCGGGAGCAGCTTGGAAATGTCGGATGAAACTCTAATGCGATCCATTCTCATTTCGCAAGCGTCATCACGAACTCTGGAGAAGGGTCATCAATGACTTTCCGCTCGATTCGAACTCTCGTCCATAAATGGCAATGCGACCCATTCTCATTGCGAGAGAGGGTTTGCCGACAATCGTTCTCATTGAAAATGGCAATGATGAGGACGCGTGGAAGGGGGATCGGGACGCGTTCCGAATACCGCAAACATGGTATTTGTTAGAGCCTTTTTCGTTGCAAACGCGCCACACGCTGGCGCTTCAGGAGGGGTGCCAGTGGCGGCGCTTGAGCTCAAGGCGCCTCTCGGGACGGGGTTATGCGCCCTGCGCCCCGAGGAAAATTTCTTCTGACGGGAAATGGCGAATTTTCAGGTTCCCTTTGACAAGACGGGGTGGGGCGGTGCATCATGAAGGTGCTTAACAGCTGCAACGTGCATGCTGCAGACTCCGGTCAAGCAAGCACAATCTTCGCCGCCTCTTCATCTGAAGAAGGCGCGCGTCACATCTTCAACCCCACGAGGGCGTTTGCCCTCGGGGCCCTGCACATGCGGGGTACATGGGGTCGGGCGTCCTCGTTTTCTTTTTTCAAGGGAAACAAAATGACTCCCGACATCAATCTCTCCCATCTCACTCCCGCAACCCGCACGGTCCCGGCCTCCGTCTTCGGCGAACATCTCGCCGGCGAACGCGACTGCCTGGGCTACCAAGTCGAAACGCTTCCTGCTTTCGCCCGCACCCGCATCCCCGTCCTGAACCCGTGCCACTTCTTCAACGAGGCGCACTACCGCACGCTCGCCGCGTGGTGGAACCTCGCTCGTCGTGAACCGATCTACGTGTCGGGTCCGTCGGGCTCCGGCAAGACCAGCATGGCCATGCAGTTCTGCGCCCGCCTCGGCATTCCCGTGGTGAGCGTCACTGCACGCGCCCGCATGGACCGCCGCGAGCTTCTCGGTCACTGGGCCCTTCAGGGCGGTGAGACCCGCTGGATCGACGGTCCTGCGCTTCTCGCCTGGAAGCACGGCTGGACGCTTCTCATCAATGAATTCAGCGCAGCACCCGCAGACATGTGGGTGAGCTGCAACGACATTCTTGAGGGGCTTCCGCTCGACAACGGCGCAACCGGCGAACTCGTCGTTCCGCATCCCATGACCCGCGTGATCGTCACCGACAACACGCGCGGCCATTCGAGCGAGATTGACGAAGGGTTCTTCGGTCGTCAGATCCAGGACAGGTCAGTCATCGACCGCTTCTGGCACATGCGCATGGAAGGTCTCGGCGAAGCCGAGGAAGCCTCCCTGCTTGCAGCGACGGCCGATCAGGACTGGCTCGCCGAGTTCGAGCCCGAGGTCCTCGACAGGCTCTTCAAGGCGCTCGCGCGTCTTGGAGCCGACAGCAGGGCCGCGGCTCAGGCTCAGGCCATCGGCTTCGAGTCCAGAGCCGTCCCGCTCAGCTTCCGCGTCCTCTCGAGAATGCGGAACATGATGCTCGATGCCGCAAGGATGCCCGCAGCTTCCGACGATGATCCTCTTCGCAGGATCATCAGGACCAGTCTGACCGAAGCCCTCGACTCCACCGCTCGCGAAGCGGCGGAGACGCTGGCGGTCACGGCGATCGGCAACCTCATTCACGAGATGAGGGTGTCCCGCGCCAGAATGGTCCTCAAGAACGCCACGGGCTCTGCGCTCAAGGCAGCGTCCGTCTGACAATCGTCGGAAGGACCTTTTCATCAACCCCGAGGGGATGCTTCATCCCTCTCGGGGACGGACGTCTCCTCATTCATTTGAGAGACGACCGTCATGAAACGCAGTCTTGACATGCGCGGGAATCAGGCCCCCGCTGCGGTTGCAGTGCAACATCCGTTCAACATCCTTTCCGAAGGAGGCGAACGATGCGCACCGTAATCGTGGAAGACGTCGAAACCGCCGAAGCGAAAAAGCAGAGGCTCGCCACCACCGCCGTGGATGCAGCGCTCGAGATCCTCCGCACGGAGGCCTCGGGCCTCGTCATCGAGGCTGCAGCGCCCCTGGTCTTCCAGGGACTCTGCCGCCGCGACAACATCCGCGTCGAGTTTACGCAGACCCCGATGACGAACGGGCGCGTGATCTGGCTCGGTCCCATCGACCTCGACCACAAGCTCGCGTCCATCTACGTCTACGGACACGGATGCCACGAACGTCATCACGTGATGTACACCAACTTCGCGGCGATGAAGGGAATCGGCGATCCCGGCGTTCGCGACCTCGCGAACGTCTTCGAGGACATCCGCGTGGACAAGCTCGGTGCAGCGGACTACGAAGGCTACCTTCTCTGGCGACTCGTGCTCTTCAAGGCGCACGAGTCGACGGGGACGGCAGGCTGGAGCAATCCGAACGACCTTGAGCCCGCACACGTCTTCGCAATGATGCTGCTCACGACCCTCGAATTCGAGGTGCTCGGGATCGACATGTTCGAGGAGATCTCCGCGAACCTTCGCGGGGAGTGCGACCGGCTCTTCGGACCAAGGCCCATGGCCCGCGTCCTGAAGATCGTGCGCGCAGCCTTTCCGCTCGACTCCACGGAGGCGGCGGTGGAGCTCGCGCACAAGGTCATGCGGTGCATCCGCGCCGAGAAGAACAAGGCGCTCAAGGCTGTCGAGGAAGCGGCAGGCGAAGGCTCTACGGACAACTTCGAGTTCCGTCAGGGCGTAGGCCAGTCGCTTCTCTTCGACGACGACGGCGCGGTGACCCCCGAGGGTGATCCGCGTCTGATGCACCCCGAGCTTGAGGCGATCAACCGAAACGCCCGATGCCTCTCGGTCATTTCAGACCAACGGCAGTGGCCCGATCGCGAGCCCGAGGAGGAAAGCTTCCGCAAGCTCATCGGCAACGGTGAATCCGGCAACGGCGATCCGAACTTCGCTTCGCCCGAGCGCCACTTCGCCAATGACCGCGAGTATCCGACGCTGCAGCGTGAGAAGGCGGCGATGAACCGCCGTCTCTTCTACAGGGCGCTCGCCAACAGCGCATCCCTCAGAAGGCTCCTTCAGAGCGCGCTCATCCACCCGCAGTCGAACCCCGACAGGCTCGACGAACGTGGAGAGGAGCTCGACGGAGATGCGCTTGCGCTCGCCTCCACGGGTGAAACGGCGGTCTTCCGCCGCGAGCTCGTGCGTCCGGGTCGCGAAGCGGTCGTCGAGATCATTCTCGACGCTTCGGGTTCCATGGAAGGCGAGGCGATCACGCTTGCCAAGGTCGCCTGCATCCGCCTCCTTGAGGCGCTCCGTGCGGTGACCGGCGTGAAGGCATCCCTGACGATCTTCCCCGGCCCGAACCGTCGCAGCGTCACCTGCGCGGCGGACTTCAACACGCCGGTGAGCCGTGCGCTCAAGCACGTCGACTTCCTTCCGGGGTTCGGTGCGACGCCGATCCTTCAGGCGCTCTTTCACTCTGCGATCGTTCTCGATCAAAGACCGGAGCCCGCGAAGATCGTCTTCGTCATCACCGACGGCTGGTTCCCCAAGGGGCCGGTCGACAACCTCGTCAAGGCACTGGAAGACCGCGGCATCGCCGTCGCAATGGTCGGCATCGGCAGGCACAGCACCCCAAAGGGGAGCATCATCGCCAAGGCCGAAAAGATCGCCGACCTTCCGCGGGCCGTTGCAAAGGTCCTTTCGGGCCTTGCGGGCAAGCTCCGCGGGATCGCCGCATAGGCGAAACCCAAGGGGCATCTGAAGGCACGCGTCTTCGACTTTTCGACACGACCGGGATCGACGGAGGACTTCTCTTCCGTCGTCCGGCCGCCGTCGATTCTTCAATCATCTCCCTTCGCTTCAGGCTCCCTGCCTGAGGCCGCAGTGCGGCGTCCTCTTCCCGTTCCGTCTCCCGCCCATCATTCTCCGCATCATCCTCACACGAAGAGGCCGGCGCACTGCGAACCTGTTTCACCCATTTCACCCCGCATCCAGCCTTGCGTCCTTCCTCTCTCCAATCTCCCATGCAGCCCACAGAAACACGATTCCTCACGCGCGCCTCCGCAGGTCCCGAGCAGTGGCAGAGCGCCGTCTCGGGGTACGCGTCCGACCCGATCCGAAGGCCTGTGCCGCTCTCGGACACGAATCCTGACGACTGTCTTGTCGCGCATCCCGCCGACGGGCGTCTGCGCACGATCCTCGCGCCTGAGGATCCCGTCCGCATGCTCCTTCGTCACAGGGCCGCCGTCGAGCAGCTGAGGATGGCCGTGGGATCACGCAAGCTTTTCGAAGCGCACCTCATGCCCGCCATGGCGGGCTGGGCCGCGATGGTCCAGGGACTTCCTCGAGACGAAAGGGGTCTCTGGTCGGGGCCGGACGGCCTCTTCGAAGCAGGCCTCATGTTTGCAAGAGGCGCGATCAATGCGGTCGACGCACGCGTGATCGGTCCCGAACTCGCGCCGGGCATTCGTGACGACTGGACGCTTCGCCTTCGAATCGCCTCCGCACTCGCCGGTCTCATGAGCGACAGCCGCAAGCTCGCCGCACTGAAGTTCGAGGCGGGAAGCGAGGATCCTGCCACGGGCACCTTCACCGTCACGAGCCGCTTCAATCCTTCGGAAGAAACGGCACTGTCGTTTTGCGTGCACGAGATCGGGCGCGTAATGAGGCTCGAGCGCCACACGGCGCGTGAATCTGCGGGAAGACTCCCAACGCTCAACGCCGACGTCCTTCGTCTCGTCGTCCCTCGTGAAACCCTGATGTGGCTCGGCGTCATCGAGCGCCCCGACGGCGAGACCGTTCTCACGGCCCTCAAGGCCGCCGTCACCTATGCGGCCGGCCAGACGGAGGCAGAACGCCTGATTGCTGAAGCCGCAGCCCGCGGTCGCGAATGGGCGATCAACCGTCGCGCGGCCGAGGCCGCAAGACGAGAGGGCAAAAGTCCGCTTCTTCGCGGCTTTGCATCCGTCTATCGTGCCGAATTCAGCCAGAGGCTCTACGACGGACACTGGCGTCTCAACCGTGGAGACTCGCCCGTCGTGTGGGCCGACGACGGCCTCGCACTTCGCTGGTCCGAAGGCTTCACCGCCATTGCAGCCACCGCCGACGACAAGTGGCTCTTTCGAGACGTCCCCGACGAACCCGACGTTGCAGCCGAAATCCTCGTTGCCGACGGATTCGCGATGGCCGATGAAGCGGGCAATCCGCTCTGGCTCACGGACTCGGACTGCATGGCGGGCGAGGGCGCGTGGCTGCGTCTCACCGACTGCGACATGCTGGTTGCGAACGCCCGCCGAGCGGCGGACGCCGCAAGCGAATCCCTTCCCATGCGCTTTCCCGCACTCTTTGAAAAGCGTCCGTCGTCAAGCGCCAGGTCGGGCGGCACGGTGGCAAGACAGTGCTGGGCTTTGTCCGTCCCCTCTGAGCTCGAAGCTTCAGACAAGGCAGCGGCGCTCGCAAGGGCGCTCGAAGCCGTGAACACCCGGGACGACGCCGTCATGCTCGTGCATCCCGAGGGCGTCTTCGTCCCCGAGAGCCTGCTCCCCGTCGGATGGATCGAGGATCCGGCCGAAGCAGGGATCCTCCTGAGAGTCAAGGCCATGCCCTTTGCCGAAGGCGTACGTCACATGCGGCCCTCGCCCATTCGCCGCGTGCGAATGACGGGATCCTCCGCCTCGCGGGCCGCCCGATACGACCCCGGCCTCAGGGGCGCAAAGGACGGTTCGATCGAACTCACGGGCGTCGTCATCAACCGGCATTCCGTGCGCCCCGTCGTCCGATTCGTCAACGGCGAAGGCCGAACCGTTGAAGAAACCGAGGGCCACTGGCCGCGCGTCCTCGACATGGAGGCGATCGACCGCGATCCCCCGAAGGGGACCGAAGCCTTCAGGGCTCTCCAACGCGCCGTCGGCTGGAAGCCGAGGGAACGCGCCTACGAGAAGGCCTGATAAAAAGGAGAACAAAAGAATGAAGACAACAGAAGCCGTCACGAGCGGCGTATCCTCCTCGCGACTCACGGGCTGGCGGCCCGCATGGGAGGGCCGGAGCGCGGCCGCGGGATTTGCAGCCGCAGGGACAACCGCCGCCATGGTTCCGGGCTGGTGGGGCGCGGGTCTTGCCTCCGTCCTCGCCCTCATGGGTGTCGTGCGCACCGCCGAAGCCCTCCGGACCGCCTCCCGCCGCATTCCGCTCGCAGGCTTTGCGCCCGCCTTCATTCACGCGGGCGACCTCATCCGCATTCTTCGTGAAAAGGGCATGGACGAGAAGAAGGCTGTCGACCCCGTCAGGAAAACCGCCCGCGAGCGTCTGGTCGCGCGCTACGAAGCGGGCCGCATTGCGCTTCTCGACTCAATGCGTTTCAACGCAGGCCGTGAAGGCAGGCTCGTCAAGAACCTCTGGATCGGCCGCGGATTCGAGTGGACTCCCGCACACGCCCAGGCGCTCTATGAACTTGCCGCTACGCCCGTCAAACCCGTGATCGTCCCGCAGCGCATCCGCAAGGCGCTCTCACTACCGGACCCGCTCGGGGCCGGAGACATCGGAAGTCCCATCATTCACGGGATCGGTGCGACCGAAGAGGACGACATCGTGCGTCCGCTCTCGAGTCTCGGCGGCGGCACGCTCATCGTCGGCACGACTCAGGCAGGGAAGGGCGTGATGCTCACGAGCCTCGTCACCCAGGCGATCCTTCGGGGTGAACCCGTCATCGTCATCGACCCCAAGAGCAGCAAGCGTCTTCGCAACGCCGTCTGGAAGGCGGCCGAGATCGCGGGTCGTCCCGCTCCTCACGAATTCCATCCCGCCTTTCCCGAAACGGGCGTCAGACTTGATCCGCTCGGCGCATGGACGCGTCCCACGGAACTTGCCACCCGCATTGCGGCCGTCATGCCGCCCGACAGCGGGGCCTTCGGCAACTTCGCCTGGATGGCCGTCAACGTTGCCGTCGAAGGGCTCTTCTACGTGACCGAAAGGCCGAGCCTTCTGGGGCTTCGCCGTCTTCTCGAAGGCGGCATCGATCCGCTTCTCAAGAAGGCTCTGGCCCGATCCTTCAGGGACGCAGGGATCGACGATTGGGAGGAGCAGGTCGAGCGCATGGACAAGCGCAACATCTGTCCGCCTGCCGCCAATGCCGGCATCGAGCTCACCGCTGCCGTCGCCCTCTGGGAGGAGACCGTCGGCAAGAAGGATGAAGGGGACGCGAACGCTGTCGTGGGCGGTCTCATCGCCGTCTTTCGTCACAACCGTGAACACTACGCGAAGATCACGGCCTCGCTACAGCCCGTTCTCTCGATGCTCACAGGCGGCACGCTTGCCAAGAGTTTTTCGCCCGATCCGTTCGATCCCGACGACGAGCGTCCGATCGTGACGGTGGAGAGGGTTGTTGAAGGCGGCGACATTCTCTATCTCGGCCTTGACGCGCTCCCCGACTCGACCGTCGCCGGCGCGCTCGGTTCCATCATCCTCGCCGACCTCACGGCCTATGCCGGCAAGCGATACAACCGAGGCGAATCGGGTACCGACGTGAAGTCCGTCTCGCTCTTCGTGGACGAGACCGCCAACGTCATCAACGGTCCCATGATCGAGCTCCTCAACAAGGGGCTCGAAGCCGGCATTCGCGTCACCGCAGCCATGCAGACGGTGAGCGACCTTGCAGCAAGACTCGGGAGCGACAGCCGCGCCCGCATGGCGCTCGGCAACTTCAACAACCTGATTGCGCTGAGAAGCAAGGACCGCCTCACGCAGGAATTCATCTGCGAAACGTTCGGGAAGACCACCGTCTGGTCGACCTCCGCCTCGCTCTCCTCATCGGCCGACGGCTCTCCCGTCCCGGACTTCCGTGCCTCCGTCACGCGCAGCATCCAGGGGCGGCGTGACGAAGTCGTCCCGCCCGACGTTCTCGGCCGACTGCCCAACACCGAGTTCTTCGCAAGCGTCTCGGGCGGCAGGCTCTACAAGGGGAGGATTCCGATCCTTCTCTCCGACGACTGACCGCATCCATTTAAATCCCTTTGGAACAAAATGATGAAGTACATGCTGACCGCGACCGCGCTTGTTCTCATCCTCATGGTGATGTGGCTGCCAGCCAGAACCCCGCCCGAGATCTTCGAGGAGACGGCCTTGAGAGAGGCGCTGATGCTGAGAACGGGCGAGGGGATTCCCATGCCCGAGACGGCCGCGAACCTGGCGGTTGAATATCTTGACGGGCTCGTCTGGATCTCGAGCGTCCCCGACCGCTACACGCTTCGACCCTACAGCGGCGCTCCGATGACGAAGGACGAGTTTGCCGAGATCGGCAGGGCCGCCGAGCGCACGACCCAGACCGAGTGGCTGCGTGCCATGAAGAGCCTCTTCGTGATGGCGACCCAGCGACTTGCCGTCATGACCGCAGGTACCATCGCACTCATGCCCTTCATTCTTGCGCTGATTGTCGACGGGTTCGTACGTCGCCGCATCCGCGAAGCCGAGTACCACGCACCGAGCCCAACCTGGTGGACCGCCTCCCTCTCCCTGCAGCTCCTTGCGGTCTGCCTCGGGATCGTGGCGATCATGCATCCCAACTATCCACCGCAGTGGTTGCCAGTCTTTCCCGTAGCCTTCTCCCTAGCGGCCCGCATGACGGCGGCAACATGGCACAGGTTTATATGAAAGTGTGAACATCCTGAGTTAAAGGATGATCGGCGGCATTCATCAGGAAGGTTGCTAAAAAGCAACAAATCCGAATTTCCCCTCACGGTGTCAGCGAACCTGCTGAAACTCTTGTCTCGTCAGACGGCAACTAATCCCAGTCATTGTTTTTGGGGTGGTTCTCTTTGGAATAGTGGCATTTTGTCGAGTGTCGTGGTTGATGGAGTGAAGCGTCAAACGTACAATTATGGTTGTTTGTTTTTGAACGGATTCCCCGTGCATTCCCCATCCATGTGGCACACATGGGGGCAAGCGGGGCTGACGAAGTCAGTCCATCTCAAGTTATTCAAGATGATCCAGTGGATAAGTTCTCAAATCCCTTCTTGCACAGGGATTAAGTAGTAAAACGAGCGCAAAATCACAGGATCATTTTGCGATTCTGATGCAGCACTTTTGCTTGTACTCATAAAATTGTCGATTAACCGTGTCAGGTTGTGTGATGCTTGATACCATACGGAGTATTCCCGCCAACCCATCGCCATGCAACGATGAAGATCACGTCCACTTACTCCGTGCGTTTGCGCAACTTCAACCGCGTCTTTGACGACACGGTTGAGGTGTATCGCCACGCCGTGGATTACTTCATTGAACTCGTGATTGCGAATTGGAATACTCACTTCGCCAATCTCAGTCGTGCCAACG
>OLFU01000428.1_pt1 | contig 49011 bp, 47 predicted proteins | sample 1605161 | NCBI WGS metagenome assembly OLFU01 (sample SAMEA3888914, study PRJEB22519) | human gut metagenome | biome: human gut; feature: human-associated habitat; material: faeces | place: Denmark | collected 2011
CGCGCTTCGCTTGAACGAGGCTCACGGCGGATGAGCGAAACAGAAAATGGCTTTATGCTCGGCTCCATGGTCGGCCAGCGGCACCCTGCCCGCCTGAGGGAGTACGGTATCGCTATGACCTCAACGCTGTAGGGGTCAATCGTCCTGATCGACCCGCTTACAGACCTGCCCGGCGTGCAAAAAATTTTCTCCCAATCACTACCCACTATCCACCAGCCACTGAAAAAGGGGTTGTGATTTTCACAACCCCTTTTTTGGTTCTTTTTATTCTTCTTTCCCGAACACCTTTTCCTTCAGCGCCTTACCCGTCCTGGTTACGGCCAGGCCGCCGCCGGCGGTTTCTTTCAGGCTGGCCGGCAGGGCATTGCCCACCGCCTGCATGGCTTCGATGCATTCGTCCACAGGGATGCAGGAATGGATCCCGGACAGGGCCATGTCGGCGGAAGAGAAGGCGATGACCACGCCACTGGCATTCCGTTTGATGCAGGGAATCTCCACCAGTCCGGCCACCGGGTCGCACACCAGGCCCAGCTGGTTGGCAATGGCCATGGCACAGGCATCAGCTGCCTGCTGAGGCGTTCCCCCGGCCAGTTCCACCAGAGCCGCTGCCGCCATGCCGGAGGCACTGCCACATTCGGCCTGACAGCCGCCCTGGGCACCGGCGATGCAGGCGTTCTGGGCGATGACCATGCCGAAGGCACCGGCGGTGAAGATGGACATGATCACGTCCTTCCGGTCCGCCCCTTTTTCTTCCAGCATGGTCAGCAGGCACCCGGGCAGGATGCCGCAGCTGCCGGCAGTGGGAGTGGCCACGATCCGGCCCATGGAGGCGTTGCAGCCGGCTACGGACAGAGCCCGGGCAATGGCGTGGTTGAGGAAGGTGCCGGCCAGGCCACCGCCGGTCTGTTTCACGTATTCGTTCATTTTCCAGCCTTCGCCGCCGGTAAGTCCGGAGGTGGACTTCTGGTCCTTCCGGGAACCGAATTTCACGGCGTCGCTCATCACGTCCAGGTCCGTGGACATTTTATCGAACAGTTCCTCCGGCCGCTGTTCCAGGGCTTCCGCCTGGTCGGCCAGCACCAGTTCGCTGATTTTCCGGCCGCTCTTTTCGGCGGCTTCTACAAGTTCTGCAATGGATGAATAGCTAAACATAGGGCCCTCCTTAAATGGCACGGATCAGGATCACGTTGGTGACATTCTGTACGGAACGGATATCATCGATCATCCCTGCAGGAGGCATGCCGTCGATTTCAATGGTCATCATGGCGATGCCGCCTTTCACCGGACGGGACAGCTTGAAGTTGCCGATGTTCACGTCCTTGTATTTTTGCCACATGATGTTGGTCACCGCTGCGATGACCCCCGGACGATCGTAATGGGGCACCAGGATGGTGTTGTGTTCACCGGTGAAGTCCACCTTCATGCCGTTGATGTAATCCACCCGGATGTTGCCGCCGCCGATGCTGGCCCCCTGTACCGTGCATTTGGTGCCGTTCACACCGGTCACCATGATCCGGGCCGTATTGGGATGGGTGTTGGGGATATCCTTTGGAATGAAGTGGTAGGTAATGCCTTCCTGGTCCGCAATCTTGAAGATGCTGCGGATTTCAGAGGAATAGCTGTGGTAGCCCAGCACGCCGGCCAGCAGGGCCCGGTCAGTGCCATGGCCCTTGTAGGTACGGGCAAAGGAACCGGACAGTTCCACTGTCACATCCAGGGGCTTTTCGTTGTTCATGACCTTGTTGGCCACCCGCCCCAGCCGGCAGGCACCGGCGGTATGGGAACTGGAGGGACCGATCATCACCGGTCCGATGATATCGAATATATTCATGATGTACCTCCTGAAAGGGAATAGAAAAACGCTCTGCTCTTTTCTTTGGCTTCCTGGCAATGTCCTTATACGTCAGAAAGGATAGCAACGAAGGGAGTCGGTGTCAAGTATTCGCTGCAGGGATGAAAGAAAGTGGGAGAAAAGAGCAGAGCGTTTTCAGCAGAAATTATTTTTTGATCCAGGTTTTGTAGATTTTGTCCACTACAACGGCAATGGCATTATCCCCGGATACGTTGCAGGCAGTCCCGAAGGAATCCTGGGTGATGTACAGCGCAACCATCAGGGCACAGATGGGGCCGTTGGGGTCACCCAGCTCTTTGCCGAAGATCATCCACAGGAAGGGCAGGGCCGTCATGATGGATCCGCCGGGAGCACCCGGAGAAGCCACCATGGCAACGCCCAGGGTCATAATGAAGGGTACGACCGTGCCCAGGTGGATGGGGATCTGGTACATCAGACAGACCGCCGTTGCACAGGCTGTAATGGTGATCATGGAACCGCACATATGGATGTTGGCGCACAGGGGAATGACGAAGTTGCGGATCTGTTCACAGACTCCATCCGCTTTGGAGCATTCCAGGTTGACAGGGATGGTGGCGGCGGAAGACTGGGTCCCCAGGGCTGTGGTATAGCCGGGGATCTGGTTCTTCATCAGCGTGAAGGGGTTTTTGCCGCTGAAGGAGCCGGCCACCATGAATTGTACGAACAACAGGAACAGATGCATGGCGATGACCACCAGGAAAACTTTCCATAATACACTCAGGATGACGAAGGTCTTGCCGGAACGGGTCATGTCCACAAAGGTACCGCAGATGTACAGCGGCAGCAGGGGGACGATGGCGTGGGTCAGGACCTGGTCGATGATGGCAGAGAAATCTTTGAAGCTGTTATACAGGGTATCCCCGATGGTCTTGCCCCGCAGGGAAGACAGGCACAGGCCGATGATGAAGGCCAGCACCACCGCGGAGATGGTGTCCAGGATGGGCGGGATCGAAATGGTGAAGAACGGCGGCAGGCTTTTGCCCGCAGTCTTGGCCAGTTCGTCTAGGACTCCGGCGCTGATGAAGGACGGGAACAGGTTGTCAGCCACAAAGAAGGAGAAGGTACCGCCCACCAGGGTGGAACCGTAAGCGATGCAGGCGGTGATCAGCAGCAGTTTGCCGGCTCCCTGGCTCAGATCCGCAATGCCCATGGTCACATAGGCCAGGATCATCAAGGGAATGACGAATTTCAAAAAGTTGCTGAAGATGCCGGATAAGGTCACGACGGTACGGCATACATCCTCGGGCAGATACTGTCCGATCAGGATACCAATGATGATGGCAATGATAATTTTTGGTACAAGACCGAGTTTCATGAAAATAAACCTCCCCTGAAATTGCAAACCTCATTCCCGCCGGCAGGGAACGATGCGTTTGACTTTTCTGTGTATTCAGTGTACTATGGGTACAGGCATAAATCAAATTAATAAAATCGATTGAATCGATGAAAAAAATTGATACTTGAAAGGAAATCTTGACAAAATGGAACTAAGACAATTAAAGAGCTTTCTGAAAATTGCGGAAGTGCAAAGTTTTTCAGAAGCAGCAAAAGAAATGGGATACTCACAGTCCGCTCTCAGTGTACAAATACATTCTCTGGAACAGGAACTGGGGGTGAAGCTGTTTGATCGGATGGGCAGACAGGTGACATTGACGCCCCCCGGGGAAGAACTGTCCCGAAGGGCCCAGCCCATCCTCCAGGAAGTGGACGAACTGGAGGGGGTCATGCACGATCGGCCTCCGGCAGCGGCCCTGCGGCTGGGCATGATCGAAAGCCTGTGCAAGGCCCGGATGCCACAGATGGTGGACTATGTGTCCCGGCACTATCCCCAGCTCCACATCACCATCACCATCGATTCCCCCAGTGTCCTGCTGGACGCCATGAACCACAACAAGGTGGACCTGGTCTACGTGCTGGACAAACCCCTCTATGATACAAAATGGGTGAAAGTGTTCCAGCGCCGGGAAAATATCGTATTCGTCTCTTCCATCGATTCCCCTCTGGCCGCCCGGAAGGACATTCCCCTGGAAGAGGTGATCCGCCAGCCTTTTTTCCTGACGGAAAAGGCCGACAACTATCGGCTGAGCCTGGACCAGCACCTGGCCGCCCGGCAGCTGGCCCTGGATCCTCTGCTGGAAGTGAGCGATACCGGATTCATCCTGGACATGGTCCAGCGGAACCTGGGGCTTTCCTTCCTGCCCCAGTATGTGGTGGAGAACAGCATCTATCGGGACCAGCTGCAGGTGCTGGACGTAAAGGATTTCCGCATGCACATGTACCGGCAACTGTTCTACCATAAGGACAAATGGCTGACCCAGGCCATGAAGCTGTTCCTTTCCATGGCCGGGGAGCCGGAAGGCGGGGAAACCGGCGGGAAATCTTCCGGGAATTTGCTGGAAAAACCGCTCTGACCCTTGCACCGGATGGGGGAGTATGATATAATTGTCAAGCGTTAATGTCGGGATATATTAATGCAAGTTTGAGAAAGAGGTGTTTGAAGAATGAAAAAAGGAATTCATCCTAACTACGGTGAATGCACCGTAATTTGTGGCTGCGGGAATACATTCAAAACTGGTAGTGTGAAAAAGGAACTGCGCGTGGACGTTTGCTCCAAGTGCCATCCTTTCTTCACTGGCAAACAGCGTGATATGAGCGCTCAGGGCCGGATCCAGAAATTCAACAAACGGTACGGCAAAGACGCAAAATAAAAAAAGCGCACGGAAAAGGAGTGACTTGCAGACGCTGCAGCACTCCTTTTGTTGTATCTGAAAGCGGATAAAGGAGCGTGTATGGGACATAAATTGAGCGTCGGTGGCCAGGCGGTCATCGAGGGCGTGATGATGCGGGGACCGGGGAAGATCGCCGTGGCAGTGCGCAAACCCAATGGGGAGATCACCGTGGACCTGAAGCCTGCCGGCAGCATCAGCGACCGGTATCCCATCCTGAAGAAACCCTTCCTGCGGGGGGTGGTTTCCCTGGTGGAATCCCTGATCTACGGCATGAAGGCCCTGTCTTTTTCGGCCCAGGCCTCCGGAGAGGAAGAGGAGGAAAAGATGAGCAGCCTGGAACTGGCCGGGACCATTGCCTTTTCTGTGGGGCTGGCCATCCTGCTGTTCGTGGTGCTGCCCACGGGAGCCATGAAGCTGCTCCAGAATGCGGGGATGCATCCGGTGGTGCTGAACCTGTGCGAAGGGCTGCTGCGGCTCTGCATTTTCCTGCTCTACATCTGGGGGATCTCCCGCCAGAAGGACATCCAGCGGGTGTTCCAGTACCACGGAGCGGAGCACAAGACCATCTATACCTATGAACATGGCCTGCCCCTGCGGGTGGAGAATGTGCGGCCCTTTTCCACGCTGCACCCCCGCTGCGGCACCAATTTCCTGATGATCGTCATGCTCATCAGCATCTTCATCTTTACGTTCCTGGGCTGGCCCAGCCTGTGGGAGCGGATCCTTTCCCGGATCCTGCTCATGCCGGTGGTGGCAGGCCTCAGCTACGAAATCATCCGGTTTGCCGGTAAGCACATGGACAGGCCCTGGGTGCGGACGGCCATCCTGCCCGGTCTGGCCCTGCAGAAACTGACCACCCGGCAGCCGGACGACGACCAGATCGAGGTGGCCATCGCTTCTCTGAAAGCGGTGCTGCCGCCGGAAGAAATCATTGAATAATGGGGAATACATATGTTTGAGAATATGGATAAACTGCAGGACCTGGAAGACAAGTACCTGGATCTGGAAGCCAAGATCAGCGATCCGGAGATCATTGCCCGGCAGGACCAGTGGCAGAAGTATACCCGGGCCCATTCCAAACTGACAGAGATTGTCACGGTCTACCGGGAATACAAGAAACTGGCCCAGTCCTGGAAGGAAGACCAGGAGATCGTCAAGGCAAAGGAGGACCCGGAACTGGCGGCCATGGCCGAAGAAGAGCTGAAGGAACTCCAGCCTCAGATCGAGGCGTACGAAGACAGGCTTACCATCCTGCTGCTGCCCAAAGATCCCAACGATGAGAAGAACATCATCATGGAAATCCGGGCCGGAGCCGGTGGCGATGAAGCAGCCCTGTTCGCCGGGGACCTGTTCCGCATGTACACCCGCTATGCCGAGCAGAAGGGGTGGAAGGTGGAACTGATGGACTCCAGTCCCACCGGACTGGGCGGCTTCAAGGAAGTGGTGTTCATGGTCAGCGGTACCGATGTGTACAGCCACATGAAGTTCGAAAGCGGCGTCCATCGGGTGCAGCGGGTACCGGAAACGGAAGCCCAGGGCCGGGTGCACACGTCCACGGTGACGGTGGCCGTCATGCCCGAAGCCCAGGAAGTGGATGTGGACCTGAACATGAATGACGTGCGGGTGGATTATTACCGGGCCAGCGGCGCCGGCGGCCAGCACGTGAACAAGACGTCTTCCGCTGTGCGGATGACCCATCTGCCCACGGGCATCGTGGTCCAGTGCCAGAACGAACGGAGCCAGCTCCAGAACCGGGAAAAGTGCATGCAGATGCTGCGGGCACGTCTTTATGAGATGGAAACGGAAAAGCAGCAGGAAGCCCTGGATGCGGACCGGAAGAGTCAGGTGGGGACCGGGGACCGGAGTGAACGGATCCGGACCTACAACTATCCCCAGGGCCGGGTCACCGATCACCGGATCGGTCTGACCCTGCACAAACTGACGGACATCATCAACGGGGATCTGGACGAGCTGCTGGGCGCTCTTATGAATGCCGAGCAGGTCAAAAAACTGCAGCAGGTGAAATAAATGCAGGAACAGAAGACGGTTTGGACCATTTTGAAGATTCTGGACTGGACCCGGCAGTACTTTGCTTCCAAAGGGGTGGAGAACCCGCGCCTAGATGCGGAAGTGCTGCTTTGTGCGGTGCTCCGCAAAAGCCGGATCCAGCTGTACACCAATTTCGACGAGCCCCTGCAGGAAAACGAACTGAAGCAGTATCGGACCTACGTGGCCCGGCGGGCCGCCCGGGAACCGGTGGCGTACATCCTGGGGAAAAAGGGCTTCATGGACTATGAGTTCAAGGTGACCAGGGACACCCTGATCCCCCGGCCGGAAACCGAGCTGCTGGTGGAGAACCTGATCCGGCTCAACAGGGAGAAAGGCCCCCGGCGGATCCTGGATATAGGCTGCGGCAGCGGGGCCATCATCGATTCCCTGCTGGCCGGTTTGCCGGAAGTCACCGGGGTGGCCGTGGACATCAATCCCGGCGCCGTGGCAGTGACCCGGGAGAACGCAGAAACCATCGGGGTGGCGGACCGGCTGGAGGTACGGGTCTCCGACCTGTATGCCAGGGTGCCCCGAGATCCCAAATTCCAGGTGGTGGTCTCCAATCCGCCCTACATCCCGGAAGGAGATCTGCCAGGGCTGCAGCAGGAAGTGCAGAAGGAACCCCGGGCTGCCCTGGACGGGGGAAAAGATGGGCTGGATTTCTATCGGCGGATCCTGCAGGATATCTGGCAGGTGCTGGACCCCAGAGGCATGGTGGCCTTTGAGATCGGCATCCATGAAGGAGAGCCGGTGGCGGAATTGTGCCGGAAAGCCGGTTTCGATTGTGTGAAAGTCTGCAGAGACTATGGTGATGTGGAACGGATGGTCTTTGCCGGGAAAGGGGATTCGGACTATGGTCACGAAATACTGGAAATTAAAGAACGATGAACCGCTGGAACCCCAGCTGGAGCAGGCTGCCCAGCTGCTGCGGGAAGGCGAAGTGGTGGCGTTCCCTACAGAGACCGTTTACGGTCTGGGAGCTGACGGCCTGAACGGGGATGCCTGCCGGAAAATCTATGCAGCCAAGGGGCGGCCGGCGGACAATCCGCTGATCCTGCACATCAGCGAAATGGAGGAAATCGAGCCCCTGACCTCCGGGCTGTCTCCCATGGCGAAGAAGCTGATGGCGGCTTTCTGGCCAGGGCCCATGACCCTGATCGTACCCAAGTCCTCCATCATCCCGGAAGTGGTGACGGCAGGCCAGGAAACGGTGGCAGTACGGTTCCCCAGCAACCAGGTGGCCCGGAAACTGATCCATCTGGCCGGCCGGCCCATTGCAGCGCCTTCTGCCAACAAAAGCGGCAAGCCCAGTCCCACCAATGCCCGGGATGTGCTCCAGGATATGGACGGGGTCATCGGCGGCGTGCTGGATGGCGGCAGCTGTGACATCGGGGTGGAGAGCACCATCATCGATACCACCGGTCCTGTTCCGGTGATCCTCCGCCCGGGCGGCATCACCGAAGAAATGATCCAGGAGGTCATGGGGGACGTGAAGCTGGATCCGGGGCTGGTGCGTCCTGATCAGAAGCCCAAAGCCCCGGGTATGAAGTACCGTCATTATGCACCCAAGGCGCCCATGTACCTGATCGAAGGACCGGAAGCCGGCCTGGGAGTGATCCGGGCAGCCATACTGGCGGAAGCCGGCGGCCTGAAGGTGGGGGTGCTGGCCCTGGATGAGACCATCAAACACCTGCCCCGGGTCCATCCCAATCTGGTGATCTGTGACGGGGGCCATGACCTGGCTTCCCTGGCGGAGAACCTGTACACGGAGCTGCGGGAATTCGACCGGCAGCAGGTGGATGTGATCCTGGGCGAAGGGGTGGCTACCCATGACCTGGGACTGGCCATCATGAACCGGATGCGCAAGAGCGCCGGGCACAACATCCTGGTGTACGAAAACGGCCTGTACCGTCTCCAGAGCGGCCAGGCACCGGAATTCCTCCAGGCCATGCTGGAATGAATCAGGGGAACTGACGTACAAGGTGCGCCAGTTCCCTTTTTGTGATACAATATTCCTGATATGCAGGAATGCATTTGGATGAAAATAAGGGGGCCAATGGATATGAAAATTATGATCGGCTGTGATCACGGCGGTTTTGAATTGAAGCAGGTACTGATCAAATACCTGCAGGACAAAGGCTATGAAGTGGAAGATGCCGGGTCCTACACTCCGGAGCGGGTGGACTATCCGGACTATGCCAAAAAAGTGGGCGAAGCGGTGGCTGCCGGCAAGGCGGAACAGGGCATCCTGATCTGCGGCACCGGCCTGGGCATGAGCATCGCTGCCAATAAGATCCACGGGATCCGGGCTGCTGTCTGCGGGGACTGCTACAGCGCCGAAAAGGCCCGGGAACACAACAATGCCAACATCCTGTGCCTGGGCGCACGGGTCCTGGGCACTGGCCTGGCCGAACAGATCGTGGACGCCTATCTGGGCGCTTCCTTCCTGGGCAGTTACCATACCCAGCGGGTAGAAAAGATCATGGCCCTGGAGAAATAAAAAGCGGGTGATTGTATGAGCGAATCCATGAATCTGGAAAAGATTGCACAGGAAATCGAGGAAGATGCGGAAGAACTGATCAGTGTAGCCAAGGCCAGATCCGGTCAGGTCTTCGTGGTGGGCTGCAGCAGCAGTGAAGTGCTGGGCAATAGAATCGGCACCGGCGGCTCCATGAAGCTGGCCAGGGTGCTGTATACCACCTTGCACAAGGTCTGCCGCAAGCACAAGCTGATCCTGGCAGCCCAGTGCTGTGAGCATCTGAACCGGGCCCTGGTGGTGGACCGGAAGGCCATGGAAAAATTCGGCTGGCAGCAGGTCACCGTACGGCCCATCGAACACGCCGGCGGCGCTTTTGCGGCCAATGCCTACAATGAACTGAAGAACCCGGTGGTGGTGGAAGAAATCCAGGCTGATCTGGGACTGGATATCGGCCAGACCCTGATCGGCATGCACCTGAAACGGGTGGCCGTCCCGGTACGGCTGTCCCGGAAGAAACTGGGCAGTGCCATCCTTACGGCAGCACGCACCCGTCCGCCTCTGATCGGTGGGGAACGGGCCGTCTACAAATAAAGTTTCCGGCTGATCCAGCGGAACCATCCATTGGAGGAGGAACGACATGAATCAACAACCTTTGAATCAGGCTGATCCTCAGGTAGCGGCAGCTATCGGAGAAGAACTGGGAAGACAGCGGCATAAGATCGAACTGATCGCTTCGGAGAACTTCGTCTCTCCGGCTGTGATGCAGGCCATGGGGACGGTCCTCACCAACAAATACGCAGAGGGATATCCCGGCCACCGGTATTATGGCGGCTGTGAATTTGTGGATAAAGTGGAGGAACTGGCCCGGCAGAGAGCCTGTCAGTTGTTCGGTGCGGAACATGCCAACGTGCAGCCCCACTGCGGCGCCAACGCCAACCTGGCTGCCTTCTTCGCCTTTGTGAAGCCCGGTGATACGGTCATGGGCATGAATCTGTCCGAAGGCGGGCACCTGTCCCATGGATCCCCTGTCAACATTTCCGGTAAATACTTCCATATCGTTCCCTACGGCGTGGATCCGGAAACGGAACGGATCGACTATGACAAACTGGAAAAAATTGCGAAAGAATGCCGGCCGAAGATGATCATCGGCGGTGCCAGCGCCTATCCCCGGATCATCGACTTTGAACGGATGGCGGCCATCGCCCATGAAGTGGACGCCGTCCTGATGATCGATATGGCCCACATTGCCGGCCTGGTGGCTGCCGGACTGCATCCCAGCCCGGTTCCCTATGCGGACGTGGTGACCACCACCACCCACAAGACCCTGCGCGGGCCCCGCGGCGGCATGATCCTGTGCCCGGAAAAATATGCCAAGCAGGTTGACAAGGCAGTATTCCCCGGCACCCAGGGCGGCCCGCTGATGCACATCATTGCAGCCAAGGCCGTTGCGCTGGGAGAAGCCCTGAAACCGGAATTCAAGGAATACCAGAAACAGATCATCAAAAACGCCGCTGCCATGGCGGATGAACTGACGAAACAGGGACTGCGGCTGGTTTCCGGCGGTACCGACAACCATCTGGTGCTGGTGGATACTCGGTCCAAGAACCTGACCGGCAAGGATGCGGAACATATGCTGGATGCCATTGGCATCACCTGCAACAAGAACACCATCCCCAACGATCCGGAAAGCCCCTTCGTCACCAGCGGTATCCGTCTGGGTGCCCCTGCTGCCACCACCCGCGGCTTCAAGGAAGACGATTTCCGGGAAGTGGCCAGGATCATCGGCCTGGTGCTGAGCAATCCCGGCAGGGAAGAAGCCCAGAAAGAAGCAGCCGGCCGGGTGGCTGCCCTGTGTGAAAAATATCCCCTGTATCCGAATCTGTAATTGGGAAAGGAGCCCGAAAATCCATGCAAGTCCATGTTGTGAACCATCCCCTGATCAAAGAAAAGATGACCCATTTGCGAGATAAAAAGACCCAGCCCCGGAACTTCCGGCGCCTGCTGGACGAAATTGCCCAGCTGCTGCTGTTCGAAGTGACCCGGGATCTGCCCCTGCGGGAAACGAAAGTGACCACGCCCCTGGCGGAAACCACCGGATATGAACTGGCGGTCGGCGGCATCACGGTAGTACCCATCCTGCGGGCCGGTCTGGGATTCCTGGATGCGGTGCTGGATCTGATCCCCGAAGCACGGGTAGGACACATCGGCCTGACCCGGGACGAGAAGACCCTGGAACCCATCAAATATTATTGCAAGATTCCCCGGGACAAGGATGCGGAGATCATCCTGATCGACCCCATGCTGGCAACCGGCGGCAGTGCCGCTGCGGCCCTGACCATGCTGAAAGCGGACGGGTATAAACACTTCCGCTTCATGTGTCTGGTGGCTGCACCGGAAGGGGTGGAACTGGTGAACAGGGAACATCCGGACGTGCCCATCTATACGGCTGCCCTGGATGACCATCTGAATGAACATGGTTACATTGTACCGGGCCTGGGCGATGCCGGGGACCGGGTATTCGGAACGGTGGAATAAAAATGGACAGACCCGATTGGGATAGTTACTTTATGGAAATCGCCGAGGTGGTTTCCAAACGATCCACCTGTCTGAGACGGAAGGTGGGCGCTGTGCTGGTGAAGGATCGGCAGATCCTGGCCACCGGGTATAACGGGACCCCCAAGGGCCTGCCCCACTGCGAAGAAGTGGGGTGCCTGCGGGAGAAACTCCATGTGCCCAGTGGACAGAACCATGAACTGTGCCGGGGCATCCACGCGGAACAGAACGCGGTGATCCAGGCGGCGGTCAACGGGGTATCCACCCAGGGAGCGACACTCTACTGTACCCATCAGCCCTGTGTGGTGTGCTCCAAAATCCTGATCAACGCCGGGATCAAACGGATCGTATACGCCCATCCCTATCCGGACAAGCTGGCCCAGGAAATGCTCCACAGCGACACGGCATTGAAACTGGAAGAATTCCATAAGAAATGAAAAAATGAGACTGTCTGAGGACAGTCTCATTTTTTGTCGTCCATCTGCGGCTGGGACGCATCGATCCCTTCCAGCAATTTCCCCACATTCTCCGTATCGTACTCGATCTGTTCCGACCAGCGGCGGGCGGCTTCCAGCGGGTCGCCGGTGAGGGCCGCCTTCAGGAAGATGTATTGGGTGCTCTGGCGGGCATACTGGATCAGGGCTTCCAGCCCGTACGCGTCCAGCTTGTCCAGCTGGCGGTAGAGGATGAAATGGTAGAACCGGTCAAACAGGTCGGGATCACAGGTTGCCGTGTAAGCCTGCTGCCGGGTCATCAGGAGGGGAAGCTCCTCCGGAAGCTGCTCCATTTCCCTGGTCCAGGCAGGGTCGATGGGCTCTGTTTCCGCCAGCTGCTGTAAGATTTTTTTTGTTTCTGCTTCCGTAAGGATGGGCCTGAAATGAACCAGTTCCGCCGGGATGGGACCCCAGCCCATGTCCTCCAGCAGTTCCGGAAGGGTGCAGCGCTCTCCTGTATCTTCATTCCGGAACCGGATGGGTCCCTTCAGCCCGCCCAGGATTTCACAGGTCTCCTCGCAGCACAACCCGGTTCCGCACAGGGTGTATTCCTCGATTTCGTCGTCCACGTGGGTGAAGAACCGGGGATGGACGGCGCAGATGTCACACAGAGCATCGTCCCCCAGTTCCTTCACCACCTGGCACAGTCCGTCCGGTTCCAGCAGGGGGCAGAAGCCCCTGTCATTCAGCCTGAAATGCCATCCTTCCCGGCTTTTCTCCATGGAAGCCCGCAGCTTTTCGCCCAGAGGTCCCTCCAGGTGCTGGTAATAGGCAGCCGTATCCTCGTCGATGTCGATGATCCAAACCTGACAGCAGGTGTGCCGGCAGGCACCTCCCTTACAGTGGAAATCGTTGAATCCGTCCGGAATCAGGGAAATCATAAGCCCAGCCTCTTTTCCTATGTGATGGAATCCATTATATCATGAAAAATCCCGGCACTTGGGGAAAACATTGGAATTTTCTTGACGATGTATGGTAAAATATAAGCTAGTGAATTGTGAGTCATGACTTGTTTCATAAGAAACAGCCAGAGAAGTACGAGGGGATTTGTATGATCAAGAGAGAAAAAACTGCCTTGGAAGCGGAGTTCCATCCGTATAAGACGCGGACAGGGGGAGCCACCGTTACGGTATTCGTGCCGTACGACTGTCAGAACCACTGCCCCTTCTGTGTCAATAAAGAAGAATATGCCGATACCACCGGCTTTTCCCTGGAGGCCATCTGCCACAGCATTGAGATCATGGACAAGATGACCCCCTACTGTGATTTCGTCTTTACCGGGGGTGAGCCTCTGGCCAATCTGAAAAGCCTGCAGGTGATGCTGGACAAGGTGTCGCCCACCCATCACATCTACATCAACACCACTCTGCCGGTGAATGCCCATCAGACCGAAGGGGAACTGCTGGCGTTCCTGGACCGTAACGCCGACAAGATCAGCTGCCTGAACATTTCCCGCCATATGCAGCATTACGTGGAAGAATCCAACGATGCCCTGCTGGCCAAACTGCCGGTACGGTTCCGGATCAACTGCGTGCTGTACAAGAAGTATCCCCGGGAACAGCTGATCCCCTTCATGGAACGGTTCCGCCGAGTCCATGCACCTTCCATCCAGTTCCGGTTCGATTACACGGAGACCACCCCGGAGAATCTGTATGACGAGCCCCATGACCAGATCCTGAAAGATTTGAAACAGGTGGCCTGCTATACGGGCCTGGACGGCTGCCGGATGCGGTGCGGGTTCCATTTCAGGTACAAGGACCTGGAACTGGTGTATCACAAGACATTGCCGTACAGCACCATTGTGGAAAAAGATCCGGAAGACGGCAAAGTATATGCCATCCTGTACGATATCCTGATCAAGCAGAACGGCCGGATCGATTCCGACTGGGATGGTACGGTCATGGATCTGGATGACTATGCCCGCTGCAAATTCGAACCCTACGATTTGAAGTGGCTGGAGCGGGTATCTCCCAAACAGATCGAAGAGGAAAAGGAAGAGCTGCTGCAGGCTGAACCCTGCACCGCCATGTAACGGGAAAAGCTGTGGAAATATTTTTTTCACAGCTTTTTTTTGCTATAATAAGGAAGATTTGTAGAAAAGCAGAAGGGAAGGATTCTTATGAAACTGGAAGACGTACGCAAAAAAATCGATGCCATCGATCCCCAGCTGCGGCAGCTGCTGATGGAACGGATGGACTGCTCTAAAATGGTGGCTGAGGCCAAACAGGCCGCCGGCGAAACCAACATCTACCGGGCCGACCGGGAACAGGCCATCCTGCAGCGCCTGAGCCAGGGTGTGCCGGAGGACCGCAAGCCCGAATACCTGGCCGTGGTGCGCAAGATCATGGAAACCAGCCGCATGTACCAGTACGGCATGCTGTTTGACTGGAATCCCCAGCTGTTCGCCGACCTGGCCAGGGATATCCAGATCAAAGCCGACGGGACCAAAGTGGTGGTGCGCATGACCCGTCCGGATCAGCCCAATGCCATGAGCAGCATCCTGAATATGGTGGGGGATTACGGCTACAACATGCAGTATATGCAGCTCCTGAGTTTCAACCGGCCCGAGAAGACGGTCACCTTCGATCTGACCATTCTGGGCAATCTCAGCGAAACCAACATGCAGAAGCTCATGTTCCAGCTGTCCAAAGAAAGCCAGGACTTTAAGATCCTGGCCTGTGAGTAAGGTGCGGCCATGGACAAATCCACGAAAGATTGGCTCTGGCTGGTGATCTCCCTGGCGGCCGGATTCGCTGTGCGTCTGCTTCCGGCACCATCTCCCCTGACTCCGGAAGGGCTGGCGGTGCTGGGCATCTTCCTCAGCTCCCTGCTCATGTGGATCACCATTTCCATCGACTGGCCCAGCCTGATCACCATTTTCCTGCTGGGCTTTTTGCCCCATTTCGGCTTTGCGGGTACGCTGAAAGGGACCTTCGGGAATACCACGGTGGCTTTCCTGCTATTCACTTTCATGCTGGTGTACCCCCTGTCCAAGACCCACTTTGTCCGGCGCTGCACCGTGACCTTCATTACCAATGCCATTGCCCGGCGGGGTCCCTGGTCCTTTGTCAGCTTCCTGTTCTTCGCAGTCACCTTCATGGGCCTGTTCATCTCGCCCTCTGTACTGTTCGTGGCCTTCATGCCTTTTCTGGAGGATATCTTCCAGGTGCTGGAGCTGAAGAAGGGGAGCCCCTCAGCCAACATGATCATGCTGGGAACGGCCTTCTGCATCAGCCTGTCCTCCGGTATGACCGCCATCGGCCACGTGTGGCCCACCATGGCCATCGGGTACTATACAGCGGCTACCGGCCGGGATGTGAACCAGTTCCAGTACATGGCCATGGGCATCCCCACCGGGATCCTGCTGGTGGTGCTTCTGCTGCTGGTGTTCAAATTCCTGTATCGTCCCGGTGACATCCATACCATCAATCCCCAGAAGGCCATGAGCCTCCGGGGCATGGTACCCAAGGCGGATGCCCGGGAATGGATCATCCTGGGGACCATGGCACTGGTGGTCCTGCTGTGGGTGGGGCCAAGCCTGGTGAAGGGCATCAACCCCGGCCTGTACAAGGCCATCAGCAAGTGTACGACGGCCATGCCGCCGCTGCTGGGCTGCATCATCCTGTTCATCACCCGTCATGAAGGCAAGCCCATCATGGACTTCAAAGAAGTCATGACCAAAGGGGTCCTGTGGGCGTCCATCGTCATGACCGGCGCTGCCACCATGCTGGGTTCCGCTCTGACCCATAACGAAATGGGGATCAAGGCCTGGCTCAGCGGCCTTTTGGCACCGGTGGCCAGCGGCCTGCCCATCCTGGGACTGATCCTGTTCTTCTTCGCCTGGTGCGTGCTGGAGACCAATTTCTCTTCCAACATCGTGACCACCACCGTGGTCAGCGCTGTGGCGCTGTCCGTGTGCCAGGCCCTTCCGGCCGGGATCATCTCCGTGGGTGCCGTGGTGTGCCTGATCGGGTTCGGCGCAGGGATCTGCAACATGACTCCGGCCGGTCAGTCCACCATCAACACCGTAGCCATCGGGTCCGGCTGGACCAGCGCCCGGGATATGTTCGTGTGGGGTGGCGTATTCGCGGTGCTGGCCATTTTGGCCATGACCTTTGTAGGCTATCCCATCGGGGCGCTGATTTTGGGATAAAAAGTCAAAAGCATGGAGTCGGGGGTTGTTGCACGTTGTATGCAACGACCCCGACTTTTTGCTATAATAAACAGGAATCGATGATGGGAGGTTGGAAAAGATGGTCAAATTTTGTCCTCATTGCGGGAAGGCCTTGGAGCCGGGGAATCGGTTCTGCCCTTCCTGTGGGAAAGAGGTTGAGAAAATAAAGAGCAAAACGGCAGCGGGGGGCCGGACGTCTGCACCGGCCGGAGGGAAATCTCTCTCTGGTGCAAGGAACAGGATCCTGGCAGGCGGACTCATCGTACTGATTCTCCTGGGAGGAGGCGCTTTTTATCTCCAGCAGCAGAAATCTCGGGAGGCTTCCCAGGCCGCAGCCATAGCGGCCCAGGAAGCGAAGCAGGAAAAGAAGGAAAAGCCGGCGGATACCCAGGACACCAAAGATCCCATTGCTGCCGTCCAGAAGATCATGGATCAGGAAGGCCTTTCAGGGAAAGTGATGGCCACCTCCTATGGCCATGATTCCCAGGGCAGCCTGAGCCTGATCGGGGGCAAGGGACGCCGTCTTCTGGTCATCGATGAAAAAAATCATCAGAAGGCGTTTGTGGAAGCCACCTCCCAGCTGTACCGCTTCATCGATAACCGTACCGGCAGCCGGCCGCCTGTGACCTTCCAGATGCGGGTCCTTAACGAGAAGCCCGGAGATGATGAAAAGGAAGGATACTGGGATGGGACCAGCCATGTGCTCCCCATCTATGCCCAGTATTCTTTCGACGGAGAGGGCCGGGTGGTTCCAGGAATGCTGAATACGGGACGGGGCGCACGACCTTCCCATTATCATGATGTTCTCAAGGAACAGCGCCATGTGGACCTGGCCAATCTGGTTCTGACGGAAATGCAGGCCCTCCACGAAAATGCCAACGCCCACAATATCACGCTGTAAGTTTCCTGTCCAGAAAAGGAAAGGGTGATACCATGTTTTGTATGAACTGCGGCACCAAACTGCCGGATAACGCCAAATTCTGTTATAACTGCGGAGCGAAGATCCCGGAAGGCTTGGGACCGGAGGGCGCGGCCGCCCCGGAAAGCCCGGAGCCATCGGCTCCTGCTGCTTCGCAAAGCGCTGTTCCCGTGGAACCTGCAGTTCCGGAGGAAGCTCCTGCAGCTGCAGAAAATGCCCTGCCGGCGGCAGACCAGGAAGTGCCCGGCAGCCATTTCACGGTGCTGGGGACGTACCAGGTGGAACTTCCCCGGGCCACGGCGCTGTACAACCAGCTGTGGGCGCCTTTTAACCGGGAAGGGCTGCGGGCGGCCGATCGGGTCCAGGAGGAACTGAGCAGCCACCTGAAGGAACATGAAGTGGACAATCCGGTGGAGTTCTCTTCCCGGGTGCTGCAGTACTGTTTGGCGGCCTGTGATCCGTTTTTTGAAAAAGCCGTGGATCTGCTCCTGGAATATGGCATCGATTATGTCACCAAAGACGATCTCCGTGACAAGCTGGTAGAGACCATGGGAAAAACGGATCTGGTCCGTGCCATGCAGGAGGACCAGGAAGCCATCCAGGCATACCAGCAGGAGCTGGCGGTGGAAGCCCAGGCCAATAAAGCCAACTGGCAGGGAGGGGGCTTCGGGATCACCGGGGCTATCAAGGGAGCCATCAAAGCCCAGATGCTCAATACGGCCCAGGACGCCCTCAGCTCTCTGGGACGGACCCTCACCGGCAATTCGTATTCTGCCCGGCTCCAGCGGTTCATCAAGGAACGGATCAGCCAGCGGGATTATCCGGAGATGGCCTGGGATTTCATCAGCGGGATCTGCCGGTATGACCTGTTCGCCCTGGTCCACAGGATGCTGGTGAAAAAGGGCAGTGTCCCGGCCACCCACTTTGATACCCACAAGGCGGACAGCCGGCGGAAAAATCTGCTGGAACGGTTCGCAGGGGGGAAAATCTCCCAGGAAGAGATGATGGAGGGCTTCTGCCGTTGTCTGGAAATCACAGGGAATTCGCTGCCCGTCTATGAACAGATGATCCTCCTGGATCCGGAAGCAGCCAGAGATGTGTTCCAGATGGCGGCGGCAGAGGGGTATGAACTGTCTCTGGCCCGCCGGATCCGGGACGAATATATCGACAACCGGGAAATCGTGAAAAAGTTCAAGGTCCCGGATTGGATGCCCCAAAATCTTCCTCTGCATGTGTATCCCGTCTATGGTCCCGGCATGCTGGAAGCTACGCTGATCCTCCTCCGTGAAGACCCGGGAGATTTCGAGCAAAACCAGGACGGAAGGGTGGATATCGCACTGATGGGGACCCCGGATCGTTACTGGATCCCCTCCTGGGCGGAACACATCAATTTCTGGGGCATGGAAAAAAGCTGTGCAGTCCTGGAGCTGGAACAGCCGGAAAAGACCGATTGGGCCGGCCAGGACGTCCATTTCCATCTGGTGGATTTTGCCGGGGAAGCCGGGGATTGGGCAGAAAAGGAGCAGACAGAAAAACTGCAGGAAGCCCAAAAAGCCCTGGGAGCCGGGGAAAAAGAGAAAGCCCTGGCTGCTTTTACTGCTGCCAGGGAACTGGGAAGCGGCGAAGCTGCCTATCAGGCTGGCCTGCTCCATCAGGAACAGAAGCAGGAAGCCGCGGCAGAATGGGCCTTTGTGGAAGCTGCCGTGCTGGGAGAGCAGGAAGCCGCCTGGCAGGTGTACCAGATGCTGAAGGCAGCCAGGCCGGAACAGAGCCGGGTCTTCCTGAAACTGGCGGCGGAAGCGGTCAGGGATCTGGAAATCAGCGAGAACTATACCGAAGCCATCGCCTGGTACCGAAAGCTGGCAGAAGAAAAAGACGGAACAGCCTGTCTCCGTCTGGGATGGATGGTCAGCCAGGGAGAAGGCATGGAAAAAGATACCGGAAAGGCCCTGGAATGGTACGAGAAGGCTGTGGCATACGGCTGTGAAGATGCCAGGAAGAATCTGGGGGAACTGGCCTTTTCCCTGGGACAGCAGGCAGAAGAAAAAGCCGGGAATGGAACTGGGAATCAGGCCTTCCAAGACAGAATGCTGGCTCTGGAATATTACCGGAAAGCCCAGGCTCAGGAACAGGATGGGGCCATGGAAAAAGTCAGGGACCTGTCTCTGGCTCTGGGCAAAGAAAGGGAACAGGGGGGCCAGAATCAGGATGCTCTGGCTCTTTATGAGGAATCCATGGAACTGGGCAGCCAGGAAGCCCGGATCCAGGCCGCCCGTCTCTGCGTGGATCCGCAAAGGGAAACATACGATTTGGGGAAGGCACTGGATTGCTATCGGAAGGCCATCCGGGAGTCCCGGCAGCCGGATGCTGTCCAGGAAGAATGGAATGATCGGAAAGCCCGGGTGTCTCTGGCAGATCGGGTGGCCTGCCTGACGGAAAAAGTCGAACAGGACCAGGAAGATTTTCCTTTTTATTATATGGGAAACCGGATTTCCGGTCCTCTGGACAATGCCATGCAGGCCTATGGGAGCAGCGGCGGTGTCCAGCGGGACCAGGTGGTGCTCCTCTGCGATTCCACCCATTCTGTCCTGTGGGGGAAGGGCGAACAGGGATTCCTGATCACCCGCAACGGACAGCTGGTCAGCTCCCGGGGAATCCGGATCTCTCTGGATCAGATGGGACCGGTCGCCTGCAGAGAGGATGAAATGACGGAAATGGCTTCCGGTACCGTCCTGGCCCACTTCAAGACCCACGAAGGGGGAGATGAGGATTTCTGCAGTCTGCTCAATGAAATCGTCCTGCTGCCCCATCCGGAAAAACAGGAAGCAGCGGAGCCTTCTGCCCCGCGGGAAGAACCACCTGCAGCCCGGCCGGTTCCAGGATCGGAGGAGAAACGGGTATGCTCCCGGTGCGGGGCTCCCGTCAAGCCAGGGGCACGATTCTGTGGCCAATGCGGCAATCCGCTGGAGTCTCAGGGAGTTCCGGAAGCCAGCCCCACAGAAGGGCAGGGGAAAAACCCTCCAGGGAAGGACCACAGGGAGGCGATTCTGGCTTTCTGCCGGGAATTCCAGGAAAAAATTTCCACCCCGTACTATTTCCGCTGCACGCCCCATATCCCGGAGAAAAAATTGCGGAACGCCATGGCAAGCTATGGGACCCGGGGCGGAATCCGGCCGGAAGATGTACTGGTGCTCTGTGACTGTACCTTGTTCGGCAGTGCCAAAGAAGGCTTCCTGCTGACGGCGGACCGGCTGGTTGCCCCGACGGGGAGCTTTGCCCTGGAGGAATGTGGGGAAATCATTCCTGCCAAAGGGATGACGGACAGCAAAGTGGTCCTGATGCCCCAGGATGTGGAGATTGCAAATATGCCTCCCAGCGACGAACAGACGCTGTTTGTCCAGTTCTTTAATGAAATCGTCAAGAAATAGGAGGCAGCACCGGACAAAGAAGTCTGTGTTGCTGACCGGGAATTGAGTAGAAAGGGTATGGTGATATGGAATTTTTCATTTTTGTCCTGTTGCTTTCTGTTATTTCTTTCTGCGTGGTCATCCTGTGCTATGGCCTGACGCTGAAATTCTTCCACGGGTCCAAGGTGGCCCAGTGGATCATTACGCCCCTGGCGGTGGTGGGGTGGAACTTCCTGGTGATCACCCGCAACGGCATTGCCCGGCCGATCCTGGGGGCCCTGCCCATTGTGGCGGTGACGGGCATGCTGCTCTATGCCAAATTCAAGTACAATGAACCGGCGCCCACCCCTATGGAACTGGCACGGAAGCAGAACGGCCAGAGCGCGAAATCCCATAAGGCCGCCCCCAAACACCAGAAACAGGAAACGGGACGCCATTCAAAAAAATCGAAAAAATAAAAAGGGATTTTCCCTCCGAAAGCGAATAAGTTCCATAAAGAAAGGAATATGGAGGAGGGATGATATCATGTTCCAGAAAATCTTAGTACCGGTGGATGGCTCCAATACAGCCTGGAAAGCCTTGAAAACGGCCGCTGTGCTGGCGGGAAAGTTTCAGGGAGAACTGTTGGTCATGACAGTGATGGAACCTTATGATGCCATCGGATCCATGTCCATGAACCTTGACCCTAAAATCATGGCCAGCAACCTGGGAGAAATGAAAAAAGCCAGTATGGGTGTGCTGGAAGCTGCCAAAGGGAAAGTCAAAGAGTATGGATTCACCGGCAAGGCCGAGTATGTGGAAATGGATGGCAATCCGGCCAAGCTGATTCTGAAAAAGGCCAAAAAGGACAACTGTGATGCCATTGTCATGGGAAGCCGGGGCCTGAGCGGCATTGCGGAATTCTTCCTGGGCAGTGTCAGCAGCAAAGTGTCCCAGTACGCTGAAATCCCTGTGTTCATTGTGAAATAGTGTACATTCCAAAGGGGGAGTGATGATATGTTCCAAAAGATCTTGGTTCCGGTGGATGGATCTGAAACGTCCTGGAAGGCCCTGGAAACCGCTGAGTCCCTGGCTGAAAAGTACGGGGGCAGTTTGCTGGTGACCAACGTGATGGTTCCCTATGGGGCAGGTAATCTGCTGCAGATGTCCCTGGACCAGACCCTGATCGACCAGAATAATGCCGCCATGAAGAAGGCAGGCTACGCCACCCTGGATATGGCCAAAGAGAAACTGGCTGGGTACAAGGGTGCGGTGGAATACAAAGAGGAAATCGGCAACCCGGCCGAGCAGATCCTGGATCTGTGCAAGGCAGAGAAGTGCGATACCATCGTCATTGGCAGCCGGGGCCTGAGCGGCGTGGAAGAATTCCTGCTGGGCAGTGTCAGCAGCAAGGTGTCCCAATACGCCAAGGTACCGGTGGTCGTGGTGAAATGACGAAAAGGGGAGGTGATGCAGTTCACTTCCCCTTTTCATTTTTTTTGAAATTCTAGCAGGATTTTACAGTCCATTGGCGAATAATAGAAATAAGAAGGAGAATACTGTAAAGCATCCCCTGGAGGTGATTGTATGTTTGAAAAAATCTTGGTACCGGTGGACGGGTCTGAAACGTCCTGGCGGGCGCTGGCAGAAGCCAGGGAACTGGCAGAAGCGTTCAATGGTGAACTGCTGGTCATCAACGTGATCCAGCCCTACAATAATTCGGCCATGCTGGTGGTTCCTCTGGATCAGGCAACCATCAACCAGGGCAACAACGAACTGACAAAAATCGGCAATGGAGTGCTGGATACCGCACGGGAAAAACTGAAGGACTTCAAGGGCAAGAAAGATTTTGACCTGGAAGTGGGCCATCCTTCTGAACGGGTGCTGGCCGTGTGCAAGGAAAAGAAATGCACTGCCATCGTCATCGGCAGCCGGGGCCTGAGCGGCATTGCGGAATTCTTCCTGGGCAGTGTCAGCAGCAAGGTGTCCCAATACGCCGATGTTCCTGTACTGATTGTAAAATAACAGGAAACGGATTTCTGGAAGTAAGGAGGAAAGCGTATGATCAACAAAATTCTGGTACCGGTGGATGGTTCGAAGATTGCCCTGCGGGCGTTGGAATTCGCCATGGAAATCGGACGCAAATTCGATTCTCAGATCCTGGTGGTCAACATCGATGTGCCCTATGATCTGAGCCGCATCAAACCTCCTCACAAAGACAAGAATGGCAATATCATCCCGCCGGAAGTGGTGGTACCCACACCGGTGGAAGAAGCCAAGCGGGTGGCCGACAAAGCCTCTTACACTGCGATCAAATTCAAGAAAGTGGTGGATATCGATCCGGCTGAACGGATCTGCGCCGAAGCCGAAAAGGACGATGTGGACCTGATTGTCATGGGCAACCGGGGCATGGGTGTACTGGCCGGGTTCTTCCTGGGCAGCGTAAGCACCAAAGTATCTCAAAGTGCCCATTGCCCGGTGACCATTGTGAAATAAAAATGGAGGGTGCAATTTGCACCCTCCATTTTTTTCATTGTTCCACGAATCACTACCCACTCAACCACTACCCACTCAACCACTACCCACTAACCACCAAAAAAGTGGTGCCGCAGCTGCGACACCACTTTTTTAATGACTCAATCTTGCCCGCGCTCTCTTGTGCAATACCAGCAGGGCCCCCATCAGCAGGATGATGCCGCTGAGCACCGTCAACAGGGCGCTGCCGCCGCTGAACCCTGCCACCAGGTAGCTGACGAAACAGCAGGCTGCCACCAGGCAGGCGTAGGGAATCTGGGTACTGACGTGCTGCATGTGGTTGCATCCGGCCCCGGAGGAGGACAGGATGGTGGTATCCGAAATGGGAGAACAGTGATCCCCGAACACGGCCCCGGCCAGGGTGGCGGACAGGGTCACCGTCATGATTTCCGGCGTGGCATTCTGGCAGATGAACACCACGATGGGGATGAACAGTCCGAAGGTACCCCAGGCCGTACCGATGGAGAAGGAAAGCCCGGCGGCCACCAGGAAGACAATGGCCGGCAGCAGTTCCATGGGCAGGTGGCTGGTCTGTACCAGCATGCCGATGTAGTGACCGGTGCCCAGGTACTTCTGGCACAGGGTGCCGATGGTCCAGGCCAGGGTCAGGATGATGTAGGCCGGCACCATGGTGTTGATGCCGGTGCCGATGCTGTCCATGAATTCTCTGAAGGTCAGCAGTTTCCGGGGCAGGAACAGGACAAAGGCCACAATCAGGGCCCAGAAGCTGCCCAGCACCAGGGAAGCCGAGGAGTTGCTGGCGCCGATGGCTTCCTGGAAGGTCAGGCCCTTTTCCCAGTATCCACCGGTGTACAGCATGGCCAGGATGGTGAATACAATCAGGGCACCGATGGGGATCAGCAGGTCCCAGACCGTCCCCTTGCTGGTGACGGCGGCTTCTTCTTTCTCGAATTTTTTATCGATGGAGCCCAGTTCACCGGTGGTCTCCGCTTTGTATTCCGCGTCCGCCATGGGGCCGAATTCCAGGTCGCTGAAGGAAAGCACCAGTACGATCAGGATACTCAGGATGGCGTACATATTGTAGGGGATGGTGGCAAGGAAGGCGGCCATTTCGTTGGGAAAGGCCCCTGTTTCGTACAGGGTGGAGCCGACGGCGGCGGCCCAGCTGGAAACGGGAGCGATGATGCACACCGGGGCGGCGGTGGTATCGATGATATAGGCCAGTTTGGCCCGGGACACCCGGTATTTGTCCGTGACCGGTTTCATGACGGTCCCCACGGTGAGGCAATTGAAATAATCGTCGATGAAAATCAGCACCCCAAGCACGCTGGTAGCCAGCTCGGCGGCCCGCTTGTTCCGGATCTTCCGGGTGGCCCACTGGCCATAGGCCTGGGAACCGCCGGCCTTGTTCACCACGGCCACCAGGGAACCCAGGAGCGCCAGGAACAGGATGATGTTGAACTTATCCGGGGTGCCTACGGTCTTGGCCATGATTTCGAAAGCGGACAGGCTCATGGCCACCAGACCGCCACCGCTTGCTGCGGCGTAGATCAGGCCGCCGGACAGGATGCCCAGCATCAGGGAGGAAATGACTTCTTTGGTAATGAGTGCCAGGGATATGGCAATGATCGGAGGAAGGAGGGACAGGATCCCTACGTCTACAGGTTGCATGATGGACTCCTTTTTGTTTGCATATAGTTGTGTTGGATAAATGGCTAAAATCTGTATTATTTTATCATATTTTAGGGTGGAATTCACAACTTTTCTGCAGATTCTTCAAAAAACTCCGTACTATGTTATAATGGTTCCATAGCAAATCAAATAGGGGAGATGCATATGGAAAATTTGTTTGCCTGGATTAACTCCGTCCTGAAATTTGTAAGTCCGCTGTCTGACTTTTTCTGGGATGTTCCTACCATGTTTGGATGGTACAAAAACATCCCTCTGCTGGGAAGCTTTTCGTTCGCCATTGTCATTCTGGTGGGCTCAGGGATCTATTTTTCCCTACGGCTCCATTTCATCCAATTGACCCACATGGGGCAGGCCCTTTACATCCTGGCCAACCGGCGCAGTGCGGAAACGGGGATTTCACCACTGGCAGCCTTCATGCTCAGTTCGGCTATGCGGGTGGGTCCCGGGAACATCCTGGGGGTCACCGGGGCGATTTCTGTGGGAGGGCCCGGGGCCCTGTTCTGGATGTGGATCTCAGGCTTTTTCGGCATGGCCACGGCTTTCGTGGAAGCCACCCTGGCCCAGATCTTCAAAGAAAAACGGAACGGGGAATTCGTAGGCGGCCTGCCCTTTTATGGCCGGGCTTTGTTCAGGGGCAGCAGGGGTGTGGGGATCTTTCTTTCCCTGCTGTACATCTTTTATGCCTTGGGCTGCCTCCCCGCCCAGGGGTTCAACGTAGTCTCCTCCATCGGGGCCATCGGCTCCATGCTGGGCGGGGCAGAAATCCCCACGAAATCCTTCTTCTACTATGGTACGGCTGCAGTGGTCCTGATCGGCACTGCCATCCTGTCCTTCGGAGGCATCCGGAAGGTCACGAAGATCACCAATGCCATGGTGCCGGTGATGGCCGTGGTGTATGTAGCCACCACCATCCTGCTGATCGTGGCCAATGTGGATTCCGTCCCCTTCTTCTTCAAAGCAGTGTTTGAAGGGGCCTTCAGGCCCGATGCCTTCTTCGGCGGAGTGTTCGGCACCGTCCTGGTCCAGGGTGTGAAACGGGGCCTTATGAGCAACGAGGCCGGGCAGGGGACCATCACCATGTCCGCCGCCTCCGCCGATACCCGGCATCCCTGTGAACAGGGGCTGCTGTCCGCTGCCGGGGTGTTCCTGGATACCCACATCATCTGCACCATGACCGGATTCATCGTCATCATGGCCCACAGCTGGCTGCAGCAGCCAGCTGCCTGGAAGGCGGCCGGAAAGCTGCCCAGGTACCTGATGTCCGTCACTGCGCTGACCCATACCCCGGGTCTGAACCTGGTGGTGACCCTGGCACTGACTTTGTGCTTCTGCCTGTTCGCCTACACCTGCCTCATCGGCATGATCTCCTTTTCGGAAATCGCTTCTGCCCGGCTGAGCAGGGATCCCAAAGTCATCGTCATCGTCCGGTGCCTGTGCCTGGCAGTGGCTACCTTCGGGGTGCTGGTGAACATTGCCGGGTACGACCTGGGCAACCTGTGGGCTTTCTCCGACCTGGCCAATATCGTCATGGTCTACTGCAACATTCCGTTGCTGTACAAGGGATTCAAATATGTGCTGAAGGCAAAAGAACACTTTATCAGCGAAAGCACCGAGCCTTTCGACGGCCAGAAAATCCTGGGCATCGAAACGCCCTGCTGGCCGAGAAAAAAATAGCATACAAAAAAGGAGTTGTGCTTTTGCACAGCTCCTTTTTCATGGCCAGCGTCAGCTGGCTTCCAGCGGTTAGTGACTGCCTTTATTTTCCTTCTTTAATCTCTTTCAGTGCTTCGGCCATCCGTCTGACCCCTTCTATGATCCGGTCATCCGGCATGTTGGAGTAGTTGATGCGCATGTGACGGTCGTTTTTGGCGTTGGGGTAGAAGAATTCTCCCAGCACCCCGGCCACGTTCTTTTCGATGCACTTGTCGAACACCTTCCGGGCGCTGACTCCCTCCGGGAAGGTCAGCCACAGAAACAGCCCCCCTTCCGGATGGGTCCAGGTGGTGCCGTCCATGAAGGTTTCCTTCATGGTGTTCAGCAGCAGGTCCCGACGATGCTTGTACAGCTTGTTGATTTCCCGTACATGTTCGTCCAGACTGTATTCGTCCATATACCGGTCGATGATGGCCTGATCAAAAGCGGAGGTATGAAGGTCAGCACTCTGTTTGACCTTCACGAATTCCTTCATGAGCTTCACCGGAGCGGCCAGCCAGCCAATCCGCAGGCCCGGGCAGAACGTCTTGGAGAACGTGCCCATGTCCATAACCAGTTCTTTGGTATCCAGGCTCTGCAGGCTGGGCAGGGTTACCCCTTCATATCGCAGTTCCCCGTAGGGATTGTCTTCCAGTACCGGGATTTCGTATTTGCTGACTACTTCCATAAATGCCTTCCGCCGTTCCAGACTCCAGCAGATGCCGGTGGGGTTCTGGAAATCCGGAATCACGTAAATCAGTTTGACGTTCGGCGTAGCGGCCAGGATTTTGTCCAGTTCCTCCGGGATCATGCCCTTGTCATCCGTAGGAACTTCCTTGAATTCAGGCTGGTAAGCTTTGAAAGCGTTGATGGCGGCCAGATAGGTGGGGCTTTCCATCAACACCACATCGCCTTTGTCCAGAAAGATCTTGCCGGCCATATCCAGGTTCTGCTGGCTGCCAGTGGTGATCAGGATATTGTCCGCCGTCAGGCTCGTTTTATAGTTGCGGTTCATCCGGGCAGCAATCTTGGCCCGCAGGGTGGGACGGCCTTCTGTAGTGGCATATTGCAGTACCTTCCGGCCTTCAGTGGCGCATACTTCCGTGCACACCTTGCTGATCTCCTCCACTGGGAACAGTTCCGGTGCCGGCAGCCCACCTGCAAAAGAGATCACTTCCGGACGCTGGGTCACTTTCAGGATTTCCCGCACAGCGGAAGCCTGCATGCCGCTCATCCGTTCCGCAAATTTATATTCCATCAAAAAAACCTCCTCTTGTCCCTGTAAAAACCTTTTCTGCAGGGGCGAAATTCATCCCGTTAATGCTATCACCGGCTACGGAAAATCGTCAAGCTCAGAATTTGAAGAGCTGGTATACAGAATACAATATGCTTTTAAGTGTTTCGTTTGATACAAAAGGCACAGCTTTTGTAAGTATGGTATAATAGATAGGATTTGAAATCGTAAAGTGCAAGCTTGAACCAAGGATGGTGTATCATGAGCGAGAAATTCCTTCTGATCGACGGCAGCAGCCTGCTCCACCGGGCCTTTTTTGCCCTGCCGCCGCTGACCAACAAAGCGGGCGTCAATACAGGCGCCGTGTATGGCCTGTGCAATATGCTGCTGAAGCTGCTCCAGGAGATCCAGCCCAAGTACATGCTGGTGGCCTTCGACAAATCCCGGAAAAGCTTCCGGACCGAAAAATTTGCTGAATATAAAGGACAGCGGAAAGCCACTCCGCCGGAGCTGAAAGAACAGTTTCCCCTGTCCATCGAACTGCTCCAGACCATGGGCATCCCCACCCTGGAACTGGATAACTATGAAGCCGATGATATCATCGGGACCCTGTCCGCAGCCGCCCCTGAAGCTGTGGAAGTAAAAATCGTCACCGGCGACCGGGACGAATTCCAGCTGATCAAAGGCAATGTGGAGGTGCTGTTCACCAAAAAAGGGATTTCCAACATTGCTGTTTATGATGAAAAAGCCTTCGGGGAAGAGTACCAGGGCCTGGTGCCGAAACAGATCATCGACTTGAAGGGACTCATGGGGGATACCAGTGATAACATTCCCGGGGTGCCCGGGGTAGGCCCTAAAACCGCCATGAAGCTGCTCACAGCCTATCAAAGTGTGGAAAATGTGCTGGACCATGCGGACGAAGTGAAGGGCAAATCCCTCCAGGAAAAATTGAAGACCTATAAGGAACAGGCCCTGCTGTCCAAAGACCTGGCTACCATCTGCCTCTCTGTACCCATCGACAAAGCCCCGTCAGCCTATCCCCTCACCGGGCTCACCTCCGATAGCCACCATATGATGCAGGAACTCCAGTTCAAGAACCTGTGGGATCGTTTTGTTCCGGTGCTGGGCCTGGCCGCAGGTACGGAAGACCCCGGTTCCAACGATCCCATGGCCCTGTTCGGGGCCCCAACTGCGGCAGAAACCTGGGTAACGATGGAAATCACGGACAATGCCCAGGCAGAAAAGCTGCTGGAGGACATCCGAAAGAAAAAATCCCAGGTGGCCCTGGCTTATAAAACCAGTGGCCTGCTGCCCCAATTGAATCTGGATGCCGTGGACTTGGCCTTTGAAAACAAACACTATCATTTTCGGCCGGAACAGGCCGGGAAGGCCATGCTGCTGGAGCTGCTGGCCGATGGGGACATCCCCAAGGCCATCGCCGACCCCAAGGAACTGTACAAATATATGCTGGGGCAGGGGAGCATGCTCCGGGGTGTCACTGACGATCCTGCTCTGGCCGGCTATCTGTACGAACCCGGTTCCACCAGCTACAGCCTGACGGATCTGGAAGGGGAATTCCTGCCTGCCGCCAGTGGGGAAGGGGCCCAGGATACGGCGGCTCTGGTGCCTGTACTCCGGCAGAAACTGGAGGAACGGGGACTGACCAGCCTGTATGAAAACATCGAACTGCCCCTTACCGAGAACCTGGCTGAAATGGAATTCAACGGCATCACCATCGATCAGGCCATGCTGGACGAAGTCACCGACGAAATGAAGAAGAAGGTCAGTGCCCTGGAACAGCAGGCCTGGGACCAGGCCGGGGAAGAGTTCAATTTAAACTCGCCCAAACAGCTGGGCGTGCTGCTGTTCGAAAAACTGGGGCTGCCCATCATCAAAAAGACCAAGACCGGCTATTCCACCGATGTGTCCGTACTGGAGGCCCTCCAGGGGGAGCATCCCATCATCGAGACCCTGATCGCCTACCGTCAGCTGTCTAAGCTGCTGTCCACGTACCTGCTGGGTCTCCACCCGCTGATCAATCCCAACACCGGCCGCATCCACACCCATTTCAACCAGATGGCCACGGTCACCGGCCGGCTGTCCAGTACGGAACCCAACCTGCAGAACATCCCCACCCGGACGGACGTGGGCAGGCGCATGCGGGAGATGTTCGTGCCCGGAGAGGGCTACGACCTTCTGATGAGTTGCGACTATTCCCAGGTGGAACTGCGGGTCATGGCCAGCATCGCCAACGATGAGCTGCTGCTGGATTCTTTCCGCCACGGCCAGGATGTCCACGCCCGGACCGCTTCTGAAATCTTTGGAGTGCCCCTGGACCAGGTGACCCACTATATGCGCAGCAAGGCCAAGACCGTGAACTTCGGCATCATCTACGGCATCAGTGATTTCGGTCTGGCCCGGCAGCTGGGCGTATCCCGCAGTGAAGCCGCCCAGTATATCGAAAGTTATTTTGCCCGGTATACCGGAGTGAAGGCCTATATGGAACGGGAAAAGCAGAAGGCCCGGGATCTTGGCTACGTAGAGACCCTGTTCGGACGGCGCCGGTACCTGCCGGATATCAAGGCCAGGAACTTCAACCGGCGCAGCTTTGCCGAGCGCACCGCCATCAACACGCCCATCCAGGGCACTGCCGCGGACATCATCAAGATCGCCATGCTGAAGGTGGCCCAAAAATTGAAGGAAGCCGGTGTGAAGAGCCGGGTCCTGCTCCAGGTCCACGACGAACTGGTGCTGGAAGTGCCCAAAGAGGAAAAAGACCAGGTGGCGAAAATCGTGAAGACCACCATGGAACAGGCCGTGCCCCTGGAAGTGCCTCTGGTGGCCGATGTGGCCACCGGCGAGAACTGGGCCAGGGCCAAATAGGAGGGGATTGGTATGCCGGAACTGCCGGAAGTGGAACAGGTGCGGATCAGCCTGGTGCCTCATGTGGTGGGGCGGACCATTACTGCTGTGCAGGTGGATGTGGCCAAGATGGTACGCCATCCCGGGGTGGAGGAATTTCGAAAGAACCTGGTGGGGCGGACCATCACCGCCGTGGGACGACGGGGCAAATACCTGCGGCTGGAACTGGATGACGGCACCTGGCTGCTGGTCCATCTGCGGATGACCGGGGCGCTGCTGGCGGTGAAGAAGGAACTGCCGGAACCCCGGTTCACCCATCTGGTCTTCCAGCTGGACGGACCGGAGAACCTGTACTTCACCGATATCCGGAAATTCGGGGTCGTGGCCCTGATGGGCAGGGACGGGTACCAGGATAAAGGGTATGCGTCCCTGGGGCCGGAGCCTCTGGACGGGGAACTGACACCCCAGTACCTGAAAGAAAAAGCCCGGGGCAAAACTGCGGTGCTGAAGGCCTTCCTGCTGGACCAGAGCGTCATCGCCGGGCTGGGGAACATCTATGTGGATGAGGCTCTGTTCGCCGCCGGGATACGGCCCACCCGCCGGGTGAACCGGGTCACCCGGAAGGAGTGGGAGGCCCTGACACTGGCCATCAAGAGGGTCATTGCCCAGGGACTGGCCCACCATGGGACCACCTTCCGCAACTACCAGGACGCAGACGGGCATATGGGGGACAACAGCCGCTACCTGCAGGTATACCACCGGAAGGGGCTGCCCTGCCTGCGCTGCGGTACCCTGTTGAAACAGATCAAGGTCAGCGGCCGGGGCAGTGTGTACTGCCCCCACTGCCAGAAATAGGAAAGAAGGGAACAGGATGACTGTCATTGGACTGACCGGGGGTATCGCCTCGGGAAAAAGTACTGTCAGTGCCTATTTAAAGGAAAAGGGCATCCCTGTGTTCGATGCGGATGCTTCGGCCTGGGAAGTGGAAAAGGCCGGGCAGCCCTGTCTGCAGCAGCTGGTGGAAGCTTTCGGAAAAGGGATCCTGACCCCTGAGGGAGAGCTGGACCGGAGCCACATGGCCCGGCTGGCCTTCCACGATCCCCGGGCCCTCCAGCAGCTGAATGCCATCGTCCACAGGGCGGTGGAGGACAGACGGGACCGATTCCTGGCGGATCACGCCGGGGATGCCGTGGTGGTGCTGGATGCCCCGCTGCTGCTGGAGTGCGGCTGGGAGAAGAAGGCGGACACCGTGTGGCTGGTGGACATCGATCCGGAACAGCAGATCCAGCGGGCCATGAAGCGCTCCGGCATGACCAGACAGGAAGTGGTGGACCGGATCAACCGGCAGATGCCCCTGGAAGAAAAACGCAAAAAGGCCGACACCATCATCGACAATAGCGGGACCCTGGAGGAGCTGTACCAAAAGGTGGAGAAGGCACTGAGGGGATTGTCCGCATAACCCCATTGGACTTCCAACCCACGATTTGATATGATATAAAGATAAAAAGAAATCTTCAGCTTGGAGCCCTTCGCTTCTGGCTCTTGTCTTCTATATTGTGAGGGATTGTGTTGGAACAGAAAAGAAAAACGAAACGGCCGGGCTGCCTGCCGGTGGTGCTGATTTTCATCCTGCTCCTGGTGGCCGGCTACTTTGGATGGAAATCCGATACGGCCCAGCGTCGTTTCGTATATAATTGGCCCTACGCCCGGGAAATCCATCTGTACAGTGCCCAATATCGGGTGGATCCGTTCCTGGCCGTGGCTGTCATCAAAAACGAAAGCAACTTCAAACCGGAGGCCAAATCCAAGGCCGGGGCCCTGGGACTCATGCAGATCACCCCTGAGACCGGTGCCTGGATCGCTAAATGCACCGATTTCCCCAACTTCCGGGATACCCTGCTGCTGAAACCTGAATTGAACATCAAATTCGGTTGCTGGTATCTGGCTGAACTGGAAAATGAATTCCAGAACAATGAGGTGCTGATGCTGGCTGCCTACAATGCAGGCCGGGGCACGGTGAAAGAGTGGATGAAGGACTATGGCTGGGGCTACGATTTCAGCGATGTTTCCCAGATTCCCTTCAGCGATACCCGGATCTACGTACAGAAGGTTTTGAACGATCGGAACAACTACCAAAATCTTTATAAAAAAACTTTAAAAAACTATTGACTAGAGTTCCAATAAGTGATATTATATCTTTGTTGCCGACAGAGGGAACAAGGAAAAATTGAAAAGCGGGCATGGCGGAATTGGCAGACGCGCTAGCTTCAGGAGCTAGTGGGGGCAACCCCGTGGAGGTTCAAGTCCTCTTGCCCGCACCATTCAAACACCAAAAGCATGTTGCGAAAGCAACATGCTTTTTCTCGTTATGCCCACAAAAAGGCGCTGTGAAAATTCATCCACAGCGCCTTAAATTTGCCAGCGTAAGCTGGCTTCCATCGGCTAGAGACTAGAGACTAGTGACTAGTGACGGAGTGTGAAAAATCATTTTTTCACACCCCCTTTGGCAGGCCATCGATGGCGGACTATCTGTACTCCGCCATCAGGCGCTGCCCGGCATCCCGCATCCTTTTCCGTACCCAGTGGGGCGCGAGGATCTCCACACCCTCCCCCAGGGCCATGATCCACCCCAGGAACTGGTCGCTGACTTCCACCTGGATGGTGGTGGTCACCGCATGGGGCCCCTGGGGGATCAGCATGATATCCTTGCCGAACCGGTCGATGAAGATGCCGGCTTTTTCATTGGTGACCCTGATTTCCACCGGGGTCTTTTTTCCGTTGAACATCCCGAAATGGGTGTCAGCGTACCGGGCGATGTCCAGTTTCCGGAAAGCGGGATAGCCCTGCTGGGGCTGGTCCGGCAGCAGCTGCAGATCCTTGATCTTGTCCACCCGGTAATGGCGGATCTCATGGGTCTCCACGTAGTAGGCCGCCAGATAGTAGTTTTCATCGGACAGGATCATCAGCCAGGGACTGACCTGGAACCAGTTGCCTCCGTTTCGGGGGACCAGGTTCTTCCGGGTATCCCACTTCATATAATGGAAACGGACCTGGATCTTCTGGTTGATGGCCTGATGCAGCTTATCCACGGTCAGGTATACGCTCCGGTTCATGGTCTTGACCCGGCCGGCCAGTACCACCTGGCGTTTCAGGCTGTCGGCCTGGTCGTGGCTGATCAGCCGCCCCAGTTTCTCGATCAGTTCCCGGGACTTGCTGTCCGAAATGAACCGGGCTGCCTGTACAGAATCCACCAGCAGTTTCAGCTCGGGCAGCTCGAATTTCCGGTTGCCCAGATGGTACACGCAGCCCCGGCCGCTGTTGGAATTCAGGATGTCCAGACCGTAGTTCCGCAGTTCCTGGAAGTCTGCATACAGGGTCTTCCGGTCGGCATTGACCCCTCTGGCCTTCAGCTTTTCCATGATTTCCGAAAGGCTCAGGCAGTGGTTGTCGTCCGTTTCTTTTTCAAAGATGTCCTTCAGGTACAGCATTTTCAGTTTCTGGTTGATGCCTTTGGTCATGGAGCGCCTCCTGGGTAGCTACCCGCAGATTGTAACTTTTTTATCCCTTTTATGTATAGACTCTAGTAAATTCAAAAGCCTTTTGCCTTTTTATTGCATGGACCGATAGAACATGATATGATGAATTCATTATAGAATAAAATGCGAACAAATTGCAAAAAAATGGGACAAAAGGAGCATCATCTGCCATGAAGCAAAAAATTACGTTGCCTTCCGGCTTTTCTTTTGACGGGACCAATATGTTGGGCGAGGGTCGGATCACGGAACAGGAACTGCACCAGCTGGCACCGCGTATCGCTTGCGCCGCAGCGGCTGTGGATGATATCCGCCGAACCGGAAAGGCCAGGAACCACTTTTCCAAGGACGGAAATCCTGAACCCGTCTACTTTCCCCGGCTGCCCTATCCCGGGGACCATTCTCCCAATACCCCGGAGCTGCTGGACCAGCTGAAAGCCTTCGGGGAATCGGTGCGTCAGAATGAAGATGCGGTGATCTTCTGCGGGGTAGGGGGTTCCTACCTGGGAGGGAAAGTCCTGTACGACTGCGCCAGCAGTGAATTCTGGCCCCATCGGTGTGATCCGTTGCCGTCCATTTTCTTCAGCGGCAACAACGTGGATTCGGAAGACATGACGGAAATCCGGGAATGGCTGGAAGTGCTGGCCCGGAACAAAAAGCCGCTGAAGGTGCTCCTGGTGCCCATTTCCAAATCCGGTACCACCATGGAAACCACCACGGCTTTCCTGTATTTCTATGAGTATCTGTCCAGTCATCCCGACCGGTTCGAAGTCCATGGAGCCGTGGTTACGGACAAATTGCTGGAAACCGGCCCCCTGAACCGTCTGGCCCGGAAATTCGGCTGGCCCATGTTTGATGTGCCCGTGGGGATCGGTGGCCGGTTCAGCGTGCTGTCCACCCCCGGTATGGTGGTGGGAGCCGTGCTGGGGCTGGATCTGCCGGAACTGCTCCGGGGCGCCCGGGACATGGATGAAGCCTGCAGGAGCGGGGATATCGAGACCAACCCGGCCTTGTTCAATGCCACGCTGAAGTATGTGTCCGCCGCCAGCCATGGGGCCACCATCGAAGTGATCATGCCCTATGCCATGCGGCTGAAGGCCCTGGGCGAATGGTATGTGCAGCTGCTGGCAGAATCCCTGGGCAAACGGAAAAATCGGGAAGGGGAGACAGTATTCTATGGCCGTACTCCGGTGGTAGCCATCGGCACCACGGACATGCACGCCCAGACCCAGATGCACCAGGAAGGGCGCCGGGATAAAGTGGTCCAGTTCCTGTTCGTGGAAAGCTGGAAGGGGAAACTGACCGTACACAATCCCTTCCCGGAAATCGCCGAATACCAGGGGTACGAGGGACTGGATGCAGCCGATGCCCTGCAGGCCGCCATGGAAGCCAATGAAGAGGCCCTGAGCAGCGACAACCGGCTGAACGCCCTGTACACCCTGCCGGAGCTCAGCGAATATACCCTGGGACAGTTGTTCTACTTCCTGATGCTCAGCATCGCCTACGAAGGGGAACTGGCCGATGTGGATGCCTATGACCAGCCCGGCGTGGAAATCTATAAGAAAATCATGAAAACCAAGCTGAAACGGTGAACGGAAAGTTGAAAAGGGGGTGTGAAAAAATGCTTTTTCACACCCCCTCACTAGTCACTAGCCACTAGTCACTAGTCACTAGCCGATGGAAGCCAGCTGACGCTGGCGAAATAAAGGCGCTGTGGATGATTTTTTTCACAGCGCTTTTTTAGTTTCCGATTTTCAGCGGTTCAGAAGTGGCCTCTTCCAATTGGGTATCGGTGATCATCTGTTGTTCATACATGCGCTGGAGCACCAGGTTCCGGCGCTTTTTGGCCCCCCGCCAGTTGTTGTAGGGGTTCAGGGCCGTGGGCGCATAGGGCAGGCCCGCCAGCAGGGCTGCCTGGGGCAGGGACAGATCCCTGGGCTGTTTTCCGAAATACACCTGGCTGGCCTGCTTCACCCCGGTGGCACCGGCCCCCAGGAAGGTGGTATTCAGATACATCTCCAGGATCTCTTCCTTGCTGCATCGGGCTTCCACAATCAGGGCCAGGCCCATTTCCAGGGCCTTCCGTCCCATGGTCCGGTCTGAGGTCAGCAGCAGGTTCTTCACCAGCTGCTGGGTGAGGGTGCTGCCTCCTTCCACAACCTCGTCGTTCTGGATGTTGATCAGGGTGGCCCGGATGATGCCGTCCGGATCCACACCGTGATGGGAGTAGAACCGCTTGTCTTCCACGGCAACCTGGGCCTTGGGCAGCCAGGGAGATATATCACGCAGGGGTACCCAGTCTGCCCGGGGAATCCGCTGACGGGCTGCGCTGCGGATGTCCCAGGCCTCACCGACCAGCTGCAGGGGCCGGGGCAGGGAGACGGCAGCCCCGGAAAGCCGGGTAGACTGGGTTGCCACAGAGGCCGCGTCCCCGCCCACCTTTTCATGGATGGTGGATGGCCGGGTCACATAAAAACAAAGGGCCCCGGACAGGATCACCAGTACCACCAGAAGTTTCCGCACGCCCATCGCCTCCCAATCAAGTAACTACCTACCATTGTAAGCGAAAAGACAGAAAAAATCCACAGGGGCAGAACCCACCACCAGCCTTCGGCTGGTCCCCCGCCCTTGAAAAGGGCGGATATCCCTATGATCGAATGTGGGGCGGTACTTGTCGAATTTCAGGAATGGATCCGTCAGGATTTTGCTGATTCAAATCGTTTTTGCTCAAGAAACGCAGCAACTCTGGCAACACGAATATCCGCCCTTTCTAAGGGCGGGGGACCGTTGCGCGCCAGCGCAATGGTGGTGGGTTCCACAAAGCACGCAGTACCCGGCCAACACGAATATCCGCCCATTACAAGGGCAGTGGAGGGTCCCGAGGAATAGCAATGCATCACCCTGATAACACGAATATCCGCCCTTTATAAGGGCGGGGGACCGTTGCGCATCAGCGCAATGGTGGTGGGTTCCACCACTAACCACTATCCACTAATCACTTAATCACTTGCTCACTCCCGTCCTGTCACAAAAATATCCCATTCCCGGGCAAAAAATGGTGGCAGGGGGAACGGCTTTCGTACTATAATGGATTTATATCAGGACAAAAGACTTGCCAGGAATGGAAATCCAAAAAAGAGTTGCAATATTATACATATGAGCGTATAATAATGCAGCATAAAGGAGGGACGGCGGCTTGGAACAAATCCATGAGGGGAAAGCCGTTTTCCGAAGTCATGGACTGATAAAGCGTACTATGGTTGCTTCCGGTTTCCGGAAACGAAAATCCCTGCAAATGAAAATGGAGTAGGAGGAAATGCAATGCAGATCAAGAACAACGAGATGAATATATTAGTTGAAGCACTGCCATACTTAAGCGCTTTTAAAGGGAAAACGGTGGTCGTGAAATATGGCGGAAACGCCATGCTCAATGACGCCTTGAAGAATAAAGTCCTGGAGGATATTGTTTTCCTCCGCTGCGCAGGTATGCACCCGGTGGTCGTCCACGGCGGCGGCCCGGAAATCACGGCCATGCTGAAGGCTGCCGGTAAAAAGTCCGAATTCGTCAGTGGCCTGCGGGTCACCGACAAAGAAACGGTGGAAATCGCCGAACTGGCCCTGGTGGGCAAGACCAACACCGATCTGGTGCGACGCCTGAATATCCTGGGCGGCCATGCGGTAGGCCTGAACGGCAAGGACGCCAAACTCATCGAAGCCCGCAAACATCTGGCCGATGTCTATGAGAACGGCCAGGTCAATCTGGTGGATATCGGCTATGTGGGCACGGTGGAAAAGGTCAACACCGACCTGATCAACCTGCTGATCACCAACGATTACATCCCGGTAATCGCTCCCACGGGGATCGGACCGGACGGCGAAACCTACAACATCAATGCGGACAGCGTGGCCGGTGAAGTAGCCGGTGCCCTGAAAGCCGAGAAACTGCTGATGCTCACCGATGTGAAAGGGATCTTCGAAGACCACAACGATCCCAGCACTTTCATTTCCACCCTGACCTTTGAAAAGGCCCAGGAGCTGATCGTAAAGGGCAGCATCGACGGGGGCATGATCCCCAAGGTGAAGGCCTGCATCTCCGCCCTGAGCGGCGGTGCCGTCAAGACCCATATCATCGACGGCCGGCAGGAACACTCCATCCTCCAGGAAATCTTCTCCGATGAGGGTGTGGGTACGGAAGTTGTCAGAGACTGAAAGGAAGAAGCGGAAGAAATGGATACGAAAGAAATCATGGAGACCACCGACAAGTACTATCTGCCGGTGTTCGGCCGTCTTCCCATTGCATTGGATCATGGGGAAGGGGTCTATTTATACGATACGGACGGAAAGAAATACATCGATTTCCTGGACGGTATTGCGGTGAATGCCCTGGGGTATGATTATCCGCCCCTGGTCAAGGCCGTCAGCGAACAGGCTGCAAAGATCATGCACGGATCCAACCTGTTCTACTACGAAATCCAGGCCAAAGCGGCCAAGCAGCTGTGCGAAGTCACCACTTTCGACCGGGTGTTCTTTGCCAACAGTGGTGCAGAAGCCAATGAAGGAGCCATCAAACTGGCCCGGAAATACGGGGATGCCATCAGCCCCAAAAAATTCAAGATCATCACCGCCCTGGATTCCTTCCATGGACGGACCATGGAAACCCTGACTGCCACCGGCCAGGAACACTACCATGAAGGGCTGTCTCCCCTGCCTGCCGGGTTCGAATACGTGCCCTTCGGCGATGGGGACGCCCTGGAAAAAGCCATGGACGACGATGTCTGCGGCCTGCTGCTGGAACCCATCCAGGGCGAAGGCGGTGTCCACGTACCGCCTGCCGGGTATCTGGAAAAAGCCCGGGAACTGTGTGACAAGCACAACGCCCTGCTGATCTTCGATGAAATCCAGACCGGCGTGTGCCGTACCGGCTACTGGTTCGCCTGGATGCACAGCGGCGTGAAACCCGATGTGATGACCCTGGCCAAGGCCATCGGCGGCGGGTTCCCCATGGGCGCCTTCGTGGTGACGGAACGCCTGGCCCATGTGTTCAAGCCCGGCGACCACGGTTCCACCTTCGGCGGCAATGCCCTTTCCTGCGCCTCCTGCTATGCAGCCATCAAGGCCATGAAAGAACTGGAACTGGACAAGAAAGCCCGCAAGACCGGGGAATACTTCAAGAAAGGCCTGGAAGCCCTGAAAGCCAAACATCCGGACAAAGTCACGGACGTTCGAGGTATGGGCCTGATCCTGGGCATGGAACTGGCGAAACCCGGTGCCAGCCTGGTCACCAAAGCACTGGATAAGGGACTGATCATCAACTGCACCTCCGGCAACGTGCTCCGGTTCGTGCCGCCGCTGGTGATCGGAGAAGCTGAAATCGACACACTGCTGAAAGGACTGGACGAGCTTTTGGCAGAATTCTGAGAAGAAGAGGGAATAACATGGCTTTAAGAAATAAGGATTTGATTTCCATCCATGACCTGTCGGTGGGGGAAGTTGCCACCATCCTGGATGTAAGCAGAAAACTGAAGAAAAAGCAGAAGCTGGGCGAGCCGCACGAGTACCTGAAAGGGAAAACGCTGGCCATGATCTTTTCCAAAGCTTCTACCCGTACACGGGTCTCATTCGAAACGGGGTTCCACCAACTGGGCGGACACCCCATCTATATGAGTGAAGCCACATCCCAAATCGGCCGGGGGGAACCGGTCAAAGATACTGCCCGGGTGCTGTCCCGTTTCGTGGACGGCATCATGATCCGGACCTACTCCCATGAAGCGGTGAAGGAACTGGCCGATTACGCCACGGTTCCAGTGATCAACGGCCTGACCGACCTGCTCCATCCCTGCCAGGCCCTGACGGATATGTTCACCATCCTGGAATACAAGGATGTGCTCAAGGGCCGGAAACTGGTCTATGTGGGCGACGGCAACAACATGGCCCACAGCCTGATGTTCGCCTGCGCCAAGGTGGGCATGAACATGGTGTGCGCCAGCCCGAAGGGCTACCAGCCCAACCCCAGGATCGTAGCAGAAGCCAAGGTGGATGCCTCCATCACCGGCGCCACCATTACGGTGACGGAAGATATGGAAGAAGCCGCCAAGGGCGCCGATGTGCTGTACACCGATGTGTGGGCCAGCATGGGCGAAGAAAATGAGCGGGAGGTGCGGATGAAGGCCCTCCACGATTACCAGATCAACCAGCACCTGCTGGATCTGGCCCGTCCTGATGCCATGGTGCTGCACTGCCTGCCGGCTCACCGGGGCGAGGAAATCACCGACGATGTGATCGAAGGACCTCATTCGGCCGTATTCGACGAGGCAGAAAACCGTCTGCACGTCCAGAAAGCCATCATGGCCCTGCTGATGAGCGACGCCGTGCTGTAAAAGTTGTCCTTCCCGGAAGGGGAAGGGGACACAAGTCATCCATTTCATAGTCAACAACCCAAAGGAGAGATACTCATGGATAAAAAAGACATCAAAAAAGTAGTACTGGCTTATTCCGGCGGCCTGGATACCTCCTGCATCATTCCCTGGCTGAAGGAAAACTACAACAACTGTGAAGTCATCACCGTCACCGCCGATATCGGCCAGGGCGAAGAAGTGGCTCCGGTTCATGACAAAGCCATCAAATCCGGTGCCAGCAAAGCCTACATCCTGGATCTGCGGGACGAATTCCTGCGGGAATACGCATGGCCCATGGTGAAATCCGGCGCCGTATATGAAAAGAAATACCTGCTGGGCACCTCCATTGCCCGGCCCATCATTGCCAAATACCTGGTGGATATCGCCCTGAAGGAAGGGGCTGACGCCATTGCTCATGGGGCTACCGGCAAGGGCAACGACCAGGTTCGGTTCGAACTGGGCATCAAGGCCCTGGCTCCCCAGCTGAAGGTCATCGCTCCCTGGAGAGAATGGCAGATCAAATCCCGGGACGACGCCATCGACTATGCGGCCGCCCATAACATCCCCGTACCTGTCACCAAGAAAAAGGACTACAGCATGGACCGGAACATCTGGCACCTGTCCCATGAAGGCAGTGACCTGGAAGATCCCTCCAACGAACCCAAATCCGAGATCTACATCATGAGCCAGACCCCGGAAGCCGCTCCGGACAAAGATGAATATTTGACCCTGGACTTCGAACAGGGCGTTCCTGTGGCTGTCAACGGCAAAAAGATGGATCCTGTTCCCATGATGGAACTGCTGAACGAAATCGGCAAACGGAACGGCATCGGCATTTCCGATATGGTGGAAAACCGTCTGGTGGGCATGAAGGACCGGGGCGTGTATGAGACCCCCGGGGGCACCCTCATCTATTACGCCCATAACGAACTGGAAAACCTGTGCCTGGACCGGGCTACCTACAACTATAAGGAACAGATCGGCATCCGGTATGCAGAACTGGTTTACGATGGCATGTGGTTCTCCCCGCTGCGGGAAGCCCTGCAGGCCTTCGTGGATGAAACCCAGAAGACCGTTACCGGTACTGTGAAGATGAAACTGTACAAGGGCAACATCATCTCCGCCGGTTCCACCAGCCCGTACTCCCTGTACAGCAAGGAATATGTGACCTTCGGCGAAGACGAAGTGTACAACCAGGCCGATGCCCAGGGATTCATCAACCTGTTTGGCCTGCCGCTGACGGTGAGAGCGCTGATGAAACAGGGGAAGCTGAAATAATGAACAAGACGAAATTGTGGGGAGGCCGGTTCAGCAAGGACACCAATGCCCTGGTGGACGCCTTCAACGCCTCCATCGATTACGACAAGCGGCTGTACCATGAGGACATCCGGGGCAGCATCGCCCACGCCCATATGCTGGCAACCTGCGGCATCATCAGCGAGGAGGATGCCCGGGCCATTGAAAAGGGCCTGAAGGAGATCCTGAAGGAAATCCAGGAAGGGACCTTCCAGTTCTCCACGGAACTGGAAGACATCCACATGAACGTGGAAGCCGCCCTGACGGAAAAAATCGGGGATGCGGGAGCCCGGCTCCACACCGCCCGCAGCCGGAATGACCAGGTGGCCCTGGACATGCACATGTACATGAAAAAAGAGGTCACCGAAATCATGGATCTGCTGATCCAGTTCGAACAGGCCCTGCTGACCATGGCCGAAAAGCACCTGAAGACCCTGATGCCCGGCTATACCCATCTCCAGCGGGCCCAGCCCATTACCTTTGCCCATCATATGCTGGCCTACTTCAATATGCTCCGCCGGGATTTCCGCCGGCTCCAGGGCGTATGGGAAGGGGCGGATATCATGCCCCTGGGCGCCGGTGCCGTGGCCGGGACCACCCTGCCCATCGACCGGTTCCAGGTGGCGAAGGAACTGCATTTCTCCCAGGTGTACGGCAACAGCATGGATGCTGTCAGCGACCGGGACTACGTGTTGGAATTTTTGGGCTTCGCTTCCGTGTTGATGATGCACCTGTCCCGGCTCAGTGAAGAAATGTGCCTGTGGTCTTCCACAGAATTCGGCTTCATCGAGCTGGATGACGCCTTTGCTACCGGTTCTTCCATGATGCCCCAGAAAAAAAACCCGGACATCTCTGAACTGGTGCGGGGAAAGACCGGCCGGGTGTATGGCCATCTCACGGCCCTGCTGACCACCCTGAAGGGCCTGCCCCTGGCGTACAACAAAGATCTGCAGGAGGATAAGGAAGGCTTCTTCGATGCCATCGACACGGTGAAGTTCTCCCTGCAGGTGTACCGGGACATGGTCCTGACCACAAAGGTGAACGAGGCGCGGATGGCAGAAGCCGTCCACAAGGACTTCTCCAATGCCACCGATCTGGCCGATTACCTGGTGCGCAAGGGCCTGCCCTTCCGGAAAGCCCATGGAGTGGTGGGGAAGGCCGTGGCCAAGGCCATTGCTGAACACAAGCTGCTGGGCCAGCTGACCCTGGCTGAATACAAGGAGCTGAGCCCCCTGTTCGAAGCCGATCTCCTGGAATGCCTGAAACCGGAAAACTGTGTGGCAGCCCGGACCAGCTACGGCGGTCCGGCCCCTGAGAACAATGCCCAACAGGTGCAATTGGGGAAAGAAGCCCTGGCAAAGCAGCAGGCTGTGCTGGAAGACTTGAAACAAAAATTATAACACGTTGTTGAATGTTGAGAAGACCGTTGTCAGGAACGGTCTTCTTTTTTGTTAAGGCCGGACTATAATTGACCCAAAGGGGGTGCGGATATTTTTTTTGGACCTACACCGCCAACGCCGCTAAAGGGTCGGGCGCCTGCTTACGCCCTTGAAAAGGGCGGATATTTTCCATACGTGGCTCCTTTCAAGAAAAGGTCCTGTTTCGGGTAGGGGTGGTTTTCGTGTCTTCTGTACGGGAACAGTGACAACCAGTTGACAACCAGGATTTTTCTCTTTAATCACTTTCTCTTCTAGACTATCCTAACCTATACTATCCTAACCTGTGCACGCAGATGGTTGCCAGATGGTTGCCATGTGGTTGCCAGGTGGTTGCAGGGCAGGCTGGATGCGGGTCTGCGGCATTTTTTCCGGAATCGGGAAATGGGACAGGGCAACCGGTTGACAACCGGATGACAACCGGTCGTCAACCATTTGGCACACGGTTGTCATCCAGGCTGGCGTCGGACTGGTTGTCAGGGTGGCAACCATCTGTCTGACAGGTGGTTGCGGGTTGGTTGCAATGATGATTACATTCTCAAGAACTTTATAGAACCTATTATTGAACTTTGTAACGTGATGTCTCCCTGTAATGATACGGGAACGATACCGATCTTTGCGGATCCGGTTGAGCCGGCACCCGTTTATGATCAGGATCACAAGGGAAGAAAAGGCCAGGATGGACTCTACATGCAAAAGAGTTTCCAGCTCTTGCAACAACGTACGACGGTAAGCCATGGACAAAGACTCCTTTCAAGAGTGAAGAGGGTTTGGGTGCATCCGAAAATGGGCGCAAAAAAACAGGGGCCACGGTTTCTGTTTTTGGATGAAACAATAACCGATAATAAAAAACAGGATTCCTATCGATTTGTAAACCAAAAGGGCATAAAAAATACCTGTGCAACAGTACAGAAACGGCTTTGCGAAGGGGGACACAAAACAGCCCATGTACCGGGAAGGCATCAGCTTCCTTACACAGGTTCAAAATGGTCGATAGGAATCCTGGAAATGATTGTATTTGAAACGGCAAAACGTGGTATGGACAATGGAATCAGCGATACGGAATACGTGCTGCCGGAAGTGGTGATTCTGGGAGTTTGCGAGAGCCAATGGGATCACTCCAATGCTGGGGAATAGAAGAGGACTGGTTGATAGAAAATATCAGATAATATGATTATATCAAAAATATCCGAAAAAGCAAGGAAAAATGTAAAAAATCATACAATGATACAGTACCCCACCCATTTGTGGTAAAATATTAAACATAACGACGAACGATTCACGATGAACGACGAACGATAATCCTGTTTCGGAGGCCTTCCATCCATGCGCAAACAATCTTCTTTTACCTGGCTTTTCGGCCTTCTGCTGCTTCTGCTCCTTGCCTTTATCTGGGGGCAATCCCTGCAGCCCGGGACCGTTTCCCATGGGGAAAGCCGGCGGGTACTGGGGCTGATCCGGGAAGTGCTGGGACACAATGGTGTGACGGACTGGCTGACGGACAACCGGGTCCGGCGGCTGGCCCATTTGACGGAATACGGGGCCTTTGGGCTGACAGCCAGCCTGGGCGCCTGGCACCGGTGGGGCAGGAGGTATAAAAAAGCTGTCCTGGCCCTGGGTGTGGTCATCGCTTCCCTGGATGAAACCATCCAGTATTTTGCCGGCGGCCGCACTGCCACCTGGCAGGATGTGTGCGTAGATGCCATAGGGGTGAGCCTGGGGATCGCCGTGGCGGCACTCCTCTGGAGAGTATGGCGAGGGAGGTGAAGGGTGCTGCTGGTATCCACATAGTGGCTGGTGGGTAGTGATTGGTGGTTGGTGAAGTGAAATCGGATGTGATTGTTGCTTGTTCGATTGGAACTGGTATCATAGAACGTAGGAATTTACCAGGAAATCAATGGCAAAGGAGTTGACGGAATGGCAAAAATCGTGACTTATAACCAACGGAGGACTTCCATGACCCGATTTGAATCTTTGACCCACGCACTGATCTCTGCTGTCACCGACCTTGGGTACCCTGCCGAGCTGGGCGCTCTCATGGCCCGGAACCTGGGTACGGAAAGCACGGTGGAGCGGATGCTCCAGTATGTGCTGCGGGTGCAGCCCCCTACGGCGGAAGAAATGGTGGATGAAATGCTGGCCATCTGTGACGAACGGGACAAATGGGTGCAGAAGAAAAAGAACGAGTATTATAACCGCAAGGTCAATGAGTGGATCAATCGGGAACCAAAGGAGCCGTGAAAAAAAATCACGGTTCCTTTTTCAGTGGCTGGTGGGTAGTGAGCAGGGGGCATGTATGACAAAAGAGGCTGTGAAGAAATGGAAATCCATTTTTCACAGCCTCTGCTTCTTTTGGTTGGTGCCGAAGGCCGGACTCGAACCGGCACGTCTTTTGGGACGCTTGATTTTGAGTCAAGTGCGTCTGCCAATTCCGCCACTTCGGCAGTTGTGATATATATCACAATACTGTTATTTTACCATCGCCCTTATGTCCTGTCAAGGAGAATCATACCTCCAGGGTCCTGACCTCACCCAGTTTCACCGGTCCGCCGATGGCCATGCCGGTAATCTTGTCGTCTTTCCAGTAGGCTTCGATGTCGATGCGGCCACCCGGTTCCAATAAGGACGCTCCCACGGACCGTTTCTGGCGCTGGGCCAGGGCGGCAGCCACGGCGGCGGATCCACTGCCACAGCTGTTTTCGTGGTACAGGGTGCCGGTGGCGGTCACATAGACAATGGGAATCACCTTCAGGGTGCTGATTTCCACCAGCATAAGGCCGTAGGCTTCCGGTTCGGGGCCCCGGGAAATTTTCCGCTGGAGGGAATAGAAGAACTCATCCTGATTGATTTCATCCACGTTCAGGGTGAAATATACATAATGGGTGATGCCCGGCAGGACCACTGCCTGACATTCCACGCTTTCCCGCTCATAGGAAAGGCGCTGTTTGGAAATGGAAAGGGGCGGGGGCAATTCCACACTGGCCTGGTAGCAGTTTTCCCGCACTTTTTTGGCGTGGACGGGCAGGGGAGTGGAACAGCCGCTGCAGGTCACCTGGAAATCTCCTTCTTTTTTCCCCAGGGTATGGAGGGCGTAGGCACCGGCGCTGCGGGTGGCGTTGCCGCAGAATTCGCCGCCCATCATTTCCACTTTGGGCTGGCCGTCAACCAGGGAAAGGCAGCCCACCTGTTCAAGGGCGGTGTCGCCGGACAGGAGTTTTTCGTTGATGTCCCTGCGTTGTTCCAGCGGTACCGGGTCAAGGACGAACAGGGTGATGTTACCGCTGGGATCGGCTTGTACGGTGCGGATTTTCATAAGCAACTTCCTTTCTGGGATATTGTATACCGAATACTCTAATTATTCCTATAATTTAAAATTACACTCTAATTATAGCGAGTTACGAGGGATTCTACAAGGGTTCTATAACTGATTTTTATGCAATTTCTGAAAATGATTTTATCACAGTTGGGATGTGGTAAAATAAGGAAGTGTCTGTCCCCATGGCCCTTCCATTTCAGAAAAAGACCATGGGGTACTATGAATGAAAGCGGAGATATTATTTTTGAACGTGCAGAAGCGATTGATGGGCTTATTTTGTGCCGGGCTGGCTCTTTTCCTTCCCTGGGGGAACAGGGCTTCAGCATCAGACATACAGGACCTGGCCTGGAAGGAGGATGTGCCCTATTACCGGCAGATCCAGGGGAACATCACCCATGGGGGCCCGAAACTGATCTTTTCGGACAGCCCGGAGATGGTGGGGAAGATCGGCATCATGTACCGGGATACGGTCAGCGGGCCGGTGCGCCTGTTCTTCCACCATGTAAATGACACCCGGACGGACAAGCGGCTGGCGGTGCTGCTGCGGCGGACCACCATCCGCCCTACGGCTGTGTCCTTTGGCCGGAACGGCGTCTCTCGTCCCAACGAGGACTGGCTGGCCGCAGGCAAGGAAGCCCAGAGCAAATACTACCGGTCGGCTCCCAACGGCCGCAAGCTGGTGCTGGACGGTCCCCGGGACATCCTGAACAACGGCAGGGGGTACATCCTCCATCCCCAGGAACTGGTGACGGGGATCGTGGATCTGAACTTCGACAAGCCGGTGGAAGTTTCTTTCATCATGATGCCCGTGGATGCGGATCCCCGGATTTCGGCGGAAGTATATTCCATCCTGCCGCCGGACGAAGGGGGCCATGTGCTCCGGGGCACCTTTGAAGGGGCCGATGTAAGGGTGGACCTGCCCGGCGCCTTCCCAGCGGACAGCGGGGAAATCTGGGGTGTGAAACTGGCGGATGATGTGGAAGACCCCTATGTGCGGGGCATCGACGTGACCCGGAATGAGCCGGTAGTCAACTACGGCAATTACGGGGTCATGTACGCCGTCAATTTCCAGACCCGGGGAAGCCGTGCCACCCAGATGCGGTTCAACCCCTACGGGGGCGCCTATGCCGGGGAAGGGGTCCTGAGCCTGGAAGGGGCAACGGCCCAATATATCCGGATCCCGGATGACCGGCAGTCCTTTGGCTGGAACGGGGACGGAGAGACCATGAAACTGGGCGTGGTGCCTGCCGGCAAGAGCGGTACCTTCTTCTTTTCGCCGCCCGGGTCCTCCAACCTGCCCGTACGGATTTTCTGGGAGGGCATCCGGGAAGACCGGAAGGGGCAGACTGCTGCCGGGACCGGCAATACGGACAGCCTGAGCCGCTGGCGGGCCCGCCGGCAGTTGAAACAGGCAGAGTCCGGAAAGAAGGCGACGGATTCAGGATCCACGGCCAGGAAGGCTGGGAAAACGGCCAAAACACAGAGCTCCTCCAGAGAAAGCCTGCTGGATCGCATTGACCGGACCATGACAATCAATGAAGCTGATTAAATGAAAATAATTATTAAAAAGGCTTGACTATTTACTGAGTTTGGGGTACACTATGCATGTAACGAGGGGAGCAGAAAAAAATCCCCGTTGTCCTTCCCTGAAAGGGAAGGGGGACCATCCGGAAGGATGGTGGATAGGTCACACACCGGCTGTGAGACCTACACCGGGTGCGCAACCCCATACCCGCCAGACGGGTCCCTTTCTCCTTTCCAGGAGGACACTAGTAATGAGGAGAAATTAGACAATGGCTGAATTAAAAGGTTCTCAAACTGAAAAAAATCTGTGGACGGCTTTTGCTGGTGAATCCCAGGCTTACAACAAATATGGTTATTATGCAAGTGTTGCCAAGAAGGAAGGCTATGAACGGGTAGCCCAGAATTTCCTGGAAACTTCCGGAAATGAACGGGAACATGCAAAAATCTGGTTCAAGGCCCTGCATGGCGGCTCCATCCCTGATACGGTAGCCAACCTGAAAGACGCTGCTGCCGGCGAAAACTACGAATGGACTGAAATGTACAAGGAATTCGCTGAAACCGCTGAAAAAGAAGGGTTCAAGGACTTGGCCTATAAATTCAAGGCTGTGGGTGCCATTGAAAAACACCACGAAGAACGGTATAGAGCCCTGCTGAAGAAAGTGGAAGATGGGACCATGTTCCAGCGCAGCGAAAAGACCGTTTGGATCTGCTCCAACTGCGGCCATATTGTAGAAGCTGAAAAAGCTCCGGAAGTATGCCCGGTTTGCGCTCATCCCAAATCCTTCTTCATGGTCAACTGCGAATGCTTCTAATTGCATAAAAAAAGGGGGTGTGAAAAAATGCTTTTTCACACCCCCTTACTAGTCACTAGCCACTAGT
>OLFU01000431.1_pt1 | contig 48893 bp, 48 predicted proteins | sample 1605161 | NCBI WGS metagenome assembly OLFU01 (sample SAMEA3888914, study PRJEB22519) | human gut metagenome | biome: human gut; feature: human-associated habitat; material: faeces | place: Denmark | collected 2011
CCGGCCAATGGCCGGCGTTTTCCGATAGGAGAGTAAGAGTGCGAGAATAGGAGAGATCCAATGTTTGATTACTGCTGTGCCTCAGCGGCTTCCTTCTCCAGCAGGGCCTTCTTAGCGGCCACGTTGGACTCAGCGCAGTCATACTCCCAGTTCCAGGGATCCTTGCGGCAGATGCCATCGGCGAAGGGGATGAAGATGGACAGGATGCCGAAAGCGGCCAGGAACCAGCAATACCACAGAGAGCCAAGGATGTTGGCGGCGCTGATGGTGGTGCCGTTGGTAACGGTAGCGTTGCACAGGGAGGAAGCTACCAGGAGCTGCGCGCCGTAGGGGATGATGCCCTGGAACACGCAGGAGAACATATCCAACAGAGAAGCGGTGCGGCGGGGGTCAACCTTGTACTCGTGAGAGACCTCACGGGCCATGTCGCCAGCCACGATGATAGCCACGGTGTTGTTAGCGGTAGCGCAGTCGCAGAGAGAGACCATAGCGGCAATGCCCACCTGAGCGGACTTGTTGCCCTTCATGACCTTGCCCAGCTTCTGGATGATCCACTCGATACCGCCGTTCTTGGCGATCAGCTCAGACATACCGCCGCACAGCAGGGTCAGGAAGAAGACCTCGTTCATGCCGCAGAAGCCGTTGTAAACAGCCTGAGCGAAACCGGCCAGATCGATAGCGCCGGTGGCGATGCCCACGATACCGGCAGCGAAGATGCCGATGGTCAGCACCAGGAACACGTTCATGCCGACCAGAGCCAGGATCAGAACCAGCAGATAGGGAATAACCTTGATGAAGCTGTAGGACAGGTCGCCGATCTCGGTAACGGTCTCGGGACGGCCCACGATCAGCAGCACCACGATGGTGACCAGAGCGGCAGGCAGAGCGGTGAGGAAGTTCACGCGGAACTTATCACGCATCTCGCAGTGCTGGCTGCGGGTAGCGGCGATGGTGGTATCGGAGATCATGGACAGGTTATCACCGAACATAGCGCCGCCGATAACTGCGCCCAGAACGACCATCATGTTCAGGCCACCCTTTTCCGCAACGCCGACAGCGATGGGAGTGATGGCGGAGATGGTGCCCATGGAAGTACCGGTAGCGGTGCCCATGAAAGCAGCGATGACGAACAGGCCAGCGGCCAGGAACTGGACGGGAACCAGGCTCAGGCCCAGGTTGACGGTAGCGTCACGGCCGCCCATCTCAGCGGCCACGGTGGCGAACGCGCCGGCCAGGATGTAGATGATCAGCATGGTCAGAACGTCCACGTTGGCAGCGCCCTTGGCGAAGGTATCAAACTTTTCGTTGATGCTGCCCTTGAACATAATGAAGGCCACCAGAACGGCCAGGAACATCGCGGTAACAGAGGGGAACTGATAGAATGCCATGTCGACGCCCTTGGACTGGTAAACCAGACCGGCGCCCATGTAGACAACGATGAATACCAGGAACGGGAGCAGTGCGAGACCATTCGCTTTCTTGTTGTTCAGGGTATTGCCCATATAGGGTTCCTCCTTTTTTCTTCCAAAGCTTGTTGATAGGTTCTTGGGACTGCTTATTGTGTTTTTACACAATTAAAGTGGGGTTGCCTCTCTCCTCTATCGTCAAGTATACCATAATTGTGAACGGATTGTTAATGCTTTTTTTCTATAATTGGTTATCGCTCTATCGATAGCGATTGAAGCTTTTTTGTTAGCCGTTTTCCTGTCGTTCCGCTGCTCCATTTTATGCACTTTTGAGTGCATTCAGCCCTCCCCTGACAACTTTTTCAGACAGCAAAAAAATTGAGGCGGCCCCTTGCGGGACCGCCTCGATTTTCAGTTCATCAGGAGTTTTTCCAGTTCCGCCGGGGTATCTGCCAGAAAATCCGCTCCCGCGTTTACCAGATTTTCCCGGCTGCGGAAACCCCACGTCACGCCGCAGGCCTTCAAGCCCGCGTTGTGTCCGGTGCGGATGTCCACATCGCTGTCTCCCACCATCAGCGTCTCCTCCGGTCGGGCGTTCAGCTTTTCCAGAATCCCGCGGGCCACGCCGGGGTCCGGCTTTACCGGTGTGCCGGGAAGATTCCCCCGGATCACCTCAAAAATACCGGGGAAGTAGTGGGCTACGATCACCTGACTGAATTCGTCCGCCTTGTTGGAGCAGACCGCCAGCCGCACTCCGGCGGCTTTCAGCTTTTTCAGCAGCTCCGGCATCCCGGCATAGGGTGCGGTCAGTTCCATATTGTGAGCGCCGTAGTACCGGTTGAACTGCGCAAGGGTCCGTTCCAGCGTCTGCGGCTCCTGCGCCTCCGCCGGGGAGAACCGGCTCACCAGATTGGGGATGCCGTGACCCACCATGCCCTCGACGGCCTGTACGGTGTACTCCGGCCAGCCGTTTTCCCGGCAGACGGCATTGGCGGCGGCCGCCAGATCCCCGATGGTATCCAGCAGCGTGCCGTCCAGATCAAAAATCACTGTGCGATACATGTATGATGCCTTTCTCTCTTATTCCGCCGCGTTCCACGCGGTCTCCAGGGCGATCTCCATCATCTCATGGAAGGAGTCCTGCCGCTCCTGAGCGCTCAGGGCTTCGCCGGTAAAAATATGGTCAGAAATGGTAAGGATAGACAGCGCCCGCTTGCCGAAGCGCTGAGCCGTCCAGTAAATACCGGCGGTCTCCATCTCCACCGCCAGAATACCGAACTTCCGGTAGGTGGCGTTGGCCTCCGGATTGTCATTATAGAACTGGTCGGAGGTGAACACCTGTCCCACATCCGCCCGGACGCCCAGCCGTTCCGCCGCTGCGGCAGCGTCCTTCAAAAGGCCGTAGTCCGCCGTGGCACAAAGCTGGCCGGGGAACCGGTACTGGTCGGCAAAGTGGGAATTGGTGGAGGCGCCCATAGCCAGCACCACGTCCCGCACCTTCACATCCTCTCCGATGCCCCCGGCGGAGCCGATGCGGATGATGGTGTCCACACCGTAGAAGTTATACAGCTCGTGGGCGTACAGTCCCGCAGAGGGAACGCCCATGCCGTGACCCATGACGGACAGCTTCCGACCCTTATAGGTGCCGGTATAGCCCAGCATATTCCGCACGGTATTGAAGCACACCGGGTTTTCCAGATAGTGCTCCGCTACGAATTTCGCCCGCAGAGGGTCGCCGGGCATCAGTACCGCCTTGGCGATGACGCCCTCCTCCGCTGTGATGCAGGCAGAGGGAGATTCTAAAATAGCCATATCAGATCCTCCTTATTTTTTGTTCTTGAACAGCGCCGCAAGACTCTCGGTAAAGGGCGGGTAGCAGATGCCCTTCTCCGTCACGATGCCGGTGAGCAGCTCATGGTCCGTCACATCGAAGGACGGGTTGAAGCACTTCACCTCCGGCAGGGCCATGGGCTTTTCGTACCAGAGATTCTTGATCTCGTCGCCGTCCCGCAGCTCGATGGGGATGTGCGCCCCGTCGGGACAGTTCATGTCGATGGTAGAGGTGGGCCCCAGCGTATACACCGGGATACCGTAGTGCTTGGCCAGGATGGCCACGCCGCTGGTGCCGATCTTGTTGGCGAAGTCGCCGTTGGCGGCGATGCGGTCACAGCCCACGAAGCAGGCCTGCACCCAGCCGTTTTTCATCACCATGGACGCCATGTTGTCGCAGATGAGGGTCACGTCCACCCCCGCCCGCTGCAGCTCATAGCTGGTGAGCCGCGCCCCTTGCAGAAGGGGGCGGGTCTCGTCGGCAAACACGCGGATGTGGATGCCCCGCTCCGCCGCCAGCAGGAAGGGGCCCTGTCCGGTGCCGTACCGGGAGGTGGCCAGCGGACCGGCATTGCAGTGGGTCAGAACGCCGTCGCCGTCCTTCAGCAGGCTCAGACCGTATTCGGAGATGGCGGTGCATTTGGCGATGTCATCCTCGTGGATGTCCACCGCCCTGCGGTACAGAGCCTCCAGCAATTCCGCCCGGTTATCCTTCAAGTGGGCCTTGGCGGCATCCAGCATCTCCCCCACCGCCCAGCGGAGATTCACAGCCGTGGGCCGGGCTGCCCCCAGCAGCTCGCCGTCGATCTGCAATTTCCGGTAAAAGGTCTCGTTGTCCTTGGCGTCAATGCCCCTGGCCAGCGCGTACATGCAGTAGCCCGCGCAGATGCCGATGGCCGGCGCGCCCCGGATGCGGAGCATTTTGATGGCCTCGATCATCTCCTCCACGGTGCGCAGCTCGATCTCTTTTTCCTCGTTGGGCAGCAGCGTCTGGTCGATGATGTACAGCCGCTCCGTGGCCTTGTCATAGCGGATGTTCTGAACGTGGGTCACCTGCCGGATCGCTTCATTCATAGTCTGCCCTCCTCACACATACAGAACGCGGTCCTCTTTCCGGGCCTTGTCCCCCAGGACAGCCTGATCCGTATAGCCTAAAATGCAGTTGCCGACACCCTTCCAGTTTTCGCCCAGACCCCACTCCGCCAGCAAAGCCTTGCCCTCCGGCAATTCAAAGGTCTCCATGGCCCGGTTGATCCAGCAGGAGCCGATGCCCAATGCGGCAGCAGCGTTCATCAGGTTGCCCATCACCAACGAACCGTCCTGGAGCCAGTTGGGATAATCGCTGTCGGACAGCACCACAATGGCCTCCGGCGCGCCGTAAAAGGGTGTTCCCTCCGGTGTGCCTAAAATCCGGCTGTTCAGCCGTTCCAGTCTGGCAAGCACGGCGGCGTCCCGTACCACCACCAGCTTGGTGCTCTGGAGATTCTTGGCGGAGGGCGCGTAAAGACCGGCCTCCACAATGGCGTCCAGATCCTCCTTTTTCAGCGGCTCCGGGCGGAAAGCACGGATGCTGCGGCGCTCTTTCAAAACCTTTAAAACCTCATTCATGGTCAACACTCCTTTTGCAATAAGATCGTTATGGTTATTCTATCACGGTTTTTTTGATTCTCCAATATTTTTTCACAGGGAGCGGCCAATTTTCCCCTTGCATAAGCCTGTTTTGGGCCGCATAGGATAAAACAACAAAAGGCGGGGAGTGTTGTGCTTTGAAGGGAAATATGGAGGAGCGGGCGGAGCGCCTTGCTCTTTACATCATAGAGAACCGGACCACGGTCCGCGCCGCCGCTGCCAAATTCGGCATCAGCAAATCCACGGTCCACAAGGACATTTCAGAACGGCTGCCCCTTTTTAACCGGGCGCTGTACTTGCAGGTCAAGGAGGTGCTGGACGTGAACAAGGCCCAGCGGCACATCCGGGGCGGCATCGCCACCCGAAAAAAATACAAGGGTACATAGAAGGAGGAAGTCCCATGGCTGTACGTGATCCCGGCGGCTGCCGCCGCCAAAGCGGTCCCCAAAAGTCAAACGCTGTCCCGGAACTGCCCGCCGCTCCGGCAGTTCAGCCCGTCATGCGCCGATGGCCCCACCCGGTAGCGGTCCATCCCGCGCCAGAGGGACTGGCAGCAGAGCTTCATTATATCAGCTGCACCCTTTCCCAGCAGACCCGGCAGCTGGACGAGATCCGGTGCCTGCTGAAAAGGCTGGCGAACAGCGCCGGAAGCGAATAGCAGGCTGCGGGGGACCTTCGGAGGGTCCCCCGCAGCCTTTAAGAAACGTCGATTTCCGTAGACCAGCATTTTCCGGACAGGCTGTTTGTGAATAAACTGGAAATTTCCCGGAACCTCTTGTAATTTCCTGCCGGGGCCATTACAATATTATGTAAATCTGTCGAAAAAGAGAAGCGGCCCCCGCCGCGTATAAAGGAGCGTTATTTCATATGTCCAGAGGAGCCCGCCGCCGTCAGCGGCAACAGCCCCGCACCCTGCAGGTCTTTTTGGCCGTCGTTCTGGTTCTGCTCACCGTCTGCGTGCTGGTGAAGGCCTTTTTCCTGAAAGCCCCGGAGCAGAAGGCGGCGGAACTGCCCGCCCAGCCCGCGGCATCGGATACGGATGATTCCCAGCAGTCCCGGGAGGAACAGGCGGCCCAGGAGGCCCTTCGTTCCCACTTGGAGCGCAAGGGCGGGTTCTACACAATCCTCCTTTCCGGCCTTGACGATGACAACGGCGGTAGCGACACCAACATCCTTGTGGCGGTAGACACGGTGAACGGCTACGTTTACGGCGTCAGCATCCCCCGGGACTCCAAGGCCATCATTGACGGCAAGGCCCGCAAAATCAACTACGCCTATAATAAGGGCGGCACAAAGTTGCTGGCGGACACGATATCGGAGCAGTTGGGCATTCCGGTGGACTACACCGTCTCCGTGGATCTGAAGGGCTTTGCGGCGTTGGTGGACGCTATCGGCGGCGTGGACTTCGACGTTCCTGTCAACATGGACTACGAAGACCCCTATCAGGATCTGTACATCCACATTTCCAAAGGAATGCACCATCTCAGCGGCAGCGAAGCCCTGAAAGTCGTTCGGTTCCGGAAGGGCTACGCCACCCAGGACATCGGCCGCATGGAGACCCAGCAGAAATTTTTGAAGGCTGTGGCCAAGCAGACCCTGACCGTCTCCAACCTGGGGAAGATCGACGAGTTTGTGAAAATCTTCCAGAAATATGTAAAAACCGATCTGACTTTAGGCAATCTGGCCTGGCTGGGCAAGGAAGCCATTTCCATCGGCGCGGACAACATTGAGTTTTCCACCCTGCCCGGTGTATGGAATGATCATGACAAATTTATTCATCTGAATAAGGATGACGTATTGACCCTGGTCAACGAACACCTCAACCCCTATGTGGAGGACCGGACGGCGGATGACCTGAATATCCCCGGCTGACCTCCGGAAAGGAGCAGCCATCCATGAAAAAACGCGTTCTCTCCCTGATGCTGGCCCTGTCTCTCATGAGCGTCCCCGCTCTGGCGGCGGAAAACAGCACGGAGAATTTTACCCGCAGCAAAACCTATGCCGGCCAGTTCTCCGATCTGCCGGAGGACCATACCTTCTATGAAAATGTAGCCGCCCTGTACGAATACGGTCTGTCTGTCGGTCAGGCCGACGGCACCTACGGCCTGACGGTGCCTATGACCGTGGGACAGGCTGTGATCTTCGCCGGGCGCATCCGCAGCCTGTACCGCACCGGGGACCCGGAGGCCGGTCCCGCCGCCTTCACTGCCGCCGCCATTGGATTGAAGGACGCCCAGCGGGTCTACGCCCCCTATCTCTGGTACTTACAGGCGGAGGGCGTTTTAGACAAGGCTCTGGACGAGCAGCTCGCCGATGTGGCTACCCGAGCCCAGATGGCCCATGTGCTGGCAAATCTCCTGCCGGAAACAGTACTGCCCCCGGTCAACGATTCCCTCATCACTCAGGCCTACGCCAGCCGTCGGCGGATCACGGACGTCACGGAGTACACCCCTTATTATCAGGACATTCTCCGGCTCTACCGCTGCGGCATCAGCATCGGCAGCGACGAGACTGGCTCCTTTCTGCCGGATTCTCCCATCACCAGAGGGGCCGCCGCAGCCATGCTGACCCGGATGGTGGATCCCTCCCTTCGGCTGACGCCGGACTGGCACCTGCCGGAGCTTTACAGCGCCGAGGGGGCCGCCTACGAGGATCTGGTCACGACGGGAACCTACATCGCCGCCCCAGAAACTGCGGCGGACTATGACCAGGCCGTCCGCTATATGCTCTCTCAGGGGGAAAACACCCTGTCCCTGAAATACGATCAGGGCTTTACCGTTTCCAGCGCTCAGGAAACTCTGAACAATGCCCTGCTGGCGGTCAAGCGGTACTGCGAGCAAGGCTATAACAACGCCTCCTGCTCCTATAACGCCGCCGGGACCATGATCCTGAAATTCAGCTCCATCGCCGGCGACCGCACCGAGGAATACCGTTCAGAAGCACTGACTGCCGCCATCGCCGTCCATGACGCGCTGTGGCAGCAGGGGACCATTACCCCCGCCTCCACCCAGCGGGAGATCGCCTGGGCCTATTACCAGTGGATCGCCGCCAACTGCACCTACGATGACGCCGGGGACAACACCTCCGTCAGCCACCTGCCCTACAGCCTGTTTCATAACGGCAAGGCCGTCTGCGACGGGTATACCGGCGCTTACAATCTGCTTTTGAAGCTGGAGGGCATCGACTGCTACGCTCTCCCCAACGCCACCCACATCTGGACCGTGGCCACACTGGACGGCGAGACCGTCCACATCGACGCCACCTGGGGGGATCAGGGGAACACCGGCACAAAGCAGTATTTTGCCATGACCCCGGAGCAGTCTTATTCGCTGCACCCCTGGCCCAAGGAAAACGAACTGCCCCAATGATTCAAAAAAGGACTTCCGCATTGCTGCGGAAGTCCTTTTTGTTATACAAAAGCATGGCAACATAAGAAATATGCCATTTCCTCGCCCCTGCGGGGCAACCGGAAATGATGCGCGAAAACTTCATGCACTGGCATTTGCGCATGTTCGCGGTACGCTGTTCATGCATGAAGTTTTATACCAGATCCTTATAATACGCCACCAGCAGCTCCACCACCATGCTGTAAGACTTCATGCCGTTGGCGTCACCGTAGGATTTCAGCGCGGCGTCATACACCGTATCGGATACCTTTTCCACCACGTTGTCCCGGAACTGATCCCAATAGGCGCTGTTGTCCCGGAGGTCTGCCTCCACCGCTGCCGGAAGGGTGCCCCGAATGGCCCAGTAAGTCTCCGGGTCTGTTTCGTACAAGGCGTTGCCAAGATGGATGAACCCCAGCAGCCAGCCGGAATACGCATAATCCGGCATCCCGCTGGTGACGGAGGCCAGCACCCCCAAGAAGTTACACTCCTGCTCCCACGCGACGCCCCGCTGGTGGGCCAGTTCGTGGGCAATGGTGGAGGGCAGCAGGCAGGCGGGGCTGTCCACATTCACGTTGGACTCCCCAATGCAGGCGAAATACACCCCGGTGAAGCCCATGATGCTCATGAAGCGGGAGCACCCCACCGCCTTGACTCCCGTATCCCGGAAGTCCAGAAAGGGAAACAGTTCCGTCACGCCGCCGTAGACCGACCGACTCTCTGAAAGAATTTGCTCTTTCGGCACCGCGTATACCCCGTTTTCATCCCGGGGCACGCTGTCCGCCGTTTCGGACAGCCGCTCTGCGAAATATGCGGTCACGTTTTTCAGATCCTCCGCAGCCACCGGCTGGGCCGTAATGCCGGAACGATCCTGAAAGCTGTCCGTCCAGTAGTTCACGCCCCACATGAGGCAGAACAGGACGTAAACTGTCAAAATACCGTCCGCCGCTCCCAAAAGGGCGCTGTATACCCGCCGTCCCCGGTGACCCCTGGCCTTCACCACGGCGATCACTGACCAGACGGTATATGCCACAGCCCCCACCGCCGCCAGAGCATACAGGATTTCCATGATGGACAGGCTGGTAAGCGCGCACAGCCGCCCCAACGCCGCCTTCAGCGGTGTGGTGACGTGATCCGCAAAGCTGTTCATCAGCTGCCGGTTCTGCCGCAGAGCCAGATACAGGCCCAACACCGCCAGATCGACAGCCAGCCAGATATGCAGTTTTCGATATTTTTTCCAGAAGCTCATAGCAATGCCTCATCTGTCATTTTTCAAGCTCAGGATTTGGAAACAGCAGGCGGAACCGCCTGCTGTCCTTATATCCACTTGTTCGGCTATGCGGTTATTCCGCCGCCGCCAACAGCTGCTTTGTGTACGGGTCCTTGGGATGGTCAAACAGCTCGTCCACCGTCCCCTGTTCCACAATGCGCCCCTGCTTCATCACCAGAGCAGAATCGCAAAGCTGGTAGACCACGTTCAGATCGTGGGAGATGAATAGGTAGCTGAGGTCCAGTTCATCCCGCAGTTCCCGCAGCAGCTTCAAAATCTGGGCCTGAATGGTCACGTCCAGTGCACTGACCGGCTCGTCAGCAATGAGGAAGCGGGGCCGCTGGATCAGGGCCACGGCGATGGACACCCGCTGCCGCTGTCCGCCGGAAAGCTCCGATGGCTTCGCCCTCAGCACTTCCTCCGGCAGCTCCACCCGTTCCAGCATCTCTCGGACCCGGCGCTTCCGCTCCGGGCCGTCATACTTTCCGTAGATCCGCAGCGGCTCCTCTAACAGCCACTCCACCGGATACGCCGGGTTCAGAGAGCTGTACGGGTCCTGAAAGATCATCTGAGGCCGTTTCGTATAATGGATGACCTGTCCGGCCTCCGGCCGCACCATACCCAAGATGGTCTTGGCCAGCGTGGATTTTCCGGTGCCGGACTCGCCTACTAATCCTAAAATTTCACCCCGGTGCACATCGAAGGAAACATCGTGGAGCACCTCGTGAAAGTACTTGCGGCCCAGCACGCCGCCTTCCCGATACCCGGCGGTAACATGTTGAAGGGAGAGTACCAATTCGTCCGTCATGGCCGCTCCTCCTTTCGGTTCCGGGTGGGGATGGCGTCGATCAGCTTTTGGGTGTAGGGGTGCTGAGGATGGTAGAATACCTGATCGGTATCTCCCTCCTCCACCAGAACGCCCCGCTGCATCACCGCCACCCGGCGGCACAGCTTCCGCACCACATTCAGGTTATGGGAGATAAACAGCATGGACACACCGCTCTCCCGGTTCAGCTTTTTCAGCATTTCCAGAATTTGGGCCTGAATGGTCACATCCAGTGCCGTGGTAGGCTCGTCCAGCAGCAGCAGCTTGGGCCGGTTCACGATAGCCGCCGCGATCATAGCCCGCTGGAGCATACCGCCGGAAAGCTCATGGGGGTATTTGTCGCAGATCCCCTCCGGGTCCGGCAGTTCTGCTGCCGCCATCGCCGCCAGCGCCCGCTGGTGGCGCTCCTCTTTCGGCATCTGGGTGTGGATCCGCAGGGTCTCCTCTACCTGAGGCCCAATTTTCATCAGGGGGTCCATGCAGCTTTGGGGCTCCTGAAACACCACGCCGATTTCCGCTCCCTGAATCTCCCGCAAAACGGGCCGGTCCGCGTGGAGCAGTTCCTGCCCGTCCAGCAGGATGCGGCCGGTATAGTCGCACCGCTTCCGGGGCAGCAGACCCGCCACGCTCATGGCGGTGACGGATTTTCCGGAGCCGGATTCGCCCACCAGACCCAGAATTTCACCGTCCTGAATGGTCAGGCTCACACCACTGACCGCTTCCCGGTCCCGGTTATGAAATTTCACATGCAGATCCTGAATTTCCAGCATCAGACCTCACCTCCGCCCCGGCGCTGCAGTCCTTCGCCGATCAGTCCCACGCCGAACACCATCCACACAAGGGTCAGGCCCGTTCCCAGCGCGTACCAGGGCGCGCTCATGAACATGCCCTGACTCTCCGAGAGCATATAGCCAAGAGAGGCGTCCGGCGGCGTCACGCCAATGCAGAGATAGCTCATGGATGCCTCCGCCAGCACAGCGTTGTTGAAGCCGATGGTCAGCGCCGGCAGCAGCACGCTCCAAGTATTAGGCAGGATATGCCGCCACAGGATGCGGCTGCTGGAAGCTCCCATGAGCCGGGCGCTTTTTACATAGTTGACCTCCCGCAGCCCGGCGTAGGTACCACGGGCCATCCGGGCAAAGCTGGGGATGAACACCAGACCCAGAGCGAGGATGACGTTCCCGGTCTTGCCGGGGCCCAGCAGGCTGATGACCACCAGCGCCAGCAGAATACTGGGAAATGCCGTCAGCACATCGCCAAGGCGCATCAGCACATCGTCCACGATGCCGCCGAAATAGCCGGTAACGGCGCCCAGCACCGTGCCGCACACCGCGCCCACGGCCACAGTACACAGCGCGATTCCGTAGGTGGTCCCGGCGCCCTTCAGCACCCGGCTGAAAATATCCCGGCCAAAGCTGTCCGTTCCCATCAGGTGAGCCAGAGACGGCCCCGTCAGCTTCGGCCCCGCCGCCATGGCGTTGGGGTCGTAGGGCGTCCAGAAAACGCCCATGACGATCAGGGCCGTCAGGATGCCGGTCATCACCAGTCCTGCGGTCAGATAGGGATTTCTCTTTTTCATTTGGCCGTTCCTCCCATCCGGGGGTCGATGCAGCGATTGACCAGATCCGCCAGAGTGCCGGAAAGCACCACCCAGAAGGCCAGGATCACCACGATGGCCTCCACCACAGGGTAGTCCTGACTGGAAATGGAGGCCACCAGCATCCGCCCCAGGCCGGGGATGGAGAACACCTGCTCCACCACGATGCTGCCCGCCACGATCTCCGCCATGGTCTGCCCCAGGAATGTGACGGTGGGCACCAGAGAGTTTTTCAGCACATGGCCCCACAATACCTGCCGCCGGTCATTGCCACGGGCAATGGCCGTGCGGACATAGGGCTTGTTCATCTCGCTGATGACCGTGCTGCGCAGCATCCGCACCGTCATCGCCACCCGGGGGATGGCGATGGACACGGCGGCAAAGAATAAGTACACCAGAGACTTGCCAAGGTTCCGGTCCAGTCCTGGAAAGTCACCGGGGACAAACACCCGAAGGAAAATGCCGAAGCACCAGGAAATGAGGATTCCGGTAAAGAATGGCGGCACCGCCATGCAGAACTGATTCAAAAACGTGTGCAGCCCCTCCAGCTTTCCGTTGGCAGACAGCAATCCCAAGGGCAGCGATACCACGACGATCAGCACAAAGCTCACCAGGCTCAAGCACAGCGTCACCAGCATTTTCGGGCCTAACAGCGCCTGCACCGGCTGGCGGTACTGGAAGGAAACGCCCAGATTTCCGGTGAAGAAACCGGCCAGCCATTCCCCGTACCGCACCAGCATGGGGCGGTTCAATCCCATTTCCGTCCGGAGGGCCTCCACCTTTTCCGGCGTGGCCTGCGTCCCCAGCAGGGTGGCGGCGGGGTCTCCGGAGATCATATCAAAAGCCGCGAACGTCAGAAGGGAGACGACGAGCATGGTGACAAGCAGCGTCAGAATTTTCCGCGCCGTGTATCGCATGGCTGTCATCTCCCTTCCGGGTCAGCGGCGTCAAAACGTCCGCTGTTCATCACTTATTTCGTATAGTGGATAGTGGAAAGATCCAGAACATAGATGGGGTAGAAGGAGGGGCCCTCAAGACCATCCCGCACTGCCACGAAGTCTGCCATGTCCTGAATATAGACGTTGGCAGCATTTTCCGCCAGATTCTTTTCCATTGCTCTGTAAAGGGCGGTCTGCTCCCCATCGTCATAGCAGGCCTGAGCCTGGGCGAACAGAGCGTCATAGTCCGCGTTGTTGTAGTTGATAAAGTCGCGGCTGGCGGTAGAGACGAACCGCTCCAGCATGGCCCGTGCGGTCATGTTGGAAGCGTCCACGCCCACCACAGTGGACTGGAACTGCCGGTTGGAATAGGTGTCCTGCACCCAGCTCTCCCAAGTGACGGGCTGAATGGTGGCATTGATGCCCACAGCCTTCAGCTGCTCCACGATGACCTGTGCGGTATCCATGTGAGACTGGTAGTTGCTGGGGACGGTGATGGTCATATCGAAGCCGTTGGGATAACCGGCCTCCGTCAGCAGTTCCTTGGCCTTTTCGGTGTTGTAAGTATAGTAGTTGGTCAGCTCATCATCAAAATACTTGCTGAAAGCGGGGTACATGCTGGAGCCCAGCAGGGTGCCGTAACCGTCGAAGGCCAGATCCAGGATCTGCTGACGGTCAATGGCGTAGCAGAGAGCCTGCCGCACCCGCACATCGTCAAAGGGCTTCTCGGCGTTGTTGAGGTACAGGGCCTGCACCAAATTCATGGTGCCTTCCTCCACATGGAAGCCGTCGCCAAGCTGCTGGATCTGGTTGGTGGTCAGATGGGCAAATACATCCACAGCGCCGCTCTGGAGGCTGAGAAGGATGCTGTCGGCATTCTCAATGATCTTATAGGTGACCTTGGTCAGGTCGGGCTTCTCGCCCCAGTAATCATCAAACCGCTCCAGCACCACGGACTCCTGAGCTGTCCGGGAAACGAACTTGAACGGGCCGGTGCCCACGGGGGCGGTATCCTGCTCCGTGTAGTCCTTGGGCAGCACAGCGGTGGTCAGGTAAGAAGCAAACTCATTATTGGGCTCCTGAAGCTGGAAGCAGACGGTGTCATCCCCCTCCTGATACATCTCCACGTTGGCAAAAGCCGCCACCTGGATGATGTCTGCCGGAGCATTGACATCGCCGCAGCGCTGGTAGGACCAAATCACGTCCTCCGGCGTCACCTCCTGGCCGTTGTGGAACTTCACACCGGTGCGGAGCTTAAAGGTATACAGCAGATGGTCTTCGGAAACGGTATAGCTCTCTGCCACAGCGGGATTCAGGTTGCCGCTGGCGTCGGGCTTCAAAAGTCCTTCAAATACGTTGAACATAACCTCACGAGTTCCTGCCTTCACGGTTTTGTGAGGGTCAAGACTGCTGTCCAGGTCCTGGGCGATGCCCACGTTCAGTTCGCCGGCCGCAGCGCGGGCTGCGGGGCCTTCCGTCTGAGTGTTCGCGGTGCTCTGGTCCGTAGTTCCGGTCGTCCCGTTCTGGCTGCCGCCTCCGCATCCGCTGAGTACGGCGCTCAGGAGGCAGACCGCCGCCAAAAGCGTCAGGATTCTCTTCTTCATATGCAATTCTCCTTTTTATATCACTGCTCCGGGGAGTCAGTGTATTCGCGGAGCGGTTTTCTCCGTTCCGCAAATTCCCAGTCCCTTACGGGTACTGAAAATTCATGAGGGAATATGCGGTGGCCAATCCGCAAAAACAGCCCTGGGACACATCGTTTGTTATTTTTCTAACGATATGCCCGCAAGGCTGTATTGTACAGGATACTGCGGCTGATTGCAAGCCTTTTTTACAAGTTTTCCGACGTTTTCTCCGGTTTTTCAGGCTCGGTTTCCTGCTCCGGCAGCGGAGCGGTGTAATGCTCCGTTTCCACGGGGAGATCCTTTTCCGCCAGACGCCGGTCCACCAGAAACGCCACCAGACTGTACAGGCAGGCGCATACCGGCACGCCGAAGAACATACCCGCCACGCCGAAAAAGCTGCCGCCCACCAGAATGGCGATGATGACCCACAGGCTGGAAAGGCCGGTGCTCTCTCCCAGGATCTTGGGGCCGATCACGTTGCCGTCCAGCTGCTGAAGGGCCAGCACGAACAGCAGGAAATACAGAGACTGAATGGGGTTGACCAGCAGAATCAGGAAGAAGCTGGGGATCGCTCCCAGGAAGGGTCCGAAGAAGGGGATCACATTGGTGACGCCCACAAAAACGGACACCAGCGGCGTATACGGCATATCCAGCAGTGAGCAGCCGATGAAGCACAGCACGCCAATGATGAGGGAATCCAGCAGCTTGCCCCGGACAAAGCCGGAGAAGATGCGGTCAACCTTGGCGCTGCCCCGAAAGACCCAGTAGACCGCCTCCTCGGAAAACAGGCTGTAAGCCAGCTTCCGGGCATGGGCGGCGCAGCGCTCCTTGGTAGCCATGAAGTACACGGAAACGATCATGCCCACCAGCAGGTTCTTCAAAAACACCAGCGTACTGAGCACACCGCCGGAGACGGCGATCATCAGCATCTGCGTCCGGGTAAAGACCTGATTTTTCAGCCACTCCGTTGCGGACTCGTAGAACTTATCCATCTGGTCGGCTACCCAAACCTCCACGGTGGGGTTGCTCTCCAGCAGATGCTCCACCCAGCCGCTGATGGTATTATAGTAGCCTTCCACGCTGGAAACCAACTGCACCACGCTCCGGTACAGCTGCGGGATCAGCACATGGCCCAGCAGATAGCAGAGCAGGCCGATGATGGCCCAGGTCACCACCAGACTGACGGCCCGGGCGCTCCGGGAGGTCATGCGCCCCTCTGCGTGGGCCTTTTTCATCTGTTCCGGAAAAAACAGGTTTTCAATAAAGTCGATGACCGGCGCCAGCAGGTACGCCAGTACCGCGCCGATCAGAACCGGCTGCAGTGCTTTCAGCAGTTGACCGCCGAAGGATGGCAGTACCCGGCGGCCAAAGAGGGTATCGTAAAAAAGCAGGATCGCGCCCACGGTCAAAAAGAGGGCAAGTCCCCACCGCACCGCGCTGTCTTTTTTCTTCATCCAACCGCCTCCTGCCGACAGGGTCCGCCCACCTGCGGCAGACTTCTCCCGAAACCTTTATACAAACTTTATTCTACACGTCGCCCGGGGGAATTGCAATCCTCAATTCCCCATGCTATACTACTTTAACCGTCTGTTAACATTTATAATCATTTTCGGAGGCATGGACATGGAACCCCAAAAGAAGCTCCTGATGATCGTCAATCCCCGGGCGGGACGCAGCAAGCCCCGGGGGCCGTTATATGACGCGGCTGCCGCCCTGTGCGATGCCGGATATCTGCTCCGTATCCACCGCACCACCGCCGCCGGGGACGCAGCCCGCATTGCCGCCCAAGAGGGCGGAGATTATGACACTGTGGTGGCCGTGGGCGGCGACGGCACCCTCAACGAGGTCATCTCCGGCATCCAAACGCTGAAAATTCCCCCGGCGGTGGGTTATCTGCCTCAGGGGAGCACCAATGATTTTGCCGCCAGCCTGGAGATCCCCTCAGATCCCGTTCAGGCGGCGGAGGCCATCGTCCGTGGTCAGCGCCGTCAACTTGACATTGGCCGCTTCGGTGAGCGTATTTTCGTATATGTAGCCTCCTTCGGAGCCTTCACCCGGACATCCTACACCGCCTCTCAGGATGTGAAAAATGCTCTGGGCCACTTCGGCTATCTGCTGGAAAGCCTCCGGGATCTGGATACGCTGCGCCCCTATAAGGTCCGCATCACCGCTGATGGGGAGACGCTGGACGGTGAATACCTGTTCGGCGCCGTTGCCAACTCCACCTCCATCGCCGGTATGATGAAGCTGGAGCGGGAGGAAGTCATTCTGGATGACGGCCTCTTTGAGCTGCTGCTGGTGCCCCACCCCCAAAATGCAGCGGAGCTGCAAAATCTGATCTGGGCCTTGCTGAATCAGCAGTATAACAGCGGCGGTCTCATTTTCCGCCATGTGTCAGCCCTTCATGTGGAAACGGACGAGGATCTGCCCTGGTCCCTGGACGGAGAGTACGAACCCAGCCAGCCGACGGTGGACATCACCAACTGTCAGCGGGCTTTGACGATGCTGCTATGAGAGAAGAATTGACAAATCTGTGCCGGTTTTACGGCGATCATGTTCCCACGCTGCTGGAAGCCCGGCACGAATATGCTGTTTTGTGTCCTCTGGTAGAGCGTCCGAATGGACTGCACCTGCTGTTTGAGGTCCGATCTGCCGGGGTCAGTCAAAGCGGCGAGACCTGCTTTCCCGGCGGGCAGATGGAACCGGGAGAGACCCCGGCAGACTGCGCCCTCCGGGAGACGGAGGAGGAATTGTCTATCCCCCGCGCCGAGATCCGGCTTCTGGGCCAAGGGGACTTTATCTGCAATCAGCGGGGATTTCTGCTGCGGCCGCTGCCGGGGCTGGTCTCCCCTGCCGGTCTCGCCACCCTGCGTCCCGCCCCCGCTGAGGTAGCGGAGGTGTTCACTGTACCGGTGGAATTTTTCAGGGCCACCCTGCCCCAGCCATGTGCCTATGATTTGATCCCCCGTGTCCCGGAGTCTTTCCCCTATGAAGCGGTTGGGATCCCCCGGGATTACCCTTGGAACTGCGGCAAGGTAGAGGTTCCGGTGTGGCTCTACGGGGGCCACGCCATCTGGGGCATGACCGCCCGGATCGTGCGTGATTTGGTTTCCCATTTGTAAAAAAAGCGCCTGAAGGTTCTCACTTTCGGGCGCTTTTTCCCTGTCCATGTGTATATCATGCGCCAAATCCCTATATTTTCCACAAAAAATGGCGCCGTCTTTTCAGAAAAACAGAGATTTTTTACTTTTTTCGTATATTCCCTGACATTTCTGCCAAAATAATGTTAGAATGGTTATGAATCTGAAATCTTTGCAGTTTTTGGAAAGGAGGCACTTCCCATGTTTCAGGCAGGAGATCTGCTGGTCTATGGCACCACCGGCGTCTGTCGGGTGCTTTCCATTGACCGGCGGCAGGAGCGGGTGGGCAGCACCCGTCAGGAGCGGCTTTACTATCAGCTTAAACCCATCTATCAGGGCGGTTTGATCTACACCCCGGTAGACAATGACAAGGTGTCCATGCGGCCCATTATCTCCCGGCAGGAGGCGGAAGATCTTATCAGTGAAATTCCCACTCTGCATCCCGCTGCCTGCCGGGCTTCCACCACTCAGGCGCTGACTCAGCAGTATCAGGCCAGTCTCCGGCAGCATAACTGCCGCAGTCTGGTGGAGCTCGCCATGTCCATTTACGCCAAGCGCCGTCAGGCAGAATCCCAGAACCGCCGCCTCGGCATGGTGGACGAGCGCTATCTCAAGCAGGCGGAGCAGCTTCTGTTCGGCGAGCTGGCCGCCGCGCTGGAAATTCCCTACGAGGCGGTCCAGCCCTATATCGCAGACCGGATCGCCGCCGTCCATTCCTGATCTGCGAAACAACACGAAAAACCATACGGAACAAAAGAGGGGCCTCGCTTTCAGCGAGGCCCCTCAGCGTGTCGAAAAAGTCTTTTCTCCCCGCTGAGCAAGTTTTCAGAACTTCATAAAAGTTCTGAAAACTTAGGATTTTAATGGCGCGGGACACCCTTCTTGGGTTTCCCGCGCACACCCTTCCTTACCGTCGCGGAAAATTTATCACTTTATCGACAGCCTCAGGGGCCTCGCTTTCAGCGAGGCCCCTTGCTTATGCCATATTCCGGTATTTTTTCAGCTGCTTTTCAAATTCCTCCGGCAGACCGCAGGTCAGCTCCACCAATTCTCCCGTGCGGGGATGGATAAATTTCAGCCCTACAGCGTGAAGGCACTGTCCCTGCAAACCGGGGACCGGTTTTTTGTTGCCGTATACGGTATCTCCCAAAATCGGATGGCCGATGTAGGCCATGTGCACCCGGATCTGGTGGGTGCGGCCCGTTTCCAGACGGCATTCTACATAATTCACACCGGGATAGCGCTCCAGCACCGTCCAATGGGTCACGGCGTTCCGTCCGCCGGCCACCACAGCCATTTTCTTCCGGTCCGCAGGACAGCGGCCGATGGGAGCGTTCACCGTCCCGTTATCCTCCCGGAGATTGCCGGTGACGATGCAGCGGTAGGTCCGGGCCAGCGTGTGATCCTGAAGCTGCTCCGCCAGCTTCACATGGGCGGCATCGTTTTTCGCGGCAATGATGAGACCGGAGGTGTCTCGGTCAATGCGGTGGACAATGCCGGGCCGCAGTTCTCCGTTGATCCCGGAAAGGCTGTCCCCGCAGTGATACAGCAGGGCGTTCACCAGTGTCCCGTCCGGGTGTCCCGGTGCGGGGTGGACTACCAGGCCCTTCGGTTTGTTCACCACGATGACGTCCTCGTCCTCGTACACCACATCCAGTGGGATATTTTGCGGCACGATGTCCACTGCCTCCGGCTCCGGCAGTGCCACAGACACCGTTTCCCCGCCGGTCAGCCGGGTGTTTTTAGCGAGGGTTTTTCCCGCCGCCGTCACCCGGCCCTCCTCCATCAGCTTTTGAACGGCGGAGCGGGTCAGCTCCGTTTGCTCTGCCAGCCATGCGTCCAGCCGTTTTCCGGCATCCTCACTGGCCGTTTGCAGGATCAGAGGCTCCATCCGTTTTCCTCCTGTCATGCTTATCGTAGAGTAACACGTAGTAGATCGCGCCCAGAATAGCCCCGGACACGATGCACACATCCGCCACGTTGAACGTGGGATAGCTGGGCCAGAACTGGAAGTGGAGCATATCCACCACATAGCCCAGCCGCAGTCGGTCGATGATATTGCCAATGCCGCCGGAGAGGATCAGGCAGCAGGCGCAGATCCCCAGCGGGTGCCGGACGATCCTTCGGGCCAGCACCCACAGTACCGCCGCCAAAATGACGCCGGTGACACCCAGCAGCAGCCACTTCTGCCCGGCAAAGCAGGACCACGCCGCGCCGTAGTTGTGGACCCGCATCAGTTCCAGAAATCCCGGAAACAAAGAAGTGGTCTCCCCCATCTGCAAATGGCCCACGACCCAGGCCTTGACCCACTGATCGGCGCCCAGCAGCGCCGCCCCCAGCAGGCCGAAAATCACATAGTACATAAACGCTCCTTTTTGCAAAGGCTTTTCCAAGCCCGTCTCGGTTTCAGAAATTGCTACCAGTATACACGAAGTCCGCCTAAAATGCAACGCCGGGGGAGCTATGCTCCTCCGGCGTGTGAAACTATCGATAAAGTGGTAGATCCTCCGTGACGGTAAGGTAGGGCAGCCGTTAGCGGCTCTGCCGCTTTACGGATGCTGCATACCCCTTGCGGGTAAAGGGTGTGTGCGGGAAACCCAAGAAGGGATACACCGTCGGCTCAAGCCAAACAGCGGGTACTGTGTATCCGCTGTTTGGGAGCCTTCCTCGAAACAGGCTCGCTGCATCCGCCGCTGGCGGCGCTTCACCTGTTTCCCCGCACCATTGAAATCAAATATTTTCAGAACTTTAACAAAGTTCTGAAAATAAGAGCAGCGTGGCGAAAATATTTTCGCCACGCTGAACGCCAGGGGAGCATAGCTCCCCCGGCGTGTACTTTAGTCTTGATTCTCGGCGTCCACAGCCGGAACGTCCTCCGGCTGTTCATGGGTTTTCTCCCCGAACACCGTCAGGAAGGCGTCCCGCTCCATGGTCTCGTGCTCCAGCAGGTACTGGGCCACCTGCTCCAGCTTATCCCGCTGCGCTTCCAGAATATCCTGGCAGCGGCGGTAGGCGCCGTCCACCAGATCCTTGACCTCCTGATCGATCTGGGCGGCCACAGCCTCGGAATAGCCCCGGCTGTGCCCCATGGTACGGCCGATGAACACCTCGTCATTGCCGCTGTCAAAGGACACCGTGCCCAGCCGCTCGCTCATGCCATATACCGTCACCATCTTCCGGGCGATGGCGGTGGCACGCTGGATGTCGTTGCTGGCGCCGGTGGAAATATCGTTGAGACACAGCTTTTCAGCCACACGGCCGCCCAGCAGACCCACGATCTGATCCTCCATGTAGTGCTTGGAAAGGTAAGAGCGGTCCTCCTCCGGCAGGGAAATGGTCATACCGCCGGCCATACCTCTGGGGACAATAGTGATCTGGCTCACCGGGTCCTGTCCCGGCAGCATGTGCATGACCACTGCATGGCCTGCCTCGTGATAGGCGGTGAGCTCCCGCTCGTGCTGGGGGATCACCCGGCTTTTTTTCTCCGGACCGGCGATGACCTTGATCTCCGCATCCTTCAGATCCTGCATGGTGATGAAGTGCTGATCCTTCCGGGCTGCCAACAGTGCGCCCTCGTTGATGAGGTTCTCCAGATCCGCGCCGGTAAAGCCCGCAGTGCCTTGAGCCAGCTTACGGAGGCTCACATCCTCCGCAAGGGGTTTCCCCTTGGCGTGGACCTTCAGGATTTCCTCCCGGCCCTTGATGTCCGGCAGACCCACATACACCTGCCGGTCAAACCGGCCGGGCCGCAGCAATGCGGGGTCCAGCACGTCCGCCCGGTTGGTGGCGGCCAGGACCACCACGCCCTCGTTGGCGGCAAAGCCGTCCATCTCTACCAAAAGCTGGTTCAACGTCTGCTCACGTTCGTCATGACCGCCGCCCAGACCGGTGCCGCGCTGACGGCCCACGGCGTCGATTTCGTCAATGAACACAATGGCGGGGGACTGCTTTTTCGCCTGCTCAAACAGGTCCCGGACACGGCTGGCGCCTACGCCCACATACAGTTCCACAAAGTCGGAACCGGAAATGGACAGGAAGCCCACGCCGGCCTCGCCGGCCACCGCCTTGGCTAGCAGCGTCTTGCCGGTGCCTGGAGGGCCCACCAGCAGCACACCCTTGGGGATCCGGGCGCCCAGATCGATATACTTCTTTGGATTTTTTAGGAACTCCACGATCTCCCGGAGCTCCTCCTTTTCCTCGTCGGCTCCCGCCACGTCGGCAAAGGTGACCTGCTTATCCTTTTCGCTGAGACCCCGGATCTGTGCGGAGCCAAACTTTGCCATCCGGTCCGGCCCCATGCCTCCCTGTGCCCGGACGCTCATGAGGTACCACATACCGCCGAACATCAGCGCCATCATCAGATAGGGGAGCATGATCCCCAGCCAGTCAGTCCCCTCCGGAGGGGGGTAGCTGTAAGATTTGATGATCCCTGCTGCTTTCTGCTCCTTTACCAGATCGTTGAGATCGCTGTAAAAGAGGGTATAGTCATGGATCCGGCAGCGGACCGGCTGGTCGCTGCCCTTGACCTGCAGCATCAGCGTGCTGGAATCCGTAAAGCGGAAGGCTTCCACCTTCTGCTGCTCAAAAAGCTGCACCATCTCATCATAGGTCATCTCATCCCGCTGATTGAGCTGGGTCAGCCAGCTGACACATAAAATCACGATCAGCATCAGCGGCAGAATGCTGATGCCGGGTCTTCTTTTTACCATACGGGGGATCCCCCCTTTCTGTATTATCGCCGCATACAGGCGGCTGCGGCGGTTCCCGCACCTGCCGGGAAGCGCCGGTCATGCTCAGGTGTTTTCGTAAACGGCGGGCTTCAGCACACCGATGTAAGGCAGATTCCGGTAAAGCTGGGCATAATCCAGGCCGTAGCCCACCACGAATTCGTCCGGCACCACAAAGCCGGACAGATCCGCTTCCACCGCCTTTTCCCGGCGGGAGGGCTTATCCAGCAGCGTCACGATAGAGATGCTCTTGGCGCCCTTTGCCATCAGATAGCTTTTCAGGAAGGCCAGAGTATTGCCGGAGTCCAGAATATCCTCCACAATGACAATCTCCCGGCCCGTGATGTCCTGCTGGAGATCATGGGTGATCTGCACCCGGCCGCTGGACACGGTGCCGTTCTGGTAAGAGCTGACAGCGATGAACTCCACGTCGCACATCAGCTGGGAAGCCCGCATCAAATCAGCCATGAAAATGAAGGAGCCCTTCAGCACCCCCAGAAACAGGGGGCGGTGTCCCTCATACCGCTTGTACAGTTCCTCACCCAACTCCGCGATTCGGGTCTTCAACTCCTCTTCCGTTACCAGAACCTTGAGAATGTCTTTCTCCATCTCACTATTCATTGTTGTTCTCCTCTGTCACTTTTAAAAATATCACCCGCACCGCCCGCTCATATCGGTCCGGCGCGAAATTTTCCTGGATAGGCAGCCCCGGCACCGCCGCCGCGATGCCGTTCACCCGCAGGACCGGAAGCCGGTCCCGCTCCTGTGGGGAAATTCCCCGTTCTCCGCACAGGCGCTTGACAGTGCGGCCGTTCAGTCGGTCCTTAGGGGCCCAGGCCGTCACAGTCAGGTCGGCATCCTCCGGGACGGAAATGAGAACACCCTCACCGGCTGACTCTGCCAGACTAACCTGCCACTGACCGAATGTGACGATCTCTCCCACGGTAACGGCCTGCACCGCCGGCGCAGACGCCGCCTTGAAAAAGCGCAGCGCCGCCGGCTCCCGGAGGACCGTGACGCCGTAGGGCATGGAAAGCTGGCCCCGGTCCAACGTCAAAACCGCCCGGATATGAGCGGCGGTCAAGTCCTTTTCATGGCCTGCCACCGCCGCCAGCACCGCCAGCACCAGCCGTCCCCGCAGGGCCTCCGGCGCGTCTTGCAGCACGGCGAGGGGGATCATTCCGGAAACGTTTGGGGTCACGGCGCATTGGGCCAGCAGTTTTCGACACGCAGCGTCCAGAGCCGCTTCATCCGCCGTCAGCAGCGATGCCGTGCGGCTCATGTTCTCCACAACTCTGGGATTCAGCTTCTTCAAAACCGGGAGCACCTGATGGCGCAGCACGTTCCGGGCCGCATCGTCCGTCCCATTGGTGGAATCCTCCACAAAGGGGATGCGGTGTTCTGCGGCGTAGGCCGCCAGCTCCGCCCGGGTCGCACCCAGCAGCGGACGCAGGATACAGTCTCGCTTTTCCGGAATGCCAGTCAGCCCTTTCAGGCCCGTGCCCCGCAGCAGATTTAACAGCATGGTCTCTGCGCTGTCATCGGCGTGGTGGGCGGTCAGAATGCAGCCAAAGCCCTCCCGCCGCCGGGTCTCCTCCAAAAATTTATAGCGCAGCTGCCGGGCGGCTTCCTCAACGGTGCGCCCGGTTTTCTCCGCAAAGGCCCGGACATCGCCCCGGCCCGCGAAAAAAGGAATTTCACGGGCGGCGCACCAGTCCCGGACGAAGGCCTCGTCCCGGTCCGCCTCCGCCCCCCGGAGCTGGTGATTGAAATGGGCGGCGGCTACCCGCCGTCCCTGCTTCTGTCCCTGCCGGACCGTCATTTCCAGCAGGCACATGGAGTCCAGTCCGCCGGACACGGCGCACAGTGCGCCGCCCTCCGGCAGCTCCACCGTCGTCAGAGGATCAGTCATCCTCATCATAGCGGTTTTCCAGCGTGGCAAAGGTGGTGTACTCCGGCATCCACCGCAGCTCCACCTTGCCAGTCTCGCCGTGACGGTTTTTCGCTACGATACACTCGGCAATATTCCGCTTTTCGGAATCCTCGTTATAGTAATCGTCCCGGTACAGGAACATTACGATGTCGGCATCCTGCTCGATGGCGCCGGATTCACGGAGGTCCGACAGCATGGGCCGTTTATCGTCCCGCTTCTCGTTAGCACGGGACAACTGGCTCAGGCAGATCACCGGCACATTCAGTTCCTTGGCCATGACCTTCAGCATACGGGACATTTCGCTGACCACCTGCTGACGGTTCTCGCCGCTGCGTCCACCGGATGCGGAGGTCATCAACTGCAGATAGTCGATGACTACCAGGCCCAAGCTGTCGATCCGGCGGCATTTGGCGTTCATATCCGCCACGCTCAGCATGGGGTTATCGTCAATACGGATATCCACTCTATTCAATACGCCGGCAGCGGCGGCGATCTTCTCCCAGTCCGTCTCCCGCAGAGAGCCGGTAACAAGCCGGGTGTTCTCCACACAGGCTTCGGAGCTGAGAAGCCGGGTCGCCAGCTGCTCCCGGGACATTTCCAGCGAAAACATGGCCACGGTCTTTTTCTCAGACTTCGCCACATTCAGTGCTACGTTCAGTGCAAAGGAGGTTTTGCCCATACCGGGACGGGCCGCCAGCAGGATCAGATCCGATTTATTCAGGCCGCTGATCTTCCGGTCCACAGCGGACAAGCCGGTGGACAGGCCCGGAAGTCGGCTTTCGCTCTCGCTCATCTCGTTGAGCCGGTCCAGCACATCCGGCAGCACCATTCGCAGAGGCACCATATCCTGCGCACTCTGGCCGCGGCGGACGGCGTAGATCTTTTGCTCGGCAGCTTCCAGAATGGCAGCGGCTTCTCCGATGCCCTCCTGCACCAGCACCGTGATCTCCCCCGCCGCCTGAGCAACGCCCCGCAGCAACGCCTTATCCCGAACGATGGCCACATACTCCATCACGTTGGCGCTGGTGGGGGTGATCTCCATGAGCTGCGCCAGATAGGAGCGGGTGGTATTTTCGTCATAAGTCCCGGCCTTTTGCATCTCCTCGCAGACGGTGATGCCGTCAATAGGCCGGGCGTAGGTGAACATGGTGTAGATGGTCTCAAAAATCTCCCGGTTCTGCCGCAGGTAGAAGTCCGAGGGCACCAGCTTATCCATCACGTCCTTGACGCAGCCCTCGTCGATGAGCATGGAACCTAAAACGGCCTGCTCGCCTTCCAACGAATGGGGCATCTGCCGCAGCAGAAGGTCTTCGTTAGCCATGGAACTCTCCTTCCCGCTTCTCCGGAAGCGCAAGTTAGACATTCAGACATGCAATCATTTTTGTCAGGGCGTCCCCCAGGGGAGCCTCTCTTGCCCCTGCGGGGCAATTCACCTTCTGTACCTGGCAAAAACACATTGACTCAGTTGCCTTGGGCAGCGTTCACCAGTGAGCGGATCTCACTGGTGCGGGGGCTGCTCAAGGGGAAACCGCCGCAGCGCCGCCAGTGGCGGAATAAGCAAGGCTGTTTCGAGGATGCGGCACGATTTGCAGTCTTATCATAGAGACTGCAAATCGTATTGCCGCGACGGTGTATCCTGATCCCCCTTGAATTAGTCTTACTTCTCCTCGCAGACGGTGACGTATACGGTACCGCTGACCTCAAAGCCCAGCTTGGCCTTCACCTGATAGCTGCCGTAGGCCTTGATCGGCTCATCCAGCACGATCTTCTGCTTGGGAATATCCACGCCGTACTGGGCCTTCAGGCCCTCGGAGATCTCCTTGTTGGTCACGGCGCCGAACAGCTTGCCGCCGTTGCCGGCCTTGGCGCTGAGCTTCACGGGGCAGTTCTGGAGCTTCCCGGCGATCTCCTGCGCCTCAGCCTTCAGCCGGGCTTCCTCGGCCTTGCGGGCCTTCTCCTTCAGGTTCATGGTGTTGATGGCATCCGCCGTGGCAGGCACCGCCAGCTTTCTGGGCAGAAGGAAGTTCCGGCCGTAGCCCTCGGAAACCTCGATCATCTCGCCCTTCTTGCCCTGACCCTTCACGTCCTGCTGTAAAATCACTTTCATGTTATATATCCTCACTTTCCGAATGTTCTGAATGAATTTGCTTTTTCAATTCCTGAAGCTCCGCTTCCAGCGCTTCGACCTTTTGTGCCGTGCTGCTCCACGCGCAGACAGCAATCGCCAGAATCAGTGCGATCACAGCGCCTGCCCGATAGATGCCGGTACCTCTGAGATCAAACAGCATCCACCCGCCGAAGAAGATAAATACCTCCATCAGGATCAGGCAGACCGCATACGCCTTCAAAAACGTCTTCATAGGCCGCCTCACTTTTCAAAGTATGCGTCCAGAACCCCAATCAACTGCTGACGGACGCTCTCCGGGTCCGTGTCCTCGATCCGTGCGCCTGCGGTGGTAGAGTTGCCGCCGCCGCCCAAGGCCTCCAGGATCACCTGCACATTGATCTCGCCCAGAGACCGGGCTGACATCAGCACCGCTCCCTCGGCGGCGTAGATCACGAAGGAAGCCTGAACGCCCTTCAGGGTCAGCAGATCGTCCGCCGCCTGAGCCGCCGCAACGCGGTCCACGCCCGGCTCCTCCACCACGGAGACCGCGATGTTGCTCCGGTACATCTCCGCGCGGCGGATGATGTCGTATTTCGTGACCATATCCTTCAAATCGCCTTGGAACAGCCGCTGGACCTCCGCCGTGTCGGCACCGGAACGCCGCAGGAAGGCCGCCGCCTCAAAGGTGCGGCCGCCGGTCCGCTGGGTGAAATGCTTGGTATCCAGCACGATACCCGCCAGCAGCGCCCCCGCTTCCTCCCGCAGAAGATCGGTGGGCTCCACCAGATATTGCAGCAGCTCCGTCACCAGTTCGCTGGCGGACGAGGCGTAAGGCTCGTGGAAGTTGAAGGCAGCATTTTCGATATAAGTCGCTGCCCGGCGGTGATGATCAATGACCGCCACCCGGTTGCAGGATTCCAAAAGCTGGGGATTTTCCACCATGTCCGGACGGTTGGTATCCACCACCACCAGAAGCGTGTCGGCCCGCATCTGCAAAAATGCCTCAGCGGGGGTAAGGAACACGCCGCTGTACTCCGGCAGCGCGTCCAGCCGGGCGATCAGGGTCTCGGCCGCGGTGTGCTCCCGGTCAATGACGATCCGGGCCTGCTTTCCCCGCTTCCGTGCAGCGCAGCAAATACCCGCGGCAGCGCCCACAGCGTCCATATCCGCAAAGGAGTGGCCCATGATGTAGACCTCTCCCGCGTCTGCGATCAGCTCCCGGAAGGCGTTGGCCATCACGCGGGATTTCACTTTGGTCCGCTTCTCCGTGGCCTTGGTACGGCCGCCGTAGAAGGCGAAGTCCACCTGATTCCGCACCACCGCCTGATCGCCGCCCCGGCTCAAAGCCATTTCCAGCGAGAGCTTGGCGTTTTTGTACAGCTCCGGGATACTGGGAGAATCCTTGCCGATGCCGATGGACAGGGTTGGGTGGATATTCTCCGCCACGCGGATCGCCCGGACAGTGTCCAGAATGGAGAACTTTTCGTCTACAAAATGCTGAAAATACTGTTCTTCAAACAGGAACAGGTAATGGTTCCGGTCCGTTTTCAGCAGGATGCCCTGGCCTGCGTTGGCCCAGGTCTGCAATTTTTCGTCGATCTGCGCCAGGACCGCGCTGCGCTGGGTATCCTCGCAGGCCTTCATCAGGTCCTCGTAGTTGTCCAGCATCAGGATCGCCGCCACCGGGCGGCTGGCCTCGTAGACCTCTCTTAGATGATCGGCCTCCGTAGTCTCCACCCAGTAGGTAGTGGCCACCAGGCTCTGCACGCCGGTGCGGTTCCGGGAGCGCACCAGACTGCCGTAGACCCGGAAACGGTGATTGTTCAGCTCCACCCGCTCCGGGCTTTCCTGCTTTCCGCTCAGCAGCCACTGGACCTGAAAATCCGGTACAGCCTCGGAAAGCCGCATCTCAAAGAGATGCTCCCGGATGCCGGCCAGCTGCAAAAAGCTCTCGTTGCTCCAGATGATCTCCCCAGTATCCGGCCGGAACACCAGCGTGGGCAGAGGGGAGTTGATGAGGGTGGACTTACTGGCGGTGTCCACACTGCCGGTGACAGAGTCGATGTACTGCAAAACGCCCTGCCGCCGCTTCTGATTGCTCTGCCGGAAATAGAAGTACAGCAGAACGGTCAGCGTTCCCTCAGCCAAGGCCAGCTGCCAGTTGACAGGGATGGCCGCCACGGCGAACAGCAACATAACGGTGAAATAAAATTTTAAATTCGGCTCCAACAGGCGGGAGAGTTTCTTATTGCTCATTCCTTACCTCATTCTCCGATGGGGCAGGCTGGCCTGTCCCTCAGAAATCATGAAATTCATCCGATAGGTTTTTTTATTATATCAGTTTACCGGCAAATACACAATGGTATTTCTACTGAAATCTTGCGAAAACAGGCGACAGGCGGGGTGGATACGCCCGATGGCGGAAACGCCCCGCTGCCCCGTGGGGCAGCAGGACGTTTTTTTAAGTGGATTCCTTTTCATGGAGTCTGATCCAAAGGGTATGGGCCACATTTTGCGGCAGCACCGCCGCCAGTGCCGTCTCGTCCGCCTCCCGGATGGCCTTCACCGTGCCGAAATGCTTCCGCAGCTCCGCCTGCCGCTTGGGTCCCAGACCGGGAACGCCGTCCAGTGCGGAGCGCATGGCGCTCTTGGTATGGTGCTGGTGGTGATAGGTGATGGCGAAACGGTGGGTCTCCTCCTGGATCTGGCCGATGAGTGAAAACACCGCTTGATCGTTCACAATGCCGATCTCCCGCCCCTCCGGGGTGACCAGCGCCCGGGTGCGGTGGCGGTCATCCTTCACCATGCCGAAGATGGGCACCGTGCAGCCGAATTGCTCCGCCACCTCCCGGACGGCGTCGGCATGGGTCACGCCGCCGTCGATCAAAAACACATCCGGCAAGGGCAGAAACTTTTCGTCCCCGTCCGCCGCCCTTTGCAGCCGCCGCCGCAGGACCTCCCGCATGGAGCCGTAGTCATCGGGATGGCCGCCAGTCAGCTCCTTGATCTGAAACCGGCGATAGGCGGATTTCAAAGGCTTCGCCCCCTGATAAACCACCATGGACGCCACAATGTCGCTGGCGCCGGTGTTGGAAATATCGAAAGACTCCATCCGTCTGGGCGGCTGGGGCAGGTTCAGCATTTTTTGCAGGGCTTCCAGCGTATACGCCGTTTTTTCCTCGGCGGTGGTGGCCCGCCGGACCTCCTCCTGTGCGTTGCGGACCGCCATATCCGCCAGTGTGGACTTCTCTCCCCGCTGGGGCACATGGACCCAGACCTTATGCCCCGCCCGCTGGGTCAGGGCCTCGGACAGTTCCTCGCAGTCCCCCGTGTCCACGCAGAGCAAGATCTCATGGGGCAGAATGGCCCGCGGCAGATAATACTGGGCCGTGACCGCCGCCAGCAGCTCTGCCGCCGATTCCTCCATAGGCGCGGTCAGCAGTTCCGTCTCCCGGCCCACCAGATCGCCGTTTTCCATGTGAAGAACGGCATAGCCGCTCTTGCCCGCCCCCCGGAACACGCCCCACACGTCCGTATCGGCGCACAGTCCCGCGATGACGGTCTGCTTTTTGCTCAGGGCGCTGATGGCTTGGATACGGTCTCTCAGCTGGGCCGCCTGCTCAAACCGCAGGGCCTCCGCCTCCGCTTCCATCTCGGCGGTCATGTCCCGGAGGAGCTGCTTAGAGCGTCCCTCCAACAACTGGGCCGCCTGCTCCATCCGGCGGTTATATTCCGCCTCCGGCATCTCCGGGCGGCAGAACCCGTCGCACCGGCCCATGTGGAAATTCAGGCAGGGCCGCTCCGCGCCGATGTCCCGCGGAAACTGTCGGCGGCAGGTGGGCAGGCGCAAAGCCTGACATACCGCATCCACTGCCTGACGGGTCTCGTACCGCCCGCCAAAGGGACCGAAGTACTTCGCGCCGTCATTGGCGGGTCGATTCACCAGAGTGAATTTAGGATACCGCCCCCGGCTGAGGCGCACCAGCGGATAGCCCTTGTCATCCTTCAGCAGGATGTTGTACCGGGGCATATGCCGCTTGATGAGGGAGTTTTCCAGCACCAGCGCCTCAAATTCACTGGTGACGAAGATCGTATCGAAATGATCTACCTGACTGACCATCTGCCGGGTCTTGACACTGTGGGCCGCGCTGTCCTGAAAATACTGGCTCACCCGGTTTTTCAGTTTTTTCGCCTTGCCCACATAGATGACCTTCCCGGTCTTGTCCATCATCAGATAGACGCCGGGCTGTAAGGGCAGATCGTTGGCCTTTTCCCGCAGCTCGTCCTTTGTCATGATTTCGCCTCCTATCCGGCCTAAGAACAAAAGAGCATCACTTTACAGTGATGCTCTTGTTTGGTGCGCGAGGCGGGACTTGAACCCGCACGTCCGTAACGGACACTAGAACCTGAATCTAGCGAGTCTGCCAATTCCACCACTCGCGCGCATAAGCAATCTTTCCGGAGAGAAAACTGGTGCGGCTGACGGGACTTGAACCCACACGTCGAATCGACACCAGCACCTCAAGCTGGCCTGTCTACCAGTTCCAGCACAGCCGCAAACAAATACCGCCTAAAAAAAGACTGCTTGATTATTATAGCCATTCGTATCCATAATGTCAACCAGAATTTGCGGTTTTTCTAAAAAAATTTTCCGGGCGGCAAAACCGCCCGGAAAAGCTGAGTCTCAGAGCTGGGACAAAACCTCGCCGATGGGGTCCGTAATGACCAGCCCCGCCGCCAGATCCCGGGCCACCGGGGATTTATTGATGAGGGCCAGCCGGTCCCCACGGAAATAGTTGATAAGTCCCGCCGCAGGCCACACATTCAGGGAGGTGCCGCCCACGATCAGCAGATCCGCCTGCGCGATAGCGTTCACCGCGCCGTCGATGACCCGGTCATTCAGGGCCTCCTCATAGAGCACCACGTCCGGCTTGATGACGCCGCCGCAATCGCACCGGGGAACCCCGGTGGTGTGGAGAATGTAGTTCAGATCGTAGAATTTTCCACATTTTTCGCAGTAATTCCTGTGTACGCTGCCGTGCAGCTCATAGACCTGTTTGCTGCCAGCGGCCTGATGAAGTCCGTCGATGTTCTGGGTCACCACTGCCAGCAGCTTCCCCTCCCGCTCCCATTCTGCCAGCTTTTTGTGGGCGGCGTTGGGCTTTGCGTCAGGGCAAAGCATTTTCGCCCGGTAAAAGCGGAAAAATTCTTCGGGATTGCTTTTATAAAACGTATGGCTTAAAATAGTCTCCGGAGGGTATTTCCACTCCTGATGGTATAAGCCGCCGGTGCTGCGGAAATCCGGGATCCCGGACTCCGTGGACACTCCGGCTCCGCCGAAAAAGACGATTTTCCGGGCCGCGTCGGTCCATTCCTTTAATGTTCTGACCGCATCCGTCATAAAAATACCCCTCCAGTCTGTATAATAAGGAAGTTATCTATGAACATTCAGATTTTCGGCTCCTCCAAATCCTTTGACTCGAAGAAGGCGGAGCGCTGGTTCAAGGAGCGCCGTATCAAGTATCAGTATATCGACGTTCCCTCAAAGGGATTATCCCCCCGGGAGTACCAATCCGTCAAGCAGAAAGTTGGCTTTGAGGCGCTGGTGAACACAAAATGCCGGGCGTACGAGGAGCTTTACATGGCCTATATCACCCCGGACGCCCAAGAGGAAAAGCTGCTGGAATATCCGGAGCTGTTCAACACCCCCATCGTCCGCAACGGCAAGGAGGCCACTGTGGGCTACTGCCCGGACGTCTGGGCCAAATGGGAGTAAAATCTTCCCGGAGGGAGACACTGCTATGTGGGACAACGCCCTGCCGAAAAACCGATTTCTCCGCTTCTGTGTGCTGATGGCCCATCGCTGCGGGCGGCATAACGTGGCCATGCAGAGTGCGGCGCTGGCCTTTTACCTGCTGTTCATGATCTTTCCCTTCCTCATTTTCATCAGCGCCCTGCTGGGTCTGCTGGATCTGAACATCACCGGCATGATGACCGTCCTCTCGGATTTTCTGCCGGAGGAAGTGGTGGACCTGCTCCGGATGTACTTCACTTACGTCACCGACAATCCCAGCCCCCAACTCATGGTATTCGGTCTGGTCTTTTCCATCTACTTCCCCATGCGGGCCACCAACTCTCTGATGGCCGCCGTGCGGACAGCCTACCATTTAGGCCCGCCCAAGGGCTTTATCACCCAATGGATCAAGGTGCTGCTCTATACCGTGACCCTCATTGTCACCATCGCCCTGACCTTGTCTCTGATGACCTTCGGAGAGCGGGCGCTGTGGTACACCGTGGAGCATTTTCACCTGCCGGAATTTCTGGCGAAGCTGTGGGTAACGCTGCGGTTCCCCGTAGCCGGGGCCGTCAGCTTTCTGGCACTGTTCCTGCTCTATGCCCTGGCCCAGGATACCATCCAACCCCTGAAAAATATCTGTCCCGGCGTTCTGTTCTCTCTGGCAGCGTGGATGGCGTTCAGCTGGCTCTATTCCTACTACGTCAACCACTTCTCCCACTACTCTGTGCTCTATGGCTCCATCGGCGCCGTCATTGTGGTGCTGATCTGGCTGAACCTCTCGGCATTCACATTGATTCTGGGTGCGGAGATGAACGGTGTGCTCATCAGTATGCGGAAGGACCGTCTGGAGCAGGACGTCAACATACCCAAGACATAAATCGTCTGTCAAATCTCAGCCGCGGCCTCGCTGCGGGAAAGGAAGCTGTTTTATGGATACAAAATTGCAGGAATATGCAAAATTACTGATTGAAGTAGGCCTGAATGTTCAAAAGGGCCAGACTCTCATCATTTCATCACCGGTGGAGTGCGCCTCCTTCGCCCGGCTGTGCGCCGACGCAGCCTATGACGCAGGCTGCCGGGAGGTCATCATGAACTGGAGTGACGACTATCTCAGTCGGCAGAAGTTTCTCCGGGCGGACGCCTCCATTTTCGATGACACGCCGGAGTGGCGCGAAAAGTTTTTCACCAGCTATGCGGAAATGGGAGCCGCCTATCTGGCCATTGCCGCCAGCGATCCGGAAACGCTGAAGGGCGTGGACCCCGACCGGCTGGTCCGGTCTCAGAAATCCGGTTCCGTGCTCCGCAAGACCTTTGACCGGCTCCAGATGAGCAACGGCTTCCCCTGGTGCATCGCCTCGGTGCCTATTCCCTCCTGGGCCGCCACCGTGTTCCCGGACCTGCCGGAGGATCGGGCCATAGAAAAGCTGTGGGATGCCATTCTCCGCTCCGTCCGCATTCAGGGAGACGGCACCGCCGTTTCCGCCTGGCGTCAGCATCTGGATACCCTGAGCCGCCGGAAGGACCTGCTGAACAAGTATCACTTCAAGTATCTCCACTACACCAACTCTCTGGGCACTGACCTCACCATCCAGCTGCCGGAGGACCATCTCTGGGCCTCCGGCAACTCCGTGATGAAAAACGGTGTGGAATTCGTGGCCAATATGCCCACGGAGGAAATTTTCACCGCCCCTCTGAAAACCGGCATTAACGGCGTGGTCTATTCCGCCATGCCTCTGGTGGACAGTGGCAACATCATCGACAAGTTCTACTTCATCATCCGGGACGGCAAGATCGTGGAAGCCCACGCCGAAAAGGGTGAGAAATTCCTGAAAGCCGCCATCAGTGTAGACGAGGGCGCCAGCTACTTCGGAGAAGTGGCTCTGGTCCCCTATGACAGCCCCATTTCCAATCAGAAGATTCTGTTCTACAACACCCTGTTTGACGAAAACGCTTCCTGCCATCTGGCCTTCGGCGAGGCATATCCCGAGTGCATTGAAGGCGGCGAGTCCATGACCCGGGAGGAGGTGCAGGCCCACGGCCTGAACTATTCGCTGACCCATGTGGACTTCATGGTTGGCACCGCCGACCTCTCCATCGTGGGCACCACCCATGACGGCCGGGAGATCCCTGTCTTTATCAACGGAAACTTTGCCATCTGATGCAGGCCTAACAAGAAAGAGAGAATTTTATGATCACAAAACCGAAATTTGACGAATCCGTTTTTGTCTGCCCCGGTGCCGCCATCGTGGGAGACGTGACCCTGGGAAAGAATGTCAACGTGTGGTACAATGCCGTCCTCCGCGGAGATGACGGCACCATCAAAGTGGGCGACAACACCAACGTTCAGGACTGCGCGGTGCTGCACGAGGAGACCACGGTCGGTTCCGGCTGCACCATCGGCCACGGGGCCATTGTCCACGGCTGCACCGTGGGCGACAACGTGCTCATCGGCATGGGCGCCACCGTTCTCAACGGTGCAAAGATCGGCGATAACTGCATCGTAGGCGCCGGGGCGCTGGTCACCGGCAAAATGGACGCCCCCGCCGGTTCCATGATCCTGGGCAGCCCCGCCAAGGTGGTCCGTCCCCTGACGGAGGCCGAGATCGAGAGCAATCGGGAATCCGCCCGGGAATACTGTCATCAGGCAGACCGGTACCGCGAGGACTGATTTGCGCCAAAAATAGGGAAAATGCTGAAAGAAGCCCGGAATTTCACACTTCTTTCGGCGCTTTGCCGCTTGCAACCAAACCGCCGTGCGCATATACTTGCTCCGATATTAAACGATTACTTCCAAACAAGGAGCAATTTATATGACATTGCAGGTTTCACCTCAGACCAAACGGGTCTTTCACCTCTCGCTGCCCATCTTCGCAGAGCTTCTCTTGCAGCTTCTGGTGGGCAATATGGACCAATTCATGATCTCCCACTTCGGCTCCGCCGCCGTGGCCGCCATCGGCAACGGCAACCAGGTGATGAACGTGGTCATCATCGTGCTCACCACCATGAGCACCGCCGCCACCATTCTCCTGACCCAGCACATCGGCGCGGGCCGGGTCGGTGAGGAATGCAGCGAGATCGTCACCGTGGCCGTTACGGTCAGCGCCGTATTCAGCTTTCTGGTGGGCCTGTTTTTGCTTTTAGAGCCGGAACTGGTCTTTCAGCTCCTGCGGACGCCGGAGGACGCCTTTGACGGTGCCTGCCTTTACACCCGCATCGTAGGCGGTACGGTACTGCTTCAGGGGCTGTATATCCAGCTCTGCGCCGTACTGCGGAGCTACACCCTGCTGAAAGAGGTGGTGGTGCTCTCCGTTTCCATGAACCTTCTGAATGTGGCAGGCAACGCCATTCTGATCAACGGCTTCTTCGGCTTCCCGCAAATGGGCGTGGCTGGCGCCGCCGTATCCACCGTGATCTCCAAGGCTGTGGGCCTGACGCTGGCCTGCATCACCCTGAAACGCAAATGCACCGTCCGTTTTTCCCTGCAATATCTGCACCCCTTCCCCGCAAAGACTTTCCGCGCCCTGCTGGGCATCGCCCTGCCCTCCGGTACGGAGGCCCTGTCCTACAACGTATCCCAGACCTTCATCCTCCGTTTCATCAATCTGATGGGTGCGGCGGTGGTCAGCGCCAAGGTCTATGGCAGTATGCTGGCCAACGTGGCCTATGTGTACTCCATCGCCGTGGGGCAGGCCACCCAGATCATTCTGGGCTACATGATCGGCGGCCGGAAGCTGGACGAGGTCAGCGGCCGTGTCTGGTCCACCATCCGCATCGCTCTGGCGGCCTCCGAGCTGCTGACACTGCTGATCCTCATTTTCTGCGATCCCATTTACAGCATCTTCACCGATGATCCTGTGATCCACGCGCTGGGCCGGCAGATCCTTTATGTGGAGTTCGGCCTGGAGATCGGGCGGTCCATCAATATCGTCATGACCCGCTGCCTCACCACCGCCGGAGATGTCTGGTACCCTGTGGGCGTGGGCATTTTCAGCATGTGGATTGTGGCCGTAGGCGGAAGCTGGCTGCTGGGACACGCGCTGAACTGGGGTCTTGTGGGCATCTGGATTGCCATGGCCTGTGACGAGTGTCTCCGGGGTGCGCTGTTTACGATCCGTTTCCGGAGCGGCAAGTGGAAGGAAACCCGGCTGGTGTCTGATTCAACGAAAGGAACCTGACATATGGAATTCAACAAGCAGACCGTGAAAGCCCTGTTGGGCGTTGTCTGCGGCGGCATCGCCTTCGCCGCGGCGCTGCTGCATCTGGATGTGGTGGCAGGCGCCGCCGGGTGGCTGCTGGGCATTTTGTCCCCGCTGCTGCTGGGCTGTGCCATCGCCTTTATTCTCAATGTCCCCATGCGGGCGATGGAGCGCTGCCTGTTTCCCCACGCAAAAAAAGCCAATAAGCTCCGCCGCCCGCTGGCGCTGCTGCTCACCGTTGCGGCAGTCTCCGCAGTGCTGGCGCTGGCGGGAATGGTGATCGTCCCCGGCGTGAGGGACGCTGTCACCTCTATCGCGGCGCAGGTACCGGAAGCCTTTGAGCGCTTGCAGGAAAGCGCCGCCCGCTTTCAGGAATACCTGCCCCTTCTGGCAAACCAGATCGAAGGGCTGTCTATCGACTGGGCCAGTCTTTCCCAGAAGGCCGTGGGGCTGGTCCAGAACTGGGGCAAGGGCCTTCTGATCTCCGGCGGTGGGCTGGTCAGCGGCATCGTCAGCGGCGTCACAACCTTTTTCATCGGCCTGATCTTTTCTCTGTACATCCTGCTGCAAAAGGAAAAACTGGCCCGGCAGGGCCGTCAGCTTTGCTACGCCTTTCTGCCGGAAGCCGCCGCGGATCAGCTTCTGAATATTCTGCGGCTCAGTGAACGGACCTTTTCCAGCTTTCTCTCCGGTCAATGTCTGGAGGCCGTGATCCTGGGCACCATGTTTTTTGTGTCCATGACCCTGCTCCATTTTCCCTACGCGCTGCTGGTGGGCGTTCTGATCGCACTGACCGCCCTGATCCCCATTGTAGGGGCGTTCATCGGCTGCGCCGTGGGTGCGCTTTTGATGCTGGTGAACGATCCCTGGCAGGCGCTGTGGTTCATTGTCCTGTTTCTGGTGCTCCAGCAGATCGAGGGAAACCTCATCTATCCCCATGTGGTGGGCTCCTCCGTGGGACTGCCCTCCATCTGGGTGCTGGCAGCCGTGACGGTGGGCGGCAGTCTCATGGGCATTCTGGGAATGCTGGTGTTTATTCCCCTGTGCAGCGTACTGTACGCCCTGCTGCGGCAGCTCACGGTCCATCGGCTGAAGCAGCGGCGCGTCCCCGCCGAAAAGTGGCGGGAACCGCCCAAAAAATAGGGAAACAGTTTCATATAACCGAAGAAAGCCAAGCCGCGAATGCGGCTTGGCTTTCTTCGGTTTTGCGGGACATAGCCGGATACCGTGCACGAGGGGGACACCATCGATTCGTCTGACGATTCAGATTCATCAATTTCCCTCATCTATGATCGCTTTCCACTGGCGATACTCCGGGGTTTCATCCCATTCCAGCGCCCTGTCTATATAGAACTCTGCAAGTTCAAAAGACGCGGGCGGCGTCAATGCGATAAAAAGATAATACGCCATCAAAAACGCACAGTAGGCAGCGGTTTTCATGCGTTCTTTCCCTTGAAGCCTATGCAGTGACGCCTCCAAAACGAAGAACAGGTTGAGCCGGTCAACTTCACTTGCGTCCGCGTAAAAGCAATTCAGGTCATCCGGTGTGAGCCCCAATAAGACGTTCTCCTCAAAATACGGATGTCCGAAATCGATCGTTATCTTCACAGAATTTGCCTCCATGGGGCCGTTCCGCCAGCTTTTCCGCTATTTCAACTGGTCCAGCGTGAGAGAAAAGCTGGGCATGAAGGTCTCCAGAAAATACGTCACCTCCGGCAGCTCATACTCCTCCAGCGCCGCGCGGGTCTGGGCGGCGGCGTCCCGGAACTCACTGTTCCCGGCCTTCAATTCCTCCACGCATTTGATGTAGGCGGACAGCTTATCCGCCGCCTTCACCAGCCGCTCCGTCTCCGGGTCCGTCACTGTTAGGATGGGTGCGTACACCGGCTGAAATTCCTCCGGCAGCATACGCAGCAGCTTTTCCTCCGCCACCGCTTCCACCTCCTTGTAGGCTTTGCGGATGGCAGGGTTGTCGTACTTGATGGGCGTAGGCATATCGCCGGTTAGGATCTCGCTGGCGTCATGATACAGCGCCGCCACCGCCACTGCTCCGGCGTCCGCATGGCCGCCGAACTTCTCATTGCGGATCACCGCTAAGGCGTGAGCCAGCACCGCGACTTGGTGGCTGTGCTCCTGCACGTTTTCCGGGGCCGTGTTCCGCATCAGCGCCCAGCGTTGGATGAAGCGCATCCGGGAGAGATAAGCGAAAAAGTGACTGCCGATCCTCATGCTTCCGCCTCCTGTTCCACGATTTCTCCCAACAGGGCCTCGCCGTCCACATCGATGATCCGCACATTTTTCAGTGCATTATGCAATTCCGCACCGTCCGCCAAAACTTCCATATAATTCGGGGCGTGGCCGAAGAATTTCCCGTTTTTCGGCTGCTCAAACAGCACCGGATACGTCCGGCCCACGCAGCCCTCCAAATAGCTCCGGTGCATTTCCTCCGCCACCGCCGCCGCCCGGCGGGCCCGCTCCTCCTTGACAGCCTTGGATACCTGTTCCATCTTGGCCGCCGGGGTGCCGGGACGGATGGAGTAGGGAAAAATGTGCATCTGGGCAAAGCGGCACTTCCGGATGAAGTCTAAGGTCTGAGCGAACTCCTCCTCCGTTTCCTCCGGGAAGCCGGTGATGAGGTCCGTGGTAACGGCGGGGCGGTCAAACCAGCGGTTCAGCAGCTCCACGGATTCCAGATACCGGGCGGTATCGTACTTCCGGTTCATCCGCTTCAAGGTGGCATCGCACCCGCTCTGCATGGACAGGTGGAACTGGGGGCACAGGTTCGGCAGAGCCGCCGCCCGGCGGCAGAAGTCCTCCGCCACAGTGCGGGGCTCCAGACTGCCCAGCCGCAGGCGCACCTCCGGCGCCGCGGCGGACAGGGCCTCCAGCAGGTCGATAAGGCTCTGGCCGTTTTTCAGGTCATGCCCCCAGGAGGAAATCTCAATCCCGGTGAGAACGATCTCCCGGTATCCCTCCGCCGCCAGCTGCCGGGTCTGCTCCACCGCCTGTTCCAGGGGCAGGGACCGCACCGGCCCCCGGGCGTAGGGAATGATGCAGTAGGTGCAGAAATTCACGCAGCCGTCCTCGATTTTCAGCATGGCCCGGGTGCGGCCCTCCATGCCGCCGGCAGGCAGCACCTCAAACACCCGCCGCTCAAAGGACTTGTCAATGGCCTCCAGATTTTTCTTTCCGGCGGCAGCCTCCTCAAGCAGGGAAATGAACCCCTCCCGGTCACCGGTACCGGCGATGAGATCCGCCCCCAGCTTCCGCACATCCTCCGGATGGGTCTGGGGATAGCAGCCGCACACTGCCACCACCGCCGCCGGATGCTGCTTCTGTACCCGGTGGATCACCTGCCGGGACTTCTGGTCGCTGACGGCGGTGACGGAGCAGGTATTCACCACATAAGCGTCGGCCTCATCGGAAAATTCCACCACCTGATGTCCTTTTGCCCGGAGGGTCTGCTCCATAGCCTGCGTCTCATATTGATTCACCTTGCAGCCAAGGGTGTAAATGGCAACTTTCATAGGTTCTCCTTGCGTTTTCAGAATCGTTCTTATATAATGAATAATTACGCTATTGAAAGAGATTTCCGGGGGGATTCCCGTGATTTCCCTCCCATTATACGTTTATTTTCGGAATAGGGCAAGAGGAGGATTTTTTATGATCTATCTGGACCACGCCGCCACCACGCCGGTCCCCAAGGCTGTGGCGGACGCCATGTACACCGTGCTGACAGAACAGTACGCCAACCCCAACGCACAATATCCCTTCGGACAGGAAATGCGCCGCAGCGTGGAGGATTGGCGGGCTGTGATCGCCAAAGCCGTAGGCTGCGAAGCAAACCAGCTTTTCTTTACCTCCTGCGGCACCGAGGGTGACAACTGGGCCATCCGGGCCGCCTGCTGGCAGAACCGCCATGTGGGCCGCCACATCGTCACCACCGCCGTGGAGCACCACGCCGTCCTCAACTGCTGCCAGCAGCTGGAGCAGGAAGGCTGGGAGGTCACGACCATCCTGCCGGATCAAAACGGCGACATTTCCGCCGAATCCGTTCTGGCGGCGGTGCGGCCGGACACGGCGCTGGTGTCCGTGATGATGGTGAACAACGAGCTGGGCAGCATCTATCCCATTGCAGACATCGCCAAGGGTTTGAAGGCCGTCAACGAAAAAACCCTGCTCCACACCGACGCGGTCCAAGGCTTTTTGAAAGTCCCCTTCTCTGCCAAAGCTCTGGGAGCGGACTTCATTGCCATCTCCGGTCACAAGGTCGGCGCCCCCAAGGGCATCGGCGCTCTTTATATCGGCCCCCGGGTTCGGAATCCCCGGCCCTTGCTGCCCGGCGGCGGTCAGGAAATGGGCCTGCGCTCCGGCACGGAGGCCACCGCCCAGATCGCGGGTTTCGCCAAAGCGGTGGAGCTGCGTTGGGACCATTTGGAGGACAAACTGCATCACATGGCTGAGGTCAAGGCCTACGCCGTGGAAAAGCTGACGGCCATTCCGGACCTCCAGATCATCGGTAGCGGCAAGGCCCCCCATGTCCTGTCTGTTTCCATGGCGGGCTGGCCCAGCCAGAATGTGGTAAACGATCTTGGCAGTCAGGGGATCTGCGTCTCCGCAGGCTCCGCCTGTCATCACGGCAAGTCCAGTCAGGTCGTGTCGGCTCTGGGCCTGCCTAAGCGGGTGGCTGCCGGTGTCATCCGGCTGAGCTTCGGCCCCGAGACCACTTTCGCCGAGATCGACGCCTGTGCGGAGGCCCTCCGGAATCATCACGATCACCGGATGCCCATGCTATAAAGCTATAAAATATCAAGGGGGAGCAGACTCCTCCTTGAGAATTCCCCACACGGTTCACTGCTATGCAGAAGGTGAATTGCCGCAAAGCTGCAAGAGACGCCCCTCTGGAGAGCTCGCTACGCTCGCACACTTGTGAACCGCAAAGTATGTTTTGTCAGGTACACGCCCTGACAAAACATGGATTCCATTTATTATTCTGAATAAGGAATTTCATTTTATGAATTTCAGCTATCTTCGCCGGGAGCCCGGCTTCTACCGCCGGGTCTTTACACTGGCTCTGCCAGTGGTCCTTCAGAACCTCATCACCACCTCTCTTGGCTTCATGGACACCTTCATGGTGGGTCTGGTCGGTCAGGAGCAGATGTCCGCCGTCACCGTGGCCAATGTACCCATCTATATCATCCAGCTCATCGTTTTCGGTCTGCAAAGCGGCTCCCGCGTGCTCATCAGCCAGTTCTGGGGTCGGGGAGATCGGGAATCCATCAACCGGGTCATGGGCATCGGCTTCTTTGTGGCAGGAGGCATTTCCACCCTCTGCGCTCTGACCATGGGTCTGTTCCCCCGACAGGTGCTGATGCTCATTACCGACAATGCCCGTCTGGTGGAGCTGGGCACCTCCTACATCCGCATCGTGGGCTTCTCCTATATTCTCAACTCCCTCTCCTCCATCTACATCGGTATGCAGCAGAGCATTGAGAATCCCCGCTTCGGCATGACGGTATTCGCCATTTCCACCGTCTGCAACACCGTAGGCAACTACATCCTGATCTTCGGCAAGCTGGGTCTGCCCGCACTGGGGATCACCGGCGCCGCCATCGCCACCTTCTCCTCCCGTGTGGTGGAATTTGTCATTTCCCTTGTCTACGCCCTGCACTGCAAGCAGATGCCTCTGTTGCCCGCCTGTATTCTCCGGCCCGGCAAGGCCACCTTCCGCAGCTTTGTGAAATTCTCCACGCCGGTGCTGCTGAACGAGACTCTCTGGGGTACCGGCACCTCACTCTACACCGTCATCATGGGCCACATGGCGGGCAACACAGACCTGATCTCCGCCTATACCGTGGCAGGCAACATCGACAAGATGGTGACGGTAGCCATCTTCGGCGTGGCAGCGGCAGCCGCCGTGATCGTCGGCAAGGAGGTTGGCATGGGCGGCAAAAACGCCTATCCCATTGGTCAGGCCCTGACCTTTGTGGCCTTTTGCACCGGCTTTGGTGTCGCAATAGCGGAGCAGCTGCTGTTCTGGCTCGTGCTGAAGCCCCACGTGCTGCCTCTGTTCTCCATGACCGCCGCCTCAGCGTCTCTCTGCGTGACCATGATGATCTGCTACTCCATCTCTGCCCCGCTCCACGCCTTTGCCACCACCGGCATTGTGGGCGTTCTCCGGGGAGGCGGCGATGTGCGGATTGCCATGCTGATTGACGTTCTCCCCCTGTGGTGCTTCACCCTGCCGCTGCTGGTGCTGCTGGGGCTGGTGCTCCACGCTCCCATCGCCATCTTCTGCTTCATCATGGCCACGGAATCCGCTTTGAAGGTTCCCTTCGGCCTGCACCGGATCCGCGGCGGCAAGTGGATCCATGACGTGACCCAAGATCTGAACGCATAGGAGGGATCGTATGAAATCTCTGTTCCGCTGTCCTGTCTGCGGCGGTCCGCTGGACCGGGAGGAACGGGTCTACCGCTGCGCTGACCGACACAGCTACGACATCGCCAAGGAGGGCTACACCTATCTGCTGCCCCCCAATCAGAAGCACTCCGCCGATCCCGGCGATGACAAGGCTATGTCGGCAGCTCGCCGGGATTTCCTATCCAAAGAGTATTATGCGCCGCTTTTAAATGCACTTTGTAGCCAGATTTTGCCGCTTGTGGGCGAGCATCCGGTGATTTTGGATGCCGGCTGCGGAGAGGGGTACTACACTGCCGGCATCCGGGCAGCCCTGACCGCCGCCGGGAAAACGCCCGCTATAGCCGGTATCGATATCTCCAAATCTATCCTCCGGCTGGCCGCCAAACGGGAAAAGCAGGTGGAATTCGCAGTGGCCTCCTGCTATCATCTTCCCTTTGCGGATGAAACAGCAGACCTGCTGCTGGACTGCTTCTCCCCCTTGGCCATTGACGAATTCCGCCGGGTCCTGAAGCCCGGAGGCCATTTTCTCTATGTGGTACCCGGCGCCGACCATCTGTGGGAGCTGAAGCGGGTCCTCTACGATGCGCCCTACCCCAACGAGGAAAAAGAAACTCCCTACGAGGGCTTCACCTATGAGGCCATCGTTCCGGTGGACTTCACCCTCCATCTGGCAAATCAGGCGGATATCCAATCCCTCTTCCGTATGACGCCCTACTGCTGGAAAACCCCCAAGGCGGGCGTAGAGCGGATGGAAGCGTTGGAAAATCTGGACTGTCAGGCGTCCTTCCGCATCCACATCTTCAAAAAGCTGTAAAAAATACGGGTCGGTTTTCAAAACCGGCCCGTATTATTGTTCATTTGTCAGACGGTCTGACCGGCCAGCCGCAGCCCCCGGCCAAAATCCTGAAACGCCTTTGTGATCAAGCCCTGACCGACGGTGTTGGGGTGGGTACCATCGGCGCAGAGAGTCTGCTCCAGATGGCCGTAGTCCAAAAAGGCTCCTCGGACATCCACCAGCGGCACATTTTCCTCCCAAGCCAGACGCTCCACCGCACGGGAATACCGCTCCTGCCAGACGTAGATGTTGCCCACGTCTCCCAGCCAGCGCATCACAGCCTCTTTGTCCAGATCTCCGCACCACCAGTTGAAAAAGCGCTCGCTGTCCAGCGGCGGCAGGTTGGTAAGGATGGGCCGGATACCGTGGCTCCGTACCCGCCGGATCATCTCCCGGTACAGCTCCACAAACTCTGGCAGCGGCACGTTGGGCTGATGGTCCCCCGTGGGGTCCTCCGCGATCTCCTTCCAACGGAAGTCGCAGTCATTGCCGCCGAAGTCCATCACCATCATGTCGCAGGGCAGCTTCCGGGCCAGCATCCGGTCCAGCAAGCGGCTGCCCTTGCGGACCGTGGCTCCAAAGTGCGCGTCATTATGAATGGAAAGCTGAAATTCCGATTCCAGTGCCTCCACATTGATCTCATTATGAGTACGATAGCGCCGGTCACCCAGATCTACCTGAATTCCCTTCAGGATGGAATCCCCTAACAGGGTCACCTGTCTGTTCTGTACCATACGATCACCTCATTGCCGTGTAATATAGTTTTCAAAACTATATTACTTAGTATTCATCATTTTGTCAAGAGCTATTCTTCAAAACGAAGGAACCATGACCCCGGCAGTCTGCTCGGTCAGCTCAAACGCCGCCCCTTGCAGATGGTGGACCTCCTCTGCGGGCCACAGCTCCAGAAATGACTCCACGCTGTCCACCTCCGTCAGGCCGTAGGGTGCGTGGTGGTAGTGCATGGGCACCACGCAGCGAGGATGCAGCGCATCGCACACCGCCTTTGCTCCGGCGGCATCCACTGTGTAAACACCCCCGACCGGCACCAGCACGGCGTCCACCGGGCCGATGGCCGCCGCCTGCTCCACCGTCAGCTGGTGCCCCAGATCGCCCAGATGGGCCACAGACAGGCCGCCGGCTGTAAAGATCCGGACCGTGTTGGTCCCCCGCAGCGCGCCGCCCCGGTCATCATGAAAGGTCTCTACCTCCCGGACCGTAAACGGGCTTTCCCGCTCTGGCAGCAGCTCCACACAGTCTGTGGCGTGATGGTCAAAATGGCCGTGGCTGCAAAAAACGGCGTGGGCCTGTATGTGCAAAGGCGGGTACCCCGCCACGCCGGTATACGGGTCCAGTACAATACGATAGCCGTCCTCCTCCAAAAGAAAACAGGCGTGTCCCAGCCAGGTCAGCTTCATAACGATCCCTCCTAAAATATCAGAAAAGGCAGCGGTTTCCCGCTGCCTCAGCGTGTCGAAAAAGTCTTTTCTCCCCGCATGGTGCAGGAATACACCGTCGGCCCAGCCGGTTTCCGTGTGCTTTGCCCCCGAAAACCGGGGGCCTTCCTCGAAACAGGCTCGCTTTATCCGCCGCTGGCGGCGCTTCGCCCGTTTCCCCTTCTTGGGTTTCCCGCGCACACCCTTTACCCGCAAGGGGTATGCGGCATCCGTAGAGCGGCATAGCCGCTAACGGCTGCCCTACCTTACCGTCGCGGAGAATTTACTACTTTATCGACAGTCTCAGGCAACGGTCTCCCGCTGCCTTTAGTCTATCAGGTATCACCGGACTTGTCATCCGGTTTTACATCATTTTTCTTCTTGAACAGCGGTTTTTTCATTCCGCTCCGCCGCCGGATCTTCCGCAGGATGACCACCGCCGCCACGATGATGACCGCCCACAGGATCAGCCACATCCAGCTATACGCCAGCGCCACGGCGAAGTCCTCCATGCCGTTCACAAAGGAATGCCAGCCCCGGCTCATAGCGCTGCTCAGGCGATCTCCGAAATTCTCCGGCAGTTCCTCCGTGTCGGAATACTTATAGACCTCCGACACATGGACATTGACGGTGGCGAAGTCCACCAGCGCGTCATAGTGCCGCAGGGTGCCGGAAAGGTCCTCGATATTCCACTCTGTTTCGGAAATGGCGGACTCGATGGTGATGATGTCCTCCATGTTTTCCGCCTGGGACAGCAGCTTTTGCAGCCGCTCCAGCTTGATCTGCTGGGTCTTCAGGCGGCCCGCCGTGTCATAATAGGTCTCTGTGATGTTTTCCAAATTGGTGTTCCGCCACGTCACATGGGCAAGCTCCCCGGCCTGATCCAGAAAGCCCTGAAACTGAGCGGAGGGCACCCGGACGGTATAATCCGCCCATCGGTAGCCCCGGCTCCCGCCGCCTACGGTGCTGCTCTCCAGATAGCCGCCCTTGACCTCCGCCAGCGCTGCCAGCGCCTTAACGGTCTCGTCAAACGCCGTGGTCTCCAGATTGATGTCTCCGGTGTAGATGATCTTCTGGTTTTCCAGAACACTTCCTCCGCTGTCCCGGCCCTCGTCATCATAACCGTTGGTGTCAGCGTCGAAATACCCTTTCTCCTCTGTCGCGGAGACAGTATCCGCAGGGCGGCTGTTGGCGCTGGAAGCCGCAGTTTTGCTGGCGGCTCCGCAGGCAGTCAGGCTCAGGAGCATGGTCAGTGCAAGAAAACAGACAAATAACCTTCTTTTCATAGCGCTTCCTCCTTTTCAGCGGTCATGCCGCTCTTCTACTTATATAGACGAAATTCCCGCCAAAAAGTTCCGCCGCTCTCAACATTTTACCGACTTGTATTTTTCTGCCGCCTGCTGTAAAATGAGGCCAATCGGGAATATGTTTGATCTTTAACGGGATTTTTACAAAGCTATACGATTCAGGAGGAAACTGCAATGACTTATCAGGAAGTTTTGGAGCAGGCCCGGACCTGCATGGGCAAATGCCACGCCTGCCCTGTGTGCAACGGCCTCGCCTGCAAAAACACGGTCCCCGGTCCCGGCGCCAAGGGTCTGGGCACCGGCGCCATCCGCAACTACCAGAAATGGCAGGAGCTGTGCGTCAATATGGACACCATCTGTGAAAACGGTGATGTGGACACCTCTTATGATTTCTTCGGCCACAAGCTGGCAATCCCTGTGATGGCAGGCCCTGTGGGCGCCGTGACGCTGCACTACAGCGATAAGCACGATGACCTGAGCTACAATAATGTTCTGGTAGAGGGTTGCGCCAATGCCGGTATTATCGCCTTCACCGGTGACGGCACCAACCCCGCTGTTATGGAAGCCACAGCCGAGGCACTGAGGGCCAACGGCGGCTGCGGTGTTCCTACTGTGAAGCCCTGGAATCTGGAAACCGTCCGGCAGAAGATGGACCTGGTAAAGGCCGCTGATCCCTGCGCCATCGCCATGGATATCGACGCTGCCGGCCTGCCCTTCCTAAAGGGACTGAATCCCCCCGCCGGCAGTAAAACCGTGGACCAGCTGAAGGAGATCGCCGCCATGGCCGGCAAGCCCTTTATCCTCAAGGGCATCATGACGGTAAAGGGTGCGGAAAAGGCACTGGAAGCCGGAGCCGCCGGCATTGTCATTTCCAACCACGGCGGTCGTGTGTTGGATCAATGCCCCGCCACCGCCGAGGTTTTGCCTGCCATCGTAGACGCCGTGGGCGGCAAGATGAAGGTCTTTGTGGACGGCGGCATCCGCTCCGGCATGGACGTGTTCAAGGCTCTGGCTCTGGGTGCCGACGCGGTGCTCATCGCCCGCCCCTTCGTCACCATGGTCTATGGCGGCGGTCAGGAGGGCGTGCAGGCCTATGTGGACAAGCTTCAGGCAGAGCTTGCGGACACCATGGCCATGTGCGGCGCTCACAGTCTGGCCGACATTGACCGCTCTATGCTCTTCGGCTTTTGAGTGACGTGAACGCAGATAAGATCCCTGTCCCGGCGCAGCCGGAGGTCCTGCTGCACTGTCTCATGGACATTGCGGAAGCGCTTCTGGCCGTAGGGGCAGAGGTAAACCGGGTGGAGGACACTCTGACCCGTATGGGCACGGCCTACGGGGCTGTTCGGATGAATGCCTTTGTCATCACCTCCAGCATCGTGGTAACCATGACGCTGCCCAGCGGGCGGGACATCACCCAGACCCGCCGGATCCTGACTCCCGGCGGCACGGATTTCACCGTTCTGGAAGCGCTGAACGATCTGAGCCGCCGGTGCTGCGCCGATCCTATTCCGCTGGATGAGCTGCGTCGGGAAGTAGCCCAGATCACGGCTGCGGCCCCCAAGCCGCTGCTGGTCTATCTGGGCAGCGCACTGGCCGCAGGAAGCTGCGCCCTGTTTTTCGGCGGTTCCATGACGGATGGTCTGGTGGCTGCCCTGTTTGGCTTGGTGATCTGCCGCCTCCAGCGGCATTTTGGCCCTCAGTGCCCCAACCGCTTGGTATTCAATCTGCTCTCTGCTCTGGCCGTTGGCATCAGCATTACCCTGTGCGCCTTTTTCCTGCCGGAGCTCCACGCCGACAAAATCCTGATCGGTGACATCATGCTGCTGATCCCCGGTCTGGCCATGACCAACGCCGTCCGGGACACCATGGTAGGCTCCCCGATCTCCGGCGCCATGCGGCTCATCGAAACGCTGCTGTGGGCCGGGGCGCTGGCTATGGGCTTCATGAGCGCCTTTTTACTGATGGGAGGGATCGGACTGTGATCGTGCAGCTTCTCACATCTTTTACCGGGGCGCTGGGTTTTTGTCTGGTGTTCCACCTGCGTCGGCGGTATATGTTCGCCGCTTCTCTGGGGGGGCTGCTGACCTGCGGCGTCTATCTGGCGGCCGCCTCGATCTGGTCCGGTATCCTGCTCCCCACCCTGACCGCCGCCGCCTTTGCCGCGTTGTATGCGGAGTTTCTGGCTTGGTTTATGGGTGCGCCCGCCACGCTGTTTCTGATCCCCGCGCTGCTGATCCCGCTGGTGCCGGGGCGGCCCCTCTATTACGCCATGTACTATGCCGTTCAGCAGGACATGGATCTGTCGGCGGACTTTGCCCGCCAGACCGCTCTTTATGCCCTTGGGATCGCACTGGGCGCCAGTCTGGTGTGGGCCCTTGCTGATATGCGCCGCCACCTCAAGCAAAACGGTTTTGGAAATTGAATCCAGCAAAAGGGCGCGTTGCAAAATAGCGCACGGAAGCTGAATAAAAAAGATGAGCAGGT
>OLFU01000440.1_pt1 | contig 47894 bp, 35 predicted proteins | sample 1605161 | NCBI WGS metagenome assembly OLFU01 (sample SAMEA3888914, study PRJEB22519) | human gut metagenome | biome: human gut; feature: human-associated habitat; material: faeces | place: Denmark | collected 2011
AATATTTCATCTTTATTTTCGATTTTTGAAGTGTCAACTTATTCAGTACACTACACATTGATATCTAACTATATAGAGCACCGTCGGTAATGTTATAGAGTTTATGTTCATGTCCGCACAGTTTCATTCATTTCCACTTTGCAAACCCGGGATTGAACTTCACTCAGCACCAGGATGAAAGTTGGTAGAGCCCATCAAAGATGGGGTCTAAAATAACGCCTTCAGCCGTTATCCCCTTCTATCAAGGGATTTGCAAACAAGACTGAGAAACTGAATACGAAGTGTCAGTACTTTGTCAGAGAAATTGGGATTTGGTCTCTTTTCGTACAGGAATAAAACAAATATGGGGGATTTTCTACTTCTCGAGCGGTACGGAACTTCCCTGCTTGATGGAAATAATCACCCCATCCGGAAAAGTAATATTGATACCATAAAGCATATCCGAAGAAGAGGACGGACGGGATTTATACTCAGACAGGGATTGAGTGTATAAAGCGTGTGCAGTCATATAAGTAGGAATTGATTAATATGAACGCAAAGATATGAAGAAGTAGAACTAAAGAAAAGACGACATCGCCGAGACGCTTACAATGTTTTTTCCTTTTTTGAGAAGAGGCAGCGATTAATTGTCAATTATGTTGTAGATAATATTCTGCTTCATCAATAATTTGTGATATAGTCATTGATTGGATTTTTATTTCTTTATTTGTAATTATGCGCGCGATTTTACTTGCTTCAACATAGTTGTTATTTTCAATGTATAGATGAAATAACTTCGATAAAGGAATAAATCTATGTGGGATCATATTATGTGCCATAAAATAATGTTTTTCAGCTAACTTTATCATGCCCAATTTATTATAATTATCAGCAATTAATAATTGTACATCATAGTCATTATAGAACTTCTCACATTCTTTTAATTCATTTAAACTTTCAGGGTATTTATTAAGTCTAAACAAAAGCGCACCGTAGTTATATAAAAATAAAGGATTGTGATTCCATTTTTCTTTCAAAGCACTGTAACTGTCAACTGTTTGGGTGATTTTACCGAGAGATGAAAGCCTAACCAATTCTTTCCATTTAACTTCAAAAATTATATCTTGGTATAATAACAGGAGACTTAATATAGGCATAATGAGTAATGGGACTTTTAGCTTATTTGTAAAAGTAATGCAGCGATTCCTCACTGTTTGTATTGAAATTTTAGATAAACAAAATGTCATTACTAAGATTGCAAATGGATATTTAAACGGATATGAAAAGCAACTAAATATTCCAATACTTACTATTGGTAGGTAGTAAATATTGAGAACCAACTTCTTATCTCTTATAATTATAAAAGAAATCACTACTAAAATAAAAAAGCCAGCAATACCATATTCAATTAAGAATAATATATATTCATTAAAAGGGTGAAATACATTATCTGCCAACATTAAATAGTGACTGTTGGGATTCTGTTCGAAATAGGAGGCTTGATTGAGCATATAATATTTATTAAAATAATTTACCCCATTACCAAATAAATAATTATCTTTAAGCATATTAATGGAGTTCATCCAAATAAACACTCTTCCATTTGAAGAGTGTTTATTTAAGAAAAAAAGAAATACGATCGTTAGCGCAACTACAGATATAAATGAAATAAATGCTAAAATTTGCTTTTGGTAACTCCACAAATATCTATCATATAGATAAAGAATTGATATAATAATTAATGCAAGGACTCCTGTACGAGATTTGGATAATAATATAGCAGAGGCGAGAATTATTATACATGCTAGATTAAGATAATTATACTTACTTTTCTTATTAAGAGAATTTAAAGCAAATGGAAAACCCATGGTCAGACATGCGGCAAATCCTGCAGGATTGTCAAAACTTCCCATAACCCCAATGTCAGACCTTGCATGTATAACGCCAAAGTATTGCATGAAACCGTAGATCGCCTGTATAAGGCATGCTAATATTATTATTGAATCTATATATTTGGCTTCATAAGAAATCTTTTTGAATATAATAAATGAAACTATAAATGTTAATGGATTAATTACAGTTATATCTACATTATCAGATGTTAGTTTTCTTATTAATATATATATATTTAAAACAATAATCCATATTGTTATATTATCAAATCTGAAACTTAATTCAGACTCGCTAACAACAAAAATAGCGAACAAAAACCATATCATTATATGATATGTATACCACTTAGATAAAACTTCGTTCTGGTTAAAAAAGTCCAAATTGATAAATAGCAATAAGATAAAGATAACACCTAATAAAATAGTATAAATATCCAACTTATTTAGCACTATCATATATTACTGGCATTTTTAATTCCATATTGACTATTTACTATAACATAATCCGTTGCATGGATAGGTCCACATCCAGCCGCATTTCCATGAAGTTTCTTTGCAAAACCCTTTAATACAATCTTTGGTCTCTATATCACACTGAAAGAAATTCGCAGATTCAGGATTACTGCAATCGCATTCATGAGTTATTTCTGATTTAGTTTTGAGCTCTGTATGCATTGGAGCACGAATAATTTTCTTATTCAAGTCCATTCTTTCTGGAGTAAAAGCTATTGCATGAATTAGTTCATTTGACCAGTTCAATTCTTCAACGGCATAATCCAACCATGCTTGAGCAAAAAGTTCTTTTTGGTCTTGAATTTCCTCCGCCGCATTTTGATTATACCAATCGGGATTGTCTTGAATTGCATTTGAAAGTTTTTTGATGTGGGCATATTCTTCGATAGTCCAATTTAAATCAAGGGTTTCCTCTATTTTTCCTCTCCAAAGAGCTATTTTTTGTTTTATTGTAAAAGCTCCATACGCTCCACGTTGCTTTGAAATGTTGTTGATTTCCACCCATTCTTCTCTAATCATTGAATGTATTTCATCAATATTATCACTTACCCATTTATTGATCTCAGGATCACAACTATAATCATCTGTGCTACAAGATGACAATCCTACGCATATAAATATCAGAATAAATATATTTCTCATCATATTATTTTTTAGAACATGTTACTATACTTTAGCCTTCCTACATTCACCCCAACAAACGTCTATCCACCAAGCACCACACCCTTTTTCAGATAAAGTACATTCATTGGTTACTTTACATTCATAGCCAGCGATTCCTGGACATTTTAATAAATATTCAGAATCAGTGCCGCAATTACACACATTACCATATCCTTCTCCCGGTGTTAATTCTTTGGTAGAATGCATTAAGGTTACTTTCGTGATTCTTCCATTAATATCCCTTTTTATTCCTTCAGGTGTTCCAATAAAATAATAAATATCTTGATCGGTCCAGCACAAGCTGTCTTTAGCCACTTCAACCCATTTATAAATAAACAAGTCCATCTGATCTCGACATTCTTCAATCGAATTATCATCAAACCATTGTGGACTATTTTTTACTACATCATTCATGAGTAATAAATGTGATTGTTCTTGCTCCGTTAGATCCAACGTTAATATTTCATCAAATTTTCTTACCCATAGGTCATGACGCTGTTTTGTTGTAAATGCCGTAAAAGCAGCTTTTTGATAAATAACATCATCAATATTAATCCATTCTTTTCTCGTCATTGTTCGTATTTCATTTAAATTATCTTTTACCCATTGATCTGCTTTGGGATTGCAACTATAAAACTCTTCTTTCTCGCATGAGAAGCATAAAATTGATAAAAGAATTACAAGAAGCGATTTAGTAATTTTATTTTTCATATTATTCACATTAATAAATTAGTTGACTACTTTATATTACCTTTTATTCTAATTAATGTATATTTTTCGGGGGCATTTGATTTTAAAATAATTGTTTTATTAAAGAAACCATATTGATTGATGGTACTAATTTTTACTTGGAGCTTTTTTTCTTTATCCGGCATAATAGGTTCTTTGGGATAATCCACCGACACACATCCACATGATACATCAGCCTTAAGAATAACCAATGGATCTTGCCCATTATTTTTCATCTTAAAATCGATGATCAATTCGGGAATTTCCATTTTACTCACGGTTCCAAAATCGTAATGACTATGGTCTATACACAAAAATATTGAGTCTTTTTGTGCTATTTTTTTAGCCGACGAATCGCTTTTAGAAGTAATCTGTTTTCCCCCATTTTCTACTTGGCATGATACGAATAATAACATGCATATGATATAACTAAAAATATATAAAAGTTTCATATCACTATTTGTTTTTTATAAGCTTTATTTCTTGTATTTTGTTTGTCACAGATTTAATATCTCCTTTAAATATAATATTGTTGCAAGAGTCGAGGAGTAAGACTGTTGGATAATATTTTACTCCTAAAGAGTCTAACATTTCATTTTTAATACTTAGGGATAAGGTTGGAAAAGTGTAGTTCCTTGAGGTCAGAATATGTTGACCTGTTTCAAAATCTTCTCCTTTATCCCCCATATAACAATGGACAGAATATAAAGAGAATTGCTGATCCGTTTTTATTTCATCATATAAATCTTGAACTTTAGGGAAATCCTGATAACAAACTCCACAATAAGTATTCCAAAAATCTAATATAAGATAAGCATGATTTGAGCTTGAAAAAGTTACTTCATCTCCTTGCGAAGTTTGAAATTGTATAGGATAAGCCACTTTCTCATAAGTTACTCCTGTGAATGTCCCAAAATTGAGATAATGAATGAACATTTTATATCCTGGTACAGATAGTAAATATGCTGTTACAAAAATGATCATAATAAAGCTCATTCTAAAAATTTTATTTGAAATAAAAGTTACTACATACCCAGATAAAATACCTAACCACCAAATAATTAAATTTGGAAATGAGATAATAGTTGAAGAAAAGTTTCGCACACGAAAAACCAACTCAATAATAGATACCCCTAGAAATATGATTATAATTATATTTCTAGGTTTCAAAAGTGTCTTGTATTTATGAATACAAAATATGCTCCATATCCCCAACACTATAAAACCAACAATAGAAGAAAGATAAAATCCTGTTATTGAAAAAATAGTAATGGCCCCTCCTCTAGGAATAGCTAATAAAAACGAAAGGAACAAAGAACTAAAAAATATTTTAAGAATTAGTTTCATCTCTAAATAAAGTTACTATTTATACACATAATCCATTGCACTCATATAGCCAAAGATCGCCACAATCCTTGGATCTAACCTCACAAACTCCTATATGACATTTATGGAACCAAAGACTGCATAAGAACCATTTATGAGATTCATTAGAATTACAATTACATAATGGTTGTTTATTGCCATCTGATTCTGAATTATTTTTTGTAGCAGGAGTTTTATAGAGGCTTGTATCCAATTTTTTATTGGCATTTAGCTTCTCAGGAGTTTTTATAATGGAGAAAATCAATTCATGATCCCATCTTAATTGTTCTAAAGCATATTCTTTCCATTGATAAATCGCAAGATCTGTTTTATCATCTACGCTTACCTTATTATCAAACAAATTAGAATTATCCTCTATTAAATAAATTAATTTAGAAATATGTTCTTTCTCAGCATTGGTCCAATCCAATTTTAGAGTCTCTTGCAGTTTTGATAGCCATAACTCTTTTCGTTGATTGCTATCAAATGCTACATATGCTGCTTTTTGATAAACTATATCATTTATAGAATACCATTCTGCCACTTTCATTTTTTTTATTTCATTCAAATTTGATTTAGCCCATTGGTTAACCTCTTTATTACAGCTATAATCTTCATCCTCGTATTTTGAACATCCTGTAATAATAACAACTGAGAATAGTAACAACTGAAGTAATGTCCGTTTATCCATAATTCTTTTATTTTAATTAATTCTATTCATATCATTTCTTCTTAGAAACATCATTCACCATTTTTTACTAAAAACTTATGCAAAAATAACTGTTTTTAATGGCTACCTTTACATCTTATACATGGACAAATATATATACATAGATAAAAAAGAGCATTTGTCTATATTTAATAGACAAAATATCCAAATATCCATTTGATTCTTTATTATAAGTTGTCATGCTATTCTTACTATGGAATGACACTTTATCTGTCTATCTTTTTTCTTTTACCACCAAACTTGCGTTTTTCCATCAAATGTAAAGATCCGCTCCTCCTTTCCTTTTGTTGCATTATGAAGTAGTAATAAAGCGTTATTGGGGACATTGTCAAAATATAGCACCCCTTCACGATTACCAATTGACTCTTTTATTAATGACCATTCATTTCCATCCCAATAAAACAGTTGATAGTTTTCTCCCTCACGTATAAAGTTATCATCATTACGTGGCAAGAACCTTATGTTTGACAAATGTACCGGTTGTTCAAATTCTACTGCTGCCCATCCATCGTCAGCCGCATCCCTATTATAACAAGTTAATACATCCCCATCAAACATCCTTTCAAGATTACCATCTCTTGTAGCGTACCGTGCACCAAACATATTCTTCACAGGTGGCCGGACACCAACGGAATCGTACATCTCTACTTCAGCCATATTTCCATGAGAGCCATTAGGGGAAAGATAACGGAAATAACGATACTTTCCTGTATAATTAGTAGATAAGGAATGAAAACGACTTTCGGTAATGCTGTCAATCGTTGCTATAGTCAACGAATCGCTAAAATCTTCCTTATCGGCAACTTGGAACTTACCACCCCATGTACGTTTGCAGAGCGTTTTCAACCAATCGGAGAAAGTATATTTTCGTGTGAGACGTATTCGTTTTAATTGTGTGGTGTCTGCTCGTAGGATATGCGTTGTACCATCCGTGTTTAAAATGAACGGATATCCTGCGGGAACTATTTGTTCGTTGCTGGCATAACAAACCGGTAGATATACGATTCCGCGTCCCATTTGCATAAAGTGTGCTTTTTCCCCTTTCCGTCTGCTGTAATGCACTATAGACCAATTTTGGTTATTGAACACAGCCAAATATATCCATTCCCTATTGTCCACAACCGGATTGGAGAATAGCGAAACGTCAACATCTGAAGTTTTAATATAAGAAGAGGTAACATCCATAAGGCAAGGTGATTGAAATAGTTCCGGTCTTTTTTCATCACTATAAGCTATATCATACATTTCCGGTTGTTTCTTAAATGTTTGCCTGAAAACTTTGGGTAGTTTATGTTCAGGACGAGCGAAAAAGTGGTCTCCCAATCGCTCATTTTGTCCAAAAGGAAAGGCTAAGTCATCTTCTGGTAATAGTACAGCCCATGAATGCCCCATTGAACGGTTTCCCCACTGAGGTGTAAAATCTTTGGCTGCCGGTAGACCTATAGCGCGCATTTGCGCAACATTGCGGCTAGCATATGAGTCACAATTTCCTACTCGTACTTTCAAAAGAAGATTTAACGGAAATTCAGGCATACTTTCTTTCGGGTAGTAAACAGCCGTATGAAACCATTGATTAATAGCTGAATACGATCCATATTTATAGTGGTAATTGAATTGGTTGTTTTGTAAATGTTGTACTCTGGGCAGATATTGTTCCATATATGCTTTGCGCCAGTCACTGACAGGCTCCTGTCCTACACGATAGGGAAGAACATAGTTGCAGAAGTGCTCGAAGCTGTATTCACCTGCCCATATTTGATTCCAGACTTTGAAAGCACTATCAATATGAGCAATCAGATAGTCTGATTTTATATTTTCAATGTCCACGCGTTTGGTTTCTACAGCTTTTATGCTGCTCATTGTGATTAGAATAGAATCGTAAGCATAATTATAAAATCCGTCACTTTCCCACTTATACTTGGTAAATATGCTATCTATATTATTATAAAATGTGTCGATTGCTTCGCTTTGGCTACTGTAATGTGCGTCCATATTCTCAATGAGAAAACGGGCGGCTTGCAATTTTAATTCATCATTTTTGTAATGTTCTAACACAGCTTCCAGCTCACTCCTGTTATTACCCGCCTCATCTAAAGCTTGCGATAAAGGGCTATTGCAGGATGAACATAATGCAATCACCCAAGCAATGTATATATTATAGATAATTATGTCTTTCATCATATTTTTATTGCAGATGTATTTACAAATGTTATAGACAGTCACTTGTCTATCTTCTATAGACAAACTTCAGGCGGATTCCGACTCTTGAGTAAATAATTCATCTATATATTCTCTAATAAGCAGATCTTTATCAAGTCCCATTTTCTTTTTCAAACGATATCTCTTAGTATTTAGAGAGAGCGGCTGGATATTAAAAAAGTTTGCTATTTCATTATTTGTGAGATTTAGGCGCATGAGTAAGATTACGTGGATATCTTCTTGCGTCAGTTTTGGAAAATTGTATGCAAGTCGATGGACGAATTGATTTTGGGTATTATTAATAAATTCTTCTATTTTAATCCAATCATTCTCCACGAATGGTTTACGGCGCAGTAGCTCTTTTATCTCCATTTCATTCTTCTTGTTTTGACTGGAACATGACTGGAGGAATAGATTGGAATATAGCTTTTGATATTCCATATCCAATCGTAGAATTTCTTCAGATTGCACTTTGAGTTCTTTTTTATATTTGACATTACGCAAATATAGAACGACAGAAAGAAGCAAGGAACTGCTTAATAAACCGAGTGTTATGACAATAAACGAATAGTTCATAATAATAGAATTAAGGAGGTTTGTATGTTGTGTGCAAATATAGTCTGTAATGTTAAATTCGAAGGTATATAAAACGATCAATAAAGGCCACATATCAGTCAAAAGAGAATTTATCGGTAGATTTTCTATTTAACGAATTGCACCTCCTTCACCTTTCTGCTGAAATACTAATGAATAAGGCACTTCAGAGAGAAAGCGAAAGAGGTAAATTAAAAAAGTAACAACAGTAGATATGTATATGTGAAGTATGATCCAACTCTTCAGATCTTAAGAGCTGTCATATCAAGTGTAATACCCGACTATTTAAAATTAATATCGAAGCGCAGCTATGATTCTTTCGCAAGCCTGTCCGTCACCATAAGGGTTATGCGTTTCGGACATCCGCTTATACATTTCTTTATCTTGCAGCAGGGCAGTGACATTACTGACAATTGCCTCCGCATCCGTGCCGACCAACTTCACCGTACCCGCCTCAACAGCTTCCGGACGCTCGGTCGTATCCCGCATCACCAGCACGGGTTTGCCCAATGAAGGGGCTTCTTCCTGCACACCGCCGCTATCAGTCAGCAGCAGAGTAGAATGTTGCATGGCATAAATAAAAGGCAGATAATCCAGAGGAGAGATCAGGTAGACATTGCTCAGACCGGAAAGCAGTTCATACACTGGCTTCTGCACATTAGGATTCAGATGAACGGGATAGACTATGTCCATCTCCGGGTGAAGAGCCGCCAGTTCTTTGATCGCTTTGCAGATATGCAGGAAACCATCTCCGAAGTTCTCACGACGATGTCCGGTGACGAGGATATACTCACGATCACCTACCGTGTAGCCTTTCTCCTGAAGTTCCTTCGCCATCTTTTCTTTCACACCGGCGGTGGTGGAAATGATATCGACTGCCATCAGCAGGGCATCAATCACCGTATTTCCTGTAATAAAGATTTTCTTCGCGTCTATATTCTCTTGCAGCAGATTTGCCCTTGACTGTTCCGTCGGTGCAAAGTAGTAAGTACAGATACGGTCTGTCACCTGGCGGTTCATCTCTTCCGGCCAGGGAGACAACATATTATAGGTACGCAATCCGGCTTCCACGTGTCCCACAGGTATCTGCATATAAAATGCCGCAAGGGATGCTGCCATCGAGGTAGTCGTATCTCCATGCACCAATACGGTGTCGGGACGGAAGTCCTTCAGCACTTCGCGCAGTCCGAGCAGTACTTTAGCGGTAATGTCATACAAGTCCTGATTGGGAGCCATGATATTCAGGTCATATTCGGGAGTGATGCCGAACACCTCCAATACCTGATCCAACATCTGCCGGTGCTGTGCCGTAACGCAGACACGTGTCTCAAAATGTTCCGTATCTTTCTGGAGCGCCTTTACAAGCGGAGCCATCTTTATCGCTTCGGGACGGGTACCGAAAACGAGCAATATCTTTTTCATCTGCTTTATTTAATAGAGTCTATACAACCTCTTCGCAATTAAACTACATTTTATCGTCTCACGCCGCAGAAGTCCAGTTCTATCTTTCCTTCTTCTCTGGGCAATGCAAGGAAGACATCGTGGCGAACCAGCCAGACAATAATATCCGCTTTCTCGTATGCTTCCCGATAATCTGTCAGATGGAAGCTCTTATGAGTGCTTATATTAGGCTCGATAATCAGCACGTCCGCTCTCGATTCGGAGATGATGCGGGAAGCGATATATTTGGCGGGAGATTCCCGTAAGTCATCGATATTCGGTTTGAAGGCCAGTCCCATGCAGGCAACGACCGGTTCGCGCTCGTTCTGTTCCACAAACTTCTGACAAGTTTCCAATACTTTGTTCGCACACCAGTCCGCTTTGTAATCGTTCGTTTCACGGGCACGCTTGATGAGCTGCGCCTGTTCCGGATAGTCGGATACGATGAACCAAGGGTCTACCGCAATGCAGTGACCACCTACTCCGCAACCCGGTTGAAGGATATTCACACGCGGATGCTTGTTGGCAAGTTCGATCAGTTCCCATACATTGATTCCGGCTTTGTCGCAGATCATGGAGAGTTCGTTGGCAAAGGCGATCTGTGAGTCGCGGGAGGAGTTCTCCGTCAGTTTGCACATCTCTGCCGTGCGGGCATTGGTGCCGTGCAGTTTGCCTTGTACGAAAGCGGAATAAAACTCAATGGCTTTTTCGGTGGATGCCGGATCGATGCCGCCTATCACGCGGTCGTTGTGCACCAGTTCGTATAATGTATTTCCCGGCAATACGCGTTCGGGACAATAAGCGATATGTATCTTCCCTTTCAGTTCGGGACGTTCTTTATAGATCACTTCCGCCATACGTTCGGTGGTATATACCGGAGAAGTGGATTCGATGACAAACAGGTTACCCTCCTGCAGATAAGGGATCACGGAACGGGTGGCCGCTTCCACATAGGTGATGTCCGCCCGATGGTTCTGCTTGAACGGGGTAGGCACTACGATAAAGAAAGCATCCGCCGCTTCCGGCTTGCATACAGCACGCAACTTTCCACTCTGCACTACGTCCCTGACTACCTGACCCAGTTCAGGTTCTACAATATGTATCTTTCCCTGGTTGATCGTTTCCACCACAGAAGGATTGACATCTACTCCTATGACTTCGAAACCGTGAGCGGCAGCAACGGCTGCCGTAGGAAGGCCGATATACCCTAATCCTAAAAACACAACCTTTTTCATGTTCAATATCTCCTTATTAATAAGTGTGGCAAAAGTACAAATAATATGTGACTTTGTACGGATTTTCACTGAAAACCACTACTTTTGTGCAAACATTTTGAAAGCATGAGGGTACTAATCATCAATACTTCCGAACGAATAGGTGGTGCGGCTGTCGCTGCCGGACGACTGATGGAATCGCTTAAGAACAACGGCATCAAGGCGAAAATGTTGGTACGTGACAAACAGACAGACCAAATCAGCGTCGTCGGCCTAAAGCGCAGTTGGCTGCACGTATGGAAATTCATGTGGGAACGCATCGTCATCTGGAAAGCCAACCGTTTCAAGAAGAATGATCTCTTCGCCGTAGATATCGCCAATACCGGCACGGACATCACTTCGCTTCCCGAATTTCAGCAGGCAGATGTCATCCATCTGCACTGGATCAACCAAGGGATGCTGTCACTCAACACCATCCGCAAGATTCTGACTTCCGGCAAACCTGTAGTATGGACCATGCACGATATGTGGCCCTGCACCGGCATCTGCCATTATGCACGCGAATGCAGAAACTACGAACAGGAATGCCACCACTGCCCTTACATCTACGGAGGAGGAGGCAAGAAGGACTTATCTACCCGAATCTTCCGGAAGAAGAAAGAAATTTATAGTCAGGCATCCATCACGTTTGTAGGCTGTAGCCGCTGGCTGGCGGAGAAAGCCAAAGTCAGCGGACTGCTCACCGGACAAACGGTTATCAGTATCCCGAACGCCATCAACACGAATCTTTTCAAGCCTCACAATAAGCAGGAAGCCCGCAGAAAATGCAGGCTGCCACAGGAAGGGAAGCTGATTCTTTTCGGTTCTGTCAAGATAACAGACAAGCGAAAGGGTATCGACTATCTGATTGAAGCCTGCAAACTGCTGGCAGAGAAACATCCGGAATGGAAAGACTCATTGGGCGTGGTTGTTTTCGGCAACCAGTCGCAGCAGTTGCAAGACCTGATTCCTTTCCGCGTCTATCCGCTTCCTTATATTAAGAATGAGCATGAGTTGGTGGATATATACAATGCCGTAGACCTCTTCGCCATCCCTTCTCTCGAAGAGAATCTGCCGAATATGGTGATGGAAGCGATGTCCTGCGGTGTGCCCTGCGTCGGTTTCAACACCGGAGGCATACCGGAAATGATTGATCATCTGCACAACGGATACGTAGCTCAGCGCAAGTCTTCCGAAGATCTGGCCAACGGCATCCATTGGGTACTGACGGAACCCGAATATGCGGAACTCTCCGCACAAGCCTGCCGCAAGGCCATAGGCAACTATTCGGAAAGTATCATAGCGAAGAAGTACACGGACGTTTACAACAAAATAACAGGGAAATATGCATAGTGTCCATCCTACTCCCAAGTTCTCGATTATCACGGTGACCTACAATGCCGAGAAAGTACTGGAAGATACCATCCAAAGTGTTATCTCGCAGACTTATCACCACGTAGAATACATCATTGTGGACGGAGCCTCCAAAGACGGTACTCTCTCTATCATCGACAGATACCGCTCACGGATAACTACCGTCGTCAGCGAACCGGACAAAGGATTGTACGATGCCATGAACAAGGCGATCTCCCTTGCCAGCGGCGACTATCTCTGTTTCCTGAATGCGGGCGACTGCTTTCACGAAGACGACACCTTACAGCAAATGGTGCACAGCATTCATGGGAGTGTTCTCCCCGACGTCATCTACGGGGAAACTGCGATTGTTGACAAAGACAGGCACTTTCTGCATATGCGCCGCCTTTCCACGCCCGAAAAGCTGGACTGGAGGAGTTTCAAACAGGGAATGTTAGTCTGCCATCAGGCTTTCTTTGCCAGACATACGCTGGTGGAACCTTATGACTTAAACTACCGGTACTCCGCTGATTTCGACTGGTGCATCCGCATCATGAAAAAGGCGCGTACCCTGCACAATACGCACCTGACAATCATCGACTATCTGGATGAAGGAATGACCACGCAGAACCGGAAGGCTTCTCTTAAGGAACGATTCCGCATTATGGCAAAACATTATGGATGGATAAGCACCGCAGCACATCATGCTTGGTTTGTACTGCGGTTGATTATCAAGCCGGGACAATAAACAGTGTATTTCAGACTGACTGACCCAGCCAGTCTGAAACTATAAAATATAGAATTATATCTAATTCACCTCATAAAGCATTACCTGATCCAGTATCACTCCCTCATCCAATGCCTTGATGACCAGTTGATGTGATTTCTTACCCGTAACGGGAAGTACAATTTTCCGGATTGCCTGATTACGAAGCACGTTCTCTTTCCATTCCTCGCTGCGTCCCTTCGTTTCGTACGCTACCACTTCAGGCTCGGCACCATCCAGAGAAACCGAGAAACGCAACTTATCGCCATGCACCGGATGGTTGGGAAGTAACCGGATATCCACCTCTACCGAGTCCGTTTTCAGATTGCCAAAGGAGAAAGTCAGCGCATCGCCTTTTCTTATTTCTGCGGCTTTGCCTTCATATCCCAAACCTTCGCAGACAATAGCGTTTCCCTTCTTTGCCTCCGCCCCGTTCCATTGACAGACTGCTTTACGGTCCGCTGTCATCGGAGCAGTAGCCGCCTTTCTTTCCACACGGTTGAATACAGGGAGCTTGCGGGGTTTAAAGTCCATCATGCGATTCCATTTCCCATTCTCCAATGAGTTATAGTGTTGAGTCAGTGCAGCAATGCTGTCGTAAGCGGCATCACTCTTTTCCCAGTCTTCCTTATCGTGGCGTGCCAATTGGGCGTATAACAGTTTGCGATTCATTTGTGCCGCAGCCTGTACAGGATATTTCACCAGTTCGAAGTAAGCGCTCTGTCTGTCGGCGGGTACTTTAGAAGCAGCTTTCTCTACTGTTTCCGAAAGTTCGCTGTAAGCATTCAGACGTTCGTTTATCTCTCTTTCGCTCCACGGTAAGTCTTTGACTACCCGATAGACCGGATTCTTTTCTTCCTCCCGTGTATTTCCCATAAATTCGGGTTTGCGGATATGTGCCAAGCGATAATGTTCCTGCATAACGGGGAGGATGGTCTTTGCACAGGAGGTTCCCAGTTCCCGTTCCAGCCAATGTTTCAGATGTGCGGTCACTCCTTCGGAAGATACCTTATCCAGATTCCATGCCATATCCATGAACAGTTCTATCTGATACTCGGCAGGCTTGATGTCGCCGACGTTCAGTATCCACATTTTCTGTATTCCCTGATCATAAGCCTGCTTCATCTGTTGATAAATGAGCGATGGACTCATGGTGCTCAACCATAAATGATCGTGCGGGCGTCCCCAGTAGGAAACATGATAATAGACTCCGTTGCCGCCTTTACGGGCACGCTCTTCGGCAGTGGGGAAATGACGGATATAGCCGTAGTTATCATCACACCACATCAAGGTCACGTCTTCGGGCACTTGCAGTCCCGCATGATAAATATCGAGCACTTCCTTATAAGGAATAAAGACCTGCGGCACTTGTGTTACGTCTTTATTCACGTACTTTTCGAGCAAGCCGCGCTGGTCAACAAATACCCGGTTCAGGACGGCTTTCTGTTCTTCTACCGTCTTGGCTCCCTGCATCTTTCCATCGTGAACGCCACGCATACCCAGCGTGTAAAGTATCTCTTGTCCGGCAACTTCTTTCACACGATTTTCCCAAAACTGATAAACGGCCGGACTGTTATTCACGTAATCGTATGCTCCTTTTCCACGTATTTTCCATTCTCCGGCAGCATTGCACGCCATTGGTTCGCAGTGGGAAGCTCCTATAAAGATGCCATACTTTTTCGCTGCTTCCCGATTGCCCTTCGTCAGAAAGAAAGGCAAGGTACACTCATGCATAGCAGGCCAGTAGGTATTGGCCCGCAAACGAAGCAGCAACTCAAAAATACGTTCGTTGGTACGCGACCCGATTTCTCCTTTCACATCCGACGGTTCGTAAGTCTTGTTACTCCAAGGCATCAGTCCCCAATCTTCATCATTAATAAAGATGCCCCGATACTCCACAGAAGGAGACTGCAACTCTCTAAACTTGCCCGAAAGACGAAATGTCTCTTTCTTCTCCGGAGTCACATCTGCCCACCATTCCCAAGGGGAAACGCCCAGCAGACGGGATATTTCAAGTATGCCGTAGGCTGTACCGTGACTGTCGCTGCCGGCTACTACTAGCTTTCCATCTTCTGAGACGGCGAGCATGAAAGCCTGCTTTTTGTTTTTTAATGCGGAAATATCGATGCCTGCCTGCTCAATCAGCTTGCTCTGTCCGATCGTTCCTACTATGATGTTTCCGGTGTTTGTGTCTATATGGGCAGTTGCCGACAATACAGTCTGAAGGTCACGGGACAACAAGTCCAGCGAAGTACGCACCACCGGTGCTTCCGAACCGCTGCAAGCTATCGCAACCGGCCGACCGGACTGCAAAACAAAATCTTTTTGTTTACCCTGAACGGACACGATCACTGCTACCCAAGCAAGGAAAGAAAATAAAATTCTATTTCTCATAAATATTACAGTTTTACAATATCAGTAATGGTCACAAAGCAATCGTCGCTGCCATAGATTCTCTTCGTTTTATCAGTCCATGTGGGGCTGATGCCCGTAACTTCAATCACCAGCGTATATTCCCCTTCAGCCAATTGGGGAGTCTTAAAACGCGTTGCATGATCATTCGCCTTACTATAGAAATCGACCAGTGAAGAATATATTTTCTCCCCTTTCTTATCAAGGATATTCATACGCGCATATCCGCTATGACAGTTCGTTTCGCCCATAACAGCCACACAAGAGCCAGTGAAAGGAATGCTCAGCGTACTTCCTTTTACATTGGAAGATATTCTTCCTTCCTCCACTTTCCAGTCAGCTTCTTTACTGAACGTTATCTTCTTTAAATCGACGGTTTTTCCTTTGCGCAGAGGATTTACGGGTTTCAACTTATCAACGTCCCAGGAAGGCCAGTATTCCGGAATAGAAAGCTTTGTTCCATCCACCTGCATAGGCATCCACACATAGGTGGCAGCCGAAGCCTGATGCGGATAAGACCAGCGATCGCCCATAAACATAGGAATCGTATCTTCACCACACTTTAAAGGAAACACAAAAGTGGTCTGTGAATTATAGGTCAGGCTTCCTTCGGGAGCAAACAAACCTTGTCTGGTCCACGGGCCTTTGACAGAAGGGGCAGTAAAGTAGAAATTATCATTCTTCTCCCAACTGGTCAGATTGGAGAACAAGAAGAAATACATGCCGTCCTTTTTAAACATTGCCGGAGACTCTCCGTGAGAACCACCTACTCCCGATACCACTTTTTCCTCTGCCGTACGGTAGTCCTTACTCAAACGATAGACAATTCCTCCGTGCAACAGCAGATATCCAGCACCGTCCGCGTCCTGATAAGTCCCCATATCCCAGCGGCGAATAGGCTTACCTTCATACAACAGAGGTCCGTGAAGTTTATATTCACCTGCTATAGTGCTACAGGTAGCATAACCGATATGGGGATCTTTATAGTTCATATCGTCTGCATGCATATACATCACATACTCGCCGGTAGAAGGGCATTTCATGACTTTCACACGCTCGCCTACACGATCAGGGCCAAGAATTCCGCTTGACTGCATCGGCAGTACAACACGTTCGAACTTCCAGTTCACCAAATCATCAGATGAATAACAACTGAAACCCGGAAATGCATTGCTCTTGTCCGACTTATATTCCCCGAAAAGATAATATCTGCCATTCTCTTCCACAATGCAGGCACCGTGGGCATTGACAATCTCTCCCCTGTCGTCAAACCAGGGAATTCCGTTATTTACTATTTTTTCGGTTTTCCGGGCCATGCCCGTTCCGTAAGATACCCACAAAAAGGCAAACAATAACATCCAGTATTTCATGATATTCTTCTATAAATTCTTATAAAAAATATAAGGCACAATTAAATTACAAATTTACGATTAACTATCTATATTCCTATAGAGAATAGTACAACAAGCATGGAATATTGTACTATTTTTCTTCAAAACAACATCCCGCAGAACAGCCACACACTTTCCATCTCCGCCGTGCATATCATGCAGCATCTTTCATCATTGAAAAGAATAAGAATATTTAATGCACAAAATAAGGAGAAGAACGCAATGAGACGGGAGGTAAATCGGGCAGATATAGGGGGTAAATCGGGCAATAAAGTAAAAGATTGTCATGTTACGATAATTCGCAGTCTGCTAAGTCAAATAAAAGAAAACTCTCTACGGGTTCTTCTGACATATAGAAAACTTTTTACCATCAATACTAAAATCGCAGTTGAGTTTATAATAAATAGTTGCATCGTTTATTATAAACGGTCTCCCTATTTATTATAAACTCCAATACACCTTTTAAGCACGTATTTCTTGATTTTATGCAACAAAAAAGGCTGCAAACCGTATAAAAGGTTGCAGCCTCAAGCTTATCACCGGTTCACATAGATGCTGATTTGCATAAGATCCCCTGTGTATTTTGTTATAATGTTACACTGTTTTTTTCGGTTCGGTTAAGATGATTGATAAGGTGCATTTCGTTTCATTTTTTAATGGGTTGTTACTTTATTGCCTGTATGACTCCTGCAAATATACAACAAAAAAATGCCTTTGTCAAGTCCTGCGGAAATTTGAATAATTAAAAAGCGACAGGCAGTGCAAGTAACTGATACATCAAAGTGCGTGCCATACGCTCCTGCCCTTTGGTGTCGGGATGCAAACGGTCATAGCCGGCATCATAGAAATAAATAAGCTGCTCTTCAACCATCGGATTCATACCTGTCACTGCATTAAAGTCTATGACAGGTATTCCCCATATATTTCCTGCCTCCTTAATAGCCTGCACATAAGCATCTATATATTCTCCGCAACCATTCTGATAGCTTTCATCCGGCTGGACATTCTTATCGCCGAAGTTAGCCAACGAACGATGCAAAGGAGTCAGCAGAACGATCTGCTTATCCGGGAAAAGTTTCTTCAGTTGAGTGATTCCTATATTAATACGACCTCTATAAGTGTCTTGAGTCATGACAGGCGTACGCTTTTTCCGCGTCACCATCTTCTTCATCTCACCGTGAGCAGACAGCACTTGCTCTTCTTGTTCCGTAAACCACTCACCGATAGGCACACTACTATTATAATCGTTTGTCCCCATAAAAACCAGGATAGCATCGACTTCTCCGCCATGTTCTTTCTTCAGCTTTTCCGCCTGACGGGGTACATCATCCCACTGCCTTCCACTAATGCCGTAAACAAAAGGAGTGATCCCCAGCCATTCTTTCAGAAAGTCCCAGTACTTCTTTATATTATCACCGTAGCAATTCGGGTCTGTGATGGAATCTCCGATGTATCCTACTTTCTTGCCTTGCCAGGGATGCTGAATACAACCTTGTTTATTTTCAGAAAAGTCATTTGTTACAGATGCTTGCTCTTGTCCATACGCCAAACAAGAGGAGAGAAACAAAACTGTGCATATGATCAGAAACCTGTTTTTCATTGTTTTATTCTATTAATAATGAGGTACTCGTATTCAAGTATGGAAATGCAGCCTCAAAAATAGACAGTTTAAGCGAAAGTAGCAAGAATAAAAACAAGAAGATAAAGATAGTACCTTCTTCCCCCGTTTGCAGGGCAACTATAATCTGATTGCAGGACATATATAGCCAATGTGCAGGGTAACTATCTCCTGCACGTTGGACATATATGTCCTGCACGCTGGGCATATATGCCCTATAAATACTTCATATATCTAATACACAGACTTATTTTGTGTACATCTTCAATCGGATATATCCTTCCTTCGACTGATTTTTCAATGCAATCCCGATACGTGTATATGCCGGAGTGTTCACTTCAATCGTTTCGGAAGTAAACGCCACTTTACCGGATGCCTCAATAGCTACAATCATCTGTTCGGAATCAGTAGCCAGCAGAAGATGTGTATCGTCCAGGATTTTCCAGTCGGCTCGTGTCGTTATGGCTGTTTCGAATCGGATCGGTGTTTTCGCTGTAAATTCATCGCCAACTGTAAAGTTGCCTTCACCCTGGCGGTCGTAAACGAAAGTACGAATGAGCTTATCCAAATTGGGGGTGGAATAAGCAGAGGTATAGTCAATACTGAATACATCTTTTTCGTTCGTAAATTCTTTCTGTAGCACAACACCTTTCGCTTTGCCACCCGAGGACTGTGTTCGTCCGTCTACTACAGGAACCGGATGACCGAATGATCCTTTTATCTTATATTTCTGAGGAGCGTCTCCGTTAAAGTAATCACCGGGATAGGAGTTCGGACCACCCTGATCGCCAACCATCGTTTCACTTCCCAAAGCTACGGCATAAGAACCGACATCATTGTGGTTATGATTCTCCGCATTGGTTCCGCCCTTGGCTGATATGGCCAGACGACAGGAAGTTCCACCGGCAGGACGAGCAATCAAAATACCTGCCTGCTCATAATAAGCGCGCAAAGCATCCGACTCTTCCTGCAATACCTGACGGATTCCGTCTGTCATTCCAACCTTTGCAACCTGACTTGTGAAAAGTTCGAGAAGGTAAAGGGACAAGTTGTTTCCTTTGGGTAAAACAGGCTGTTCTTCTGCAGAAGTAATACCCAGCGCCCGGTCGCAGTAACTGAGAATAAACTTGTCCGGCGACAAACCCATGCGACAATCCGAATAGGCGGGGCACACTCCTTCATTCATCTGTATCTTCTTCCCATACCGGGCGATACGAACAAACTTGGGAGTCTGAAAGAAGTCGATCTTTCCCTGCGTTGCCCGGTATACTTCTTCACGCAACAGAATGTAGGCACGGAAACCATAATTATAATAACCTACACCTTCACTACAGTAGCCGTCGTCAGCGTACCCCTTCATTCCATACACGTTATACTTTTCGGCTGCCGCAACAAAGTAAGCACGTTCCTCCTTATCGGGCAACAAGGCAAGAGCCGCACCGGTAACACCCGCCAGACACACAGAGTTCCAGTTATTGGTAGCGGTGAACCACCAAAATGGTTTTGTCTCTTCCAGACAACGGTAGACCGGACGGAAAACCTTCTCACGGAAAGCACACTGCACCCGTGCCCTTACCTCCGGCGACAGACGATCGTCCAGCATGGTAACACACTGAGCAATACCGTTTCCGGCAGTAGCAACCACCAAGTCTACATAATAATCCGTTCCTTTATAATTCTTCAGACCGCGGTCGTGGGCAGGAATAGACCAAGGCTTCTGACTGCAAAGAGCCACCAGAGCTTTTTCGATGGCAGGGACATAACGCCTCTTATTTTCAAGGCATTCAGCCAAAGTCAGCCTGTACAGATATTGATAACGGGCATTCATCATATTCTCTCCAGGCAAACGAACGTTCGTCTTATTCAAATGCAGGTACAGTGAATCGACAAAAGGGGGCATCCCCTGCTTTAACAAAGCAGGAGCTTCCTTTTCCAGAAGTTGTTTAGCGTCGTCACTCTCTTTTATCTTATTCCAGAAAGTCCTGTCCTTATAAGACGTTCCTATCCCCTGCGGTCGATCGGGAAGCATAGCTGCAATTTCCTGAATACGGTTCTGCGGGATAGTAGCATTCTGTTTCGGAGCGTCTTCTGCCATACGATACATTTCCGTTCCGGCAAGCAGGAAAGCACCCGGTCCGTATACTTCTGTCATATTGCGGGTCACTTTCTTTGGGTCGGCACCGATAGGTTGTACATATCCTAGTTTACCGTCTTCTTCTACCGCAGAAAGCAGTGCTTTCCATCCTTTCTCTACTACAGGCAGGAACTTTTCCTTTGGTAAAAGTCCCTCGTTCAGTCCATAGGCAAGGGCATATACGAAGAAACCGCTACAGCTTGTTTCGGGTGATGGATAAGCGTCCGGATCGAGCAGACTTGCACGCCAGAACCCGTCGCTGCTCTGCAAATTAGCGATGCGGTAACAGAGTTTCTGAAACAGTTCCTGATAGAACGGACGATATTTGCTCTTGGCAGGCAGTTCACGTAGCATTTCTACCAGTCCGCCAAGCACCCAGCCATTGCCCCGTCCCCAAAAGACTTTGGCACCATTACTCTCTTTCATATCAAAATAACGGTGGTCACGGTAGAAGAGATTTTCTTCTTTATCGAACAGGAACTCGTAAGTCGCTTTGTACTCTTTATCCATAAAGCGAATGAATTTCTTATCACCAGTGATATTATAGAGTTTCAGATAAACGGGGGGTGCCATGAAAAGAGCATCACACCAAGTCCAGTGTTCTAATGTCGTGGCATCTCCGTAAGTCAACTGAAACGAACCCGAAGGAGGATTGGCGACCACCCACTCCGTACGCGCCAGAGTAGGAACAATCATGTCCTTTTGCTTGTACTTTTCGTACAGATACAGATAGGTTTGAGCAATACAAATATCATCTGCATGATACATCCGTTTATCTACCTGCCAATAGTTACGACTTCCCAGGCGGGTCAGCCATTTATAATAGAAGTCATCCTGATCGTCCTTCTCGGCGATCTCTGCCCAATAAGCAAGTCCCAGGAAAAAGGTGGCATTCACCCAATTGAGATCACCATAAACAGCTCTGTTGTAATGACCGATCTGCCAATCGGCTACCCTACGCATCGATTGCTTCACTTCGAGTTTAGTAAACGATTGTGCATGTGTCGTGCATAAATAAGCTATGCTTAGAAAAAGAATCAAAAGTAATTTCTTCATAATATATTTTTTAATTTATATGCTTTGGATGCACCGGCATAGATACCGGTATTTCTAAAATCACATAAAACAGTCTTTCGCTCGCTGGATATTTCAGGAATCAACAATTCAACTTTAATACAGGATTGTGTCTGCCCAGGGTCAGCAATATGCAGTTCGGCATTACCACAGTGTCCATCCTTAATCATCAATGCACAGGCTTTATCCACACTTACAGAAAGCTCTCCGTTACGGAATGTACCCTCTTTATAAAATACCATTTGCCATATTCCCAATTTCGTATGCCTCACTATCTGCATAGAATCCGTATTCGCCAGAATTTCGACGGGACTCTTCCTGTAGTTATTCATCTTGCGGGCAGAATGAATCCCAGGCACCACGATATAGGCATAGGTAGCATTCCGGGGATTACAACCATGATTAAATCCCAAAGTAAAGACCTCTTGCTGCTGCTCATTTTTAGATTCAGTATGATTAATGCTGTACCACGATCCCGTCTGTATCTTCTTGCTCAAAAAGAGATTTCCGCCGGCGGGAAAGACATAACCAATTCCATTGTGCAATACCCATTCGGGAGAATCATAGACGAAATCTCCTTCTTTCACCATCGACTGCTTCTTACTTTGTGACAATATGACCTCCTTTTTCGAAAGCAAACATTGATTGATAGTAGTACATACCGGTACACCGGCTGTGGAATTAATCCCCGCTCCCAAACAAATGATTTCATCATCGAAAAAGAACCAGGACTTTTTAGCTGCGGTATTTATATCAGCATAGGTATCAAGATATGAATAAACAGATACGCCATAAAGACTATCAGAGACTCCTCCTGCAAATACGGAAGTTCCCTTCGTTTGCCAATCAATTACAGTTCGCGGAATGGTATCCAGTTGAGGAGCAGTCACTCCAGGAATACGATTCCAGTTCCATACCGGAAAGATGCGGGCGTACTCGTCCCCTTCGGTCACGATGTTTGTACATCCGTCGGACATAAAATAGGTTTTCAGATTTTCACCATTCCCATATTCGCATCGCATGGTACGATTGGAAACCATACGAACGTCAAATGTATAGTGGGGACGGACATGAAGAGCATAGTCTCCTCTGAAATAATGAGTGTGTAACGGCTTTATTCCATAGTTGGCGGACTTCTTGCCTTCCAATCTGGCTATAATCGCATTGTATTCATCAATATGTGCCGGGTCGAGCTCCAGCATTCGTTTGGCAAACAAGGCGGCATGACTCTTTTGAGTAGCATTATTACGGCTCACTCCTCTTCCCAATACATCGAAAAGCATGTATTGTCCACGTATAACCTGATAATAAGTGCCGCACATAAAATGCCTCAGAAATTGTATTCTCTCATCATCCAATGCATATTTCGTTCCTTTAGTATATAGAGCTACCTGTGTTACTCCTTTCAGTATTTCGTCTCCATAACCACCGATATAAAGCTGCACGCCATGCTGAAAATAGCTGTTGTCATGCTGAAATCCTTCTTTCACAGTATATGATAGAGGACTATAAACATTCTCAACAGCCGTTTTCAAGTCAACATCATTCTTCTGAAGGCAAGCTCTATAAATCCAATGTAAAGCAATATCCGTCCGGTTGGCTCCAGTCCATCTGGCAGGATGTCCGCCGTCCTTCCGCATACGTTGCAAGACCTTTGTCTCCAATACTTCCGGAATCTGCCTTTTACCAACACGCATCTGAATAAGCAGAATACCGAGTTTCTGCGGCTCAGCAATCTGATTATACCACCAGTTATTACAATGTGGATTACGATGCTGCCAATACTCCAAGCCCTTTACTATCTTATGATACAAATCTTCATTCTGATAATAGGAATTCTTTGGATGAGTATAAGCAAATACAAAGTCATACAACCGATCCACATGAATAAGTGGCATCCAGTTAGTACGATCCCGGCGGGCATAATCTATATCTATAAAACATCCTTGGACGTCATCATACAGCTCCAGAGCTTTATCAATATTCGGATTTTCTGCAACCCCATCCCGAATCTTCTTCATTAGAATATCAAAATCATCATTCTGCAAGCCAGACGTACAAATAGAGGGGCAAGGTAAAACCAAATCCCAAGGACTCCATGCCAGCAATAATAGAATTATGATTTTATAATGTATCATTTTCATATATGCATGTTTATCATTTGGAGAATAAGGGGGTATGTCAAAAGTAACTAAATTCCCTTCTTGAAGGAGGAGAGCTTAGTTACTTTTGACACACCTTCTCATCCTTAAAATACAATCAGGCCGACCACTCAGGCTACTTCGTATATTTAACAGGTTTCGACCAGATTTTATCCAATACGTTTTCCTGCGGAGCATACAAGGTTTCCATTATAAAAGAATCGCCTGTAAAATCTTCTAAAACGTCCTGTCCTTCCTTATTATAATAAGAAATTTTTGTTGTTTCTTCTCCTCCCTTGTTCCAAGTTAGCCTGGATGCCACTAATGTGCTGTCCAGCAACATGGAATATTTGATGACCAGATTACCACTCTGCATACTCTTAGAAACAATGGAACGATTTAACAGATAGCTCTGGTACTGTGTCCCATAAATGGTTCCTGTAAAGTCTGTAGCCAATGATTTATTCAACTCATCATCTTCCAGCCAGGCGGAAAAAATGATAGACCCCTCCCGCATATTCTCTAAAAGAATATCCGTCCTCTTATTTTTGGCCAACTCATATCTGACAGTATCACTTTGATTCAATGCAAGAGCAATCTTTGTAGATCTCCCGTCTTTCACTATCGGAAATGAAATCAACACTCTTTCCCACCCATTACGCACGGTTATTGAATCTTTCGATAATCGTGTAAGATACATGATTGGACCATCCTTAACAAAGTCCTTATAAGTCGCATCCATTGACTCGCAAGATATAATGGAACAAAATATCAAGATGCTGACTGATATAAATATAAATTTCTTCATAATATTTGTCTTTTATATAGCGATTACTGTATTATTTTATCCTCCGGTGTTCCAAAGAAAGTAAGTTCTGCCACATTGATACGAGATGTTCCTACATTATAATTCTTGATACAAACGAACGTCACATATCTATATGCATCCAGATCTACGGAAAATTCGAGTTCATTTCCGTCTCTTGCCAGTTCCTTATCAGCATCAGTTAACGGAACAATGGCCGCCGGAATAACAGAACCGTCGGCTCTGGGCAATACTCCTTGATATAACCGCACCCATCCTTCATCATTTTCCGGATCAAACTTGGTTACATTATTATCATTTCGTCCCCAAATTTCTATTTCTTTCGGATACAGGCCGTCAAATATAGATGAATAATCAGTTCCATTCCTTCTTCCATAGACAATCATACGGCTGAGCTTAAACTTCTTCCCTAAGTCCAATGTCACCGAACTCGGCTTGGTAAAATCATATCCCGCCGTTGTGAGGGTCATGAAAGTATTATTGCTTCCAATAATTCCGTCATACAGATTCTTTGGGGTATTAGCATTCGGTGCCAGATAACCTTTGTATTCGCCAATGGCCAAGTATCCCATTTTTTTCTTATCTACTTCCTCTTCATAATATGGAGTCAGAGATATCTCCTTACTTTCAGAAAGATGTCCCCACCTATCCTTCACCACCACACTAAATTCTGAAGGAACGGCTTCCATACCACGTATGGGCTCATTAATCTCTTGCTTTTTGGTATATAAAGCTCCGGCTTCCGTCCATTTTCCAGTAGCATCCTTCCGGTACACATAAAAAGTAAGAGTCTCATTGCTGGTGTTGGATGTCTTTATCCGGATACCGGCAAAATCCGGTTTTATTTCCATCTCCTTATAAGCAGTGATATAAGGTGGCTCTTCCGGATTTATTTTTACTTCCAGAGGTTCAGAATAGGCTTCACCCGGACTTACAGAATACAACTTCACATTATATTCACCAGCTTTTTCAAATCCTTCCACCACTACAGAATCGGCAAAATACGAAGCATTGGTCGAACGTTCTCCTATCTCTGTCATATATACAGCCTTCATATAAAGAAAATTCTTATCACTGGGCTGTGTAAAATAGATTATAGACTTTCCCGGCAGATTTTTGACACCATTCAATACTACCTGTTCAGGCGGAGTCGTACTTCCATGGGGAGAATTCATATCACTATCGTTATCGCAAGCACTAGGCAGCAATGTGATGGCTAGTACTAAAAGGCTACTGTATATTATCTTTTTCATAAATCAAATGTCACTTTAATTACTTACCAACCATAATTTTGAACTAAGTTAGGATCTTTTCTCAACTCACCGATATCAATAGGCCAGAAATACATTTTGGGAGTGAAATCCCGGACAAGCACTAAGTTCTCACTATAATAATCTACATCAGTTTCTCCATAACGGACTTTCCAACCGGTCAATGGCTGTGTCAATTCTGTTGTCGCAGTTTTCCACCGACGGACATCCCAAAAATAATGTCCTTCAAATGCTAACTCAATACGACGCTCCTGCATGATGATTTGTCGTAGACCAGTCTGAGTAGCATACTTGCTGTTTCCTACATATTGGTCCCAACTTTCTTTTACGCCTTGAAGTCCCGAACGTTCTCTCACCATATCGATCCATGGCAATACCGTAGCATAATCCTCTCCTTTTTCATTTAAAGCTTCGGCATACATCAAATACAAATCAGCCATACGGATAACAGGGAACGGATAAGTGACCGATGTAAATCCGGAAGCCGCATCGGACATGACCGTCTTGTAGTTAACCACTTTCTTAGGCCAAATACCAGTCAGGTTCTGAGAGTGATCTGCCGGAATGGGAGACACATTTCCTCCTTTACGCGCATTCACCGAATACAAGCCCGAAAGTCCCGTCTTTCCTTGTCCGAACCAAATACCGCCGTCAAAGCCTAAGCTGGCATAATATCTGTGTTCACGTTCCAGATTCAATTTGACTGTTCCCGTTTTATAATTCAGCATAATAGTATTCTCATATCCGGGCTCAACTTCCACCGGCGTGGGAGCCTGCACTTCAAATCTATTAGCATAATCCCATGTCTTATCTTCTTCTATAGGAACCCCATGTTTAGTATAAAATGAATTAGTCAGTCCAAGAGAAACACCCAGATTGGTTCTGTTCGTAGCATTCTTAGCATTTCTGCCGGGAACCAAGTCACGCGGCATTGCCTGTATCTGATAGTTGTCATAAGAACCCGAACCGACCCATGACTGAGAGTTTGCCCATACCACTTCTTTGTTCCACTTCTCAGTGACAGCACCTCGCAAATTCATCATCAGCTTGTCGGACTCTGTCATGACCACAGTGGGATCATCAAAATAATATAAACCGAATCCCAAATCTTCGAGATAAGTAATGGCTTCTTTACACGCTTCGGCAGCCTTTACCCATTTCTGCTTCTTCTCCTCTTCCGTTTTAACCGGATTAAAGATTTTCACACCTCTATTATCTGCAATTACCTCATAATCCATATTTCCATTGAACAATGGACTTGCAGCGGTTACCAGAACTTTCGCTTTCAATGCTTTAGCCATACCTACGGTCACTCGTCCCAGTTCTTCAGCTTCATTCTCTATTTTAGCCGGAACATCCGGATTAGCAATCACCTTGTCCAAAGTTTCTGTCACATAATTGAAACAACTGTCCAATGTCTCCCGATAAGGATGCATTTCCTCCGTACTACTACTTACCGGAACATATCGATCCATAATAGGAATCGGTCCATACATCCTGATCAGATAGAAATGATAATAAGCTTTCAAAAATTCCACTTCACCGATCCATCTGTTTTTCTCGCTATCATCCATATCCGGTGTAGTATGTATATTCTCAATCAGAATATTACAATAAGCAATTCCCTCATATAAATGTCCCCATTGAGCACAATATGGTGAATCGGACTTTTGCAATCCTTGGGCTATATACCAGGCGCTGGTTCCCAAATAGCTCCGGAAAACATCGGAAATACAAAAATCACCGGCACCAAGCAAAGCTACATTATTTTTGAGACTTCCGTCACTAGGCATATACCTGTAGCAAGTAAACAAGACTTTTTCCGCTTCTTTTCTCAAGGCGAAAGCATGGTCTTCAATAGTCGGTATGTTATCCGGGACGATATTCAGTTCACATGATGTCAATATAAACACCGACAAACATGACAATATACATATTTTGATTTTTTTCATAACCATTCTTTTTAGAAACTTACATTTACACCAATATTGAATACACGTTGTAACGGATAATTAAGACCATTACCTGCCAATTCCACATCCCAATCCTTGAACTTACTCAAAACAAAAAGATTGGTAGAAGACATATAGAGCCTCAGATTGGACATACCCCATTTGCTCACAATTTTTTGAGGTACTGTATATCCCAGTTCAACCAATTTCAGTCGTAAGAAGGAACCGTCTCTCATGAACCATGTACTCAGTTCTTTATTGTTGGCAACAGAAGTGGTTGACAATCTGGGCCATGTTGCATAACGATTGCGGTTACTTTCCGACCAATAGCTATTTGCAATAAATTTCACTAGTTGATTATTAGTTTTCTGCTTCATATCCGGATCTTTAAAGAATGGAGACATCTTATCATAATCAATCCAGAAAGAAGACTGCGCCGAGCCGTGGAACTGGAAATTGATGTCAAAACCTTTATAGCTAAATGTTGATCCAAAGCCATAGTTGATTTCCGGACTAGTCGGATGTCCAATAGGAACTTGATCCAATGAATTAATTACTCCATCTCCATTCATATCCCGGTATTTGATATCTCCGGCTTTATAATCACCAAACTGTACAGGAGAGTTGGCCACTTCCGCATCGTCTATAAATAGCCCTTCCGCAATGTATCCCCACTTCTGGTTGGGCGAGTAGCCTATTTTGTATTTCCACCATTCCTTATCATACGTGTTATCTTCATATTTCAGATATTCACTATGCGCATAGGTTAAGTTTCCGCGTACTATCAAAAAAGCGTTTTTGTTAAGGTTCTTTTGATACTTTAAATCAAGATCCACACCGTGTCCTTTGGTCTCGCCAATGTTAGCATATACGTCTGCCTGATATCCCATTACGCTTGGAATACTGGCTCTTTTCTGTAATATGTCAGTACGATGTTCTGTGAAATATTCAGCTATCAGGTCAAATCCGTAGAAAGAAGCTTCCAATGCGAAATTAGCTTTACGGGATTTTTCCCATCCAATGGCAGGATTAGCATAACGTGAAACATTTACGCCCGGTCTGCTATATTTGTTTTCATACCCGAAAGATGCTCCACCTGCATTCATATTCACATTAGACAGATATAAGAAACGTTCATCGACTCTGCCAATCTTATCATTTCCCACCAAACCGTATGAGGCTCTTAGTTTCAATTTCGTAATTTTTGAACTAAGCGGTTGGAAGAATGGTTCGTTCGAAATCATCCAGCCACCACCGACGGACGGAAAGAATCCCCATCTGTGTTTCTCATCAAAGCGTTCGGAAGCATTGTATCCAAAATTGAACTCCGTGAAATAGCGGTCACTATAGGCATAAGTAAAACGTCCCGACACACCCATATTTCTTGAAGGCAAGCTCTCCTGCAAAGTTTTGTAGTTTGGATTCTTACTGTCAATATACTGAGTAACGATAAGACCACCTACGGAATGATCACCGAAAGTCTGATTATAACTGGTTCTCGTTTCGATTGTCATTACATTGTTGACAGTCTTGTCACCGGGACTAAAATCAAGGTATTCCGTTCCGGAGTCAGGATTGATGTTTTCGATAGAATATTTCTCTGTCATGAAATCATAAGAACTTAAAGCATAGTAATATGGCTTATATTGTCTGGTCTGACCGTAATATGATTTACGAGAAACGTTGAAGAAACCTTCAAATTTCAAACCTTTAGTGATAAAGTTCAAGTCCTGCGTAACACCTAATGTAGCAAGAAGAGTCGTATTCTCATATTCCTTATATCCTTTTACCATTTCAGCATACGGGTTAAGATAACTTCCGTCATCGCTGTTTCCAAAAAGAATGTGTTTGATATATTTATGTTGTTCATCGGTAGGATATACAGCGGGAAAAAGTACAGGATTAGACTTCATTACCATCTTATAAATATCCGATCCCGAATAAATAGGACCTTCATAAGTGTCAAAGATTCCACTTAAGTTTACTCTTACCTGGGTCGTTTTTGTCACATTGATGTTGACATTAGCCCTCATCTGATAAGTCTGAAGATTGATATTGTTGTTGAAGTTGTTCTTGCCGTCTACGTTGAGCAAACCCTGGTCTTTGGTATATCGCAGAGACACGTAATACGTAGCCGAATTTCCTCCGCCACTGATGCTCATGTTGGCTCTTCCATTCCAGGTCGAGTTCTTCATTAGTTGCCTTCTCCAGTCATTTGTAGGATAAATGATAGAACCAGATCCCGGAACGGTTCTGTCTATTTTATCATCACTATACATGACAGGGGCGGAAGGATCACGTGTTAAGATGGCTTCATTATGCAATTTCATGTAAGTGACAGGGTCTGCCAACTCAATATTACTGGTCGGACGAGAATTACTTCCCTCTATTCTTACATCAAACTTAGTTTTTCCTCTCTCTCCCTCTTTTGTCTTTACCAGAACGACTCCATTAGCTCCTCTCGAACCGTAAAGGGCCGTTGCCATGGCATCTTTCATGATTGAAAAACTTTCGATATCATCGGGATTCAAACGCCCTAAGTCCGTACTTGTAGATTCAATGTTATCAATCAGAATCAAAGGACTGGTGTTAAATCCGAAAGATGCGATACCACGTACAAAAAAGCTAGCATCGTCCGCACCCGGCTCTCCTGATGTCTGATAAGAAATAATACCGGCTACCTGACCTGCCAATGCAGTTGTCATATTACTGCTCGGCACTCTCAGGCTCTTTGGCGAAAGTGTAGTGATAGAACCAATCACACTCTCCTTCTTTTGTGTTCCGAATGCCACAATTTCCACCGCATCCAGTTCATTTACGTTTTGTGAGAGTTGGATGGTAACGTTTGTTTTCCCTTTCAGTGGAAATTCTTGTGTGTTATATCCAATAAAGCTGACTACCAGCACATCCTTTTGAGGAGAAGCCATCAAAATAAACTTACCATCCAGATCTGTGACAGTTCCACTGGTGGGATTACTTTTAAGAGTAACATTCGCTCCAGGTATTCCTTCACCGCTCTCATCAAAGACCTGCCCGGTAATCTTAACTTTTGCATCACTTTGCTGCTGACTCTTTTCATCACCAGTCATTTTCTGTTGCCCATCTTGCGAATATGCTCCTATCGCGACAAAGCAAGCTAGCAGAAACAAATAAAACTTTTCAATTTTCATAAATTATTAGATTAGTTAATGATAAATACTTGTTTTCCATTTAAAAGAGATTCTTTCTCATTTCATTCATAGGCTTTTATATTTTAGATTCAACATTTTTCAGATTACATACAGAAACGTCTCCGATTACCAACCTGCGTGCTCTTCTTTGTTTTCACTCCAATCGGCACTTCGCTTCTTTTCGCCGGTATAGTTCCATTCAATCTCGTCAGTGTATTCTTTTCCATTATATGTTGCAACGGTTTTAATCGTATTCTTACCTTGTTCCAAGGTTACATCATCCAAGACATAGTGCACATCCGTGTAGCCTTGGCGTATACCCGTCAGTTCTTTTCCATTAAGATACACTTGCGGTGTACCTATGTTAGAATAAACAGTGACGGAAGTATATTTTCGTTCGCGGTCGATGTTGCGACGCTGGGTCAGGTAGAGTACGGGATCTTTACTCCAGTTAGCTTTATACCAGTAATAGGAGTCTTTTTTGATTTTCCGGTCAAAAGTGATCAACCCCTTCAAGTTACGGGCAGGTACACCGCCACGGCTCCACATCGGTACACCAAAGTCAAACATATTCCAAAGATAAGAAGCGATGATATAGGGATGCTTTGCAATGACACTCCATTGGTATTCATGTGTCTTGGTCTGAAAAGTTTCCGGATAGAAAGACTTTCCCCAGTTCAGAGCATCACCCAGATATTCTGTCTGATGGTCCAGATTTGCATCAGCACCATATTCCGTCAACATCAGTTTCTGCCACGGGTATTTCTCCTCCAGCCCTTTTATCCAAGGCTCGATATCCTGCAACTTTTTCTCATACCATCCGAAGTAGCGGTTCATTCCCTGAATATCCGCATTTTGATTGACCGGATGCTCTGCATGGCCATAACCATTTACAGATACAGTGTAGCGGTCAGGATCCTCTGTCTTGGCCAGATTATGCAGAGTTTGTGTCAGTCCTGCCGTATATTCGTGGGGCTGGTATACTTCATTGTGCAATCCCCATACATAAATGGAAGGGTGATTGAAACTTTGACGAATCAGTTCACGAAGCTGAGACTGTGCATTTTCGGCTTCATATCCTGTCACCCGATTCACAAAAGGAATCTCTGCCCAGATGACCAATCCCAAAGAATCGCAACGGGAATACAGGTAATCCGACTGTTGATAGTGGGCGAAACGGACAGTAGTTGCTCCGATATCCATAATCTGAGCCAAGTCGAAATCATGTTCTTTGTTGGTAAGCGCACTACCCAATCCCCACCAATCCTGATGACGGGTTACCCCATACATCGGGTATTTCTCACCATTCAAGTAGAAACCTTTGCCTACCACAATCTCATATCTACGAACACCCAATGGCTGTACCACCTCATCAATTACTTTTCCGTCCGCCAGTAAGCGGGAAATAACCTTATATAAATAAGGGTCCTTACGTCCCTGCCACAGATGCGGTTTATTCAGTTTGAAGGTAGAAATGTAAGTCTGTGTTCCCTGCGGAGTGAGTACCAAAGGAAGGCGATGGGAAGTGACCTTCTTGCCATTCTGCGTATAAATGGTATTTTCGAGTACCAAGTCAGCAGGAGTAAGACTTCCATTGTCCAGCTTCACTTTCACTGTGATATCGGCAGAGCGTTTCGATACATTCCTTTGAGTAATATATACACCCGGAGAGGCACAATCGGTAACTGTAATGTTATTCTGTTCAGTAATAATCAGCCATACCGGACGATAGATACCTCCGTAAACCCCAAAAAGATTGTGATTTACCGGAATCACATCAGGACGTGAAGCATTATCCGCCTTTACCATTATCTCATTCTCAGCTCCCAGTTTCAATGCGGTTCCAATTTCAAAAGCAAAGGCGCTGTATGCTCCCCGGTGCATTCCGACAAGTTTACCGTTGACATACACTTCTGTGTTGGCGCCCACACCTTCAAAGCGAAGAAATACACGCTTCCCTTTCAACTCATTGCCAAAGAATTGTGTTTTCCTGTAATAACCAACTCCTTCATAGAAAGCATCAGCTTTTACCTGCATATCTTTAGCGTTCCAGGTATGAGGCAAGTTTACAGTTTCCCAGTCCGCATTCCATTGAGCAGCGACCTTCACCGGGTCCTGTGAAAAAGGCCCGCGTTTGAATAGCCATCCTTCATTGAAAGAGGTCACTTCCCGGGCAGAGAGTGAAAGAATCTGCCCGATAAGCGCTGATAAAATGAGTATATATTTAAACTTCATAGAATCGTTTCTTTATCATTTATGTTAAAGCATCTCGATAAATACTTTTTGTTCCTTTAGCTGCACGAACTTTAAGCTGAATTACATAAGGTTCACCCGGATTCTTTTTAGGAACAGATACGTTATATTCATTGCGGGTTGTCTCAACAACAGTGATATCTTCACCGGTAGTCAGCAAAGTGGCTTTTTCTACTGTAATGCCTTTCGGAGTCTTTACAATCAACCGTTCACTATAAGGCTGATTGAATACTACCATATAAACTTCATCGTTTTTACCACGTGTATAATATCCCCAGTCTTGTTTTTCAAATCCGGCATAATCGCAAGCATAAACAGCTTTTCCGTAACGATTCATCCACTTACCAATCGCTGTAGCCATTGCTTTCTCTTCGGGACGGAAATCACCATCTGCCTGAGGCCCGAAGTTGACAACCATGTTGCCACCCATCGAAACAGCGTGTACAATGCGGTCAATGACCTCAATCGGAGTTTTCACATAGCTCAATGACCAGTCTTTGTGATATCCCCATTGATTTTCGGGTATAGTCATACAGGCTTCCCAGTCCCACTGTGTAACTTTGAGATCTTTCACCGGATCGGGCAAGCGGCGTTCGTAACCGGATTCGTAGTCACCCATCAGACGACCATTGCTATCAAAATGACGCTTTCCTTTGTCATCAGCACGCAAGCGGCTATTGATGGCAACACCCGGAACGAGTTCCTTCAACATTTGCTCTGCATGAGCTGTCCACCAACCATTCTTTTTAATGCTGGCATCCCACGTACCATCAAACCAGAAATCTTTAACGGTCGGGTAACGTGTTGCCAGTTCTTTCAGTTGATTGTCGGTAAATTCAAGGAAACGGCTGAAGGCGATACTATCTTCTTTTGATTTTATATCATAACGATAATCCGGATTACTCCAGTCCATCACTGAGAAATAGAAGTGTACATCAATTCCTTCGTCATTATAGGCTTTCACCAACTCGCCTAATATATCACGCTTATACGGGGTATTTGCTACAGTATATTTAGTATACTTACTAGGCCACAGACAGAAACCTTCATGATGTTTCGTTGTAATCTTGACATACTTAGTACCCATTTCTTTGGCCATCTTTGCCCATTTCTTTGCATCGAATTTCGTAGGGTTCCATTGGTCCATCAGTTTCAGCCATTCATCAGCAGGTACTTTTGCCCAGCTTTTCAGCCATTCGGCAGCTCCGCCATATACTTTTCCGTTCCATTCTCCCCCGGGGATAGCATACAGTCCCCAGTGGATGAAAGCACCCAGACGGTTGTCACGGAACTTCTGCATGGCAGGGTCTTGCCGTTTACCTTCATTCGTAGCTCCATATTTCAAAGGAATTTCCTTCTTTGTTTCTTGAGCAAACGTTACAGAACTGACAGTAATCAATAATAAGAGTAATGTTATTAATCTGCTTTTCATGCGATAAATTATTGTGTTTTTCATACTTATTTTATTGTCTTTGATTCTATGTATTAAAACAGAATGAAAGCATTGCAAAAATAGGAGACCTATATGACATCCATAAACACAAATTTTGCAAAAAGAACATTTCTGCATCCACATGGAAGATTTGGTCACCTATAATGGAAGATTTGGATACATCGCCCTTCTTTTTCTGCACAAATGATGTTATCCAACGTATAGCAACCTATAGGCAGACATTGGGGGGATTAATACCTGGTTTGTCAGGTATTAACAGCTGATATATCAGGTATTAACAACTGAATTGTCGGATATTAATAGCTGATATGCCGGATATTAATACTTGAGAAGTCAGGTAATGAAACAACTACTCCTTCCTACTCCTGACTCCTTGCGGAGCAATTCCGAAGAAGGCTTTAAAGGATTTGCTGAAATAACGGGGAGAAGAAAAGCCGAGCCGAACGGAAATCTCTGTTATATTTAGTTCCGGATGATCTGTCAGCAAAGACATAGCTTCATCCAGCTTCACTTTCAAGATGAACTCATTCGGAGTCAACCCGGTCATTTGTTTAAACTGCATATATAATTTGCTACGTCCCATACACAATTCTGAAGCAAGCGCAGTAACATCAAAATCAGGGTTTTCAAAATTCTCCCTGACAATATTTACACATTTCGTCAGCAGTTCTTTATCTTTCTCGTTAATAGCTTCCGCTACAGGAGATTCCGTAATGACCTTACCCGCATAATGTGCAATCAGACGTTTCTTGTTTTTTATCAAGTTATTGCAACGGGCCACCAATACCTTTATATTGAACGGCTTCGTTATATAATCATCCGCTCCGAACATCAAACCTTCTACAACATATTCCACAGAAGTCTGTGCTGTCAACAGAACGACAGAAATATGAGAAAGCTCTACATTGGTCTTGATTTTATAGCACAAGTCCTTACCTGACATCTCAGGCATAATCACATCACTTACTATCAGATCCGGTTGTATTTGTTGCGCCATCTCCAGTCCTTCGCGTCCATTACACGCAGTATATACATTATACATCGGTAAGAATATATCTTCCAGCATGGACAATAGTTCGGTATTATCATCTACCAAAAGAATCGTAGGCTTATCTTCTTCATCCATATTTTTCTGCGATTCAGGTTCTTTTATCTCTTCCGCCATCAACTGTCCATAAGAAGATACAGAAGCTTCTGGAATAATCAGTGACTCCCGACCTTCCGTCACAGCCATCTCTTCATCACTGAAATGTCGGTTTCCTAAAGACAGAGACAAGATAAACTTAGTACCCTCACCAACAGTACTTTCTACCTCAATCTTTCCATGATGCATATTCATAATTCCTTTTGCCAACGCCAATCCGATGCCTGTCCCCAAAGTAAAAGAAGAGGAAGAAGAGGCATTATCCGTCTGATAGAACCGGTCGAATATCTTCGAAATATGTTCAACCGGAATCCCAATACCCGTATCACACACTGAAACTACGGCCTGTGAAGCAACTTTCCTTACTTCTACAGTTATATTTCCCTTATTGGATGTATACTTAAAAGCATTCGACAATAAATTAAAAATCACTTTCTGTAACTGTATTGGATCAAACCAGACAGAAATCGTTTCTTCTACAGAATCAAAGCGATATGTGATCTCTTTTTTTTGTGCATATTCATAAAAACACATATAAATCTGACGAGTAAAAGTAACCAAATTCTGTTCTTCAACTCTGAGTTTCAAATAACCCTGCTCCTGTTTGCGAAAATCGAGCAACTCGGAGATCAAATTCCGCATATGCCAGGCGTTTTTATATATACGCTGAATACGATTATAAACGGTTGTGCCCAAATCCATTTGCATCAATACTTCAATTTGCCCCAGAATAAGCGTTAATGGAGTACGAAATTCATGAGAAATATTAGTAAAGAAGCGCAATTTTACCTGATTGAGTTCTTCAATCCTCTCTTTTTCTTTTCGCTCAAACTCCAATGAAGACCTCAGAGCCGCCTGCCGTGTTTTAAAACGAACAAATGCGACCATCAATGCAGTCAGACAAAGGACATAAAACAGATATGCCCATATGGTAGCATAAAAAGGAGCGGAAACATGTATATTCAAGCAGATTGCATCTTTCAAACTCTCCTTATTTTCCATCGAACGAACTTTGAGCGTATAATCTCCGGGAGGCAGATTGGTGTAAGTAACCGTAGTGCCGGAAGTCTGGGTCCACACTTTATCGAAGCCATCCAGATAATATTCAAACAAACGATTACGGTCACTATTATAATTAAAAGTAGCAAATTCCACTGTTACGTTATTCTGCTGATAGCTTAAAAAGATATCCGATGTTTTCGCCAATATCTCAGTCAGGATACCGGACTCATCACCAGGAGCTATTTCGTCATTGAAAATAAACAATTTATCAAAATTCAAGAAGCTTTTGACCTGAGATTCATAAAAGGACCGCTCTTGAAACATAGCCAATCCATTGGTACCACTGATATAAATAATCCCATTTTTGCTTCGATATAAAGCGGACCCCAAATTATAAGTCTGACGAAACAAGTGATAAGTCTCTTCTGTAACCTCTTTTTCACGATCAAAGATAGAAAGCCCTTTCCCATGCAAAACAAGCAGACAATTATCCCGGGCAGACTCGCAGATATAATAACAATAATTACTCGGAAGTACTCCATTGGTAGTTCCGTAAGACTTGAAAGTATCCTGTTTCTCCTGATACTTGAATATCCCCGCGCCAATCGTACTAAAATAAATATCTCCTTTATTATCTTCAAAAATATGCACGGTTTTGTATCTTCCTACCGTCAACGTGTCTTTCTCGCTATCCGCCAAATATTGAGTCACTTTTGAAGAAGATAAATTGACGCACACTATCCCTCCGCCACCAACAGCAAGCCACATACGATGCCGGCTATCGATCAGAAACGTTTCAAAAGCATATTCCCGACTGATCAATTTCTGAACAGACGGATCATCCGTAAGCGGTGAGAATTTCTCGGTCACCGGATCAAAAAACACCGGACCACCTTGTGTCAACATCGCAATGCCATCCTTATACTCCTGAATATCGTTCACAATCTCATGAGGCAACGAGGCAGGGTCACCGATAACATGATGGAGAGTGTGTCCCTTGTTCGATTTTAAATCCAGAACGAACAATCCTCCTAAATGAGTCCCCGCATACAATCGATTGTTCTCCTTTCTATAAAAAACCGACTTGACATTATTACTCCCTAATGTACTCTGATCTCCTTTTTGATACATATATCGGGAGAAAACGCCAGTATCCCCATGATAACAATTCAGCCCTCCACCTTCAGTACAGATCCACACATTTCCTGCACTATCCTCAGTCATTTTACCGACTACCGGAAAGCTGAGGCAGTCTTCACGTAAAGGTTCGGCACAATAAAAGCTATGATTATTCTTATCGGGATTGAATACATTCACTCCTCCATAATAAGTCCCGACCCAAATATTACCTTGCATATCTTTATGAAGAGAGAGAATAGAAGTATGGCTTAAAGAATTCGAAGAACTTCCATAACGCGTATAATGACTCCACGTATCAGTAATCGGATCGTAACAATCGATTCCCTTGAACGTACCTACCCAAATATGCTTAAAATCATCTTCCAGCACGCATCGGACCTGATTATCGGATAATTCCCCCATTCCCGAATGACTAACATAAGCGGTTGTCTCCCGATCGGGAGAAACACGGTACAAGCCGTTCCAAGCTCCCACCCATATATTTCCGGAACTATCGCCTAAAATACAATTGCCCTTATCAAGGGTAAGTAAAATCTCTTGCCGAAGAGGGTCTTCACGTGATATTGCGACCAAGTATTTTCTGGTAACCACCCATACAGTCTCTTTGTCCACATAGAGTGCTCTTCCCACAAAACCTTTCTGCACACGAGCAAAGAACGTCAGCTCTGTACCCTGTCCCGTATAATAATAAATGCCGTCTGCACAACTCACCCAAAGTGTATCTTTCTTACAAAACAGTCCATACACACCTTTCTGTCGCAGACAAGTGAATTGCTCCGTATAAATATCCAGTTTAATCAGATCGTTGCCCGAACGAATATACATTCTTCCGTTCTTATCTCCACATAATTCGTTAACCTCATTATTAGTCAGTCCATTATTACTTTCCGAAGGCTGGAATACTCTTACATCCTTACCGTTGTATCTATTCAGTCCCTCAGTAGTCCCCAGCCAGACTGCCCCTAACTCATCCTGATAAATTGATGGGATACACACCTGAGATAATCCATCAGATACTCCCAAATGCTTAAAATAATGATTAGTGGCTTCCGCCATCACCATAGATAAAAGACTTAAGAGAAAGGTTATTGTTCTTCGCCACATTTTACACATAATTATATTGCGGGTAGCAAAAATACAAAAAAAACATAATTATTGGTTAAGAATCTCTTTAATTTATACCCTTCCAGCCGAAATGCAGTTTATTCATTTGACGATTCTTGCTAAAATACAGTCCCACAGTATTTTTTCAAGGAAAAATCAATGGTGTTTTTAGGTTAAAACCATATCTTTGCCACAAACTAAAAAGAATAATTGGATGTTAATCACATTTACATTCCGCAAGGATCTCGTTCTGTAAATAATCTGTAAGTCTTCCTCTCATTACAGATTATCCCTTACATTTTCTCCGGCATATTCATGTCAGAGTTGATTTCTATTTTCTAAAAAAATAACAACTATTGTAGGCTCAAATGGTTTTATGCATCCCCCGTATGCCTCCATTTGACGTACACCTAAAACATTAAAAACAATGAGTAACAATAATACATCTATACATGATTTCGATTTCTCTTTCATATGTAACTACTTCAAGCTGCTGAAACGTCAAGGTCCCGGAAGTCCGGAAGCCACACGCAAAGCTGTAAGTTTCATCAACGAACTGACCGATGATGCAAAGATTGCCGATATCGGCTGCGGCACAGGAGGTCAGACACTGTTTCTGGCTGACTACGTGAAAGGACAGATGACGGGCATAGACCTCTTTCCCGATTTTATCGAAATATTCAATGAGAATGCGGTGAAAGCCAATTGCGCCGACAGAGTAAAAGGAATCACCGGATCAATGGATAATCTCCCGTTTCAGAACGAGGAACTCGATCTGATCTGGTCCGAAGGAGCAATCTACAATATAGGATTCGAACGTGGAATGAACGAATGGAACAAATACCTGAAAAAAGGCGGTTTCATCGCAGTGAGCGAAGCATCCTGGTTCACTTCGGAACGCCCTGCGGAAATAGAAGACTTCTGGATGGACGCCTATCCGGAAATCAGCGTGATCCCGACATGTATTGACAAGATGGAAAGGGCCGGATATACTCCAACAGCCCATTTCATCCTACCGGAGAACTGCTGGACAGAACATTATTTTGCCCCACAAGATGAAGTACGAGAGACATTCATGAAAGAACACGCGGGAAATAAAACTGCGATGGATTTCATGAAAGGTCAGCAGTACGAACGAAGTCTGTATAGTAAATATAAAGATTACTATGGCTACGTATTCTATATAGGACAAAAAAGATAATCATTATCTGCCGGAGAAGTTGGCAAGATAGGACAACTCTCCGGCTCTTATTATTCTTTATTTTGCATTAAAATGGAAACGAAAGAAATAAATAGGCAGGAATATAAATTACGGATCGATAAAGTGACCGAATATATTCATCAAAACATAGACCAACCTCTATCATTGCATAAGATGGCAGGAATCGCGTGCTTTTCTCCTTTCCACTTTCATCGCGTTTTCACGTTTCTGACGGGCGAAACACCGACGGAATACATCAAACGCACCCGGATTGAAAAAGCAGCACTGCTACTACAGAATGACAGGCAACTGTCTGCGACCGAAATTGCCGGTCGTTGTGGTTTCAGCAGTTTATCACTCCTCAGCCGCAACTTTAAACAACATTTCAATATCACTATCCGTGAATTTCGTTCACAGGAATAAACACCTAAAAAGACATGGAAAATCAGATTCTAATTTTTCGGACCTCCATCACGAAGAGACGCGACATCAAGCTCATCGGAAGTCTCCTGGCAAAGTTCCCGCAAATCACCCGATGGAATGTAGATTTCGAGGACTGGGAGAAGGTATTAAGAATCGAGTGCAGCAATATCACCGCACTCGAGATTTCGGAAACACTCCGGAATAGTCATATCTTTGCTACGGAGCTGGAATAAGCAGTTGTTTCAGTTCCTCCACCCCTTCAGAAGCTCCTTTCCGAAGGACATGTATCGAACGGGAAGTATGTGTATCCACCGGCTTCGGGTCTATCAGATACACCTCTGCTCCTCTCGGTACATAATGCAGCAAACCTGCTGCAGGATATACATTGAGCGATGTGCCGATGATAACGAATATATCCGCCTTTTCTACATATCGGACAGCTGTCTCAATCTCCGGCACCGCCTCTCCGAACCAGACAATAAAAGGACGCAACTGAGTTCCGTCACCAGCCTTATCCCCCATTTTCACTTCATACTCTTCCGGCTTCAGTTCCTTTATATAATGAGGGTTATACGGGTCTCTGCTGGAGCAGACCTTTGTCAACTCACCATGCAGGTGAATGATATGGCTGCTTCCTGCCCGTTCGTGCAGATTATCTACATTCTGGGTGATAACCGTCACATTGAAATTCTTTTCCAGCTCCGCCAGCAGTTCATGTCCGCGATTCGGCTTCACTTCCAGCAATTGTTTCCTTCGTGCATTATAGAAGTTAATCACCAATGCAGGATCACGCTGGTATCCTTCGGGAGTAGCTACCTGCTCCACAGGATATTTATCCCACAAACCGCCCGCATCACGAAATGTGCTGATTCCACTTTCGGCACTCATGCCCGCACCTGTCAATACTACCAGATTCTTCATAACCGCTCCTCCTTATTATTAAAAGATATACAAATGTAATCAGAATCATTGAATAAAAGAAGACTTCCGCCCGCATAATCTAATCAGACAGATACAAGAATTTAATGCTGCCCATACGAAGGCTTACTGCCGGTCATGCAAAAAACTATTCGTCTGACAGATGTGTTTCTTTCGTCTGACAGTTGTCAGACGAAAAATCAACAGTTGTCAGACGCAAGTTCAACAGCTGTCAGACGAATAAATTCCAGCATAAACGAACTTAAACAGTAAGAACACAAAGATTAAATCTTAGGAATGAAGGAATTAATTCCTTAAAGAAAAGAGACTAACTTTCACGGATATAAGAATTTTTAAATACTAAATGCTAAATCATTCAAATAAAACGTGTACTTTTGCGATTCATAAATTTGCAATTGATTGAAAGCTAAAACCATGAAGGTGACATGCTTCAATCTTCAACAAAAACATTATATGGATAAATTCAGTTACGCTATTGGCCTCGGAATCGGTCAAAACTTATTAAGCATGGGTGCAAAAGGCATCGCCGTAGATGACTTTGCACAAGCAATTAAAGATGTATTGGAAGGTAATCAGACGGCTATCAGCCATCAGGAAGCCCGCGAAATAGTGAACAAGTATTTCGAAGAACTGGAAGCTAAGATGGGCGCTGCCGCCATCGAACAAGGAAAAGCTTTCCTCGAAGAAAATAAGAAAAAGCCGGGCGTGGTTACGCTACCCAGCGGACTGCAATACGAAGTGATCAACGAAGGCACAGGCAAAAAAGCGAAAGCTACCGATCAGGTAAAATGCCACTACGAAGGCACACTGATCGACGGTACACTGTTCGACAGCTCTATCAAGCGCGGAGAACCGGCTGTATTCGGCGTCAATCAGGTAATCCCGGGATGGGTGGAAGCATTGCAACTGATGCCCGAAGGTTCCAAATGGAAACTCTATATTCCGTCCGACCTTGCTTATGGCGCCAGAGGTGCCGGAGAAATGATTCCTCCCCACAGCACATTGGTATTTGAAGTAGAATTACTCGAAGTATTATAAATAAAAAATTTCAAAGCAAAATGAAAAAAGTTAGTATTTTTATGGCAATCGCCGCTGCTGCAAGCCTTGCTTCTTGTACAGCTCAAGCTCCTAAAGCAAATCTGAAATCAGACATCGACTCACTGTCTTATTCTATCGGTATGGCGCAGACTCAAGGTCTGAAAGGCTATCTGACAGGTCGTCTGGACGTTGATACTGCTTACATGGCAGAATTCATCAAAGGTTTGAACGAAGGTGCAAACAAGACCAGCAAGAAAGACATCGCTTACATGGCAGGTCTTCAGATCGGTCAGCAGATCAGCAACCAGATGATGAAAGGTATCAACCAGGAACTGTTCGCTGGTGACTCTACCAAAACGATCAGCAAAGACAACTTCATGGCTGGTTTCATCGCAGGTACACTGGAAAAAGGTGGCGTGATGACTATGGAAGCTGCTCAGGAATATACTCGCACAGCTATGGAAACTATCAAAGCGAAAGCTATGGAAGAAAAATACGCTGACAATAAAGCTGCCGGTGAAAAATTCCTTGCTGAAAACAAAACTAAAGAAGGTGTGAAAACTACTGAAAGCGGATTGCAGTACAAAGTAATCACTGAAGGTAAAGGTGAAATCCCTGCTGACACTTGCAAAGTGAAAGTGAACTATAAAGGTACTTTGATCGACGGTACAGAATTCGACAGCTCTTACAAACGTAACGAGCCTGCTACTTTCCGTGCCAACCAAGTAATCAAAGGCTGGACAGAAGCTCTGACTATGATGCCTGTAGGTTCTAAATGGGAACTTTACATCCCGCAAGAACTCGCTTACGGTTCAAGAGAATCAGGACAGATCAAACCGTTCTCTACTCTGATTTTCGAAGTTGAGTTGGTAGGTATCGAAAAAGATAAGAAATAAGAAAGTATCTTTCTAAATAGAAAAAGGAAAGGGGTGCAAAGTCTTTGCACTCCTTTTTTTTGCTTTTTCCTATTTTTTTTCCCGTAAAAGAAGAATAATTAAAATAAATCTCTATATTTGCTTACTATTTGATAACAACAGGAAATTACAATTTATTATTATGGAAAGAATAGACAACCTCGACAGGCAGATCCTAGAGATTATCTCCCAGAATGCCCGCATCCCTTTTAAAGACGTAGCAGCCGAATGTGGAGTGTCACGCGCAGCTATCCATCAGCGTGTGCAAAGACTGATTGACCTAGGTGTCATTGTAGGCTCTGGTTACCATGTGAACCCGAAATCATTGGGATACAGAACTTGTACCTACGTGGGTATCAAACTGGAAAAAGGCTCCATGTACAAATCTGTCGTAGCGGAACTACAAAAGATTCCCGAAATTGTGGAATGTCATTTCACTACAGGTCCGTACACAATGCTGACAAAGCTTTATGCATGCGACAACGAACATCTGATGGATTTGCTGAATAACAAAATGCAAGAAATACCGGGTGTGGTAGCTACCGAGACATTGATTTCTCTGGAACAGAGTATCAAGAAAGAAATCCCCATCCGCGTTGAAAAATAATTGTGATGGAATTTCTAAATGAATATCACCTTGCGGGGTTATTCATCGGAATATGTACCTTTTTGATTATCGGCCTTTTTCACCCCGTCGTGGTAAAGGCCGAATACTATTGGGGTACAAAATGCTGGTGGATATTTCTGGTACTCGGCATAGCCGGTGTGGTCGCCTCATTAAGCATCGATAATGTGATTTTATCTTCTTTGCTTGGCGTGTTTGCATTTTCTTCCTTCTGGACGATTAAAGAGGTCTTCGAACAGGAAGAACGGGTACAAAAAGGATGGTTCCCCAAGAACCCGAAGCGCAAATATAAGTTCTAAAAATAAAGTATCGTAGTTTTTTATCAAAAGGATTTGCATAATTCGAGGGAAAATACTACTTTTGTCACCGCATCCAACAAAGGATACATCGGACTTGTAGCTCAGTTGGTTAGAGCAACAGACTCATAATCTGGAGGTCCCTGGTTCAAGCCCAGGCTGGTCCACAAACTAAGAGGCTCATTCCTAAGGGAATAGAGCCTCTTTTAGTTTGTAAACCCACCAGATATAAGTCTGTTGCTTCGGTAATATTAGCCTTAATTTAGGTAGTTGTTGACCTATTGTTGACCCCAAATTAATAGGTTAAAATGCTAACAATTAAAGCAGAAGTCCAACAGGACAAACAGAGGAGTGATAAGACATACAATGTCAAGGTAAGGTTTACAATGAATAGAAAGGTAAGAAGATTATCTACAAACCTATTCATAACACCTAAAGAACTTACTAAAGACTTCAAATTCAAGGAAGGTACTCCTATTAAGAAGGAGATTGATAATCTGGTAGTATACTACAAAGAACGGTGTAACAAACTTCAAATAGACCAGAATAATTACACATTAGAGGACATATTGGAGTTATTAAACCATGAACATGAGAAGAACCAAGTAATAGATTTCATTAAATTCAGTCGTGAATGGATAGCCTCAACTACAATCAAAGGTGCACCCAATTATACAACTGCCATTAATGCTTTAGTGCGTTTCATAGGTAAGGAGGAGTTGGATATTAATCTAATTACTCTTGACTTCTTAGAAGACTTCAAATCATTCTTGAATAAAGAACGTGAGATACGGACTAAAAGATTAATGCAGCAAGGCAAACGTGTACCTTCTAATCGTTCACTCTCCCTTTATTTGATAAGTATCAAGAAGTTGTTCAATGAAGCCAAGAAGAGGTATAATAAGAAGGATAAGAATTTAATCTTAATTCCCAACTCACCCTTCATAGAACTTGAAATACCCAAACAAGAAGCTACCCGTAAAAGAGCTATATCTGCAGATATTATAAAGAAGGTATGGAAGTTACCATATAAGGACATGAAGAAAGGTTACAAAGCTACGTGCCGTTATAATTTGGCTAAAGATTGCTTCATTCTATCATTCTGCCTTATGGGGATGAATTCAGCAGACTTATACAATGCCACTGAAATGAAAGACAATACAATTATATATAATCGTACCAAGACTAAAGACCGCAGACTGGATAAAGCTCAAATGAAGGTTGATATACCTAAATTAGCCCAACCACTCATTGAGAAGTATAAGGATGAGACAGGTAAACGCCTCTTCAATTTCTATCAATATTACGTTGACGAGAAAGGTTTTAATAAAGCCATAAACTATGGTTTAAAGGAGATTGGAACATTATTAGAGATTGACGACTTGGAATATTATGCAGCAAGGCACTCATGGGCTACCATAGCACTCAATAAAGTGGGAATTGACAAATATACAGTCCATGCAGCGTTAAACCATGTTGATGAAACAATGAGGGTAACGGACATCTACATTGAGCGGGATTTCGCCAACGAGAACAGAGCTAATGCGAAGGTCGTGAAGTACGTATTTGGTAGAATGTAATTACATTCTGTAGTAATTTGTAATGCTGTTCTATTGTGTAATGGAGCAGCATTATTTATCTTTACAGCACTAATAAGAAGCGATATGAGAGATTACATACTACCAATTCCAGAATTAAAGAAGATAGAACCCATACTCACGGAATACTTTGGCTATAAGCGTGCCATGTTTGAGAATGAACTGTCAGCTACTTACTACCATGAATATCCCAACGGAATCAGTGAAGATATTTGTAAGAACTACATGACAGACTATTCATTTCTAAACACTATCGCAGTAGATAACGGAGTATTTGATTATAAACGGTATGCTCCCAAATCGACTTCTACCAGTAAGGCGTTTAATCCAAGTAGCTTCATTATGGATTCAGAACACAATATACTTATCACTCTGCCAAGTGATAATTTATTGGAACGGCTGATTGATTTATTACAGAAGCATGGTGAAACTGATAATGACGGAGTAATTGGAATAAGTATGCTTGTTGTAGCTGCCATATATGAGAAGTATAAGAATGGTGAACTTTACACAGAAGTTGTCATATCAGAGAACACACTGCCTTATCTGGAACAAGTCCGTCCAGAAATGCTAAAGCTATATGAGTTGCTGAATACCAAGAGATACTCACCTTCCAAGAAGAAGGAGCTAAGGGTATTCAGTCCTATAACCATTGATAACGGAGTTAAGAAGATTACTCTTGATAACTCTTGCTATTGGCTGAGTGATTTATTGGATAACTACCTTCACATCTATTTAGGAGTAAACAGTTTGGAAGAAGCCCAACAGGAATTGAAGGAAGTATATTCACAGAAGAAGGGCAGGAAAGCCAATAATGCAGCCCATAATCTAATCATGTATGGTACATTCCACCTGTTACAAAGATATTCCTCAATAAAGACCAAGAGTGAACAGATACGTATGACTTTAGACTACATGGAATTATTATTTGAAGCAGGCAGTTTCAATAATGATGAGAACTACACCAATGCAGCAATAGCCTATTTGGTGAAACAAGGCTATAAACCGCAATGGAAGACCAAACAGACAGAAGACTACAATTTCTCACCCAATAATCAGTCTACAGAACATCTCTGGTAATTAATAATCCACCAATCCTTACAGACTACCATGTAATCACGTGGTAGTTATTTTTATGTCTTTAAATTAGCTAATTCGCTGATATTCTTACATCTAAAGAATGCACTTCAAATCGCCTTCTATTCTTTATAACACACCTTCCGACTATTCCTCACCTTTGCAATGTAATCAGAAACGATAAGGCGCCAAGTTGAAGATTGCACCAATTTATAAACTTAA
>OLFU01000484.1_pt1 | contig 45658 bp, 43 predicted proteins | sample 1605161 | NCBI WGS metagenome assembly OLFU01 (sample SAMEA3888914, study PRJEB22519) | human gut metagenome | biome: human gut; feature: human-associated habitat; material: faeces | place: Denmark | collected 2011
ATGGCAATCCGAAATATGTCAGTGCGGTATATAGATATCTTGTCTTTTCGAGTAACGGGAAATGGGGCTCTCCATTTGTAGGAAAGGATTGGAATAGTAGAGTTTCCTCTGATTTTGGCTGGAGAACAGATCCATTGAACGGAAAGAAAGCCTTCCATGAAGGACTGGATATTGCATATCCCACAGGAACAAAAATCCATGCGGTATCCGGTGGTGTGGTTACTTCGGTAGTCTATTCTAAAACGGGGTATGGTCATCATGTGAGAGTGGACTGCGGGAACGGTGTTACGGTGCTGTATGCGCATTGCAGCAAAATCCTTGTAACAAAAGGGCAAAGCATTTCAACAGGACAGGCTATTGCTGAGGTCGGTGCAACGGGGCGTGTGACAGGAGCACACCTTCATCTGGGGGTGCTGGTAAATGGAAAAGAGGTGAACCCGAGGGAGTATATCGGAGGATAACAGAGGAAATCATATAGGAGTATCAGGAAAAATATCCTATTTTGTGCAAACATCAAATAAACTCGCTAAGAAAATGTGAAAATCAAAGAAAAAGTCGGTGCTATTTTGTGGAAAAGGATTTTTATAGCTATTGTTTTCATTTGATAAATAAGGTCAATGCGTGCTAAGATAGAATAAATAATGGATTATTCGTCACGAATATGCTATAATTTATATGAGGTGATTCTTATGGAAATAAGAGAGCTAAAAATCAGTGCGAATGCATCCGGTGGTACTGCGGCGGCAGGAGCAAAAACCTACCGAATAACATTACCGTCCAGTTGGGTGAAAAAAATGGATTTGGATCATGCGGATGCAAAGGCAGAGGTTGTGTTCGACGGTACAAGCATTATCATTCGTCCAAAGGCGGCAGAGGATATTCTTTTATTTCAATCGCAGGCACTCAAAGCAGGACATCAGGTTGTGCGCTATGAATATTTTGATAAAGAAACCCTTTGCAGTACCATTCTCTGTGATTTTACGGAGAAAATACTGCGGGTAATAAATCATACGGATCGGATTTTAAAAACTGCTTTCGGGCGACAGGAAAGACCAACATGGGATGATTTCATTGAATTTCTGGAGGAAAGATGCGTTCCGAAAAGCAGGGAAAATATCAATATTCTTCTGAAAGAAATGGGCTTGACGGAATATGATCCGATCCAGATTGTAGAGAAAACACAGGGAAGAATGGCGGAGGATGCACAATGGCTGAAAATAACAAGGCTATAAAACTTTATACAGGAGATGTTGTTGCTGCCACCTCCTCGAAGGGTAATCAGGAAAAATGGTATGATGCGGCGACAGACTGCTGGTATAAGCTGGATCGCACCGGCTTTGAAGCATTGGCAGAGGCAGTCACAAGCGAGCTTTTGCAAAAATACAGCAATATCGAAACAGAGCTTGGCTATAAAATCGTAGCGTATCACATTGACTCTGTAGAGGTTCACAGAAATACCAGAAGGGCAAGCGTCAGCTTTAACTTTTTGAGGGAAGGACAGAGCATCCAGACAGCGTATCATATTTTAAAACGTGCCCTTGGCTCTGACTATCAGAAAATCCTCGCGGCAGAAAAAACGATTCCGGGCAGATTGAAAAAAATCGTGGATACAATAGAGGACATCAGTGGTTTGGAGCATTTTGGAGCATACCTGACCTTGCTGTTTGAGGTAGATGCGCTGATTGCAAATGAGGACAGACACTTAAACAATATTGCAATTCTTGAGGAAAACGGTAAATATCACTATTGTCCGTTATTTGATAACGGGGAAGGTCTGATGCTGGACAATGTAAAATATCCATTTGACGTAGAAACAAGGGGATTGATGAAGCATTTACGGGCGAAACCGTTTCAGTGCAGATTTGGCACAGTACTTTCCACAGCAAGAGATTTATATGGCGCACAGCTTAAAATTGTGTGCAGTGCAGCAGAAGTTTCGAAGATAGCAGAGAAATATCTGGACTGGTATCAGCCAATGTTCAGACCATTCTTGAAAGATAGGATTGTAGATGTTGTGCTGTTGCAGATGAAGAAATATTTTTGATAAGGAGCGTGAGAATCATAGCCAAAAATAAAGAGGAACGGGACATCTTTCTCATTCCGCCGAACTTCCTCAATGAAGGATCGCTGTTTGGTGGGATGTTGAAGCTAAGAAATACATTAGAGGCTGTTGTTTTGGTGGTCGGGGTTACAATTCCGATACTGAAAATAACAGTCTTTTGTTTTACCGCAAAAATAATCCTTCTGTGTCTGACAGCGCTACCGATTTGCATTTTTGCATTGATTGGGATTGGTGGCGAAAGCCTGACAGCCTTTCTTATGAACTTCTTCCGTTTCCTGCGGAACAGGAAAATGCAGTATCGTTCGGATGCCATGCCGGAGCAGGAGAAAAGTAGGAGGTCTCTCTGGCAATCCGAGGGAGAATGGCCGGAGGAATACGGAGAGGAGGAAAAGCTGAAGAAAAGCAGAAAAACAGCAAAAGGAAAAGCGAATGAGCCGTTTCCTGTAGAAAAGATAGAAAACGGTATCTGCTATCTCAGAGATAAGCGTTATATCAAAATTATAGAGGTAGAACCCATCAACTTCCTGCTACGTTCTGCGAGAGAACAGCGTAATATCATCTATTCTTACATGTCCTATTTAAAAATCAGCCCGGTACGGATGCAGATTAAGGTTGTTTCCAAGAAGGCTGATATATCAAATCATCTGGATAAGATACAGGAGGCAATCCGGCGGGAACAGGATGAGCGGTGTAAGGTGTTATTGATGGATTATTATAACCTGATTCGTCGAATCGGGCTGAAAGAAGCCGTGACACGGCGTTTTTTTATTGTCTTTGCGCATGAACCGATTCCAGGCAGCAGTAAGAAGAATGAGAAAAAGGATGCTGTGAATCAGCTGGAGATTGCAGAGCGCACTGCAAGAACCTATCTTATGCAGTGTGGCAATAACGTAGTGGAGCATGAAAACCCGGACAGCTTTATGGCAGAGGTTTTGTATATGCTGCTAAACCGCAAAACAAGTACAGAAACCCCATTCTCTGCGCGTGTTGCGGTGGAGGTCGAAAAGTATATCGCAGAAGGGGATGCCAATGCCATTCCAATTTCTGCTTTTCTTTTGCCGGAGCAGATGGATTTCAGTAAAGCGGCATATTGCAGGATTGACGGGTTGTACTGCTCCTATTTTATGATTCCGTCTACAGGCTATAAAACACAGGTGACCGCAGGCTGGCTGTCGCTGTTGGTGAATGCAGGGGAGGGGATTGATGTAGATCTTTTCCTCAGCAAGGAGCCGAAGGAAAAGATACAGTTTCAATTAGGCAGACAAATCCGCATCAATCGTTCAAAAATGAAGGAAACATCAGATACCAATACGGATTTTGATGACATCGACAGTGCAGTACGGGCAGGCTATTATCTGAAGGACGGTCTGGCAAATAATCAGGATTTCTACTATATCAATACGCTGATTACGATTACCGCAGATAGCCGGGAGGAACTGGAATGGCGTACCAATGAGATGAAAAAGCTGATGCTGTCGCAGGATCTTATTCTGAAACCATGCTATTTCAGACAGGATTTGGCATTTCAGTCCGTACTGCCATTGAATCAGCTGCATAAGAGTCTGTACGAATTATCAAAACGCAATGCCTTAACAACAGGGGCAGCAAGCTGTTATCCGTATGTCAGTTTTGAAATGAGTGACGATAACGGCATTTTGCTGGGGGTAAATAAGTACAATAACTCCTTGATTATTGTGGATATTTTTAATTCCAGAATATATAAGAACGCGAACATGGTTCTGCTTGGCACATCTGGTGCAGGCAAAACCTTCACCATGCAGTTGATGGCACTGAGACTACGAGAGAAGAATATTCAGACCTTTATTCTGGCACCATTGAAGGGGCATGAATTTCGCAGAGCCTGCCATAACATCGGCGGAGAGTTTATACAGATTTCTCCGGCATCGAAAAACTGCATCAATATCATGGAAATCCGAAAGAATGATAAAACTGTGGAGGATGTGATAGACGGCGAAAGAGCGGAGCGTTCCGAGCTATCGGCAAAAATCCAGCGGCTGCATATTTTCTTTTCCCTGCTGATTCCGGATATGACGCATGAGGAACGGCAGCTATTGGATGAAGCGTTGATCCAGACCTATGCAGGGAAAGGCATTACCCATCAGAATGAATCGCTGTATGACGAAATGGGAAGTTATAAAACAATGCCCGTTTTAGGCGATTTATATGATGTTCTGAAGAAAAGCACAGAGACCAGACGCATGGCGAATATCCTGAATCGACTGGTGCATGGTTCTGCAAGTACATTTAATCAGCAGACCAATGTACGGTTAGATAATAAATATATCGTTCTCGATATTTCAGAGCTAACAGGGGATTTATTGACGGTTGGGATGTTTCTTGCACTGGATTATGTCTGGGATAAAGCAAAGGAGGACAGAACACAGGAGAAAGCAATTTTTATTGATGAGGTCTGGCAGTTGATTGGAGCATCCAGCAACCGCTTGGCTGCGGAGTTTGTTCTGGAGATTTTCAAAATTATCCGAGGCTATGGCGGTGCTGCAATCTGTGCTACACAGGACATCAATGACTTCCTTTCTTTGGATGATGGGAAGTACGGAAAAGGTATTATCAATAACAGTAAGACAAAGATTGTACTGAATTTAGAGGATGAGGAGGCGCAAAGGGTACAGCATATTTTGAATCTGAGTGATACAGAGATTATGAATATCACGCATTTTGCACGCGGGAACGGTCTGATTCTGACCAATAACAATACAGTGACGGTAGAATTTAAAGCATCCGGATTGGAAACGGAGATGATTACAACAGACCGCGAGCAGCTGCGCGAGATGATACGAAGAAAACAGGAGTAGAAAGGAGACATTTCATGATTTGCTTACAGAGCGGTGGAGCGATTGAAGGAAAAATCGTGGAGCTGATTGGTGAATATGGCGCATTGCAGATGGAGCAGCTGCAAAGATATTTTTCCATAGAAGATACACAGATGGAAAAAATAATACGGAAACTGGTGAAAAAGGGCAGGCTTGTATCTGACAAAGAGAACGGTTACATAAAAGCATCTGAACAGAGAGCGTATGACGAAGGGCTGGTGCAGTGCTTCTGGGTTGTACTTGATTTAAAGGAGACTATTGAATTTCACGCCGTCGGGAGGTATCCGTTATTGATTGCAGTATATGCAAATGGTGAGGCGTATGAAATCTATTCCTGTAAAAAGGGCGATGAAATGTTTCTGTGCCATGTGATAGAACGATTACAGGAGAAAGTGCAGGGAAAGGTGCTGATTGTGCTGGAGGATACGGAGCAGATTGGTAAGTTACAAGGGATAAATTGTATTTTCTGTACTGTAAGCAGAGAGGGAGAGGTGAGGTATTATGAATCGTCTGCTGTTTCGACAGAGACTGAATCACCTGCGTGAGGATGCACTGCGGTTTCAGAATACGCTTTGTGCCTATGAAACAACAGATGCAGTCAGATACCCGGAAAATTTTGAAAAGCTTGGTTTGGATATGGCTAGGCAGGCAGAAAGTATTGCGTGTAGTACAAGAAATATCGTAAGCGTTTTTCAGATGAACGGCAGAGAGCAGGTGCAAAGCTGTGCCGCAGAGGCACAGGGGATTGCAGTTAAGGAACAGCCTTATGGCTACGAAGTGATTCTGCCGCATCTGATGCCAAAACGAAATCATCGGAATCATACCGTATTTCTTCTGGAGCCATTAACCTACGCCTTAAAGGAATTTACTGCGGTACATCCGATCTGCTGTTTGGAGTATGCTCTGATCTGGTTTATTTATGAGTATACGGAAGATACACCCATCCATTGCATCAGAGATTACGATAATATCGAGATGAAGGAAGTATTGGATATTATTAACAGCTTTTTTCTTCTGGATGATGGCGGCGCATTTTGTGAACTGCACTACAGCACAAGACGCGGAAACAGAACTTGTACCAGAGTAATCATCAGCTCGGATATAGGTCTGGTTTCGTGTCAGAAAATAAACGGTAATTGACATAGGTTTTTCGGATATGTCGAAAAATAGAACTTTTCTCATGAAGTTCCGTATTTTCAAAGAAAGGAGAGGGCAGGTTTTTGGCATAGTTTAGGAGCTTATGTTGAGAATGGTATCGAAAAGGAGGTGAGGACAATTCTTACAAAGGATTCGCAGGCTTATCGGGTACTGGCATTGGTCGCATTATCCGGTGAATGTGCAGAGGAGGCATTGTCGCTTTTGCTGCCGCAGGAAAGCTATCGGCAAAAAGTGCTGCGGCGGCTATTAGAGGAAAGACTGCTATCCAAGTATCAGAAGGATAGCGTAAAGGGTTATCGTCTGATGCGAAAGGGAAAAGAAACTCTACTACAGATAGAGTGGGAACGGTTTTCTTTTTATCTGGCAGACGGCGCGGATTTTTCCATGCGCAGGGCAGGCTTAACACAAAGACAACGGCAGCACTGCATTTCGGAAATACTGGCGATTATGGAACGGGCGGAGATTCTGATGGATCGCAGTAAAAAACAACCAATCTTTGAAAATATCCCGATGCAGTCAGGCGAGCTTTCGCAGGATGCTTTTTTTCATCCAAAGGAGGTAAAGGCGCAGGCAGATTTCACAAGGAAAATCATCAGCTCCAAAATGACAGGTGTTTTGCTTTCGCAGGCAGAAGTATGGCTTTGCTATAACATGCAGGCGGCAGTACCCAAGTGGTTTGAAACGGTGGAAAACAGAGCCGATATTCTGATACAGTCGATACTGCGCTCAAAGCAGCTTTGCTTTAACGGTACAAATGCACTGTTATTTGGCAGAGGAATGCAGCAGGCAGTACAATGCTTAGAGGATGCAAAAATGCGGGTAACTATCTTAAATGCACCATTTCAACGATTCTGTTTTATACCATTGGATGAGAATGGGATTCTGCTGTTGAAGCTCATATATGATGCAGAAGCCTATCAAAGCCTGTTGGCTGTTTTGGCGGAGGACTTACAGCAAAAGGAAGGACAGCCGTTTATCATACAAGATGGCTATAACCAGAATGGACAACCGACCTTGATTTGTATTGATTGTGATTTGAAACGATTGATACAGTTTCAGACACAGCTTTCATATCTCGGTGTGCAGGGAGAGTCAATCTGTTTTGATTTTCAGAAGGAGGCGATAGAGAAGTATTGTGGAGAACAAACAAAGATTTCGACGGTTAATCTGGAAACCGTCAGAAAAAACTTCCTCGCAGATAAATAAGCGCAGTATGAAGATGATCGGATACGTCTGTATGGCGATATTTCCTGTTCTTTATGCAGGGGGCTATCTGACACAGTTGATAGAGAATTATAGCATCTGGCAGAAGGCAGGGCATATCCCGGGAGACGGAACTGCACCGTCCTTGCCCCAAAAGGGAGTATCTGTATGTCTCAGCGCAGCATTTTCCCTGATGGGGCTAAAGGTGCTGTTTTTCCTTGGATTAGCGATTTCTGTTATCGTTCTTTTTGCAGTGTTTATCGGAAAGGGCGAAAAAGGTGATTATGATACGGAGCGGAAATTCCATTACTCCGAAAAAGGTAGTTATGGTACAGCACGATTTATGGATAAACGAAGGATGAAGGAGCTGTTGGATGTTACCGGTATCCAGAAAACAGAGGGAACGATATTGGGAACCGTAGACGGTGCGGTTGTCAGTATCCCTGTTGCAAGTAGGATGAATCGTAATATCGCTGTTTTTGGTGCATCCGGCAGTATGAAATCCAGAGCTTTTGTCAGAAATATGATTTTCCAAAGTGTAAAAAGAGGGGAAAGTCTGATTCTCACCGATCCGAAATCCGAACTGTATGAGGATATGTCGGTGTATCTGAAGGAGCAGGCTACATCGTCCGGGTTTTTAATCTGGTACAGCCGGAGCATAGCGACCGTTGGAACTGCATCAATGAGGTTTCACACGATCAGATGATGGCACAGATCTGTGCGGATGTGATTATCAAAAATACGGGCGGCGGAAAAACGGATCATTTCTGGGATTCCTCGGAGCTGAATCTGCTAAAGGCACTGATTTTATATGTTGACTATGAAAAGACACCTGCTGAGCGGAACATGGGCGCAGTATATCGGATGCTATCCGATTTGACAGAGAATGAATTAAATCAGCGTTTTGAGATACTGCCAAGCGGACATCCGACAAAAGCATCCTACCATATTTTTCAGCAGGCAGGAGATAAGGTGAGAGGTGGTGTAATTATCGGTCTGGGTGCAAGGCTACAGGTGTTCCAGAATGCGTCTATCTGCGATATTACGGCGCAGGACGAATTTGACCTCAGCAGACCGGGACGGGAAAAATGCGCGTTCTTCTGTATCAGCAGCGATCAGGATAGTACCTTTGACTTCCTTTCTTCGCTGTTTTTTTCGTTCCTGTTTATTAAGCTGGTGCGTTATGCCGATGCAGAAGGGGTAGACGGAAAGCTGCCGATTGGTGTGAAGTTCGTTTTGGATGAATTCCCGAACCTTGGCGTTATCAATGACTTTAAAAAGAAAATTTCAACGGTGCGCAGCAGAAATATCGGGATTTCTGTTATTTTCCAGAATATAGCACAGCTGAAGAACCGTTATCCCAATGATGAATACCTGGAGATTCTGGGGAATTGTGACACGCAGATAGCGCTGGGCTGTACGGATGAAGTAACTGCACGTTTTATCTCCAATCGTACCGGCGAGGTAACGATTGATGTAAATAGCCAATCAAAGCAGCTGCATGCCATGCGGATGACGGATTACACACCGGAATACAGAGAGACCAACTCTGTTGGCCGCAGAAAACTGATGACAGCGGATGAGGTGCTGCGGATGCCGCTGGATGAGGCATTGATTATACTACGCGGACAGAATGTATTTAAAGTGAAAAAATTCGATTATACCAGGCATCCGGAAAGCCGAAAGCTGAAAAAGTGTAAGGCGGCTGCCTATATCCCGGACTGGAGAAAGGAAAAAGAAGACGATTCTATTGTGCAGTCTGTGGAAGATACAATACAGGAGAAAAAAGAGGAAAAACCAAAGAGCAGAACAGTACAGATTTCCAAGAAAGAACTGATGAGTAAATAAAGGAGGAAAATAAGTATGGCAAATGAAGCAGAAAAAACATTACATGAAATGCAGCAGGTACTTACAATCGATGCAAATGGAGTATACGAAACAGAGGAGGATAAAGCGGAGCTCCTCTGGCATGAGCTGCAGAACGCATACCGCAGTAAACGGATACTGTCCGGTGTATTAAGCGGTGTAGAGGAGACAAGCAGTGGCAGTATCGCAGTGGTTTATTATAAAGGACAGCGTATGATTATCCCTGTCAGTGAGATGGAGCTGAATCTTTCCGAACAGAACGGCTATGGAGAAATGAAGGGCCGTCAGGTTCGTATTTTAAATAACATGGTTGGCTGCGAGATTGATTTTATCCTGATAGCACTGGATGATACTGCACGCAGTGTTGTGGCAAGCCGCAGACTGGCAATGCTTGCAAAACGCAGGAAGTTCTATTTCCCGAATGAAAACGGCAACGCCCAGATTACCGAAGGCAGAGTTGTGCAGGCGCGTGTTATCGCAGTAGCGGAAAAGGTGGTGCGTCTTGAGGTATTTGGCGCAGAGTGCGCAGTTCCTGCCAGAGATATTGCATGGGAATGGGTCGGTGATGCAAGGGAGAAGTATCATGTAGGTGACAGAGTGATGGCGGTAGTTACATCCGTAGAATCGGATGCAGAGACAATGAATGTAAAAATCACTGCCGATATGAAACGTCTTATGAAGAATGAAGTACTGGAAAAACTGAAGGAATGTAAGGTACAGGGACGGTATTCCGGCAGGATTACGGATATTCATAAGGGCGTGATTTTTGTAAGGCTGTCTAATGGGGTGAATGCCATTGCACATAGCTGCAACGATTACAGATTACCCGGTAAGAATGATGACATCAGCTTTGTTGTGAATCGTCTGGATCAGGAAAACGGCGTTGCGGTGGGGATTATTACAAGAATCATCCGTCAGAATATCTGAGGTGTACCGTATGAAAAGCAGACTATACTATGCCATAAGCTGCTTTCTCCTTGCAGTCGTTTTACTTTTTCTTGCAGTCCCGTTATTTACCCATCGGCTTTATCCGAAACAGCAGGCAATCCGTGTGCTACATACCATGGAAAAGGGCGAACAGCTGACAGATAAGGATATAGAACCGATTACGGTCGGCGCATTGCAGCTATCGGAAGGAATTGCACTGACAGAAGAGGATGTAATTGGCAGATATGCGGCTGTGGATCTGGTTGCGGAGGACATTCTCTTTTTATCCAAGCTGTCACAGCTTCCGTTAGAAGGCGATCTGCCGAAGGATATTCTGCCGGAGGAAAATACCGCACAGCTGATGACACTTAGAATGATTGAAGGCAGTGAATACCCAATCCCAGAAACGGGCGATGTGATAAAGATAAATCTGTTTGATAAGAAATGGAAGGACATCCCCGAGCTGCAATTCGTCCGAATCCTGTCTGTTGTGCCGCCGAAAAAAGCGGAAGATACCGTAGCAGTAACAGTAGCATTGAACGAAAAACAGCAGCAGTATGTAAAACGGCAGAAGAAAACAGTATTCTATGCATCGGTTATTGTGCGGAGCAATGAAGAACTGGCGGAAAAGCTATTGGCAGAGCAGGAATCATTTTTTGAGTAGGGGGTGAATCTATGGCAAAACATATCCTGATTATTGGCAGTCCGGGCAGTGGGAAAAGTGTATTCGGTGCAGCACTGGCAAGCGCGGCAGGCAAACGAAACAGGCAGACATTACTGATTAGCGGAGACAGCAGAATTTCGATGCTGTCATTTTTTTGCGGAAATACGGATACAGACGGACTGGGAACGCTTTATGCAGGAGAGATTACATCGCAGCGTACCGCAGATGCAATCAAAATCCTGCGCGAATTTCCGAATATCGGTGTAATGGGCTTTCAGCTGCATGGCAGAGTAAAGCAAAAAGGAACCACAGCACAGATACAGCAGCTATATACCGTTGTGGATGGTATGGCTGAGGTGGTAATCTGGGACGGAACCTCTGACTGGACGGATGCTTTTCAGACTGTAATGACAGAAAAAGCGGAGGTTACGGCGTGTTTGTTAACTGCGGATATAAAGGGACTGCTTTATTTCCAACAGTATCAGGACAAAATCCGACGGTTGGCGCATTGCCTGCTGTTGGAAGGACTTAGTAAGCCCTATTCCCTGCATGAGGAAATGGATATAACCATTGGCGGCTTTGACGGAATCCTGCCTTTTGGCAGAGAGATTGAGCGTTATGTTATGGAAGGGAATTTATTCTCCATCCTTACATGCTGCCATGCACGATACTGTGAAACAGTGGAGCATACCTTGGATGATTTACTGGAAGGGAGAATGGAAAAATGACGGCAAAAAAGAGATTTCGCAGGAAACAGAAAAAATGGAAGGCTTGGGGAGCAGCAATAGCAGCAGAGGAGATATTGATGGATCAGGAGGCGAACGTTTTATTCCCCACGATGTGCGATAAGCTGCAAAAGGCAATGGCTATCAGACCGGAATATGATATCACAAAAGAAATCATAACAGAGCAGTATCAATCCGATCAGCAGAAAAGACGGTATGCACCAAAGCTGCAGCAGGCAGCTGTCATGCTTTTTGCTGATTTTTTTATTTTCATCGGTTTGCTGCTGCTTTTTTATATTTGCGGACAATATTTTGATATACTCTGGTTTACCGGTTCCGTAGTAATGGTCTGTGGCATCAGCAGCATATTATTCTTTCTGTTCTGCGAGTGGCTTGTTTTTTATCTGTATCGGATATTTGAAAAGGAGGATTGAGGATGTGAAAGGTTATCGAATAGCAGCAATGGCTGTGATAGGCGTATTATGCTGTAACACAATGGCATTTGCCGCACCCAAGCCATTAGAGGAAGCCTATGAAAAAAACGGAAATTCCTATATTAAGAAAACGTATGTCATCAATAATACGGAAGAAATTTTTGATACCATGGATACAACCTTTGAACTGAATGGACTGGTGTATCATCAGATTGATATTTCCAGTAAGCCGGTGGTAGAGGTATTGACGAAAGATGTGAAGCAGACAGAGGAAACAACAGTAGCATCCCGGAATGATGCGGCTGTATTGAAAAAGCTGGGTGCAACCAAGCAATACACCGATGAGGAAGGCTATCAGGCTACGTTGAAGGCGGAGAAGGGAAGTATCAACTATACGGTTTCCGGCTACACCACAAAGAACCAGACGAAGCATGGCAGCAGAACATATTATAATCTGTCTTCCATGGATTTCAGCCAGATTCCAAAAAGCATCTGGGAGGGCGGTGTATATTTGACACTGATGGATGTGAAATGGATTGGAGATAATAACCTTGCCAGTGGTGATACCGCGGTAGGGAATACCTATGCCGCAGTAGGCTATTATACAGGGACCTATTCTGTGAAAATCCCATCCGGTTATCGTGCATCTGTACTTTATAAGGGTACTGCAAAGAAGGAAATTTCCGAACAGACAGCATATACCATTACCTATCTCGGAGAAGAACCGATGCCACAGCAGGAGGAAAAATTGCTGTTAGGCTTCATCATTGGCGGTATCGGGCTTGCATTGGCGGCGATTGGAACGGGTATCTATCTGTTCCTTTGCGATAAACGAAACAGTTTGGAGGAAGAAACAGAAGAATCGGAACAGGAGGAAACGAAGGATGCGGATGTATAAGAAAATTTCTATTGGCTTGATTCTGTGTGCCGTATTACTGCCTAATATTGCATCTGCTGCGGCTTATTCGGATATTGCAGGGCATTTGGATGAAAAATATGTAGTTGGCTATAGTGACCTTGGATTGGTCAACGGCTATCCCGATGGCACCTTTCGACCGGATGTGACACTTACCAGAGCGGAGGCAACTGTATTATTCGGAAAGCTTAATCTGCCTGCCATTAATGGAAAGCAGACGGACTTTCGGGATATAGCAAAGACTGATTGGTTTTATAATTCGGTGGATGCTGCGGTCAAAAGCGGATTGGTCAGTGGTTATGAGGATTATACCTTTCAACCGCAGAAAACAATCACACGCTTTGAGGCTATTTTTATGGTATCTAAATTGGTGAAAAGTGAAAAACAGAACACAGTACAGCTGCCTTATGGGGATAGGGATAGCATCCCTTCCTGGGTGAACAGTGCAGTCAGAAATCTATATGCAGCAGGTGTGATTGATACCTATAGCGGAAACCGGATTGCAGGGAATACCCGGGTAACCAGAAGTGAAATGGTTAAAATGCTGTATAAGGTACTGGAAAGCTATCAGTTTCAGCTGACAGACTTATCACAGGCAGTGAAAAGCACAGGAACAACAGGAGCAACTGCGGTTCAGTTGCCACATGATATTCTGGGGTATCTGACGATTGAGCGAATCGGGATAAAAAAATACCCGGTAAAGGACGGAGCAGATCTGGCGACAATCAAAACAGCAATCGGGCATTTTGCAGAATCCGCCTTATGGGATGGAAATGTTGCTTTCTGCGCCCATAACAGGGATTATAAATATGATTTCAGAAACCTGAAAAATATCAAAAAAGGGGATAAGGTCATTTATGAAACACGCTTTGGCACCAGAACCTATACAGTTTCTGTCATAAAGGCAATCAATGAAACAGATTGGACGGATATTACAACGAGTGATGAAAGAAATAAGCTGACAATGGTAACCTGTATCGAAAATGAGCCGACCAAACGACTGTTGGTGCAGGCGGTGCAGCAGCAGTAAATTTATTTTTTTCAGTCTTTTTTTGAAAAAATTCTGAAATTTTGTTGCTTTTCCGGAATGAGAATCGTTTATTAAAGTATCATTCATTTTTGAAAAGGGGGAGTATACATGAAAAAGAAAGTATTTTTAGGCACTTTGGCGGCAATGATTTTCAGCATACATATTTCTGCATTTGCGGCACCTGCTGCCGCATTTGGAGATGTGTCAGCAGGGAACCATATCGCAGCACCCTATGCCAAAAGTGACATTATTGTACCAAGACCGTCTGCATCAAAGTACGCTGCATTGCAAAAATATGCGTATATCGGGATTCCTGCGGATGTAAAAGGGCATTGGGCGGAAAAATATTTGACCTATTTTTTGCAGGCAGGCTATATGGATGGGAGTGCAGTGGTATTTCATCCCAATGAACCGATTACTTATGCTGACTTTGCTGCGGTAGTTGCAAGATTAGGCTTAAAGCCTGTAGAGTTTAACGGCGGTACTGTTTCGCATAAGGTTTTCCGTGACGTTGCTCTTTGGAATACGGCGTATCCTGATGCGCAAGCGGCGCTTATTTGTGGCGAAGCCGGTGTATGGGGAAATCCATCAGAAGCGAATCATACCATGCTTGGGTATCCGGGCTTTTGCCTGCAGGATCAGGCGCAACGACAATATATCGCATCTTTTCTGGTTTCTATGCTGCCAATGCAGGAGAAAGAAAAAGTATCAGAACAGAAATTTGCGGATGAAACGTACTTTCAATCTGCTTTGTGTAAGGGGGCAATGAAGCGGCTGGCGGATGAAAATATCATCTCCTGTTATGCGGATGGTACGATTCGCCCTGAGGGTACTGTGACAAAAGCAGAGCTTGCGGCAATGCTGTACAGGGTCATGGAAAAATCACAGTTTGACCGAAACCTTATCAGTGATAACCTGTATGGCAAGTATCACTCCTATTATTGGGATGAGGAAGAAAAGCTTTTGAATTTGGTGAATGATGCACGCCGGAAAGCCGGTATAAGCGAGCTGAAATATGATGCCGATTTAAATGCTCTGTGTGAGGTGAAAATGCTTGAAAAATCCATCTATGGATTGGATACCTTTACCAAGCAGATACAGTATGACGGTAAAACCATAGCGGATGGGCATGTTTCAAGGTTTTACGGCAGATGCACCGCAATGGCAAGAGCCTTTGGTCTGACGGATTATTATGTGGGAGAAAATGCAGTTCTGCATGCACCTTATGCGGCAAAGGCACATAACCGTCTGACAGATTCCGAGGCACATCGAAAGAATTATCTGAATCCAATGTATGAGGTTGCAGGCTTCGCAGTAGGGGAAAAAGCAACCTATCAGATGTTTGCGTATGTAAAATAAGGACCCACAACTTAATAATAATATTTGATAAAATAGACAATAACACCATTATTGTTTATAATATTAAACATTAAGAGGTGGTTTTTATGGCAAAAAAAGTGCGGTTCTTTTACCGAAAACGCAGAAAATATTAGAACAAATGGGAGAACAGATCAAGTATGCCAGATTAAGACGTAAGCTATCGATGGAATTAGTTGCGGAAAGAGCTGGGATAAGCCGCGCTACATTATGGGCAGTCGAGAGAGGAAATCCGTCTGTATCTATCGGCATGTACGCTGCAGTCCTACATGCGCTAAATAATATGGATGAAGATTTACTGTTAGTAGCAAAGGATGATGCGTTGGGAAGAAAGCTTCAGGACTTGGGACTGAAAACAAAACAACGCGCGCCAAAGAAAAATCTGAAATAGAATAAAACAGTAAGGTTTATCCAATCAGCGAAAAAATAAATACTATAAACGCAAAGGAGCTCTGATTTAATCAGGGCTCTTTTTTATATATACAATTCAATCAAAGGAGTGGTTTTATGAAACACACAAAAAGGTGGGTATCCCTGCTTTTAGCGGTTATGATGACTGTCGCTGCACCGTTATCCGCTTTTGCGGCATGGGAAGATGGATTTGTTATTCCCGGGCAGAACAGTGGTAGTAATAGCTATGATGACCTGTTTTGGGAGACCACGAACAAGAGCGATAGCACAACCATCAGCAGCAGTATAACAGAGGATAAAAAGAAGGAGGATACAACAGAAAAAGAGGATACCGGCAGTAAAAAATCCGATGAGAAAACAGCAGATGCAGTGCTGCCGGATACAAAGACATTTTCAGTAGAATCCAGATATTCTGCTGTCCCTTTACTGGCAGATAACTACACAGAAATCTATGGGACGGATTCTATACCAAAGGCACGTTCTGCTACAGGCTCGGGACCGTATGATTATTTGCAGGCAAATGGCGGTTATGTAACCATTACAGCAGACAGGCCTTTGAATAATATCCTGCATTATGACGGCAAAATTGTAGACAACATCCATATTGCGAAATGGATTGCCGATGATCCTGCGGCTTTGGAGTATCCAGCATATTGCAAGAATCCGGGATGGAAGGGAACTGCACAGCATTCAGATGGGAAATATCAGGTAGACCCATTAGAAAGCATCGGCGCAGCAGAGAAGAAAATCCTTGGGATTGCCAGAGCAGGCTATCCTTATAAAACGCCTGCACAGTTAGGTTGTAATAGTGTAGATGAGGCGTATTATGCAACGCATGGTGCGATTCATACAGCTATTGTTGGCGGTTCACTGGATAAATGGTCTATCCAGAGTGGGGATACGGCAAAAAACACACGCGTATTGAATGCATTAAAAAAGATTTATAACGAAGGCATTGCAAACCCGTATACGCCGCCGGCGGTAACTGTACAGCTTGCACCTGTCAGTGGTTCTGAGGAAGCAACTGCGGAAGGTGACTGGGTTGTAAATACCTATCATTTTACCAGCAGCATTGCCAGAGATAAATGGAAATTCCGTATCCTTGGGGACGATATTATGGCAATGGTGGAGAATGGAACCATTGAGGTCTATGCAGGCAGTAAAAAAATCATGCCACAGACAAATGTAAGCGGCGCATGGGACACATCGAAAGCGTTTGCAGTTGATATGGGGCAGGATGTAACAGCAAAAGTGCCAAAGACATTGGCAGAATCCACAGGGATTCGATATACACTGTACGGTACAACCGTAGGCGGTTCTTTAGATACAGCCGCCAGCTATCTTGGGAACCCCGTAGGTCTGTCCGGTAACTGGCAGGGGTATATTTATAACTTCCGTCCACAGGGAACGGATTCTGCAGAAATGACCTACAACGCATCCCCCACAATCCCTGATACACCGGAGAATCCCGATACGCCTGCATCCACTGATAAAGGCAGTCTGGTTGTAGAAAAATTGGACTATCAGACTAAGAAAAAAGTTGCAGATGCCGTATTCCATATCCGTGGTGTATCTGAGAGCAATGAGCACATTAATATGACTGTAAAGGCAACGAATGGTGCAACAGTGCCTGTTCTTGGTAAAGGTGCAAGCATTACGATTTCCGATGGTGTCCTGAAACTGACAGGGATTCCTGTGGGGGTATATGAAATAACAGAGGTATCTGCGCCGCCGCATTATTCTGTTGCAGTGGGGAAAAACTCTCAGAGCGTTCGTGTGGAAAACAACGCAGAGGTACATCCGAAAGTAACCTTTGAAAATCAGCCGTATGGCTCCCTTACAATCCGAAAGATTGATGCCCAGACACAGAAGACGTTAGCCGGTTTTTATTTTCAGGTCATCAATCATACTACGGGCTTTGAACAGACAGTAGAAACAGGTAAGAATGGCGAAGTAACGATTGAAGACCTGACGGAGGGCAGCTATGAGGTTAAGGAGCTTGCGGCCAGATTTGATTATATTCTGGATGCCACACCGCAGATTGGTGAGGTTGACTGGGGCAAGGAAACAGTTGTTGTAATGAAAAATAAGAAAAAGCCATCTGTAGAGATTAAGAAGATTGATGCAGAAACATCAGAACCCATTGCAGGGGTACACTTTGAAATCACAAATAAGAATACCAGACAGGTATATATGGGTGTAACGGATCAGAACGGTCGCATTACGCTGTCAGATGTAGAAGAAGGCTGGTACGAGGTGACGGAAGTTACGCCTGCAAAGGGCTATCTTCCTTTAGAGCAGGTGTATGAGGTTTATGCAGAAAGCGGAAAGCCCGGCACTGCAATAATTCAGAATCATAGAGCACCTGACCTTACGATTATCAAACGAGACAGCCAGACAGGCGCTGCATTATCCGGTGCAATGTTTACTGTAGAAAAATTGCAGGAACCAGATAAAGGCTTTGTATCCGGCAGTCCCTTTACAACGGATACTGACGGTAAAATTTTGCTGAAAGGTCTGACACCCGGCGCATATAAAATCTGTGAAGTAAAAGCACCGAATGCTTACGAGAGCGGCAATGAGGAACGTGTAGTAAATCTTGTTGCAGGGCAGGATTTTACAGCCGTATTTGAAAATACGAAAAAAGCAACATTAACAGTCCATAAAGTAGACTCCATTACCAAAGAACCCTTGAAGAATGCAAGGTTTGAGGTACTGAAGGCGGTAAATGGTTCTCTTAGCGGTGAGGTAGTAAAGGTCGGTGAATATATATCTGACAGCAATGGACAGTTCCAACTGCAACAGGCAGATAGCGGCTGGTATCGTATTATAGAAAAACAGGCTCCTACAGGCTATGAGAGAAAAACAGAATCTATGGAGGTATTCCTGAAAGCAGGCGAGGATAAAGAGATTACCTTTGAAAATAGCCCACAGTCTGCCATTATCATTAAAAAGATAGATGCAGAAACAGGAGCAGCTTTATCCGGTATTCGTTTTGAGGTAAGATATTTAAGCGGTGCTACAGGAACAGAAGGTACTGTAATCGGGACTTATACAACATCGAAAAACGGTACGATTACTGTTGCAGGCTTAAAACCCGGTGTGTATTCCGTGGCAGAGGTATCTACTGACAGCGACCATATCTTAGATGATACATTGAAAACGGTAACACTGAAGGATGATAATGCAGTTGTTACCGTTGAATTTACAAATGCGCCGTTAGGCGGTCTGTTGATTAAAAAGATGGATGCTGTGACAAAAGAACCGTTGAGTGATGTTATCTTTAAGGTAACAGACATCAAAGGTGCGGTAGTCGGTGAGTCTAATGGTGAATATCGCACCGATGAAACAGGCAGTATTTATATTCCAAAGCTGATTGGCGGCTATATCGTACAGGAGGTAAAGGCAAAGGAGGGGTATCTTCTTGATAATACTGCAAAGACGATTTATATCGAAAAAGGCAGAGTTTACTCTCTGGAATTTTTCAATCAGCCGCATAACAGCCTTATCATTCAGAAGGTAGACCGAAAAACACAGAAATTGCTAGAGGGGGCAAAGTTTGAGGTAAGAAAGATTGACGGCACCTATATCGGTGAATATATCACTGCCGCAGACGGCAGAATCACCATTCCGGATATGAAACCCGGTTGGTATGTGGTAAAGGAAACAGCGGCACCCGAAGGCTATTGCCTTGATACCGCAGTTAGCAAGAACGTACAGGTAAAGAGCGATGCACTCTCTATGGTAAAATTTGAAAACGATAAGAATGCGACACTTCGTATCTCCAAGACTGACAGTGTCACAGGGAAACCAATGGAAAATGTGGAATTTACCATTGTGCGTGAGGACGGCAAGACCTATGGAAAGCATTACACCAATAGACAGGGTGAAATCAATCTGGAATATAAACTCCCCGCAGGCATCTATCTCATCAGAGAAACCAATACACTGAAAGGCTATGCACTGGATACCAATGTAAGAAAAGTTGCGTTGGATTGGGGCGATGACCAACTCATTGAATGGGAGAACTATCCTCTGGCATCGATCCGGATTGAAAAAACAGATGCGGAAACGGGAAAACCCATTTCCGGCGTGAAGTTTGAGCTCTTCGATAAGAATAAGGAATCCATCGGCACATATATCACCGACAGTAAAGGGGAAATCCATCTGGATAAGATGTTCCTTGGTGATGCTACCTACTATATCGAAGAAACGGAAAATGAAGGTTATGTCATGACAAAAGGCCTACAGACAGTAAAAACAAAATGGGGAAAGACAACCTATGTAGAACTGGAAAATAAGCCGATTCAAGGGAAGGTACAGATTCATAAAACTGCTGCGGATAATAATGCTATCACCGGTCATTTAAAAGGGGATGGCTTAAAGGACGCAAAATTTACGGTTTATGATTCTGACGGGAAAAAGGTTACCGTTCTAAGAACAGATAGTAAAGGCTTTGCGGAATCTGATTGGCTGAGATATGGCAAGTATACCATGAAGGAAACAACCAGTCCGCTGTATTTCCTTTTGAGTGATGAAACGATTTCTTTTGAAATCAAGATAGATGGAGAAATCGTAGAGATTAAAAGGGAAAATAAAAGCACGGCTTTGCAGACGCACGTGGAAAAAAGCGGCTATCAGGAGACAATGGGCGGTAGTGTAATCAGATATGATCTCTATCATATCCAGAATAAATCTCTGGTGCCTTTGGAGCACTTCTATCTGCACGAAAGCCTGCCTGCGGATGCGGCGTATATTACAAGGCTGTTTACCGGTACATTCAATCAGAACCTGAACTATACCATCTATTATAAGACGAATAAAACAGGCAGCTTTAAGGTATTGCGGGATAACCTGTTTACCAATAAGGTCTATGAAATTGACTGCACAAAGGGTCTAATGGCAGGGGAATATATCACTGATATTAAATACGAATTTGGTACGGTGGACGTTGGCTTCTGCGAGGTAGAACGTCCTTTTATCTATTGTAAAACATATCAGAATCTGCCGAACGGCTATCAGTTTACGAATAGAGTAGAGGTAGGCGGCATGTATGAAATGCAGAAAGTAAAGGCAGAAGATTCCTTTACAACAAAGATTTATGCACCTGTGGTAAGCAGAGGGAAACTGCCGAAAACAGGATATTGATAGGCTACCGACTGCATAAGAATATATCAGCTGTAGGGTAAATGATGAGGCACTTGGAAGTGGATTCTAAGTGCCTCTTTTTTTATTGAATGATGCTGTTAAAAAATCTTATAGCAGAATAGTATCCGGTGAATAAACAGTGTTAAAGAAAATATGATTGCGAGCAGGCGTTGTACCTGATACAATGATAACTGATGAGTTATGCGCTTGGTTAAGATTATTTTTTCTGAGTGGTGTAATGCTGAAAGAATACAGAATCGGTGAGGGTGCTATGGATACACATTTTGGAAAAGAAAACGATTGCAAGTTATATATGCTGAAAAGCAATGATGGCAGGAATCAGGAAATCTGGGTGAAATGGGATGAATGGATCAGACCGAAAAATATTATTTCCGAAGGCAGTGAAATGCCGCATGCGGTTCGTGAGTTTCTGAGAAAATGGAGCGATGAAATCAATAAAATCAGAAATGAGTTCCAGAGTAAGGCTAATATTGGGTATGCCTATATTGATTTTGTATATGACAGTGTCGTGTATAAACTGGAGCCTGCGGCGATTGCAGCAACCAAGGATATGTTTCATCATATTGCGGAAATGATCCAGAAGGATTTGAAGCATATTGGGTGTCCTTATACCCATTATCAGTGTGAAATGGAATGATATAGTTTTGATAATTAGTGGTACTTAGAATGGTCTGAGTACCGCTTTTTTAATAAAAGGATTCATAGATTGAAAGAAGAAAATAAGCTGTTTATCAAAAAAACGAGGGATTATTATGTAATAAGAAATATGGATATTGGTTTTTATAATACGCTGGATTTAAGACAGCGTTTTTTTAGTTCTTGAATTTCATAAAGAAATAGGAGATTAACAGAAATGGTATATGGATATGTGCGTGTAAGTGCTAAGGATCAAAATGAGGATAGACAAATAATCGCTATGCGAGAGGTTGGAGTTTCCGAAAAAAATATTTATATGGATAAGCAATCGGGAAAGGATTTTAAACGGAAGCAGTATAAAAGACTGGTAAGAAAAATGAAAAAGGATGATTTATTATACATAAAAAGCATAGATCGCCTTGGGAGAAATTATGAGGAGATTATAAAGCAATGGAGATATCTTACAAAGGAAAAAAGGATAGATATTATTGTTTTAGATATGCCGTTATTGGATACCCGACGAGGAAAGGACTTAATGGGAACATTTCTAAGCGATATTGTGCTGCAGGTATTGTCCTTTGTGGCAGAAAACGAGCGAAGCAATATCCGGCAGCGTCAGGCAGAAGGAATAGCAGCAGCAAAAGCCAGAGGCGTAAAGTTTGGGCGACCTCCTAAACCACTTCCGGAAAATTTTCATACAGTTTATCAAAGATGGAAAAATGGAAAGATTACAGGTACAAGAGCGGCAGAAGAATGCAATATGCCTATTACAACATTTCGATATAAAGCAGATATTTACGAAAAAACTAATTTTTTATGAAAGAGGATTTCTGCGATAAAGTGTACTTTTTTGCAAATTATCAGTAGATTTCTTCACACTTCAATATTAACATACACATTTGTCTTTTACAACAGAATTCAACATAATTAGCACAGATTAAGGATTCAAAATTCATTTACAAAAAAGTACACATTTTAAAAAAGGGTTTTAAGAAAAGGGGGATATCATGAAGCGTAATATGAAACGAATTTACAAAGGTCTGATTTCAGGGGTTCTTTCGATTGGAATGTTATGTGCAGGATGGTCTGTTCCAATGGCGTATGCCGCCGGGAATATCAGCGTTTATATTGATGGGGACTATCTGAGAACAGACGTACCTCCGTATATTAAAAACGGATATACAATGCTGCCAATGCGTGCGGTTTATGAAAACCTTGGTGCTAATGTTCGGTATAACAGCCAGAGCAAAGAGATTATTGTTTCTGCGGATGGTGATGTACTTAAGCTTTATATCGGCAGAAAAACAGCCTATTTAAATGGGTCTCCTATCTCATTGAGTGTATCACCTGAAATAAAAAATGGCAGAACAATGGTTGGTCTGCGAGACGGTGCAGATTTAATCGGAGCAGATATTGATTGGGATTCAAGAACGAGAGAAATATCTATTTGGACAGATGGCGATGGATATGATGACAATGATTGGTACTATGATGAATATTCTTTTGACGATATTAAAGAGGGAGAATGGAACGATACAAGGAACAAAAAAATAAGTTTAAATATCAATAAAACGGGGAGGAATACGGCTGAAATTCAAATATATTGGGGCGGTGGCTCGTCTAGTATAAATGGGGTTGATTATGATAATGGATTTCGTGATTTTGATGGGATTAGATGGAATTTGACTTGTAAATGGAATTCAGATGAAAACATTCTTGAGTATGAAAACGGTATGTGTTTCGGATGGTTTGTAGGAGATGAAGGATTGTCGCATAGCTATTTGCTTGATCAAGATTGTACAGGTTATTTATACTTGGATTCCGGAAGTCTGTATTGGGTAGACGATAATGAAAGTGTGAGCGAAAATTGTCGCTTTACACATAAATGATATGATTTTGTATCATACAGGGGGAGAAGGTGATTCACAGAAAAGTAAATGTGGTAACCGTTGTAGTTAAGATATTTAAAGGTATTAGGGAGGGATTTTATTGAAAAAACTAATTGTATCAGTATTATTGATTGGGATGATGCTTTCGCAAAGCGCGTTTGCGGCGGAAAGCTCCCATTTTTCCGATGTGCCGAGCAATGCAAGCTATGCAGAGGCAGTGAACACATTGGCAGATATGGGGATTCTCAACGGTGATAAGGAAGGTCGGTTTAACCCGGATAAGACTATTACTCGTGCAGAGGCAGCTACGGTAATTTGTAATTTAATGGGGGTTTCAGAAGATGCCAAAAAGATAAAGCAGTCTACTTTTTCTGATGTTCCATCTAACTATTGGGCAGTTGGATACATTGCAAAGATGAACGAGATGGGCATTATCAGTGGTTATAGTAAAACAAAATTTGGCCCGAATGATCCGGTAACATGTGAACAAATGGTAAAAATGTTAGTTTGTATACGAGGATATAGAGATTTGGCGATAGAAGAGGGCGGTTGGTCAAAAGGCTACTTAAAGGTTGCAAATGATTTAGGAATTACAAATAAGTTTAATACTGAACCAAGTGAGGCGGCACAGAGAAAAATAGTTGCACAACTTTGTTATAACAGTTTATTTGTATTTGAAAATATTGATTGATTTAAGGAGGAAAAATAAACATGAAAAAGCGAATAATATCAATTTTTTTATTTTTGACTATGGTTTTTTCTTTAAATTGTATAGATGTGTTTGGTTCGCAATATATTAAAGTTACTTATCCAGGGCAGGTTGTAGATTCAATTACATTTAATGGGGTTACTGTTGATTCTATATACGCACCACATAACACCATCTATCAATATTTTTCTAATACTACATATTGTTGTGCAGCATTTGTAACAAAGTTTTATTCTAAAGTTTATGGGATAAGGGTAGGTAATTTATTGAAGGACGGCGGAGGACCAGTGGTTTCCGGAAATGGATATTTTTATGAGGTAAGTACGCCTCAAGTAGGTGATATTGTACACGATACCACAGAAACTACACACTGGGCTATTGTAAAGGCTGTAAATGGAAATACAGTTACTTTGATTGAACAAAATTCTTGGTGGTTTAGTAAAACTTGTGCAAATGTCGGACGCACTGTTAATGTTGGCACAAGTGGCATTAAATTTTATAGATACAGCAATGCAGGGAGTACGTCAACTTCGACTAATCCGCCAACAAATAATCAGCCGTCTCAACCTACTATTTCTACTCCTGTAACAAATAAAGTGAATTTTTCCAATATCAAGGCAAGTAATATTTCGGAGACAAATGCAAAGTTAAGTGCCAGTGTTTCCTACAGCGGAACTCGTCCATCTGAAGTAGGGATTTATCTTGGTAATTCTACAGGTTCTATGCGTAAGGTTGGCAGCGATAAGATTAACCATAGCAAAAATCCCTTTGATATGTGGTATGATTTGAATAAATGTGGCGTTACTCTTTCCGCAGGGACACAGTACTATTATAAAATGTACGCGATTGTAAACGGCAAGGAATTTACAAGTGGAACTAAAAATTTTTTCGCTCCTATTACAATTATGACAGCTCCGGAAGAAAAGCCGCCTAAGATTACAGCACCAACAAGTACAGTTGATTTTTCCAACATTAAGGCAAGTAATATTTCGGAGACAAATGCAAAGTTAAGTGCCAGTGTTTCCTATAGCGGAAAGCATCCTTCTGAAGTAGGGATTTATCTTGGTGATTCTACAGGTTCTATGCGTAAGGTTGGCAGCGATAAAATTAACCACAGCAAAAATCCCTTTGATATGTGGTATGATTTGAATAAATGCGGCGTTACTCTTTCCGCAGGGACACAATACTATTATAAAATGTATGCGATTATAGATGGCAAGGAGTTTACAAGTAAAACGAAGAATTTCTGGACTTCTCTTACAATATCCGTTAACAGCGGAAGTGAAAAAAAGAATCCAGATCCCGTTGGTATGCCTGCGGTTTCTGTAGATGGCTCGACTGTATCTGTAAGCTGGAATTCTGTTGCAAATGCAACATCCTACGATGTATATTTGGTTCAAGAGCCTTGGGGTTGGGGAGATATTAAATATAGAGGTTCAACACAGGGTACGAGCTATACCTTTACAAATGTTAGAAATGGAGCTTATGCAGCTTTTGTTATCGCAAGACCCAATAAAGATACAGTGCAGAGTGAATGGAGCAGTTTTAATGTAAATGTAGCATCAACATCTACAGCTGATTTCTACAATATCAACGCAAGCAATGTTTCCCAGACAAATGCACAGCTGAACGCATCCATTTCCTATAGCGGCAATCATCCTTCCGAAGTAGGGGTTTACTTTGGTAATTCCACAGATTCTATGCGTAAGGTTGGCAGCGATGCAATCAACCACAACAAGAATCCCTTTGATATGTGGTATAGCCTGAATAAATATGGTGTTACCCTTTCGCCTGGGACAACCTATTATTACAAAATGTATGCAATCATGGATGGCAGAGAGGTAACAAGCAGTGTGCAGAGTTTTACCACTCCAGCACAGGTGAACAGTAATCTTGTTACTGCTCGCGTCAGTGGTACACCCGGTGGACTGGCAATTAACAGTCAGCCAAACCAGTATACAAAGATTGGGCGTATGGATGAAGGTGTATATTGTACGATTGATTTAAGTCGTACATCAGGGAATTGGTATTATGTTACATATAATGGTGTTTCCGGTTACGCTTATAACAGATACCTTGTGATTCAGTAAAGGGCAATGTTGTAAAATGTATAGCAGGGAGACGCATTCTCTCTGCTATACATAAAAATAAGGGGGATATTATGAAGTATACAAAAAATATATTAAGCTTTGCATTAGGCTCTGCTATTACAGCATCTTTATTTTTAACAGCTACTCCTGCGTTTGCGGCAATGGTTGGCAAGACAATTCAGGTAGCAACAGGTGTAAATATTTATGTTGATGATCAAAAACTGATTAAAGACCGTAAAGGAAACAATGTTGAGGGCTTTATTTATAACGGAACAACATATTTGCCTTTACGAGCCGTAGCGGATGCTGTGGATAAAACAGTACAGTGGGATGGAAAAACAAGCAGTGTATACCTTGGGAAACATACATCCGCAGAGCCTGCTGCATACCTCCAAGATGTAGATTGTCTTACAGGTAGAGAAATAAAAATCAGAACTTTACAAGACAATCTTGGGAATTATCGGACAAATAGTACTACCGTAGGTTTTAAAAATACATATCTCGCAAACGGAAAATATTCTGCTATTTCGGGAACTTTGTTTTATCCCAAAAATGCAAATACCGGATGTTTTGGAGTTATACAAATTTTTGGTGATGACAAACTTTTGTATGAAGGAAGGGTAGGATATGGAGAAACCCCTGTTGATTTTAAAGTTGATTTAACAGGAGTGCTTAAACTGAGAGTTAATTTTATAGAGGAGGATATTAGCGGCACTAAATTAGACGATGGCTTATGGACAAATGTAGCTGTATCCAATCTTGCATTGTGGTACTAAAAAGTTTTATAAAAAAATAAATATCTATTTTATAGATTTCTAAGTAAACAGTTTGATGGCAACCCTCGGATAGTACGCAATTTGATTTGTTATACAATCTGTAAGGGTTGCCATTTTTATACGAGAGGAGGGTTAAGATGAAAAGAATCAATCTGAAAAAAATCTGTGCAGCAGCAATCTGTACGGTATTGATCGCAAGTGCTGGTTTCGGGGATGTAAATGGCAACACTGCCTATGCGGCAAGTGGTGCATCTGCGTTTTATAACACACATTGGACAAATAAGGGGCCGGCAGGAATCGCCTTTGATTTAGTTTTCTATTCCGATGGAACCTGGTTTTCTCAAGATTATGGGTTCGGCACGCTTACAGATGAAGGAACCTGGTCATATGATAACGGGGACTTAATCCTTGATGGTCAAAGATATAAAAGAACATCTGAACCAAATGATGAGTTGGGATATTATGTGTGTGATACAGCGAATGGGTATCTCCTTTTATATGGTACAAATGTAGACAAAAGTGTCACATCATCAAAAAATAATGCAACGAAAGGCAATAAGGATATAGAAGTGTATATATATGGCGAAAAAATAGAATGGACAGATGCAAAGCCGTATATTGACAGCAAGGGCAGAACGATGGTTCCGCTTAGAGATGTGGCAGATGGCATGGAGATAGATGTAAAATGGAATGCAAATGCGAAAACTGCTGTATTTACAGGGGTTACATTTTATTATGAAGATTTAGGACAAACGCATTGTGACACAACAGTTGAGTTCAAACTTGGCAGTAATAAAGTTAAGGTTAAGTATAAAGATGTATTTGGCAAGGTTGTAAATAAAACTATTACTATGGATACAGCCCTTGTTATTAAGGATGGCCGCGTGTATGCGCCGATAAAATATCTTGCAAATGCGTTTGCGCGTGATGCAAAGTGGGATGGAACAAAAAGAGAAATCACATTGCAGGCGGCAGATTTTGAAAGTCCGTTTGAATAAGACTGAGTGGGAGGGATACTTATGAGTATATGTAAGAAATGTGGTTTGTAGTTCTAAGGAACATATCGTTTTAAGAAAGTAATATTTCTACATTAGAGAGGAATTTGCGGAGCAAAGCAGGATAGAGATGGGTCTATTGATGTTGACTCGGTCGAGGAAGCGGTGAATGCTTTACTTTTAAGAGAAAAATATAGTTAGAATTTTTGGGTTTAAAAAGAAAAGTCAGTTGCAGGCTTATCTATTTGAAAAAGTAAAGGATAATTTATACTACACAGAGGAGAGTTTTACTTGATTCTCTGTTTATACAGAAAGGGTGAAATGATGAGAATTAAAACTTTAATAGCATTTGTATGTATTAGTATAATTATGGTGTTATCTGGATGTGGGACAAAAACAACATCGGAATCTATATTACAGGAAGATTTGTGCAACAGTGATAAGTTTTCTGTTTTTACTGAAGATAGTGGACTGGAAATTACAGATTTTGAAGTAATAAAGAGGCAAACGGATGAGAAAGAAAAGACTGATATTGCATGGGTTAAAGTAAACGTGGAAAGTGAGTCAAGTAAGGGTGAGATGTACTTTGTAATGACTTATAAATTATACAATGATGGTTGGATGCTTGAGGAAGTTGCGGAAGATGAAACAGAGTCTTGGTATTTTGAACCCTTATGTGGTGTCACGGACGAAGAAATCATGGATTGTATTCCAGAGGGGGCAGAGATTCTTGACAATAGTGTAAATTTAGAAGAAGGGGTACATTCCATTGAATATACTTATGTTGAGCCGCATCGTTATTGCAGTGTTACATATACTAATCAGTTAATGTTTACTTTTGCAAGTGGATATGTGGATTCTGATGAGTATGGTGTCGGCTCTTGGAATTTTATGGATTCATATACACTTGAAAAAAAGGAAAATTGGGATATTTGCGGAACCTATGAAGATGAGGATGGCAATATAATTACTATAGAAAAGTTTGATATTGATGGAATATTTAATTATACACCGGGAATGAAGTGGGAAGATGATTCGGTTAAAGACAGATTTAAGTTAAAAGCTTACGATCATCGGCAAGGGAAAGAAAGAGAATACTCCTGTGAGATGGTTAATATTGAAAACGCTGACGAACGAGCTTTTTTTGCAGACTTCTTTTTTGGACATACTGTAAAAATTGGTGTTGAAGGTGGATATCGTTTTGTTGCTCAAAACTTTAATTTATGGGATTTAAAGATTGTGTCATATTCCCCTAGATTGTTCTTTGGATACGATCATATATATACAGACTTTGAAACTACACGCTCGGATGGAAATCGTACAATATATATAAAACTAACGAAAGATTTGAGCGAATTCACCCAAATCAGTTGAGTATGATGTTTTGATAAGTAAATATGATAGCATATGTTATTATGCAGGAGGTTATTCTCTCGTGCGCTTAAGAATTTCGGATGATTATGGGGATATGCACTGGGGGATTCAGTGGCAATAAATGCAATTTTGTGACAGATAGGGCTTAATAAACGAATGGGTGTCGATTTTATCGGCACTCTTTTTCTATGGAGGGATAACATGATTTTATTGATTTATATGGGAATATTATTCTTTTGCTATGGCATTTATAACCTGTTTTGCTACTTTAATATGTTTCCGACGGCAAAAGCAGGAAGGCACCTGTTGAAGCTGTATCGGAAGAAAGTACGCCTCTGCGACAATATTTTTATGGTTCAGTTGGCGGAAAAACTTGTAAGAAAACTTGATTTTGAACAGAAAGAACCGAGTATGATAAGTGCTGTTTTGAGTTATAACGGTGTGAATTATTCTGCGGCAATTTATCTTTTCAGCAGACTGCTTATGGCAGCGTGCGGCATTATATTATCCTTGCCGTTGGTTTTTATAGGTGTACGCTGGATGCTTGCGATGTGCGCAGGGATAATCCTGTTTACAGCAGCAGACTATGCTTTCATGCTATTACAATATTGGCGGTATATCGATGAATTAAAGAAAGACCTGCCTGTGCTTGGATTACTTGCTGAAAAATATTTTGAAAGACAAGAGGATATGAGTCATTTTATTGAGTTAAGCCGCAGGATTTCGGGGGATGCCTGGTATGAAATCTGGTCTGGTATGCTGTGTCAGGAAAAACAGCTTTCAGAAGAAGTGCAGTATCAGAGCAGGGGATGGACAGATATATGGCTGCTGAGATTTATGGAAGGAATGGTATCGGAGAAGAAACAGGAGTATTACAAGGATTTCTGCAGAGACCTATGTAGCGACCGTTCAAAGAAGAAAGAAAAAAGATTACAGCAACACTGCAAATGGCTTAGACTCCTTCCGGGAGCCTTTTTCTTTTGTCAGATTTTATTGCTTTTTTCTCTGTTGACATAAGTTGTCCCAGAATTTAGCCCACGGATTTTTATAATTTGTAGATTTTATAAATTTGGTTTTTTACAATAGAGGTAGGAATGTATTCAGTAAAGAAAAGATTTTCCACAACGGAAGATAACCGAAGATATAAAATTTTCCGAAAGGAGGGCTATCAGATGGATGAGAGATTAACACAGGAATAAAGAGAGTTGGTTGAGAAAAATCTGACGGTGATTGATTGTGTAATCCGAAGCTGTGTTCATGCGAATAACAATATCTGCGGTATGGAGTATGACGATCTTTATCAGATTGGGGCGATAGGTCTTTGCAAAGCGGCAAGCCGATATAAACAGTGCAAGCAAGATGCCTTTTCTACATACGCTTTTCATGTGGTAAAAAATACAATCATTGATTATCTGCGAGGGTTAAATACAAGGTTGCGAGTACAGAGCTGCTTTTTAGAGGAATCAGAGCGATATATAAAACAGCAGTATATGACAGATCTTGCAGGAACTTTATACAAAAGAGAACTTTTACGAGCGTTACAGCAGTCCAAGGGGAACTGTAGCGGTAGTGTACGAAAGGGCATTGAAGCTATAGAACTGAAAATGCAGGGATACAGCGGCAGAGATATTGCAGAACGGTATCATGTGAAGCCCAATTATATTACTGCTTGTATCTCCAGAGCGCAGAAGCATTTGCGGCAAGATGTGGTATTTGTTCGTAAGGTCGCATAAAGGAGAAGAACAAAAGGGGGAACTTACAGGTGATTACATTATATACAGCGGTTGGGAGATATGAATTAAGAAAGAATGAAAACGGCGAAAAGCAGCCGATTGTAACAGTAGATCAAAAGGAAATGGCATTAAGCAGAGAGGAACTGCTGCTCTGGTCCTGCCTGATGTGGGAGATTCTGACGAAAGAAGAAGCAAAAACTTATTTTTTGAATAAGGCTGTGAGGATGGACGTTTCTCAGGAACGCTTTGATGCAGTTTTGCAAAGACTGGAAGTCAGACAGTTAGTAGTAAGCGCGCAGGCGGAAAAAGGAGATATTGCATTATATCGTCTGTTGGCGAAGCTCTATGTCATACCTCTTGAAAGCAGCTTTATGGTTAAGGTGCAGGCATTTTTTCGTTTTATATTTTTTGAAAAGCTGCCGTTGACAGTGGCGAAGAATGTTTTTCAAAAAGAGAATTACACAGAAATGGAGCGACGTGTGCTACATCTGGCAAGAAAGGCAAGGTTATCCTGTGCAGAGATTCTTGCATGTATCGCAAATGATGAAATTGATACTTCTATTGGAAACCAGTCGGAGTTTCAGAAGGAGAAGGCACGCGATAATCTCGGTTTCTTTTTGTGGTTTTGCGACGGACATAGAAAGGCTTTGGAGGCGATTTCTACATTATATTTGAATAAGGATATAATATTTGATAAACGAAAATAAAACGGTTTGAAAGAGAGGAGAAAACAATGAAGAAATTAGGAAAGGGGCTGTGAAAAAACATAGCTCTAAAATAAAGAAGGACCTAAGGTTCAAAATGAGCCAAAGGTCCTTCTTTTGTGTTAAAATTAACGAGCCTGTGAAAAAAACTCTGTAAAAACATAAATAACAAGGCCTTCTATGATAAAAAATATCATGAGGAGGCCTTAAATTATGGCAAGAAGAAAAAGAATGTCCGAGGGTAAGAAAAACATTATTGCAGCACTTCTGCAGGAATACGATATCCAGTCAGCAGAGGATATCCAGGACGCTCTCAAAGATCTGCTGGGCGATACCATCAAAGAAATGATGGAAGCTGAAATGGATGAACACCTGGGTTATGAGTCCTATGAACGCTCTGAAAATCCCAATTCCAGAAATGGATATAAACAAAAACAGATTCGCAGTAAATATGGCGAAACCACACTGAGTGTTCCGCAGGACCGCGACAGTACATTTGAACCTAAAATCGTCAAGAAACGTCAGAAAGACATCTCTGCAATCGATGATAAGATCATTTCTATGTATGCCAAAGGCATGACAACACGCCAGATTTCTGAGATGATTGAAGATATTTATGGTTTTGAAGTCAGCGAAGGCATGGTTTCTGATATCACAGATCGTCTTTTGCCGGAAATAGAAGAATGGCAGAACAGACCTCTGGCAGAAGTGTATCCGATTCTTTTTATCGATGCCGTCCACTTTTCAGTGAAAGATAATAACGTTATCCGTAAGCTTGCTGCATATGTGATCCTAGGCATCAATCACGAAGGCAAAAAAGAGGTGTTGACCATTCAGGTTGGCGAAAATGAGAGCAGCAAATATTGGCTGACAGTACTGAATGAGCTGAAAAACAGAGGTGTGAAAGATATCCTGATTCTTTGTGCTGATGGTCTTACAGGAATCAAAGAAGCTATCAATGCCGCCTTCCCTAAGACCGAATATCAGCGCTGCATCGTACATCAGGTAAGAAATACACTGAAATATGTACCAGACAAGGATAGAAAAGCCTTTGCCACAGATCTAAAAAGCATTTATCAGGCACCTACTGAAGAACAGGGAAGGGCAAATATGGAAACCGTTACAGAAAAATGGCAGGGTAAATATCCGAATGCCATGAAAAGCTGGTCTTCTAACTGGGATGCCATCTGCCCGATTTTCAAGTTTTCTGCCGAGGTTCGCAAAGTCATTTACACGACCAATGCTATCGAAAGCCTGAACAGCACCTATCGCCGTCTGAATTCCCAGAGGAGCGTATTTCCCAGCCCTACCGCTCTGATGAAGGCACTGTATCTGGCAACTTTTGAGGCATCAAAAAAATGGACTTCGACTCTTCGAAATTGGGGTCGTGTCTATGGAGAATTGAGCATCATGTACGACGGCAGACTGCCCGAATAACAGAAAACAGGCATGTCAGAAGTCCTGAAAAATCAGGATTTTCTTGACATGCCTGCATTTAGTTACTATAGTGTCTGTAAGGCTGGATAGTTGGAAATACTTCTGTTCAGCCTTCAAATCCTATCATAGAAAGCCCATTTACAGAGATTTTTTCACACCGTCGAGATATTGTCGAGATAACAAACCCATTCGTCTGCATAATCGAAAAACTTGCCAGCGGCTAACATTTTTTTTGCTTCTTCTACTTTCACATAGAAATGTGTCCATTCTGCACAAGAATAGTCCTTTTCGTCTCCGGAATCGTTTTTATAGACGTTTCCGAACAAATGCAGAAACATCACACCATTATCCGATTCGACAGAATAAAAATATCTGTTCATCAAATTAACCTCCTTATCATTATCAAGCACAAATCATAACCACCAGTAAACTGGTGGTATGCACTGCCCCTGTAAGGGGCTTATTACGGACTTAGCCCCTAAAAGGGGCACTGAAAGTTTAGCACCGCATTACTATCTCAGGCAGCCGCTAAAGCGGCTGTCTTTTTATGCCTTCTTATTCTTGCTACCCGTAAACGGGTCAGTATATTCTTTTAAACTTATCTGGTCTTTTGCATAATCCTCTTCCAACTGATTCCTTATGTAATTTCTAATTGCAGTTTCATTCTTTCCTACTGTATCTACAAAATATCCTCTGCACCAGAAACTTCTTTGACCATACTTATATTTTAAATTTGCATGCCTATCGAATATCATTAAACTGCTTTTGCCTTTTAAAAATCCCATAAATTGTGCTATACTTAAATACGGAGGAACACTTACAAGCATATGGATGTGGTCTGGGCAGGCTTCTGCTTCTATTATCTCCACACCCTTTTGTTCACATAATTTTCTTAGTATCTCTCCAATATCTTTCTTTAATTGCCCATATATTTCTTTCCTTCCATATTTTGGAGCAAAAACTATATGATATTCACAACGATATTTAGAATGTGCCGTGCTTTTTATTTCGTTCTTCATTTGTTAAAAACCTCCTTGTTGTCTTTAGTAATGCGGTCGCCAAACCACTACTATTTTACAACAAGGAGGTTTTCATACACTAAAGTTTTTATCTTCCCCCAGTAAAACTGGGGGTTTATTTCCACGCATAAATGCGCCAATCAAATGGCAGGCAGGGGAGTTATCCCCTGTCTGCATATTTTGTTCTTTCAGCTGTGATGTTGTATCATAAAAGTTGACACCTTATTCTCAATGATTTTGATACATAATTATACTTATAATCAGTATGTGAGAACGGGAGAAGGAATTTATGGCACAGCAAAAATCTTATGACAATGAATTTAAAGCGCAAGCGGTAAAACTGGCACAGGAAATCGGCGGACATAAAGCTGCTCGGGAATTAGGCATTCCAAAGGGTACGTTATATACTTGGATAAAAGCCTTCAAAGAGGGTCGTCTCAGTGCAAACGAGGCAGCTCATACGTCTAAGAATGCCTTATCGCTGAATGATGAGTTGATTGAACTTAGAAAGCGTGTGAAAGAGCAGGATAAGGAAATACGCCGATTAAAAGAGGAAAACAAATTTCTCGAGGAAGCAAGCGCTTTTTTCGCAGCCAGCCGTCGGAAGTCAGTAAAAAGCAGAGATTAACATTTATTGCAATCAAAACAGATGACGGCAGGATAAAGGGCAAAATTTCTTTTTTATTCTATTATAGAAAGCCTTGCTTATTATGGTTTTATAGAGGTTTTTTCACAGGCGGAGGTGCGGGCATTTTCTATAGATAGTCCAAGAAAATGCCCGCACCTCCGCCTCTATTAGAGCTAAGTAAACTGAATACTACTTTTTCTATCCCTAAGAGGAAGATAAAATTTTATTATTTTGAATTATTTCCAGTGATTGCACTGCGAATCATAGCAACAAATTCGTCGGCCAATGCGGAGAGTTCCGTTTTCTGCTTCTTTACTAGACCAAATTCATAGTGAAATGGACATGCAACAACGGGAAGACTTTTAATAATTGGATCATAGGGTTCTTTAACATAAGCATACTGATTCATAGTAGCAATGTAATAACCATTTGTTTCATGAAGCATACCAATCAGTAAATCTCGATCACTAAGTTGAATTGTTGTCGAAGGACAGAAGGTTTTAGATATTTCTGCTTCGATAGCTTTGATGAGTTCATTATTTTCTTTGATTGTAATTTGGATGAAGTTATGCAACTCATTTATTGTTACGGATGTTTTGTTTGACTGATATAAAGGACAGGCAGGACCAAATAAAATATGTGTTGGTTCGATAGATAAAGTATGATACTCTAGACCATAAGAATAAATTAAATCTAGCCACTGCGATTTCATGAGAGATGGCATTGCGATAATGCCGATTTCAGATATATTATGAGCTACGTCAAAGAGAATTCTGTCTCTGGGGGTGTTTATATAGTCAAAGTTAATATTCTGGCCAGAATACTTATTAAACATCTGATAGAGAAGTCTATTGGCAAAAAGCAAATAGTAGATAGAAATTTTAAAGGCAGAATTAGATCCGTTTCTGTATTGTAGATTTGAGGCAGACTGAATGTGTTGATAGGCTTCTAAAATAGTTTTCCCATATTTAACAAATATTTTTCCGAACTCTGTTTGTTCGATTCCTTTTTGTGTGCGTATGAATAGTTTTTGACGGAGTTCTGTTTCTACACATTTGATAGAACTGCTTAATGTGCTTTGTGCAATATAAAGATTTTGAGAAGCTCTATTGATGGAACCTACTTGAGCAACTTCTATAATTTGTTGTATTTGTTCTATTTTCATAAAAACTCCTCCAATCTATTACAATATATTTAACCTTAATTTTACAGGATAAAAAGTATATTTAGTTATCGCAATTTTCGTTAATATATAACGAATTATTCGGTAAAAAGAAATACGGATATAAAGAAATATCCTGTAATATAAGCATTTTCATTATATACTATAATTTAAATCCTGTATATAAGATATATTAAAATATGCTTTTGATATCGTAGTTTTCGTTAATGTAAGACGAAAAAGCAGATAAACGATAAGCTTGCGGGAATGATATAATCATTATAAACAACGGTTGTTATAAAAATACATATTTTTAAATTGAAACGAAATTAAAGCATTTGGAGAAAGGAGAGTATGATACACGGGTATTATACGAAAAGAGCTTATGACATCTTTCATTCAATCTGATCAAGTATGGTTAATTTGGGCGGTCGTTATATCTTTGGGTGCTTTTGCTATTCTGGCAGAGCAAAAATTCAAATGGGGTGGCAAAATAGGAAGTGCTATTATTGCAATTTTTAGTGCCCTGATTTTGGTAAATGTGCGTTTGATTCCTGTTTCTTCTGAAGTTTATACAGTTATTAACAGCTATATTTTGCCTTTATCCATTCCGTTGTTGCTTTTTCAATGTGATTTGAGAAGAATTATAAGAGATTCTGGTAAGTTAGCAGTAATTTTCTTTGTGGCGGCAGTAGGGACATTGATTGGTGTTGCTGTTTGCGGGCTGATGTTCAAAGATGTGCAAGGTGTTGGTGGTATTGCTGCTATGACAACAGGTGCACATATTGGTGGCACGGTAAATCTGGTGGCGATGGGACAAACTTTTAATATGGAAGCAAACTATGTGAATGCTTGTGCAATTGCAGCGAACCTTTTCCTTGCATTCTATATGCTGATGCTGAGCAGTGCTGCAAATTTGAAGTTTGTTAGAAAGATGTATCCGCATCCTTATATTGATGAAATGGAGAGGGCGGCAGATGGTGGTAGATCTATGGCAGAAAGCTACTGGAAGCCTAAGAATATCTCCCTATTGAGTATTGCTCTTAGTTTAGCAACAACTTTTGTGATTACCGGTGTCAGTCAGACTATTTGTACTTTTGTAAATGCTACAGAAGCCCCTTTTATTGTCAAGCAGCTTTTGGGTAGCATTTATCTAGTAATGACACTAATCACTGTAACATTGGTTACATTGTTCCCTAAATATTTTGAGAAATTACAGGGGGCAGAAGAACTGGGTAACTTTGCAATCATCCTATTTTTTGTCGGCTTGGGATGTGCAGCAAACTTGGCAGAACTGGCGCAGATTGGCGTAGTTGTGATTGCGTTTATCATTTGTATTATGATTTTTAATTTCTTGGTAACAATGGTGATTGGAAAAATTTTCAAATGGTCTTATGAGGAAATTTCCTTAGCTTGTAATGCGACATTTGGTGGACCGACAACTGCGGCGGCATTTGCAATCAATAAAGGTTGGCATGAACTAGTAGTTCCTTCTATTTTAGTAGGGCTTTTGGGGTATATCATCGGAAACTATTTTGGTGTTCTAATCGGTAATCTGTTGATGTGATGGTTATCTAAATAAAGGAGGACACGGCTTATGAAATATGATCTTTTTATTAAAAATACAAAAATAATTGATGGTTCTGGTACACCGGCATTTGCAGGGGGGGTTGCAGCAAAGGAAGGAAGGCTATTTGTGTTTCCCCCAAATACTGTTGTGGATGCAGAAAATGTGATTGATGCCAAAGGACGGTATACTTGCCCTGGATTTATAGACCCTCACTCCCATGGAGATATTCCGTTGGGAGAGGAGTATGCATCTCTCTCTAAAATATCTCAAGGGATTACAACACATCAGGGTGGAATGTGTGGGTTTTCAATGTTCCCTGTAAACCCGGAATATTTAAATTTATTACAGGAAAGTTTAGGACTTTTGAGTAATACATTTCCAGAGGAAATGAGTACATTTACAAGTTGTGAGGCTTATCTGAATTATACAGATACGGTAAGACGTCCGGAAAATACACAATTTCTGATTGGTCATGTGACTCTTCGTGTAGCTGTTATGGGTTATGCAGATAGAGAACCTACAAAAGAAGAACTGGAACAAATGAAAGCATTGCTTCGTGAAGCGATGGAACATGGGGCTGCAGGGATGTCTTCTGGATTGGTTTATGTACCTAGTGCATATGCAAATGAAGACGAACTGGTAGAACTTTGCAAGATTATTGCCGAATATGGTGGGCTGTATACGACACATATGAGAAATGAGGCTGGAGATTCTTTTCGTTCCATTCAAGAGGCAATTTCTATTGCAAGAAAGACGGGCGTTCGATTGATTATTTCTCATCATAAAATTCAAGGGAAAGCAAATTGGGGAATGTCTAAGGAAACGCTAAAAATGATTCATGATGCGATTGATGAAGGAATTGAAGTTTCCTGCGATCAATATCCTTATACAGCGTCTATGACACATCTGTCTGTATGTACACCTCCGAAGTATTTTACACATGGATTGTCTGGTATGCTGGAATATCTGAAGGATCCAGTAATGAAAGAGAAAATTAAGAATGAAATGAACGATCCAAATACTCCGTATGATAATTTTTATTTGCACTCCGGAGGTTGGGAGGGTGTGTTTATTTCTTGTTCTCCCGACTACCCGGAAGCTGAAGGAAAAAGGGTTGCGGAATTGGCAAAGGAGAAAGGGCAAGATCCCTTTGAAACTTTCTGCGATATTATGATTGCAAATAATGGTGTTGTAACAGCGATTTACTTTTCTATGAGTGAAGAAGATGTATTCCGCATCATTCAGGATGATTTGGTTGTAGTAGGTACAGATGGCATTATTAAATCTATGGATGATAAGGCGCATCCAAGAGCTTTTGGTACATTTCCGCGTGCGATCAAATATTTTGTGAAAGAGAACCATCTGATGACACTGGAAGCGATGATACGAAAAATGACATCGTTAACTGCTGAGAAAATCAACCTGAAAACAAAGGGATTGGTTAGAGATGGATATGATGCCGATTTGGTTATTTTTGATTATGAAACAATTAACGATACAGCAGACTACATCCATTCCAATGCATTGGCGGATGGTATTGATTATGTAATTGTTGCTGGCGAAGTGGTATATCATGACAAAAAAATGACAGGTGCAAAACCAGGAAAGACTGTCAGATATCAAAGATGATTTTATGATGATAAATTAAAAAGAAGCTTCTGATTATTTCGCATCAGGAACACCGGAGCTACGCAAAGCTTAGCCCCACTGATTTTTAGTTGCGAACAATCGGTTTGCCTTTCAGATCCACTTGATATCACTTATATTTTGTGTTTTGCACAGTATTCCCGCATGTTCATAGATCCTATTTCGATCCAGAAGGAAGTATGCGCATAGCGGTCAACGATACTGCCTGTACACTTTCATTCAGACGTGTTACCCAATCTTCCTGACGATACTGGGTACAGAAAATCGTTGAGGTGGTATTAGACCGGCACTCAAACAGTTCAAAGAGAAAATTCAATTCACTGTCGAACATATCCGATACCAGCCACTCATCTATAACAAGAAGTGGGATTTTGCTGTAGCTTGCAAAAGTGGAGCTATGATGTGAACTGCCTTTTTAGTGGAGCTATTGCTCGTATAGGTGGAGTTCAAAAGCGTGCCGGTGGTGTCGCTAGTATGAAATATTCAGTAGGATAGGAACTATCCGAACCTAACGCTTGTGGACATTGTGTAAGACTTAACAACATGGATATATGTTAACTAAGCAGTGGTGGCTGAAACAAGAAGCTCGGTAACTTGTTGCCGAGTAGTTCACTATAAATGCACTTGTTAAATGTGGAAAAATGAAATGAAAAGGAGTGTATGATTATGTCTTATAGTCCATTGTTGGGTTCTGCGTTCAATCGCACAAAATTGAGAGATCCTGCCCACGGATGCAGCTTTTCCGGCATGTGTTCCATGTGTACAGCAGATTGCGTAGGCACCTGTGAAATTGGAATCTCTGCTGTGCGCGGTGCCGATGCGGTTTATCCCACAACCACAGGAGACAACCAAGTGGCATCGGAAAAGGCATATCCCATTGATTATTCCCATTTTAATATCAATGGCCGGGTGTTTGGTGCAGTCGGTGTGGAAGCAGATTCCGATAAAGCAACCATCTACGACGTGAATCTGGAAACGGAAATCGGTACCATCAACCCCGTAAAGCTGAAGCTGCCTATCGTTCTGCCTGCTTTGATTAAGCTGAACTGGCAGGATTACTTCGGCGGTGCGGCAATGGCCGGTGTGCTGACAGTGATTGGTGAGGGTTCTGCAACAAAAGACCCCACATTGAGACTGGAAAATGGCAAAGTAGTACATTGCCCGAAGCTGGGCGAATTTTTGGATGCCTTCCGCAAATATTACCGTGGCTATGGTCAGATTATTCTGCAGGTAAATGTGGATGATGACCGCATTGGCGTGCCAGAATATGCCGTCAAGGAATGTGGATGTGAAGCCATTGAATTCAAATTTGGTCAGTCCGCAAAGGGAACACAGCCTGTTAACAGATTGGCAACACTGGAAGCGGCACTGAAAGCTCAGGAACAGGGTTTGCTTGTGATTCCGGATCCTTCCGATCCGCAGGTGCAGGAAAGATATAACGCTGGCTTCGGTGAAAACTTCCGTTCCTATGGCAGACTGCCTATGTGGGATGAAAATTATCTGGTACCCCGTATCAAAGAACTGCGGGAAATGGGGCTGAAAAATGTATATTTCAAAATGGCTGGCTATGACTACGCCGATTTGGAACACGTTCTGCGGATTGCAGCGGAAGCGCAGGTAGACATGGTTACCTTCGACGGTGCCGGCGGCGGTTCTGGCTACAGCCCTTGCAAGATGATGAATGAATGGTGCCTGCCTACGGTGGTGATGCAGAGCTACCTGAATGACATCATGGCAAAACTGGAAAAAGAAGGTGTTACACTGCCTCATATCGCAGTAACAGGCGGCTTTACTATGGAAGATCAAGTGTATAAGGCACTGGCACTGGGCGCACCTTACATCAGTGCAGTTGGTATCTGCCGTGCATCCATGGCAGCGGCTATGAGTGCGAAAAAAGTTGGCGAGTTGTTGGAAGCAGGCAAGCTACCTGTAGAACTGCAGCGCTTTGGTTTCACGAAGGACGAACTGTTCCCTGATTTGAGAGAGTTGCGTAATATTTATGGCGAAGAAGCAAATAACTTCAGCACAGGTGCAATAGGGGTATACTCCTTCCTGAACAGAATTGCCTTTGGCTTGAAGCATTTTGCAGCATTGAATCGTAAATTCCATTTGAAATACATAGAGAAAAATGATATCTTCCCCCTGACCAGAGATGCCAAAGACATCATGGACGGTAAGTGGATGAAATAAGTTTTTGTAAAAGAAAAGAAATCTTGAAAATAGCAATGTTATTTAGATAAGAAGGGGATTGGGCGCAGAATATGTAGAAATACATATGAAATAAACCTCAAAATTCTATGCAGTACTTCAAATTGAAAATTGTTTATGTGCCCCAAAGGGCTTGTTGTCTGTGAATTGTAGGCGGCAAGCCATTTCCTTTTGCCTTGATGCTTCGATTGTTGTAATAGTCAGGTTACTTTAATTTTTTACTTGAACTGGTTTATGGAGTGAATTTGTTGAAGGTAGCTGCTCACTTTGCTTTTATAGGGATGACACATCTTCATTCTGAAATGGCAAATGAAGCCATGTGTCTTGATATATGATTTTGTGTGTTCCCAAATATAAGAAAGTTTATTGGTTACTCAAATAGAAATCTTGTGTTTTGTCTTTCAAAACAACGTAAGCACATTTATGTGTAGATGATGCTTGCCGTAGCGGCTGCAAAAGTGCTGGATATTGTTCCTGAAAAACATGAGAAAACGGCATCTGTTTGGTATAGTTTCGTTTCTGAGAATTTCACATCTGCACTGATGTTAGACATCTGGATTGCCTATACAGACTTTAATCAGATTATTTCCTTCTTTGCACCTACATACCTTGTACTTACGATTGTTGTTATCATTGATGTAGTGCTGGGCGCAGGAATTGTGGGAAGATTGGTTGGCTTCTATCCCATCGAAGCAGCGATTACCGCAGGTCTTTGTGTAGCAAATATGGGTGGTACCAGCGATGTGGCTGTGCTGACAGCCTCCAAACGAATGGAGTTAATGCCCTTTGTACAGATTTCTTCCCGATTAGGCGGTGCATTTATTATTCTGACTGCATCCATCCTGGTTCCCATTTTCTTCGGGTAATTAGGAAAAGCTAATATAGAAAAGGTAAAGACCGAAAAAACAAAAGACAACTTTCGTTAGTTTTACAACTCATTCTGATACATCATAAATATATAAAAATGCTTATAGCAGTAAAAAACCTCCTTTGATACAATGAAAGTGGTTCCCCAACCGCAATTAAAAATCAAAGGAGCTTCCTGTATAATTCAAAATGTAGACATTGAAAATTAAAAATACCTCAGAGTACAATAGGACTACTGACTGGCAGGTTAGTAAAAATCTTATTGAACAGAGAGGTATCTACAATGAAGTTTAACACACGGAATAAAAAAATAGAAGCAATAACAGAAAAAACTTTGGTAATCGGAATTGATGTAGTGAAACACACTATGCAAGAGTGTTTAACTACAGCGATATTGAGTATTCAAAGAAGCCATTCAGCTTTAGTAATAGCGAAGCCGAATTTGAAATGTTCAAAGCATGGATCTCCGATATCAAAGAAAAGCATGAAAAGGATAAGGTCGTATTAGGGATGGAACCGACAGGACACTACGGGTTTAATCTTGGAAAGTATCTTTAGGATAATGAAATGAAACCGGTGCTTGTGAATCCTCATCATGTAAAAAAATCAAAAGAACTCGATGACAATAATCCGACAAAGAATGATTGTAAGGATCCAAAAGTAATCGCAGGATTGGTAAAAGAGGGACGATATATGATCCCATATCTGCCTGAGGGTGTGTATGCAGATCTGAGAACCGCTTCGAATATGAGGTTTCAGATCCAGTCAGAACTTACGAGAATCCGGAACAGAATCAGTCGTTGGGTTAATATATTTTTTCCTGATTATCTGAGTGAACCGTAAACCGTCTACCTTTAGCTATGGGGAGTATCAAGTGAAAAGAAAAGGAATATAAAAAGAAATATTGACGTACAATATTCTGTACGATATAATGAAAGTACGAATTATTGTTCATTGATAGGAGTGATAAAATATGATTGCAGTAAATTACACAACCTTGAGAGAAAATATGAAATCCTGTATGGATAAAGTAACTGATGATTATGAAACAATAATTGTAACTCGAAAAGACAATAAAAATGTTGTGATAATTTCTGAAGAAGCATATAATAACCTGATGGAAAATATCTACGTTGTTGGAAATAAAACCAATTATGATTGGCTTATGGAATCTAAAGCACAATTAGAAAAGGGAAATCTTTCTATTCAAGAGCTGGTTGAGGAGTCAGAGGATGAATAAGGTGTTTACCAAGAATGGCTGGGAGGACTATCTCTACTGGCAGACAGAAGATAGAAAAACATTAAAAAAAATCAATTCATTGTTGGAGGATATTTCTCGTAATGGAAATGCGGGTATTGGAAAGCCGGAACCGTTAACAGGGAATCTGGCGGGATTCTGGAGCCGGCGAATCAATGATAAGGATAGACTTATCTATAAATTTGATCAAGATAATATATATGTATTAGCGTGTAGATATCATTATAGTGATAAATAAAATTCGATCAGCAAACAAATACCCTGTATGTTCTGCATACCGGAGATCTGGAAGAAGGAAATGGAATTATGTTTCTTCCTTTATATATGACACAGTTACTTTAATTATTTGGGCAGCACGATTTTAGATTGTGCTGCCTTTTACTTTGAAAAAAATATTTTCAAAGTAGAAAAGCAGAATTTACCTCAAAATAGTACCATTTTAAAGGATAACAAATTTTGTATTAAAATCATTTGAAGCAAGCGAAAATTTAATGTATAACAAGAATACCAATTTGAACGACCGTTAAAGTTGGTATAAGCAGACGGTTTTCGGAGGTGTTCAAAAATGAAAACATACGGGTACTGTAGGATTTCTACAGGTAAACAGAATATAGACAGACAGATTAGAAATATAAAGGACGAATATCCTGAAGCAATGATTGTTGAGGAGATTTATACGGGAACGAAGATGGAAGGGAAAAGTGGCTGAAGCTGATTAAGAACGTCCGACAAGGGGACAGAATCGTTTTTGACTCTGTCAGCCGTATGTCGAGGGATGCGGAAGAAGGATTCACAGCTTATGAGGAATTATATCATGGTGGGATTGATTTGGTATTTTTGAAAGAACCGCATATCAATACCAGTGTCTACAAGAAGGCAATGGAGTCCGGCATTGAAATAAGGCTATAGCAATCCCACTGGCTTTAGACGGTGGGTTAAGATAGCCAAAAGTGAAAATATGTTATATACTTGTGGTATGGGAGCATGGAAATCTAAAAACAGACACAAATATTTATTACAATATCACATTATTTTCGTCTGCAAGTACAGAAAAAAATTGCTGGCTTTAAAGCAGATTTCGGACGATATAAAACATTTTTCTTATAAGATATGCCAGAGACACAAAGTCATTATCAGATATATGGAAACGGATAAAGATCATATTCATTACATGGTAGAAACAGAACCAACAATATCTATTAGTAAGATTGTAAACCTGACGAAGAGCCATACGACATACCATATATGGAAAAGATATCCCCAATATTTACGAAACCAATTCTGGAAAGAACATACCTTTTGGACAGATGGATATTTTGCTTGTAGTGTAGGGAATGTATCAGAAGAAATGCTAAAAAGGTATATAGAAAATCAAGGTTGAGAAAGAGGGTGGCAGTGGATGTTAAAAGCATATAAATATCGAATATATCCAAATACAGTGCAGAAAATACAGATTGCAAAAACATTTGGCTGTTGCCGCTTTGTGTATAATCAGACACTGGCATACCGGAAAGAAGCATATGAGAAAGGGAAAAAATCAGTTAGTAAAACAGACTGTAACAATTACTGCAACAGACAATTAAAGAAAGAGTATGAATGGCTGAAAGAAGTGGATAAATTTGCTCTGACAAATGCGATTTACCACATGGATGCTGCATACCAGAAATTTTTTAAAGAACATGCAGGTTATCCGAAGTTTAAGAGTAAGCACGACAATCATAAGTCATATACAACAAATTTTACGAATGGGAATATAAGAGTAGATTTCGAGTGCAATAGAGTAAAACTGCCTAAATTAAAAGATGTAAAAGCAAAACTGCATAGAATCTTTAGCGGGCAGATAAAATCGGCAACGATATCACAAGTTCCAAGTGGAAAATATTATGTATCAATTTTAGTGGAAACAGAACACATGGAACTGCTACATACAAATCAAAATACAGGAATAGATTTGGGCATTAAAGATTTATGTATTACTTCAGAGGGAAAGAAATACGAAAATCCAAAAATCATCAGGAAATATGAAAAGAAACTGGCAAAACTGCAAAGACAGTTAGTGCATAAAGAAAAGAGAAGCCAAAATTACTACAAAGTCAAAAAAAAGATAGCATTATGTCATGAGAAAATAACAAATACCAGAAAAGATTATCTGCACAAGATGT
>OLFU01000486.1_pt1 | contig 45548 bp, 36 predicted proteins | sample 1605161 | NCBI WGS metagenome assembly OLFU01 (sample SAMEA3888914, study PRJEB22519) | human gut metagenome | biome: human gut; feature: human-associated habitat; material: faeces | place: Denmark | collected 2011
ATTTTTATAGTCAATGAAAAAAAAGAAGGCGCATCGTGTATTACGACACACCTTCTTTTTGTTTCATAAGTTTCATAAAAATATGAATTCTATTTTGTAATTTGATATAATAAAGATATATTTGTTATGCCTTATAAATATCTAAAAGAAAAATAAATGAACCTGCGCGATAACAGTATTGATCTCGTCTCTTTCAATAAACTATTTACGGAGTATCATGAACGCTTTGTCCGTTTCGCTTATACTTATGTGGATAACTATATGGAGGCTGAGGATATTGTGATGGAAGCCATGACTTATTACTGGGAAAACAGGACCCGTTTGTTTGGAGTGAATCCTCCTGCTTATATTTTTACTACAATTAAAAATAAGTGCCTGAATTATCTTCGCGACCGTCAGTATTATCAGGCTGTATCAGAGCAATTACAAGAGCATGCAGCATGGAAGCTTGCGATACAGATATCTACTCTGGAAGCATGCAACCCGGAGGAACTTTTTTCTAAAGAAATGAAGCAGTTGGTGGAGCATGCGTTAAGTAAATTGCCGGAAAAAACAAGAAGAGTCTTTATTATGCGGCGCTTTGAAGAAAAGAGTTATCGTGAGATTGCTTCAGAGATGAATATGTCCGTCAAGGGAGTTGAATACCATATGAATAAGGCGACAGAATCTTTAAAAAAAACATTGAAAGACTTCCTGCCTCTTTTGATTTATCTTATCTATCATTAATTTTTCACATCTATTAACTAGGGATTCTTTTTCGTTGTGTGCTTTACTATAAAAGGCAATGGTATAATGTGTCATTTTATATAAGTTGACGATGAATTTGGACAGAGAACTTTTATTTCGTTTTTTCAATAAAGAAACGACGCTTGAGGAAGAAAAGAAAATTCGTCTTTGGATAGATGAATGCGACGAACATCGTTGCGAGTTTTTCCGTGAACGTCAACTTTTTGATGCTATTTTGCTTCACGGGGATCCGTCTTACGAAAAGAGCCGCCCCCGATTCTATATTCCATGGCATAAAGTGGTGGCTACTCTTTCCGGTATTGCAGCGATTGTGATACTTACTATCATTACGACTACATATTTCTTGCAACAATCTTTTAGAGACGAAGTGATGAATACAGTTACTGTCCCCCAGGGACAGCGTGTTCACTTGACATTGTCTGATGGAACAAAGGTTTGGTTGAATGCTAAAACCAAAATGGAGTATCCGCAAAGCTTTAAAGTGTCCGATCAAAGAATAGTAAAAGTGGACGGCGAAGCCTATTTTGAAGTGAGTAAGAATAAAGAGAAACCATTTATTGTTAAAACGACTAAGGGTGATGTAGAAGTATTAGGAACTAAGTTTTACATAAGCGCTTATGCGACAACAGATGTTTTTGAAACTTCTTTGATAGAAGGTAAAGTGAAGGTACATACTGCTTATGAAGATATGACACTCTATCCCAAAGATAAGGCTGTATTGGAAAACGGTCTTCTCACTCGTAAGCAGATTGATGATATGGATACTTACCGTTGGCGTGACGGGCTTTATTGTTTTAAGAACCTATCTTTTGATGATGTTCTGAAACAATTTGAGATCTATTATGATATCCGTTTTGTGAAAGAGAATCCACAAATTGCAAACCCAAAACTGAATGGAAAGTTCAGGCTGATTGACGGAGTAGATTACGCATTACGGGTACTTCAAAGAGAGGTCGGTTTCTCATTCCGGAGGGATGATGAAGCTAATGTGATTTATCTGAAATAATTTGTCCAACTATAAAATGAATGCCTATGTAAATAAATAGAAGAAGTCTGAAAACGAAATCGGCAAGTACTACCAATACCTGCCGATCGTGAGATAAATTTTCTCACCCGAGAGTGAAAAAACTTTTAATAAAATCTAATCGTAAAAATATGAAAAATAAATCAATCGGGGACGATTATAAGCTAAAAAATCCCCATGTTAACCTATTTTATAGAGCTATGCGAATAACTACATTCTTATTGTTCTTCTGTTCGTTCTGTGCTTTAGCTGATAATGTAAATTCTCAGACGGCGAAAGTTACTATTAAAAGAAGTAATGTGACACTTCTGGATGTGCTGAATGAAATAGAAAATCAAACTAATTATCTGTTTATTTATTCCAACGACATTAATGTGAAACGTCCGGTTTCGATTAATGTGAATGCAAAGGCGGTTAATAGCGTTTTAGCTAAGTTGTTTGCTGGAAAAGACGTTGCCTATCAAATGGAGGGAACTCATATTGTTTTGACAAAAACGGAAAAATCCTTAAACGAGGTAAGTGTACAGCAACAAAGTAAAAGAATGGAAAACATTACCGGTGTGGTGCTTGACGAAGCGGGAGAACCGATAATCGGTGCTTCTGTAAAAGTACAGAATACAACTATTGGTACCATTACTGATCTGGAAGGAAAGTTTAAATTGGAGCTTCCGGCAAAATCTGTCATTGAAATATCGTTTATCGGATATCGGACGAAAACGGTTGTTGTCGGTAAGGAGAAACATATTAGTATCTATATGGAAGAAGATACTAAGGCGTTGGACGAAGTGATTGTTGTGGGGTATGGCACGACTTCCAAGCGCAAGACTACTGCCGCTATTGCCAGTGTGAATGCTGAAGATATAGCTAAAGTACCTACGGCTAATATAACACAGAGCCTTGCCGGCCGTGCTCCGGGATTGATCGTGAATACATCCGGAGGTGGTATTAATAACTATTCTTCTATATCCATTCGTGGTGGTGCTACTCCATTGTTTGTTATCGATGATGTTATCTGTGAAGAACGTGATTTCCGGAATTTAAATCCTGAAGATGTGGAACAGATGTCTGTGCTGAAAGATGCGGCTTCTACTGCCGTATATGGTGCACGTGCTGCAAATGGCATTATCATGGTGGTAACTAAGCAGGGTAAAGCTGGTAAAATGAGTATCAATTATAGTTTCAACTACAATTTGAGTCAACCTACAATTATGCCTGATAAATTGAATTCGTATGATGCCGCTTATTATCTGAACCAGGGGTTGGCAAATGACGGTATGAAAGAACGTTTTAATGCGGAAGAAATGGAACTTTTTGCGAACGGTTCTGATCCTCATCATTACCCTAACGTGGACTGGCAGAAGTTGGCTATGAATACATTTGCTCCTGAACAACGTCATACACTGACTGTGACCGGTGGTAGTGAAAAAGTAAAAGCATATACATCATTCTCATATTATGACCAGCAGTCTATCTATAAGAATAATACCAATAATCTCCAACGCTATAATTACCGTACCAACCTGATTGCAGATTTTAAGGAAGTAGGCGTTAAAGTAACTTCAGGAATTGAAGGATATCTGACAAAAAGCCGGGAGCCGTTGAGTACTACGGGAGGTGATTATGGTAGTGTCTGGAGTCATATCCAGAATAAATTGCCTTGGGAAAATGCGTATAACCAATATGGGCAATTGAATAATATCCCGGATAACCCGTTGGCGGAGATTTCTCCGGAAGCGGGATATAGCAAGGGAGAGATTGCTACGGTTAAGGCCAATATGGGATTGGAATGGACGGTACCTTGGGTAGCAGGACTAAGATTGAAAGCGTTAGGAAATTATCGTCTGACAGCCGACCGTCAGAAGGATTGGAAGAAATCTCCGGTTATGTATGATTGGGACGGAAATCCGAATACTCCAAGCAAGCCGTCTTTAGAAAAGAATTATTGGAATATGTCAGAGTACACCGTACAAGCTTTTGCAAATTACGACCGTACTTTTAATGTTGTGCATACTGTTAGTGCTACGGCCGGTATTGAGGCAAATAAATATATGTATGATAATGCAACTCTGGGACGCAAAGAATACTTGTTGGATGTAGATCAGATCAATCCGGGGCCTGTTGCTACGGCTACAAACTCCTCTGCTGAGGGGACACGTGCACGTGCCGGTCTAGTGGCTCATTTAAAGTATGATTATGCAAGTAAATATGTGGTAGAAGGTAGTATGCGTTATGACGGCAGTGACAATTTCCCGAAAGGAAAACGTTGGGGAGTCTTTTATGCAGGTTCGGCGGCATGGGTAATCTCTGAAGAATCGTTCTGGAAAAATTTGAAAGATCGCCATATTCTTGATCTGTTTAAGATTAGGGCTTCTTATGGAGAGATTGGTCTGGATGATATTTCTGCTTATTCATACTTACAGTCTTATAATTTGGATGAACGCGGATATTTGTTAGGAGGTAAATTTTATCCGGGTTTTTCTGAAGGTAACTTGGTTAGCAAAGATATTTCTTGGTATACAACTCGCAGTACAAATGTCGGATTAGACTTTGCTTCTTTAGATAATCGCTTGTCCGGTTCTGTCGAATATTTCCGTATGTCTACAAAAGGATATCTGACTTCTCCTTCTAATGTGGCATATACTGATCCGTTAGGAACCTCATTGCCACAAGTAAAGTCTAACGGTGAAAGTATTCGTCAAGGAGGTGAATTCATTGTACAGTGGAAAGAAAAGAGAGGTGATTTTGAATATGCGATAGGTGCTAATTTTACCTATTTTGATTCATTCTGGATGAATAATCCGTACGAAGCAGAAACAGACTTGAAGAATCCTTATAAACGTACTACTCATGCCAAAGGATATTGGGGAATCGGATATGAATCTTTGGGATATTATCAAAGTCAGGAAGATGTGATGAACTCGCCCAAACGGCAAAACTCGGTAAACTTGGGCGCTGGTGATATTAAATATTATGATTTCAATGGAGATGGTATAATTGACGGAAATGACCAACATCGTATCGGTAAAAATTCTTCTCCTCGCGGACAGTATGGTATAAGTATAGATCTTAATTATAAGGGCTGGTTCATGAATATGTTGTGGCAAGGAGCTACGTCCAAAGATTTCTATTTTGGAGACAAGCTGCAAGGTCAAGGTTCCGATTATGGCTATTTGTCAGTGATTTATGATTTCCAGAGAGACGTTTGGACACCGGATAATCGGAATGCCAAGTTCCCTCGTCTACGGAGTACTTCTAAATATAATGGAAGCAACAATTATGGTTCATCTGATTTCTGGTTGGTTAATACTGGCTATATCCGTCTGAAGAGTTTGAATATCGGTTATGATCTGAAACATAAAGTATTGAAGAGAGTTCCATGGATCACGAAATGTGATGTCTCTCTGAGTGGATATAACTTGTTGACTTTCAGCGAATCGAATAAATACGATATTGATCCGGAGATTGGAAATACTAATTTATATACTTATCCTGTCAGCAGGGTATATTCGATTAGTTTTAACATTGGATTCTAATAACTTTAAAAACACAGAATATGAAAATAATGAAATATATAGTTCCTGCACTTTTAGGAGGGATGTTAACACTGCAAAGTTGTGAACATTTTTTAGATACGAAACCTACGGAAACTTATTCGGAAGAATTGGTTTGGGGGAGTCGGTCTACTGCCGATGCATTCGTACTACGCACATATCCTGATATTTTGGGATTATACCACGATTTTTGGGGAGACGATCAGATAACACTAAATACAATTCTACGCCAAAGTTGTCCGGGAGAGGCACGTGACCTGATAAATCGGGAACATGATTTCGGTTTTAATAAATTTAGTATTATCCGTCGGTGTAACTTGATTATTGAACAGGCTTCCGCCTCTACTGCTTTATCCGATTTGGATAAAAAAGAACTGGTTGCCGAGGGAAAAATGCTTCGGGCTATGATCTACTATTATCAGGCGAAACATTGTGGACGTGTGATTTGGGTAGACAGGGTATTGCAAGTAGACGATGAATTTAATTTGCCCCTCACTGAATCTGTTGACCGGACGTATGATTTGATATTGAGTGATTTGGATGATGCCATAACAGGACTTCCGGAGGAATATCCTGCCGGGCGTGCCAATGCTAATGCGGCCCGGGCTTTGAAGTCGGAAGTCTGTCTGACGGCTGCTGCTTACACTACGGATGCTACACGAAAGAAGACATTATGGGAACAAGCGGTAGTAGCGGTAGATGCTATCCAAGGTTATTCTTTGGACGCCAATTATGGTGGCATGTTCAATCAGGAGAACTCTTATTCTTCAACGGAGATTATTTTAGCCAGATATTTCAGTAAAGAAAATACAAATGGCGGTGATACTTATATGCAGACTGTCATTCCTAATCAGGGAAATGATAATCTAAAAAAGTTGGGACGTGGTCCTTTGTTTAAAAAAGACTGGGTCTTTGAGTGCTGGCTGGAACATTCGCCTTCCCAGAATTTGGTAGATGATTATCTGGTTATTGACCAACTGACAAATGAAGCTAAAAAGTGGAATACGACTTCCCAGTTTGTGAATAATACCAATGTCATTTCTAATGATGCTGTAAGAGATCTGGCTGTGAATGCTGATGAATTGGATGAACACTCTCTGGCTTATGAAACGAAAGATAAAGGGCGTGATACCCGTATTAATGATTTTATGTATACGCATCGCGACAAACGTTTTTATGCGACAATCGTACAGGACTCCTGTGAATATTATGGGGAATTAGTCACAATGCATAAGACCGGTAACTTGCAACGTTGTAGTTTGGGTGAGGCTCCGGGAACCGCTGAAATGGGGTCTACCAATTACTTGTGGCGCAAAGGTGTCTACATTAATGACTGGCGTATATTTGTTGATGTGCCTACGGATTATCATTATGTAATTTTCCGGTACGGACGTGCGCTGTTGAATAAGGCTGAAGCCCTTCTTTGTCTGGCAAAGAGTGACCCTTCAAAACTGTCAGAAGCAGTAGCTACTTTCAATCAGACTCGCACTGTACATGGTGGTTTGCCGGAATCCGAAGCATCCACGTTGGTTGAGGCATGGAAAGATTATAAGATTGAGCGTCATGTAGAATTGCCAATGGAAGGCGACTATTATTGGTCTTTGTTGCGTTGGGGCAAATATGGTGAAGAAGCAAACGACGGACAACCCTCCGGAAGTGAAGTCATCAAAGAATTGCGTACTCCGGCTACATTTATTGAAATTAGCAGTGATCGTCATCGTATGTTTATCGGTACACAAGGATATGGAAATGCCGACCGTACTTTTTCTAAGAAACGCTATTTGTATCCTATTCCGCAAAGTTTGATTAATGCAAACTCTGCTATAACAGAGAAGGACCAAAATCCTCTGTGGTAAAATGATAACCAATATTCGAATTATTAATCAATGAAACAAGAACAATGAATAGAATTAAATTATCAGACATAAAATGGTTGCTTGTACTGTTGTGCCTGCCATTTGTTTCCTCATGTAAAGATGATCTTGAGGCTTATGAAGAAGCGGAAATTACCTCAGTCGGTGCATATCACCGCTACTATACAACAGAGAAGGATGCTTTGACAGGTGAGTTTAAGGTGGCGGAGAAGGAATTGGAGAAGTCCAATAGTATCAACGAAGACGAAGCGGTTGTTACTGCGACTTTCACGGTTCCTGCTGCCAGTGGCAGTTTTACTGATGCTGAACGTGCAAAAGTGTCGTTGAATAAGTTGGTTGTATACTTCAATGTGTCTACTGCTGCACGCGTGACACCACTGGATGGCTCCCCGAAGTTAGGGGCTCCGGGCGATTGGACCTCAGAACGTAGATATAGTGTCATGGCTGCAAATGGAACAAAGAAAACATGGACTGTCAAAGTTGTGTTGAATAAATAGGTATTATTTTCTTATATTTGTAGCAAATAAACTGAAATCAAACAATTGAGGTCTTGGGAGTCGTTGAGGTGGTGATTAAGCACGTTATGTCAACGACTCCTTTTTAATTTGAAAATTATAATGTTTATGAATACACCTTTGTCTCCCGTCTCCGGGCGTTTGGCTTCACTCGATATCCTACGGGGTTTCGACCTCTTTCTTTTAGTTTTCTTTCAACCGGTATTTGTGGCTTTGGGGCAACGTTTGAATTTTCCGTGGCTTAATGACATTTTATATCAGTTCGATCATGAGTCTTGGATTGGTTTCCGGTTCTGGGACCTTGTGATGCCACTTTTCCTGTTTATGACAGGAGCCTCCATGCCTTTTTCCTTTTCCAAGTTTAAAAATGCCCCTAATAAATGGCCTGTTTATCGTAAAATAATAAAGCGCTTTGTATTGCTTTTTATTTTCGGCATGATTGTGCAGGGAAACCTTTTGGGATTGAATCCTGATTCTCTTTATTTATATTCGAATACGTTGCAGGCGATAGCAACAGGCTATCTTATTGCAGCAATAATTTTGTTACACTGTTCTTTCCGTTATCAGGTGCTCATTACATTATTATTGTTACTGCTCTACTGGATACCGATGACTTTCTTCGGCGATTTTACTCCCGGAGGGAATTTTGCAGAAAAGGTAGACCGACTAGTGCTAGGCCAGTTTCGGGATGGTGTGTATTGGGGAGAAGATGGAAACTGGCATTTTTCTCCTTATTATACTTATACTTGGATATGGAGTAGCTTAACTTTTGGAGTAACAGTTATGCTAGGTACTTTTGCCGGAAAGATAATGAAAGAAGGAAAAGAAAATAGAAAGGGAGTGGTGAGGCTTTTATTATTGTTAGGCATAGTATTAATAGGGGTATCTTTGCTATGGAGTTTGCAAATGCCTATTATTAAGCGGCTATGGACTTGTAGTATGACTTTGTTTTCCGGAGGACTCTGCTTTCTGCTTATGGGATTATTTTATTATTGGATAGACTATAAAGGGCATACCTATGGGTTGGATTGGTTGAAAATTTATGGGATGAACTCTATCACTGCCTATATTTTAGGTGAGGTCGTTAATTTCCGTTGTATAGCAGCTTCTATCAGCTATGGCTTAGAGCAGTTTCTTGGTAACTATTATTCTGTATGGTTAAGTTTTGCTAATTATCTCATTGTCTTTTTTATACTTCAAATGATGTATAAACATCGTATCTTTTTGAAAATTTAAAAATACTACAATGAATAAGAAAAGTCTGTATTGGTATAATAAATGATTCCTGTCGTTATAGGCGTTTCTTTTTCACTGTTTACTATTTTATTAGTTTTTTATTTCGCGTAACTATAGTCTTCTTTTCGTATAACTATGGTTATGCGAAGTAATAGTAGGCAATGAAATAATCTATTTAGAATATGAATGAAGTCTCAAATGTAGCTTCCCGATGATAGTCTATATGTTCCTTAAAAACTATTCAAAGATATATAATTATAAAATTTAACAGATTTTTTTACTGAAAGAAAATATGCAATTAGAAAATTATTCGGAATTTGTTTGAAATAACTTTTACCAAGTTCTGCTGGAACTTCGTGATAAAAAAAGAATATATATCAGAGGGGTATGAAATGAAGAAAATAAGGACTCTACCAAAGTTAATTACAAAAAGCGCATAATATATAGATACAAAAATCACGATATAAACGCTTATTTGCAAATAAAACTATTGACAATTTATTTCATTGAGTAAAAATATTAAAACAGATAAGTTCTTTTTTTATATTTATCTGACCAGATAATAAAAACATTACTCAAATCTATTGCAATTACAAAAATTATCTATATATTTGCAACGTATTACAATTATTATTGCATACAAACTAACACATTAGTTCACTTTACAAAACGAATCACGAAGTTCCAGCAGAACTTAGTGTAGCGATAAATAAAAAAAGACCTTATATCCTATGAACAGTACAGCTCAGCACAGTTTATCTCCTTTGGTACAGTATAACCAGGTTATATCATCTTGTTTTTTATATTCAATTTATGGAAAAAAGAGTGCTTTTGTCCGGGGATTGAATAAGTCTTGTATAATGTATTATTTGAAACTTAACATACCCCCAAGTTCCCACAACCGATGCAACAGAATGTAGTATCGGGTAGTGGGATTTTTTGAAGAAACGGATGTGATTCATAAGATAGAAAATGCCATCTATTTGAGAATTTCCGGTGTAGCGCTTTTAACAAGATTATAAACTAATAACGAATGCTGGCAAAGAAAAAATGAACGTTTTTGTGAAGATAGCAATTTAATAGATGAAAGTGCTATCCTTTATTTATTGAAAACCTTTAATTAACCCAGATTCATGCTTATCGAAAAACATAAGAATGAATTGTTAACACTTTTAATTTCTATGATGAATGAAAAACAAAATTGTGGAAGAATACTGCGATTATTGATCCTGTTTTGTTTGTATGGTATTTGTTTACCTCCCCTTCATGCCAAACAGGATATTGCATCACCACAACAGACAGGCAAGACCTATACAATTAAAGGAGTTGTATTGGATTTTAACAATGAACCGATTATTGGTGCCAGTGTCTTTATTCCGGGAACCAGTATCGGAGTAGCTACAGACCTGGACGGAAATTATGTACTGAAAGTACCGGCAAACACGAAAAATATAGAATTCTCTTACATTGGATATGAGAAGAAAGTTGTTCCGTTCAACCCTAAAGATCTAAATGTCTTTCGTGTTGTGACGATGAAAGAAGATAGCGGTATTGCACTTGAAGATGTCACGATTGTAGCTTTTGCCAAACAAAAGAAAGAGTCCGTATTAGGCTCCGTTTCTACTATCAAACCGACGGAGTTAAAAACTACCAGTAGTAATCTTACTACCGGATTTGCAGGGAAGTTGGCGGGAGTAGTTGCTTATCAAAGAAGTGGAGAACCGGGTGAAGATAATGCCGAATTCTTTATTCGTGGTGTGACGACATTTGGAACAGGGAAAGCCGATCCGTTGATTTTGATTGATAACATTGAATTGACTTCATCAGATTTGGCAAGATTGAATACCGATGATATCGCCAGTTTCTCCATTCTGAAAGACGCTACTGCTACTGCGCTTTATGGTGCGCGTGGTGCTAATGGTGTTATTCTTGTAACGACAAAAGAAGGTACGGAAGGTAAAATGAAATTATCTTTCAGGGTAGAAAGTTCGTTCTCCGCTCCTTCCAAAGAGGTTGAAATTGCTGATCCGCTGACGTTTATGAAACTTCATAATGAGGCGGTGAGAACTCGAAATCCGGATGGTGCATTACCTTATCTGGAAAGCGCGATTGCTGCTCGCGAAAAAGGGTTGAATCCGATGGCTTATCCGATGGTAGACTGGAAGGATATGCTATTCAAAGATTTCACAACTAACTATCGCGGAAACATGAGCCTTAGCGGTGGTGGCCGTGTAGCCCGTTACTATGTAGCATTGTCTTATTCGCGGGATAATGGTATCTTGAAACAGGTTCCCAGTAACCTTTTTGATAATAATATTAAGTTGGATAAATATACGGTACGTTCGAATGTTAATATTAATCTGACCAAAACAACCGAGTTGGGAGTGCGCGTGAGCGGCACGTTTGATAGTTATCAAGGTCCGATACAGGGCGGTTCGCAGGTTTACAGTCAGGCTATTAAAGCAAGTCCGGTTCTTTTTCCTGCTATGTATGCTCCGGATGCAGCTAACCAATATACCAATCATCCTATGTTCGGTAATTATGGAACTAGTGCAAATTACTTGAATCCATATGCTGAAATGGCACGCGGTTATAAAGAATATGAAAACACTGTTATACTTGCCCAGTTGGAGTTGAAGCAAGATTTCAGTTTTATAACCGAAGGCTTGAAAGGGCGTTTGTTGGGAAATGTCACGCGAACTTCATATTATGACCTTCAACGTTCTTATACTCCGTTCTATTATGCCTTGGATAGTTATGATAAGACAAAAGATGAATACACTCTCTCTGCTCTAAATCCGGATTTGGGTACAGATTATCTAGGATACTCTCCGGGAAGTAAAAAAGTAGGCAGTTCCCTGTATTTGGAAGCGTCGTTGTCATACGATCGGACGTTTGTTGAAAAACACAATGTCAGTGGTATGTTGGTTTATACAGTGCGTGAAGGGAAAAGTGGCAATGAAAACACCTTGCAGAAATCACTCCCTACCCGTAATTTGGGATTAGCAGGACGTTTTACTTACGGATTCTCCGACCGTTATTTTGCGGAGTTTAACTTTGGTTACAACGGTTCCGAACGTTTTGACAAGAGTCATCGTTGGGGATTCTTCCCGTCGGGAGGTTTGGGCTGGGTTGTGTCCAATGAAAAATTCTGGGCGGACAAACCAATTTCCAAAGTTATCAATATGCTTAAGTTGAAAGGTTCATACGGATTGGTCGGTAATGATAATATTTCTAATAATGACAACCGGTTCTTCTATTTGTCTGAAGTAAATATGAATAATTCCGGTAGGGGAATGAGTTTCGGAACAAACTTTGATGAAGGTTATAACGGTATTTCTATCAGCCGCTATGCTAATCCGAAGATTGGTTGGGAAATTTCTCATAAAATGAATGTGGGATTTGAACTGAAATTATTCAATGATCTGGAGATTCAGGCGGAGTATTTTAAAGAAAGAAGAACGAATATTCTGCAAGAACGTGCCGATATTCCTAGTTTGATGGGATTCCAGGCACCTATCCGGGCAAATATCGGTGAGGCTAAAGGACATGGGGTCGATATTTCTCTGGATTATTCGCATATCTTCAATAAAAATTGGTGGACTACTGTCAGAGGTAACTTCACATACGCTAGCAGTGAATTTTCTGAATACGAAGAACCGGACTACTCGGCTACTCCATGGAGAAGTAAAATTGGTTCTAAACTAAGCCAGACTTATGGTTACATAGCCGAACGTTTGTTTGTTGATGATGAAGATGTGGCAAACTCTCCGAAACAACAATTTGGCGAATATACGGCCGGAGATATCAAATATAAAGATATCAATCGTGACGGAATCATCGACGAGCAGGATATTGTACCTATCGGTTATCCGACTACGCCGGAAATTATTTATGGTTTCGGTTTTTCTGTCGGATATAAAGCGTTTGATTTTAACTGCTTCTTCCAGGGATCGGCACGGTCCTCCTTCTTTATTGACCCTTTGCGTATCACTCCGTTTGCCCAGCCTTATGACCCGGACAACGAATTGGGAGGAAAACAGGCTAACAATGCTTTGCTTCAGGTTATCGCCAATAATCATTGGAGCGAGTCCAACCAGAATATGTATGCTTTCTGGCCACGGTTGTCGGATACGGCTATCAGTAATAATAACCAGTCGAGTACATGGTGGTTGCGTGACGGTACTTTCTTGCGTATGAAATCGGCAGAAATAGGCTATACGCTTCCAAAGCGGTTGACCGGTAAAGCTAAATTGGAAAACTTGCGTATTTACGTAAGCGGGACGAATTTGTTCAATATTTCCAAATTCAAAATTTGGGATACGGAAATGGGGAACAACGGTTTGGGATATCCTGTTCAACGAGTATTTAATGTAGGTATTCAACTTTCACTCTAAAACATGTTATATGAAAAAAATAATCATATCCATATCACTCGTGATTGCTGCCATGCTGTGTAGCACTTCTTGTAGTGATTACCTAGATATAGTGCCCGAAGGTACTCCAAGCATGGATAATGCCTTCAGCAACCGCATTAATTCATTTAAGTTTCTACATACTTGTTATAGTTACCTGCCTTCATGGGATCAGGGTGGCTCCATTGGCTTTTTGGCAGGTGACGAACATTGGTTAATGCCTAAAGGAACCGGTTTTATAGATCAGCGTATCTCTCTCAACGCATGGGAGATAGGCCGCGGTGAACAAAATAATAATGACCCCTACCAAAATTTTTGGGATGGAGGAAATGGGGGAACCAATCTTTGGGTAGCTATCCGCGATTGTAATATTTTCTTGGAAAATATCAACAAACCTCTCGATTTGCAGAATTATGAACGCACCCGTTGGATTGCGGAAGTAAAATTCCTCAAAGCATATTATCATTATTATCTGTTTATGCTTTACGGCCCTATTCCTATCATGGATACTAATATTGCGGTAGATGCTTCACAGAATGAAGTAAGGCGTTATCGCGAGCCGGTGGATGATGTAGTGGCTTATATCTCTAACCTGCTGGATGAAGCATATAAAGATCTGCCTTCAAAGATCACAGATCCGGGACAGGAGATGGGGCGCATCACCCAGCCAATTGCAAAAGCAGTAAAAGCACAATTGTTATTATTGGCTGCCAGCCCTTTGTTTAATGGAAATTCGGATTATATTAATGTGAAAGATAATCAGGGCAGGCATTTGTTTCCGACACAGGTTGATAACAGTAAATGGAAATTGGCAGCAGACGCAGCGCTTGAAGCGATAAATTGTGCAAAAGAAAATGGTCACGAGAAACTTTATACTTTCTCTTTGCCGATCAATAGTATTTCTGCGGCAACACGCAAACTGCTGGATATCGGTGAGGCTGTCACAGAAAAATGGAATGAAGAAATTATTTGGGGAAGTACTCGGAACGTTAACGGATTGCAGACGGCTGCAATGGCTAAACATACGAAGGGGAACAACTACAACGCACGTTCTGTCTTAGGTCCAACTTTATCAGTAGCTGAAGCATTCTACTCTTCGAATGGTGTGCCTATTTCCGAAGATAACAGTGATTTCTGGACGGCTAATTATCCTAACCGCTATGAGATTATCACTATCCCGGATGAGGGAAATAATAAATATTATCTTCAGATAGGAGAACAAACAGCTTATCTTCACTTAAACCGTGAACCACGTTTCTATGCTTCATTGTCATTCGACCGTGGGACATGGTATGGAGATGGTTATAGGAATGATGAGCAGGCAAACCTTGCTTTCTATCATTTTCGGGCGAAGGAGGTATCAGGGCGCCAGACTTCGGAAGACCATTCATATACGGGATATTTGAATAAAAAGGTATGTAGCTATAAGACTGGTTTGACAAAAGACGGTTTCTCTCCCTACCGTTATTCGTTCCCGATCATACGTCTTGCTGATTTGTATCTGATGTATGCGGAAGCTTTGAATGAATCGCAGGAATCACCCACACAGGATGTATATGATTACGTGGACTTGGTTCGCGAACGTGCAGGGTTGAAGGGAGTAAAGGAGTCGTGGAGTAAATATTCCAAGTCCCCGGATAAGCCTAATACGAAAAACGGTATGCGTGAAATCATTCGCATGGAACGTTTGAATGAACTGGCCTGTGAAGGAAAACGTTTCTGGGACTTGCGTCGTTGGAAAAAAGAACTTCCTCGCGAAGTGAAAGGGTGGCATATTCAGGGAGAGACTGCCCAGGAGTTTTATAGGGTAACCACTATCTACTTACGTTCAAAGTATAGTTATAAGGACTATTTGTGGCCGTTGAAACTGGAAACAATATTGAAAGATCCGAACCTGGTACAAAACCCAGGGTGGTAACTATGATATTCATAATTTAAAATGACTGGAAATATGAGAAATATGAATAATATATCAGAGCTTGTAAAATATGCGTTCGTCACATTGCTCGGTACACTCTGCCTGGCAGGATGTGGGCAGGACGAAAAGATTGGTCTCAATGCTACCGACAGTGTAGCACCGGGATTGCCTACTAATATAGAGGTGGAGAACATTAATGGAGGAGCTATCATTCGTTATACTCCTCCGAAAGATGATGATCTCTTGTGTGTTGTGGCGTCTTATATGATTAATGGGGTGGAAAGAACCACAAAAGCTTCTCCTTATGTAGATAGCTTGATCGTAGAAGGATTCGGAAAGGTGGGTGACTATAATATCTTTTTGAAGAGTGTAGACAAAAGCCAAAACGAGTCTGAACCGAAAACCGTTTCTATCAGTCCGTTAACTCCTCCTGTAGAATATATTTATGAGTCACTCAAGATTACTGATAGTTTTGGCGGAGTGAGTCTGACGTGGAAAAATCCGACTCGACAAAATATTATTCTGGAAGTCACCAAAAAGGAAAATGGAGAATGGGTTTCTTTGGAGAATTTCTATTCCAGTATAGTGGAAGGGCAAGCTAAAATCCGAGGATTAGCTGCGGAACCGATCACGTTAGGATATAGAATTCGTGACCGCTGGGATAATTATTCCGAAACCTTGGAATTGGAAAGCAATCCTTTGTATGAGGAGGAACTTGACAAGTCGAAATTTAGTGAAGTGACCCGTTTGCCTGGTGACTGTACAGTAAACGGCGGTTTGCCGATACGGAATATCTGGCAGGGTAATAATAACACTGACTGTTTCCATGATAGTGAAGCAAGTATGGGGAAATGTGTGACTTTCGACATGGGACAGATTGCCAAGGTTAGTCGTTTTAAGATGTGGCAGCGCAGGGGAGATGGAAATATTTGGACCTACACTCACAATAATTTGAAGAAATATGTGATTTATGGCTGTACGGAGCTTACGGACGAAATGTATAATAGCGGTGTGGAAAAAGAAGACGGCATCATATATCCTACATTTGAAGGATGGACGAAAATCATGGATGTAGAGTGTTATAAACCTTCTGGACAAGATAATCCGGTTATCACTAACGAAGATATTGAATATATACAGAACGGTGATGAACATGAAGTTCCTATTGATGCACCTAATTTCCGTTATGTAAGAATTCTTTTTGTTGAAAGCTGGAGTAATGGTGTACATTCTCAGATTGGCGAAATGACTTTCTGGGGACAACCTGCAACAGAGTAATTAAAAAAATCAGATTATGAAAAATATAATAAGATATATAGCTTGTGGCTTGTCAGCCTTTTTGATGACCGCTTGCGGAGATATGTATGAGATACACGAAAAATACCTTGAAATGGGAGAAGAAACCTATCTCGGTGCCGTTCAGGATTTGAGTGCCTATAGCGGGTTCAATCGTGTCAAGTTGGAGTGGTATCTGAATGCCGACCCACGAATCAACTCTTGTGTGATTACGTGGGAGGGAAATGAAAATCCTGTGGTAGTTCCTGTTCCGGAGAATCGTGTTATAAAGGATCCTATATCGACGATTATTGACCTTCCGGAAGGGAAATATATATTCAATATGATAACGAGGAGTGATACTGGTAAAGAGTCTTTGGTAAGAACTATTGCGGGTGAAGTGTACGGTTCCACTTATCAGGCCAGTCTATCAGCTCAGGGAATTAATTCGATCTCGGCAGATTTGAACGGAGTAACGATTAATTGGGTTCCGTTAGAGGGGTGTACCGGAACTACGTTGACGTATACAAATGATGAGGGAAAGGAGAAAATCATCAAAGTAGATGAAGGGCAAACTTTTACGGTTATACCGGATGCGGTCCTTAAGACATCATTTAAGTTGATATCTACATTTAAGCCGGCTGATGACGCTTTCGATGATATTCCAACTTTGGAAAAAATAATGGATTTTCCTGCTTATTATACCATTTCAAAAGAAGATTGGGATGCGGTTCACGAACAATATGTTGATGCAGACAGAACGGATTGGGGAATCTCGGCTTCGACAGAAGAAAAGGTTGGAGAAAATGATGGTAAATATGGTATTGCCACCTGTATCCTTGACGGAGATCTTGCCAGTTTCTGGCACTCACAATGGAAAGGTGAAGGGGCTAATCCTCCATTGCCACACGAAATCATTATTGATATGAAATCACAACAGGATATTCTTTCGATAGAACTGGCAAGAAGGCAAGGTAACGGAGATACTAAAACTGTTATATTCAGCATAGGTGAAAGTGAAGAACATTGGACAGAATTGGGACAATTGAACTTCCCTAGTGAAAAGGCGACCAATGCCCAAACCCTGCTGTTGCCGGAACCTGTAAGAGGAAGATATATACGTGCTTTGGTTACGGGTAGTAATAATGGTGTAAATGCAAGTATTGCAGAGATAATGTTTACGACAAGTAAGAAATAATATTATTAATAGTGAGTCCGTTGAAGTGACAGAGTTCAATAGATAGCTAGATTTCTCACTAAAGAAAGGTTAGAGCCGCTAGAGAATCGGGTTTATGTGAATAAATGCGATTTGATGGCGGCTCTTTATTTAATAATCGAACATAATTCGCTATATTTGTATAAATATAAAGTAACGCGACAACTTCTTCTTTAATACATATTTGCTTATGAGATTTATTACTTTATTTATATGCTTGTCAATAGTCGGAATTTCCGGTATTACCCAGGCGCAACAAAAAGATACTATCCGTGTTTCAAACTTCGGAGCACATCCGTATACATATGAAAATTGTGTGACCTGTTTGCAGGAAGCTATTAGTGAATGTAAGCGAAGTGGTGCTCGCGTGCTCTCTTTTGAGAAAGGGCGTTATGATATCTGGCCCGAAGGTGCTATCCGGCGGAAATATTTTATATCGAATACATCGACCGAACAAGAGTGTCCTTCCAAAGTGAAAACTATCGGTCTGCTGTTTGAAGATATGAAAGATCTGATGATTGAAGGAAACGGAGCAACGCTGATGTTTCACGGAAAAATGACGACTATCGCTCTCGAACGTTGTAAGAATCTGGTGTTTAAAGATTTGCATATTGATTTTGAACGTCCTGCCGGTTCGGAAATGACATTTGCCCGTGTGGAAGATGATGAGGTGGAAGTTGTTGTACATCGTGACACACGTTATGAAATAGTGAATGGGCGGATGAGCCTCTTTGGTGAGGGTTGGCGTTCAAACAAGAATCATTGTATAGAATATAGTCCTGTTGATAGTACTTTCCGTTATAGTCAGGGGTGGAATGTGCTTGCTGCTGCGGAGGCGGAAGGGGTGGCCCCGAATGTAGTACGTTTCCATGTCCCGGAAGGATTTCGCCCGAAAGTGGGGAATACTTTGACAATTCGTGACATTATTCGTGACCAGGTGGGATGGTTTATTTTCGAAAGTCGGGATATTACACTTAACCGGGTGCAGATGCACTATATGCATGGGCTTGGTATAGTAAGTCAATACACTCGTAATATTACCATGGATAAAGTGAAATGTATGCCGCGCGAAGGCAGTGGCAGGTTGTTGGCAGCTTCTGCGGATATGATGCACTTTTCCGGATGTAGTGGAAAGGTGAAGATAGTTGGTTGTTATTTTGCGGGTGCACAGGATGATCCGATAAATGTGCACGGTACTAACTTGCGTGCCGTTGAGAAAATAAACACCCGTACTTTGAATTTGCGTTTCATGCATGGACAGAGCTATGGGTATAACGCTTACTTTGAGGGGGATACGGTCGCTTTTGTCAAGGCGTCTACTATGGAACGTTTTGCATCTGCGCAAGTGGTTGCTGTGAAACGGTTGACAGACCGTATTGTTCAAGTCACCTTCAATCGGGATATTCCCGGTGAATTGGAACTGAATCACGATTGTGTGGAGAATATCAGTTGCACGCCCGAAGTGGAAATTCGTCATTGTTATTTTACGAGGACAAGTACGCGGGGTACCTTAATGACTACTCCCCGAAAAGTAGTGATTGCAGATAATACTTATTATAAAACGGGCATGAGCGCTATCCTGATAGAAGGAGATGCCGAAGGCTGGTATGAATCGGGACCGGTGAATGATGTTTTGATTCAGAACAATATATTTATCGGCTGTGCGTATAGTGGAGGACCTGAAAATGCAGTCATTGCGTTGCATCCTTCTAATACGGTGGTGGATGCGGAACGTCCGGTGCATAGAAATGTGCGTATCATAGGTAATACGTTTCGTACATTTGGGAATCCGGTGTTATACGCCAAAAGTACGAAGGATTTGATTTTTAAAGAGAATCATGTAGAATGTACTTCTTCGGACGATTTTCGTCAAAAGCCTTTGTTTATTTTAAATGGTTGTAAAGGTGTTGTAATCAGAGAGAATAAGCTGGAGGAGGTTTGTGATAAAAAAATGGAATTTAGACAGATGAAAAAGAAATATATCAAGGTTGATTTTTAACCCCAAAAAATAAATACTATGACAATGAAGAAACTTTATTCATTTTTTATCAGTACTTTACTTGTCTCCTCTGCAGTTTGTGCCGGAGGGACAGATTATACAAAAGGACTTGCTATTTGGTTTGATGCTCCGAATACTTTGCAAGGACATGCCGTATGGTATGGTGGCAGACCGGATATGTGGAAAGGTGAAAATAAACCGGAAACCGCCGGTGATACAGCCCGTAATCCGGATGCTGCATGGGAGTCACAATCATTGCCTATTGGAAATGGCAGTATAGGGGCGAATATTATGGGATCGGTCGAAGCTGAACGGATTACTTTTAATGAAAAGACACTTTGGCGGGGTGGTCCTAACACAGCGAAAGGAGCGGATTACTACTGGAATGTCAATAAACAGTCAGCGCATATCCTTGATGAAATACGTAAAGCATTTACGGAAGGAGACCAAGTTAAAGCGGAGAGGCTGACGAGACAGAATTTTAATAGTGAAGTACCTTATGAGGGCAGCAGGGAAAAGCCTTTCCGTTTCGGTAGTTTTACGACTATGGGAGAGTTTTATGTGGAGACCGGGCTGAATATTATTGGTATGAGTGATTATAAGCGTATTCTTTCTTTGGACTCTGCTATGGCTGTAGTGCAGTTTAAAAAAGACGATGTAGCGTACCAACGGAATTATTTTATTTCTTATCCTGCTAATGTGCTGGTCATGCGTTTCAGTGCCGACCGGCCGGGCAAGCAGAACCTGATATTCAGTTATGCTCCTAATCCGGTATCGACAGGTAGTATGGTGGCTCAAGGTGATAATGGCTTGGTTTATTCGGCTGCGCTGGATAATAATGGAATGAAATATGTAGTCCGTATCCAAGCGGAGACTAAAGGTGGAACATTGGTCAATAGAAATGGGAAACTCACCGTGAAGGGAGCGGATGAAGTTGTCTTTTATGTCACTGCGGATACTGACTATAAGGTTAACTTTACTCCAGACTTTAAGAATCCGAAAACGTATGTCGGGGTCAATCCTGTCGAAACAACGGGCCAATGGCTGGCTAATGCGGTGGCCAAAGGTTATTCGGCTCTGTTGAATGAGCATTATCAGGATTACGCTGCTTTATTCAATCGGGTGAAGTTGAATCTGAATCCAACGGTAAAGACCGGTAATTTACCGACCGGGCAGCGGTTGAAAAATTATCGGAAAGGGCAGCCGGACTATTATCTGGAGGAACTTTATTTTCAATTCGGCCGTTATCTTCTGATTGCAAGTTCTCGTCCGGGCAATATGCCGGCCAACCTGCAAGGTATCTGGCATAATAACGTTGATGGGCCTTGGCGTGTTGATTATCATAATAACATAAATATTCAGATGAATTATTGGCCTGCCTGTTCTACGAATCTGGAGGAATGCATGTTGCCGTTAATTGATTTTATCCGCACATTAGTGAAGCCGGGTGAAAAGACGGCTCAGTCTTATTTTGGTGCGAGGGGCTGGACTGCATCTATTTCTGCTAATATCTTTGGGTTTACTGCTCCACTGGAAAGTCAAGATATGTCGTGGAACTTTAATCCAATGGCAGGCCCTTGGCTAGCTACGCATATTTGGGAGTATTATGACTATACACGGGATTTGAAATTCTTGAAAGAGACGGGATATGAGTTGATAAAGAGCAGTGCCAATTTTGCAGTTGATTATTTGTGGCATAAGCCGGACGGAACTTATACTGCGGCACCGTCCACTTCACCCGAACATGGCCCTATTGATCAGGGGGCCACATTTGTACACGCCGTTGTGCGTGAAATCCTATTGGATGCCATCAAGGCGAGCGAGGAATTGGGAGTGGATAAGAAAGAACGTAAGGAATGGGAACAGGTGCTTGCCAATCTCGTTCCTTATAAGATCGGCCGTTATGGGCAATTAATGGAATGGTCGGTAGATATTGACGATCCGAAAGATGAACACCGCCATGTAAATCATCTGTTTGGTCTGCATCCGGGACATACGGTTTCTCCTGTCACTACTCCCGAATTGGCTGAAGCTGCCAAAGTAGTATTGGTGCATCGTGGTGACGGGGCTACGGGTTGGAGTATGGGATGGAAGTTGAACCAGTGGGCTCGCTTGCAGGACGGCAATCATGCTTATACCTTATTTGCTAATCTGCTGAAGAACGGTACGCTTGATAATTTATGGGATACGCATCCGCCTTTCCAGATTGATGGAAACTTTGGTGGTACGGCCGGTATTACGGAGATGTTACTGCAAAGCCACATGGGATTTATCCAACTGCTTCCTGCTTTGCCGGATGCATGGAAGGAAGGCTCTGTCCGGGGTATATGTGCGAAAGGAAATTTCGAGGTAGACATGATATGGGAGAACGGACTTTTGAAGGAAGCGACTATCCTGTCAAAGTCGGGTGAAAGATGTATTGTGAAATATGCCGGCAAGACTTTGTCTTTTAAAACTGTAAAAGGACATAGTTATCAACTAAAGTATGATAGCGTGAAGGGGGAATTGCTAAAACGCTGACAGAAAAATGATTGTTACTTATTTGAAACTCTTTTATACATTTGCGAAAATTGGCATGTTCACCATTGGAGGTGGATATGCCATGATTCCGTTGGTAGAACGGGAGATAGTCAAGAAAAAGTGGATGAGTAAAGAGGAATTTATGGAAATGTTTGCCTTGACCCAGTCATTGCCCGGTGTTTTCGCAGTAAACATATCTATTTTTGTAGGTTATAAACTTCATAAGGTGATTGGTAGCCTGGTGTGCGCACTGGCTACCATATTGCCTTCTTTTGTTATTATGATGTTGATTGCGATGTTCTTTGCCCGTTTTCAGGATAATGAGGTGATGATCCGTATCTTTAACGGAATACGGCCGGCAGTGGTGGCATTGATTTTATTCCCTTGCATATCTGCGGTTAGGGCATTGAAGCTGAAATATATACAGTTGATAGCCCCCCTCATTGCTACTGTGTTGATCTGGCAATTCGGACTTTCTCCTATTTATGTAGTATTGGCGGGAATTGCGGGCGGACTGGTTTATACTTTATGGTTGAAAGATAAGATTAAAGATATAAAGGCATGATATATTTACAATTACTTTGGGTGTATCTGAAGATAGGTACGTTTGGCTTCGGAGGTGGCTATGCTATGCTTTCCCTTATTCAACACGAAATTGTGGATATTCATCATTGGCTGACTCCCCAGCAATTTACGGATGTAGTGGCGATTTCGCAAATGACACCGGGTCCGATTGGAATTAATAGTGCTACTTACGTGGGATATGCAGTTACACAAAGTGTATGGGGAGCGGTGCTTGCTACTGTGGCAGTTTGTTTGCCTTCTTTTATTTTAGTATTGCTCATTTCTTATTTCTTTGCCAAATGCAAAGATAATAAGTATATCAAGGCGGCGATGTCGGGGCTGCTTCCTATGTCTGTGGCATTGATTGCTTCGGCAGCCTTACTGATGATGAACAAAGATAACTTTATTGATTATAAAAGTATTGGGATTTTTGTCGGTGCTTTTCTGATTACATGGAAATGGGAGCTACATCCTATTCTGCTGATCTGTCTTGCTGGTGTAGTGGGAGTGTTGTTGTATTAAAAAAGCTTATTAAAAAGTTCTTTATTACTAGTCTATTCTTTCTTTGTCTATTTTTGTGAAGTTGGATAAAAATCACACTATGGTATATTTGGACGCTGATAAACAGACTTATGCGGATTTGAACGTTACAGGGAATGTGTATGGTGAGCAGGCGCTTTGTTCTTTGTTTTTAAAAGCAGAAACGAAGAAAGGAAAGTCGCTGATGCTGGATTGGATTATGCATCCGTTGAGTGATTGGGAAGAGATTTGTAAACGTCAGGAAGCTATCGCCTGGGATTTCTTGCCAGAACTTCCTTTAAATGAGGAAGAACTGGACTTTATTGAATATTATCTGGAATATCGCGAACAGATAAGGGGAGCAAATATATTACTTTCATGTGCGACGATTATTGATCGTCTTGTACGATATGACCCGAACCGGTATGTGGTTTCCCGAGGAGTGAAATTGGTTTTTCTCATGTTGCACCGTTTGGAGAAATGGACTATTGCAGCAGGGGGGAATATGCCACAACTTTTAAAAGAAACAGCTGATAAGGTACAGGAACTTTTGCATGGAAGTGAATTAGAGGAAGTTCTGCAACAAACTTTAGATGAAAAGGCACGCTTGTCGAATTATGCCATAGATAAATATGATTATTTATTTCGTTGTACACGGTTATTGTCCATAAGGGAGTTGTTGTCTGTTGTCTACATGTTTGATGTTTGCAGGACGGCGCATCGGGTAGCGAAGGCAAAGAATTTCTGTTTCACTCCGACCATGGTGCAGACAATGGAGTTCTCTGTTGAAGGTATTGTACATCCTTTTGTGGAAAATGCGCAAAAGAATAATTGGGAAATGTCCTGTGGGAATATATGTCTTTTTACAGGTTCCAACATGGCGGGAAAATCGACAACTTTGAAGGCTTTGGCGCTGGCTGTCTGGTTAGCTCATTGCGGTCTGCCCGTTCCGGTTAAGTCAATGATTTGTCCTGTTTATGAGGGGATATATACATCTATCAACTTGCCTGATTCTTTGCGGGACGGGCGAAGTCATTTTATGGCGGAAGTGCTTCGTATTAAGGAAGTTCTACAAAAGGCGGGAACCGGAAAGAAATGTCTGGTCATTCTGGATGAGATGTTTCGGGGGACTAATGCTAAAGATGCATTTGAGGCTTCCGTTGCGGTAAATGAATTATTGAAGGAGTATTCCAATTGTCATTTTCTTATTTCGACCCATATTCTGGAATATGCAAAGGCATTTGAACTAGATCCTTTCTGTTGTTTCTATTATATGGAAGCGGAAATCAAAGATGATAATTTTGTATGTCCACATCGGTTGCAGAAAGGTATTTCAGAAGCTAGAGTCGGCTATTGGGTTGTGCGGAAGTTACTGAATATGGTTGAGCTGAAAAAATAAGAAAAGCCCGCTAAAGATTCTTCTCCAACGGGCTTTCTTGTTTTATCTGAAGTGAATTGTTTTAGATCTTGTTCGCACGTTTGCGCTCTATTTCGTCCAAAATGACTTTACGCATACGCATTGCTTTCGGGGTTACTTCTACATATTCGTCTTCCTTGATGTACTCCAATGCTTCTTCGAGTGAGAACTGAACGGGAGGAATCAGACGAACTTTATCGTCCGAACCGGAAGCACGCATATTGGTCAACTTCTTTGATTTGGTAACGTTGATAACCAAGTCGTTGTCGTGAGAGTGCTCACCTACCACCTGTCCTGCATAGACTTCATCTTGCGGGAAGATAAAGAATTTACCGCGATCCTGCAATTTGTCGATAGCATAAGCAAAAGCGGTTCCGCTTTCCATGGCAATCATAGAACCATTGGTACGACGTTCGATTTCTCCTTTGTATGGCTGGTATTCTTTAAAACGGTGTGCCATAATAGCTTCACCGGCAGAGGCGGTCAGCACATTGGTACGAAGACCGATGATCCCACGTGAAGGCATATCAAATTCGAGATTGATACGTTCGCCCGTATTTTCCATTTTGACCATTTCACCTTTACGGCGGGTTACCATATCAATAATCTTACTGGAATATTCTTCCGGTACGTTGATTGTCAGTTCTTCAATCGGTTCGCATTTTACACCGTCTATTTCTCTGTAGATAACCTGTGGCTGACCTACCTGCAATTCGTATCCTTCGCGGCGCATTGTTTCAATCAGTACGGAAAGGTGAAGTACACCACGGCCGGAAACAATCCATTTACCATCCTCTTCACTCTTCTTTACGCGAAGAGCCAGATTCTTGTCGAGTTCCCTCATCAAACGGTCATGGATGTGGCGTGAAGTTACAAACTTGCCGTCTTTTCCGAAGAACGGAGAGTCGTTGATGGCAAATAACATACTCATTGTCGGCTCGTCGATTGCAATAGGTGGCAATGCCTCCGGATTTTCGAAGTCACAAACAGTATCTCCGATTTCAAATCCGTCGATACCTACCAATGCACAAATATCTCCAGAAGAAACTTCACTTGTTTTTACACGGCCTAGACCTTCGAATACATGAAGTTCTTTAATTTTACTTTTAAGCATATCACCGTTGCGCTTTACAAGCGTTACGTTCATACCTTCTTTTAATGTACCGCGATGCACACGACCTACGGCGATACGTCCGGTATAAGAAGAATAATCCAGAGAAGTAATCAACATCTGCGGAGTACCTTCTAACTGTGTCGGAGCCGGAATGTTCTCGATGATACAATCCAGTAGCGGAGTGATCGTTTCAGTCGGCTTCTGCCAATCGGTGCTCATCCAGTTGTTCTTGGCAGAACCATAGATAACGGGGAAATCCAACTGATCTTCCGTAGCGTTGAGGCTGAACATCAAGTCGAAAACCATTTCGTATACTTCTTCCGGACGGCAGTTCGGCTTATCTACCTTATTGACTACTACAATCGGTTTCAAACCAATTTCCAATGCTTTTTGCAGCACGAAACGAGTCTGGGGCATCGGACCTTCAAATGCGTCGACCAGCAGAATACAACCATCGGCCATATTCAATACGCGTTCAACTTCACCACCGAAGTCACTGTGTCCCGGAGTATCAATAATATTAATTTTAGTACCGTTGTAGTTAATGGAAACGTTCTTGGAAAGAATCGTTATACCACGTTCGCGCTCCAAGTCGTTGTTATCCAAGATAAGTTCACCACTATTTTGATTGTTGCGGAACAAATTTCCGGCCAACAGCATTTTGTCAACCAGCGTTGTTTTCCCATGGTCAACATGGGCAATGATTGCAATGTTTCGAATATTTTGCATATAATACCTATTATTTGGCTGCAAAGGTACGAAAATAGGATTAGAAATATATGCTATACTCGCATTTTTTTCTTGTAAAACGTTGTGGGATATAAAGATAATGCCTATCTTTGCACGCTCAAAAGAATATTTACTATATCAAAATTCTAAAAATTATGTATTTAGACGCTGCTAAAAAGCAAGAAATCTTCGGAAAGTACGGGAAGTCTAACACTGATACTGGCTCAACTGAGGCGCAGATAGCTTTGTTTTCCTACCGTATTTCTCGTCTGACTGAGCACATGAAGCTCAACAGAAAAGATTATAGTACAGAGAGAGCCTTAACAATGTTGGTAGCTAAACGTCGTCGTTTGCTCGATTACTTGAAAGCTAAAGATATCACAAGATATCGTGCTATTGTTAAAGAACTCGGTTTGCGTAAGTAATCTACTTGCCGCGAAAAAATTGAAGAAGCCGTTTCTCATTATGAGGAACGGCTTTTTAGTTTCTCCCTTTTTCTATCGGATAGTCATATTTTCTTTGGTTATAATTGTGCTCATCTAAAGATTTTGTTATTTTTGCAACTTAATTATTATAATTTATCACCTTTGACAACTAAAATGCTTACAATATGGATACAAGTAAAATTGTAGGAGAGAAAATTAAGTCACTCCGCGAAGATAAATCAATAACCATAGAAGAATTGGCGCAGCGTTCTGGTTTGGCTATGGAACAGATTGAGCGTATCGAAAATAATATCGATATCCCTTCTCTTGCTCCGTTGATTAAGATTGCTCGTGTATTGGGTGTACGGCTGGGGACTTTCTTGGACGATCAGGACGAAGTGGGGCCGGTGGTATGCCGTAAAAAAGAGGCAAAAGACGCTATCAGCTTCTCCAATAATGCGATTCACTCACGCAAACACATGGAATACCATTCTTTGTCCAAATCGAAAGCCGACCGTCACATGGAGCCATTCATCATTGATGTAATGCCAACTGAAGATACCGACTTTGTTCTTTCTTCTCATGAGGGAGAGGAGTTTATCATGGTTATGGAGGGTATCATGGAAATCAGTTATGGAAAGAATACATACCTTCTGGAAGAAGGCGATAGTATTTATTATGACTCTATCGTTCCTCACCATGTACATGCTTACGAGGGACAGGCTGCAAAGATTCTGGCAGTAGTTTATACACCGATTTGATGTTATGTAAGAACCAAGATTTAAGTATATCGTATGCAATTATTTGACCGTACTTTGGGACAGTGGCTGGAACACTGGGCTGAAGAGACTCCTGATAAGGAATATATCGTATATTCCGACCGCAATCTTCGATTTACCTGGAGCCAATTGAATCGTCGCGTAGATGATATGGCGAAAGGACTTATCGCCATTGGCGTGGAACGAGGCACCCACGTAGGTATCTGGGCTGCTAATGTTCCCGATTGGCTTACATTGCTTTATGCTTGTGCTAAGATTGGTGCCGTATATGTCACTGTGAACACGAACTATAAACAGTCAGAGTTGGAATATCTTTGCCGGAACTCGGATATGCACACACTTTGTATCGTAAATGGCGAGAAAGATAGTGATTTTGTGCAAATGACGTATACTATGCTTCCCGAATTGAAAACTTGCGAACGCGGGTATTTGAAAAGCGAACGTTTCCCATATATGAAAAATGTAGTATATGTCGGACAGGAGAAACATCGCGGAATGTATAACACGGCGGAAATCCTGTTGCTGGGAAATAATATCGAGGATAGTTGCCTAAATGAACTTAAAAGTAAAGTTGACTGTCACGATGTGGTAAATATGCAATATACATCAGGAACTACCGGTTTTCCGAAAGGGGTAATGCTTACACATTATAATATAGCTAACAATGGTTTCCTGACCGGTGAGCACATGAAGTTTACGGCAGATGATAAACTTTGTTGCTGTGTTCCGTTGTTCCATTGTTTCGGGGTTGTATTGGCCACCATGAACTGCCTGACTCATGGTTGCACGCAGGTAATGGTAGAGCGTTTTGATCCGTTGGTTGTGCTGGCTTCCATTCATAAAGAGCGTTGTACGGCGCTTTATGGAGTGCCTACTATGTTTATTGCCGAGTTGCATCATCCGATGTTCGACTTGTTTGATATGTCTTGTCTTCGTACAGGTATTATGGCAGGCTCTCTGTGTCCTGTTGAATTGATGAAACAGGTTGAGGAGAAGATGTATATGAAGGTGACCAGTGTATATGGTCTGACGGAAACGGCTCCCGGCATGACTGCCACCCGTATTGACGATTCATTTGATGTGCGTTGTAACACGGTTGGGCGCGATTTCGAATTTACGGAAGTGAAAGTCATTGATCCGGAAACAGGTGAGGAATGTCCGGTGGGTGTACAGGGAGAAATGTGCAACCGTGGATATAACACCATGAAGGGGTATTATAAGAACCCGGAAGCTACGGCGGAAGTGCTTGATAGAAATAACTTCTTACACTCCGGCGATTTGGGTATTAAGGACGAAAACGGCAATTACCGCATCACCGGACGTATCAAGGATATGATTATTCGCGGTGGCGAAAATATTTATCCGCGTGAGATAGAAGAATTCCTTTATAAACTTGATGGAGTGAAGGATGTACAGGTTGCAGGTATTCCTTCTAAGAAGTATGGTGAGGCTGTTGGAGCGTTCATCATTTTACAGGAAGGTGTCACGATACAGGCGGAGGATGTACGTGACTTTTGCAGAAACAAGATTTCCCGTTACAAAATACCGAAATATATTTTCTTTGTGGACGAGTTTCCGATGACAGGTAGCGGAAAGATTCAGAAGTTCAGATTGAAAGATCTCGGTCTGAAACTTTGTAAGGAACAGGGAATTGAGATAATTTAGAGATCTTATAATTTAAGTCTTTATAGTTTAGACACACAAAAGTTTTTCATTATAAAAAACAGTGAACGGTGAACAAACTGTATTTAGGTTACAGGGAGTTCACCGTTTGCTATTTATATTGTTACCTTTATTCTGTTCTAATCAAATTTCTGCTATCGTGTAATTCTAAATAAAGTCGTCACCGAGTTGCATTTGGGCATCATTTACATATTTACGAATGGCATGTTCTTCATCCTTACGACAGATTAACAGCACGTTATTCGACTCAGCAATCAGGTATCCTTCCAAACCGTCGATTACGGCAAGTTTTCCTTTCGGAAGTACTACCATATTATCTTTGCTGTTATAGATAAGCGAATGGCATTTCAGAGTGACATTGCCATCCTGATCTCTTTCCGATAAATCGTAGAGTGATCCCCACGTTCCGAGATCCGACCAGCCGAAGTCTCCTAGAGATACATATACATTGTCTGCTTTTTCCATAATGCCGAAGTCGATAGATACATTGGGGCATGCGGGGAAGTTTTCTTCGATAAATGCTTTTTCCTTCTCGGTGGCATAGATGTCTTTTCCCGGCGCTAATTTTGAAGCCAGTTCAGGTAGCAGATATTCGCAGGATTTGATGATTGTATTTACGTTCCACATAAATAGACCGGAATTCCAATAAAACTCTCCACTTTCTACAAATACCTGGGCTAATTCCAGCTCCGGCTTTTCTGTGAATGTTTTCACTCTGTAGAAATTTTCTCCGGCAGGTTCGTCTATTTGTATATATCCATACCCTGTCTCTGGACGATTCGGCTTGATACCCAGTGTCAATAGTTTTTCGGAACGCGATACGAAGTCCAGCCCTTTTTCAATGGCAGCGAGAAATTCGTCTTCTTTCAGAATTAAATGATCGGAAGGAGCGACTACGACATTAGCGTTTGGATTTAATGCGCGAATGTGGTAGGAAGCCCATGCTATACAAGGAGCGGTGTTCCGTCTTGCCGGTTCCAGCAGAATCTGATCTTCGTTTGCTTCAGGTAATTGTTCTTTCACTAAGTCCGCATACATTGCATTGGTGACAATGAAAATATTTTCTGTTGGAATAACTTTTTGGAAGCGGTCAAAAGTTTGTTGTAAAAGTGAACGCCCGGTCCCGAAGAAATCTAAAAACTGTTTGGGGAGTGTTTTACGGCTAAACGGCCAAAAACGGCTTCCGATACCCCCACCCATAATCACGCAATAATTATTCATGTTTGTCATGATAGTGACTCTATTTTAAATGTTTTTGCTAATGTACGGTTTATTCTCTGAATAGAGAAGTGTTTAAGATATGTTTTATTATTTTTTTCTCCTTTTTTTTGCCAAACTATTGTGAATTCAAAATAATGTCGTATCTTTGCACCGCAATTGAGAAATCAAGCACGCGCCCAGATGGCGGAATCGGTAGACGCGCTGGTCTCAAACACCAGTGGATTCACTTCCATCCCGGTTCGACCCCGGGTCTGGGTACTAATAATCCCTGATAATCGACTGATTATCAGGGATTATTCTTTTTAGCAAGCGTACTAAAAGTGTACTTTTTGACGAGAACAAAGGAAACGTGTACTTTCGTGTTTTTGGCACTCCTTATTTATGTTTTCTTAACGAACATGCTGCATATTTCTTCCTTTCTCCTGCTTTTGTTTGCTCTGAAAACGGTATCCATCACTTATCTTTGTGACCCAAACCGATTTTAATGCACAACGTATATGGAAGATTTCAGAGAAACCAACTTCAAAAAGATACAGCAGTTACTTGATAAATGTGTTGCCCATGAATACGGGATGAAAACTAATGCGCTTGCCTTAAAGCGTGAATACCTAACGGAAGTACAAATGAAAGACTACATCCGACAAGAAATTTTCAATGTAACCGAGAATCTTGTATCCCTGTGTCAAAAGAACCGTGCCTTACGCAATATACGTTTTGACACACTGATGCCGGACTTCCTTTGGGAAAGCGGTTTCTTCGAAAATCTCTCTCTTGACGAGCGGAAAAAATACATTTCGTTCCAATGCTTTTCTTTTGATATGGACAAATACCTGCAATCTTCTACCTGCTATGATGAGCAGCTTCCGTCCTTTTCTTCCATTGTGCGCTTTGTCATGCAGACCCAATATCTGGAATACCTCCAACAATTGGAGAACGCCAGTCATGCTCCTGTTCCTTTGGATGATAAATCAAAAGAACAGTCAAACGAAGAAGAGAAGGCACAACCTGAGCCGACCAAAATAGTTGGGAAATCCAATCCGTTCAAATCAGTCCTTACCCCGAAACAAATCAAACTGTTAGTCGAATGTATCAACGAAGCGCACATATTCACCACAACAATCACCTCCAAAATCCTTTCGGACTTCTTCGCCTGTAAACTGAACGGGGTCTTGAAATCCAACAACAACCGCTTGCTGGCTTATCTGATGATGCAGCTTAGCTGCTACAACTATATCGCTTATGAGTGGCAGTCCGTGATTGCCAACAACAAGTTGGTACTTGCCAAGATAAAAGACAAGCACCTCACCCGCAGCGACTTGTCGAGCGCGACAGACAACGTGAAGTGCATCTACCCGAAAGGATACGAAATCATAGACAAGTACATCAAGCAACTGAAAAAAGGTTGAGCATAGTCTGAGCGGTCAAACAAAGCTCAATTAGTCTTCATTTTCAAGTCCTTAACTTTGCCCCCGTTAACAAAACGATGCGGCATGTCTGCATAGGTCAAAACAGAAAATATTTCACGTGAGTTACCCGTAACTTATGTGTTGATGTTTTGGAAGATGCCGATTTTTGCCCCATCAAAAAAGAAACGAGGGTGCGCACCTTCATATTGTATCACCGAAAAGTTAAAGACAATATGGAAAAGACTTTGGAAATGCGAGTGGAAGAACTCGAAAAAATGCTGTTTATGACCAAGAATGTGCTTAGCTTTGATGAAGCGAGCACATTTCTCAACTTGTCCAAAAGTTACCTTTACAAGCTGACTTCGGGCAATCTGATTCCCCACTACAAGCCGCAGGGGAAGATGCTCTATTTTGAGAAATCCGAACTGGAAGCATGGCTCCGTCAGAATCCAGTAAAGACCAAAACGCAGATAGAGCAGGAAGCGCAGAAGTATGTCCTCAACCGTCCCTTAAAGAAGTAAAGCCCATGGAAAACAAAAAAAGCATAGAGGCTAAAGGGGATGCCATCATGAAGAAGGAAGAATTTGCAACCCTTTGGAAAAGCATCCGCCTGAAAGTGACGGACACTTACGACGTGCCGCCTGAAATCCTTTGGGTAAACGGCTCCACCATCGGGACGCTGGGCAACTTCAGTGCATCCACTGGCAAGGCGAAAAGCAAGAAGACATTCAACATCTCCGCCATCGTTGCGGCGGCGTTGACCAATGACGAGGTACTGCACTATTCAGCGTGCCTGCCTCCGGACAAACGGAAAATCCTTTATGTGGACACCGAACAGAGCAGGTACCATTGCCACAAGGTGATGGAACGCATCCTGCGGCTTGCCGGGCTACCGACCGACCAAGACAGGGACGACTTTGTTTTCATCGTGCTTCGGGAACAGACTCCTGACATGCGGAAGCGGATTATCGAGTATATGTTGGAGAACATGCCCGAAGTGGGGCTGCTCATCATTGACGGCATCCGTGACCTGATGTATGACATCAACAGCCCCAGCGAATCGACCGACCTGATTAACCTGCTCATGCGCTGGTCAAGCGGATACAACCTGCACATCCATACCGTGCTGCACCTGAACAAGGGGGACGACAACACGAGGGGACATATCGGCACGGAACTGAACAACAAGGCGGAAACCGTCCTGCAAGTCACCAAGAGTACGCAGGACGGGAACATCAGCGAAGTAAAGGCGACACACATACGCGACCGGGACTTCGAGCCTTTTGCCTTCCGCATCAACGACAGCGCATTGCCCGAAGTCGTGGACGGCTATGTATTCCAGCAGCCCAAGCAGGAAAAAAGTTTCCCGCTTACGGAACTGACTGAACAGCAGCACCGCACGGCGTTGGAAAACGGTTTCGGCAAGCGCACCGTGCAGGGCTATTCCAACGTCATACAGGCGTTGAAGCAGGGCTATGCAAGCATCGGTTACGAGCGGGGACGCAATGTCCTTGTGGCACTGAACACGTTCCTCGTGAACAAGCGTATGATTGTAAAGGAAGGAAAGGGATACCGTTACAATCCCGATTTCCACTACTAAAAACAGGTTTGGTTTAGTACGGGCATATATATAAGGGGAACAGACTTCCCGTTTCCCGTCACTCCCGGCAATCAAGTCCGGTACAGTACGGGCGTATATATGAAGGTCTAAACCGGACTGGCACACTTCCCTATTATTCATCACCCGCTAAAAAGTTTGCATTATGAACATTGAAGAAGCAAAGAAAATACACATCGCCGATTACCTGCACAGCCTGGGATATTCACCCGTCAAGCAGCAGGGAGCGAACCTATGGTACAAATCGCCACTAAGGGAGGAACATGAAGCATCCTTCAAGGTGAACAACGAGCGCAACCTATGGTATGACTATGGCGCAGGCAAGGGCGGCAACATCATCGCACTGGCACAGGAACTTTTCTGTTCTGACCATCTGCCATACCTCTTAAACCGGATAGCAGAACAGGCACCGCATGTCCGTCCGGTCAGTTTTTCTTTTCAGCAGCAAAGGTCGGCACCGACTTTCCAACATTTGGAAGTCGATGACCTCACCCATCCGGCATTGCTCCGTTACTTGCAGGGGCGTGGCATTGACCTCACACTGGCAAAAAGAGAATGCAGGGAACTGCGTTTTACCCACGACGGCAAGCCCTACTTTGCCATCGGTTTCTTGAATGTGGCTGGCGGCTACGAGGTGCGCAACTCCTTTTTCAAAGGCTGCATCGCCCCGAAAGACATCACCCATATCCGGCAACAGGGTGAACCGAGGGAGAAGTGCCTGGTGTTCGAGGGCTTCATGGACTATCTTTCATTCCTCACGTTAAGGACAAAGAACTGCCCCACCATGCCCAATCTTGACAGGCAGGATTACGTCATTCTCAACTCCACCGCCAACGTGCAGAAAGCCATTGACACATTGGGGCAGTATGAACGCATCCACTGCCTGCTCGACAATGACGGGGCAGGCATCCGGGCAACGCAAGCCATCGCAGCGGAATACTCCTACCGAGTGCGTGATTTCTCGCACAATTACCGGGGATATTCCGACCTGAACGATTACCTGTGCGGCAGGAAGCAGGAACAGAAAAACGGACAGAATCCGGTGCTAAGACAGAAGAAAGGCAGGGGTATCTAACCCAGCGTAGATAGACATTGTGACCAACGGGCAGATGGTTCTTAGGGGAAGCAAGGTTATGTTTCGGTAGACCGAAACCACCTTGCTTTGCTATCCGCAAAGGGAACTGCTCCCGTCGGTCGCAATTTTCAAGACAACTTCTAAAAACAAAAATGTATGACAGATATAAGGAACAAATCAGGCGGTCGTCCGGCAAAGAACCGGATAGACAGGCAAAGACGGGTGGTCAGTACGAAACTGACCGAGTTGCAGTATTACGCCATCAAGAAGCGGGCGGGTGAAGCCGGGCTGCGTGTCAGCGAGTATGTACGGCAGGCAGTCGTGTCTGCAGAGATAACGCCCCGGCTGAACAGGCAGGATGCGGACACCCTCCGCAAACTGGCAGGCGAAGCCAACAACATCAACCAACTGGCGCACCGGGCAAATGCCGGGGGCTTTGCGAAAGTGGCGGTCGAACTGGTGAAACTTAAGAACAGGATAGTGGAAATCATAAGCCATTTGTCGGATGATTGGAAAAATAAGGAAAGGAAGCGGGTTTAAGGGCTGTGTGGACTACGTGCTGGGCAAGCAGCAGGCGGTCTTGCTCCATGCGGACGGAGTACTGGCGGAAAGCAGGCAGGACATCATCCGCTGCTTCTGCGCACAAGCCTCCATGAATCCCCGTCTGGGCAAGCCAGTCGGACATATCGCGCTGAGCTATTCGGTAAACGATGCGCCCAAGCTGACGGACGAGAAGATGATACAACTTGCGCAAGAGTATATGTGCGAGATGAAAATCACCGATACGCAATACATCATCGTGCGCCACCAAGACAGGGAGCATCCGCATGTGCATATCGTGTTCAATCGCGTAGGCAACGACGGCAAGACCATTTCAGACAGGAATGACATGTACCGTAACGAACAGGTGTGCAAGAGGCTGAAAGCCAAACATGGACTATACTTCGCCAAAGGCAAGGAGCAGGTTAAGCGGCACCGCCTGAAAGAGCCGGACAAGTCGAAATACGAGATTTACACGGCAGTAAGGAATGAAATCGGCAAATCCCAAAGTTGGAAGCAGTTGGAAAAGCGGCTGGCAGAAAAGGGCATCGGCATCCGCTTCAAATATAAAGGGCGTACAGGCGAGGTACAGGGCATCTCCTTCACCAAAGGCGCCTATACGTTCAAAGGTTCGGAAATAGACCGCAGTTTCAGTTTCTCCAAGCTGGATAAGCATTTCGGAAACGCAGAAATGAATGCCGCAGAAAATAGCCGACAGCAGATAGTTCCCGCACCTATTTTGGAGCCTGAGCAAACACCGCAAAGGAACGACAGCCCTTCAATGGGCGGCTTGTTCAGCCTGTTTGATGTTTCGCCGTCTGCTCCATCGGACGAAGAAATTGACTGGAATCTGAGAAAAAAGAAGAAGAAAAAGAAAAGACAACTTAAACTGTAAACGGATATGGAAGATAATTTGATTTTAGAGGGACTTCTTTCCATGGTCACGGAACTGAAGGAGAAGCAGGAAGTGCAGGTAACGCCAGCCAGTCGGGAAGAAACGCTCGAAAGGCTGGATGTCATCGAACGGACATTGTCGGAGTTACGCAGGAACCCGGCGATTCCCGAAAAAGAGTTACAGGCAGTCCAAAGCCGACTTGACAACATAAGGGACGAGATGCAAGGTCAGCAGAAGCACATTGAGGACACCAAGAGAATAGCGTTGGAAACCTACCGTTGCTTCAATGTAATGGTCAAGACCCTGAACGCTTACAAGACGGAGAGGGAGGAAGTCGCTCCTTTACCGTTTTACCGGCGGATTTACAACAGGGTCGCTTCGTGGGTACGTCCAAGACTGTTCCTCTTTTCGGCAGGTCTGATTGTCTGCGCCGCTTCCCTGTACCTGAATGTCCGGCTGGCAAAACGGATGGGACAGTTGCAGGACAACGACATGAAATACCGCTTCCTGCTAATGCAGGGGCAGGCAGACGGCAATACCCTTGAAAGGCTGGAAAACAAGTTCAAGTGGCAGCGTGACGAGCGTTTCATCCGCAGCCTGACGGATTCGGTGCTGGATTTTGAGGAACGCTGCCGCAGGCAGGCGGAAGCCTTGGAACGGGCAAGGTTGCTTAATGAGCAAGCAGAGCAACTGAAAAAGGAAGCTGACCGTTTGGGGAATCCTTAGTGCTAACCAATAACAAAAGCCGGAGTAAAAGGGGAGGTAATCTTTACTTCGGCTTTTTTCATTAATTTTGGCACTGTCCAAAATTTTGTGTAAATGGAGACAGGATTCAGTTGTAAGATTCTCCTTATATCTGGATTCTGTTTTCAAAAATAATCATAAATTGGTTCATAATCAATCCCCAGTTTGAAATAGGCATTGTCCATTTCTTCTCTATTTCCATAAGTGAGAGATACACGGTCTTTTTGACAGCATCGTCCGAAGGGAATGAAAGCTTTGATTTCGTGTACTTTCTGATTTTCCCGTTCAGGTTCTCAATGAGATTGGTTGTGTAGATTATTTTTCTGATTTCCAGCGGGAACTGGAAGAAAACAGTCAGGTCGTCCCAATTGTTCCGCCATGAAAGTATGGCGTATGGATACTTTCCTCCCCATTTTTTCTCCAGACTGTCAAGTTCTGCGGCGGCCACCTCTTTATTGGGTGCATTGTAGATATTCTTCATATCCGCCGTAAACTCTTTCTTGTCTTTGTAAACGACATATTTACAGGAGTTTCTGATCTGATGTACCACACAGATCTGAGTGGACGACTGAGGAAATACACTGCGGATGGTATCCGTAAATCCATTCAGATTGTCGGTACAGGTAATCAGTATATCCTGCACTCCACGGGCCTTCAAATCCGCAGGACTCCCATCCAGAAAGAAGAACTTTCCGATTTGCCTACCCACATGCCAAGAACTTCTTTCAAACCGTTTTGTTTCAGGCCGACACAGAGATAAACGGTCTTGTTTATAATCTTACCATTATCCCGTACCTTGAAGACGATGCCGTCCATCCAGACTATCAGGTATACAGGGTCAAGGGGACGGTTCTGCCACTCCTGGGCAGCCTGATTGACTTTGTTGGTAATGATGGAAATGGCAGATGTGGAGAGCTCTATTTCATAAATCTCACGCATCTCTTCCTCTATATCGGAAACGCTCATTCCTTTGGCATATAGGGAGATAACAAGCTTTTCGATAGAAAGTCCACGGCTTTCATGTTTTGGTACGGCTATCGGCTCAAACTGGCCGTTACGGTCACGGGGAATAGAAATGACTGCTTCTCCATGGTCGGTCTGGATTTTCTTCGGATAGCTGCCATTGCGTGAATTGCCGCTGTTATTTCCTGCCACAGAATGCTTCTCATAGCCCAGATGGGCATCCATTTCACCCTCAAGCATCTTCTCCAATACTTGGGCATGCAACTGCTTGAGAAACTTGCTCACATCCGCTTCTGTCTTGAACTGGCTAAGGAACTCCTTGCTTAATACCTCATCAGGCACTGCTTGATTCTTTTCTTTCATAATCTTCTTCATTCTGTAAATGTATAAAATAAAAAAAATACGGAACTCACTTTGAATCCCGTATTTTCCATTTACACAAAATATTTTATAGTGCTTTAATTTTCATCCACCTTACTTTAATCTACGATTTCGAAGCGCACCAGCATGGAATAGCTCTTCTTGATGGTGCGGAAGTTGTCGAATGAGGCAGCATCGGATGACAAGACATTGCTTTGCGCAAACGGGAAAATATTACCGCTGCCTTCTTCCACAATACGTATCACGCCACCCAATTTTTTACCCAGTGCTTCTACCAGATAAGTCGCTTTCCTTTGGGCGGCCTTCAATGCCTCAATCTTCCCCTTTTGGTGATAAGCAAGCATGTCCTTGTTTTCCAGCTCGCCGATGCGCATGGTGTGGATACCTTTTGTGTCAATGCGCTTGAGGATTTCGTTTATCTGATTGAAGTCGGTCAACGTAATGTCGAATTTCTTGGAGACCAAGAAGTCCTGCCCCTGTTGTCGCCAATAGTCGCCGATTTCCTGTGTCCGGATAGCATTTTGTGGAATGCCAGACTTCGCAAGGGCTTCTCTCAATCCTTGTTCTATCTCTGACAAAGGCACTTTGGTGCGGTATTCTTCAGGCTTCGATTTCCCGTCGAATTCTTCCTCGAAGTATTCACGGATTTCAATCAGATAATGGATTTTGTCGGGCACGATTTCTATTTCCGATGTGCCTGTCACTTCAATGTACCGTTCGTTGGTTTGCGCTTGCAGAGAAAGGATAGCCAGCAAGCAAATAGTTAACAATAAGACTTTCTGTTTCATATACTATCATTTTACTTCAAATTCTGTATCCATATAAATTTCCAATTGCAGGCCTATTTTATATTTTCCCGGCAATAATTTTCCTGTCATGAATTGTTTTTTATAGTTCTTGTCTGTTATTCTGTTTACATCCCATGAAACTGGAATGGTGAATAACATCGCTTCTCCGCCTTTCAAACAGGCACAACTTCGCATATAGTCTGCTTCTCCAGTCCAACCGGAACGTGCAAACGGATGCGCCATATACAATTCATCTGTACTGATACTCGGTAAAAAGATTGGCTGTACATCCAGATTTGTATGGTTCTCAAACAGAATGCGAATGGAATCACTGGTTGATGGCAATACCTTGAAAACAAAGGCTTCGTCCATTTCTGTATCTTTAATGGAAAGTATATTTTCCTCAGTAAGATTACAATATGTATAGATATTGGCGAATACGTAGAAATTCACTTGATATTTTCCTGGTTTTAATGGATATTTGAATGCTGACATGTGAATTGATTTAGAAACTATGTCATTCTTTACCAAATCATATCCTACACCCGAGAATACAAGATTGTCAATAAACGGGAAATCTACCCATTTGCCATTTTTCCATTGCTTCAACCAGTAATGTTCTGGTTCTGCTGTAGGGCCATCCATATTAATAACATCAAAGACAATCTCTTTTGTTCCTGGTGAATAGATAGATTGTTGCGTCCTGATTTTATATGTATCCACATAAGTAATGGAAACATTAGGGAGTCGTTGCATACGGACACGGTTTTCATAATTCTCTATTTCAGATTGTGAAAGCGGAGAATCAATATCCAGTGTGCTATCTATCTCCAAAACCGTTTGCTCTTTGGATGCTTTTATATCGCTTACTTGAATCATTGTAACCGTATCGCCTCCACCGATTATGGCCAATTCCTTATCCGGTGTTGCTTCCGGCTGGGATTGTTGCCGCTTGTTAGTGCAACTCAGGCAGACGACGCTTGATAACATTGCAAATAAGATAATCGTTTTCATATTATTAATATTGTTGTTTATTCAATTTCAAACTCTGCGTTCAACATCAACTTCTTTCCATCATGGAAAAAAGATTTGCATATCCGATATTTTCCTTTTTCCAAATGATACCATTGACTGACGGGGAAACGGAAGCAAAGCAGTTCGGGAGCTGTTTCTCCGGACATCTCATCGTCCTTGCAAAGAATGAGAGAGGCTTTACACTTTGCTTCCATCCATTTGTCCCCGCTCCACACTTCCAGGTTCCATTTGCGTCCAAAAGAAAAAGGTGTAGAGGTAGGATTCCAGACATACATATCAATATGCGGTACGTTTTCCGAATAAACTTTCTTTTCTGTCCATATACTTATTTCTTGAAGTCCTGCGCAAGTTTTCAATTGAGAACTGTCGGGAGCAGTTAGTCCATATTCGTAAGACAATTCTGTGTTTGTCGGAAACTTTACAGAAGAATCTGCCAACCAGAATTCAGCCATCATCAGTTCTGTTCGCCCGTTAATTTCTATTTCTTTAAAGAAGCGGTATTTTCCAGGACGGTTTTTATTTACTTCGGGATATAAGTTTGCCTCAAAAGTTGTTTCTCCGCCCGGAAAGAGAGATATTTTTTCCAACGTGAAAATGCGGTCGGTAGGCAAACAATGCCATTGCCCGTCCTTTTCATAAGCCAATTGATAGGAAGATCCGTAAGAAATTATATCAATACTATGATTCTGCAAGATAAAATATGCTTGTTGGTTTGAGGTGGAAAATGCAGTCTGTAGAGGTGCAAGAGACACATTACCTATCTGGTTTACACCTTCCAATTCACACAGTTCTTGCCCGTCAGGACCATCAAACCTCAATGCTGGGGAGTCCATGATATGCTCGCGGAACCGTTTTTCCCATTCGGGCGTTTTAAGCAACAAATCCACTCGGATTGTACGGCCTTCTCGTCCATTGCCGAAAGCGTTAATATGCAAAGCTGTATCTGTCGTAGCATCTAATCGTTTGCGTAACTCCTCCAACAGGGTGCTTAACCTTTCTTCCTCTGCATCACTGATGCTATCGACAAGCACATTGTCCGGTGTTGTCCTTGGGTTGGATTGTTGTCGCTTGTTGGTGCAACTCAGACAAACGACACTTGATAATATTACAAATAAGATAATCGTTTTCATTGTATTACTTTTCCTTTCTTCTTGAAAAATATAGGTATAGTCCACATAGATTCCCGATACTCCCCCTTCCCATAATAATTGATGGTGGGTGCCCAGCGGGGCATCTTTCTGATGATTTCCAATACTTGGTTATCCCAATCCTGTATGCCGCAACTTCGTAAGACTTTGGCTTCATACACTTTTCCATACGAATCAATCCGTATCGTATAGATGCCTTTCACTTGTTGTTTATCACCTAATAATGCAGGGTCATACTTTAAGTGTTGGGTGATATAGTTTTGCGCAGACCACGGTTTTCCGCCTTGAAAAGAAGAGGCAGTCTCCCATTCTATAAAACAGTGTTTCTGCTCTTCTTCCGCAATACTGTCCGCCTTCACCCTGTCTCGGTAATGTTGTGGCAGGAAAGGCACATAGACCGTATAGAGACATTCCATCCGTTTGCCGTCCTTGTCCCTGCATGGCAGGCAATGCGGCAACTCTTTGGTCAGCCGGATGACTTCTTTGTCAAACTCCTTATGCTGGGTGGTCAAGATGTTGATGCCGCACGGCAGCCCTAAGGTGTCGATAGAAAACATGACTACGGAATATCCGGCTTGGTTCTTTTCCAATAGCTGTTCCGGATAAACCATTTGGGAAGTGAAATATTTTTCCAAGTCATAATCCCATTTCGCCCATCGTGGCGGCTCAATAGTTGACCAGTCTTTAATCTGTTTTTTGGATATTGGGGAAACTCCCTTGTTCCAAATATCCTCTTTACGCCAGATGCTGTCCAGGCGGTTTTCATTCTCCCATTGTCCTTGCAGGCTGTTGTCAGTCACGCATCTGACAGGGCCAACACCAATGGTCAGCGTATCGGGCAGATATTGAAAAACCAATGTGCTGTCGGTCAGTTCTTGGATAATGTATTTTTCCCTCGATTCAAAGACTTTGATGGTATCTCCGCATAAAGAATAAGAATATAAAGTTTCCTTTCTTTTACCATCATACCAAAAGCCACTTCTCCATATGGCATCGCGAAATTCCATCTCCATATCGTATCGCTTGCCTTGTGGCAATTGCACTTTCCACACCTTATTTTCCAGCAATACAGGCATATCCGCACCGTCGTTATTCTGGGCGGAAAGCCCGTTTATAACAACCCAGGAAAATAATATGAACAGCAATTTTTTCATAACCTATCGTCTTAATGCCACTTCAAAGATAGCGAAAAGGAATAACCTAATTAATTATTAGACTATTCCTTTCCCGTTAGGTTTAAGCAAATTAACTCTTATGGTGAAAATAGGCACCTTAAAAATATCTACAAGTTTAGTTTGTTCCTTTGTCTATATACCCAAACTAACCTAAACCTGTTTTTTGTTGGCAGTAATAAATGTGCTGGCGAAAAGAGTAAAGCCAATAGTGCTTTTATTGCTAATAGTTTGCAGTCGAAATAAACTTCTTGATTTCTTCCTCACTTGGCAGTTCTATCATGTACTTCTGCACAAAGAGGTTTGGGTCTAATCCGGCGGTGGCATACTTTACCAATGTATCGCCCTTTTCGGTACAGAGCAGGATGCCGACGGGCGGATTGTCATCAGGCTGCATCACTTCCGCCTTAAAGTAGTTAAGGTACATGTTCAGTTGCGAGGCATACTCGTGGCGAAACTTGTCTATTTTCAATTCCACAATGACGTGGCATTTCAAGATGCGGTGATAGAAAACGAGGTCGGCAAAGAAATAATCCCCGTCTATCAGGATGCGCTTTTGGCGGGCTTCGAAGCAGAAGCCATGACCCATTTCCAGCAGGAAGTGTTGCAGGTTGTCAAGGATGGATTGCTCTAAGTCGCTTTCCGTTACCAAGGCACGGTCGTTTAAACCTAAGAACTCCAACGTAACAGGGGTGTTGATAACATCTTTGGGCTGTAATTGCGTGGCTTGCTGCTGCACCAAAGCAGACAAGGCTTCCTTATTCCTCGACAATCCGCTACGCTCGTAATAGAGGGAATTAATTTGCCGCTCCAATTCTCTTGCTGACCAACAACCCCTTATTGCTTCCATTTCATAGAAAGCACGTTTGACTGGATTTCCTATTTTAGAAATAAACTTTAAATGAGAATATGGTAATCTTTCAAACAATCTATCAGCTGGTGTATCCCATTCACTTAGTTGATTATTAGTGGATTGTAATTCGGCACACGGCGTGTGCCGAATTGGTTCAATGAATTCGGCGGACAGTGTGTGCCGAATTTCGCTTCCTGCCAATATGTATTGTGCGATAGGCTCTTTCAGTTGTGGATAAACAAGGTACAACCGCCGGAACTCACGAAACCTGCGTTCGTTCAGTCCCTTGATATTCAGCCGTTGTTCCAGCTTCTTCAACAGTTGCTCACCGTATGTGGCACGGTCTTCACCGTTCTGTTCAAACTCTACGATATAACATCCCATAAGCCAGTTGCGGGCGGTTAGGGCAAGATTTACAGCGTGTGCGGCTTGTGCCTGCAACGTGCTTTGTATCGTGCTGATATGTTTTACTAATGCTTCAAAATCCATAGTTACAAAGGTAAGTTTTTTATGGTTAAAACTTTAATTCCGGCAAGCTGTTTATCGCATCTTCTTTTAATTTATCCACCGCACGGGTATATTTCTCCGTATGTTTCAATCCGCTATGTCCGAGTAGGCTGGCAACCGTCTTGATATTTGCCCCATTGTTGAGGATATTCACGGCGAACGAGTGACGGGCGCAATGCCAGCTGATGTGCTTGTCTATTCCGGCTCTTTTCACCCAACGCTTGACAGATTTGCAGCAACTTTCATACGAAGGCAGGTTGAAGATGAGAGCATCTTTGTTGCTGTCTGTTGGTGGCTCTCCTACAAGCGAAAGAAGTCCGTCATTGAGCGGAATGACTACACCGCTACTGGCGGAATGACCTTTGGTCTTGTTCTGCTCAAATTTTAGCAGCTTGTTAGAGTAGTCAATATTCTTGTAGGTAAGGTCTTTCACGTCACAGAAGCGCAAGCCGCAATACAGGCAAAAGATAAACGCACGCCTTACGTTGGGGTTCTCGTTGTCATAATGGCACGCAATCAACCGCTGGATTTCTTCTGGCGAAAGCACGTCTTTACGCAATAGCTGGCTATCCACCTTACAGGTAACACCCTTGCACGGGTCTTTCAGCATCACGTCATGGTCAATCGCATAGTGGATAACTTTCTTGAAACGCTGGAAGATACTTTTTGCTCCTTCGCCTACGCTTCGGGATTGCAGATAAGCTACGAACTGTTCCATCATGTCCTTCGTGATGAGTTCAGGTTTAATGCCGAACTCGTACATCGGGTAATGTTCCTTCAAAAAGTCCTTGAAGCGGCTTAGAGCGATTTGCACCATTCGAATGTCTTTCTTGGTATAGTCATTGATATAGGCTTGAAAATAATCCAAGAAATTCACGTTCCGGTCTTTTTTCAAGCGATAGCCCAACATGCTTTCCTTGAACTCCTGTTCACGCTCTGCACGTATTCTTACAGCAAGCTCCAATGTTTCTTTATTCTGTTGGCGTTCCGCAGGAGTACGGGGCTTTTCTATCAGATACAAACTGAGGTTTTCTTTTCGCCTGTGATGCTTGATAGAGAATTTCGGTTTTCCCTGCATCTTGCCACTGTCATAATACACCTGATTACCGTTTTCATCCAATACAGGCTTTTCCTCTCTACCCAAATAATACTCCAGATACAGGCTGATTCTGCCGTCTGACAGCTTATTTTGCTCCAATTTAGGGTTTTCTTTCGTTTTATTTTCTAACTTTGCCATTGTTTAGAGGTTTTATCCCGATTTAGGTACCGTAACCGGGTGATTACACTAAATGATTGATTTTCTTTTGTTTTCCGATATTGCAAAGGTACAAAAGAAAATGGAATTTCAAAGTGTACTAAAAGTGTACTTAATGACGAAAAATGGGCAAAATATGGCAAAAACGGAGAAAATAAGAAATACACAAATCATTGATAATAAGGAAGATAAATTCTTTTGTTTTCCTATGATTTCTATGCCTTGTACCGGGTCTGGGTACTGAGGCGGAGAAAGTTGAAAAACTCTCTCCGCTTTTCTTTTCTACTCCTCGTAACTCATTGGTTTTGCGGATCAACGTCCAATACCGGATCAACGTAAGAATCTGAGGGATTTTCATTTTATGCATATAACTTAGCGAGTCTATACAAGAAAAATGCTTTATCTCTTACTCCTCTGAACTGTGCCC